>Ga0334893_1000071_pt1 | contig 180637 bp, 168 predicted proteins | sample GraSluR3_MG_5_FD_207218 | JGI IMG/M metagenome (GOLD analysis project Ga0334893, IMG submission 207218) | Sludge microbial communities from methane-producing bioreactor in Wageningen University, Netherlands - Granular Sludge_09_05-R3 | ecosystem: Engineered > Bioreactor > Anaerobic >...
GCCAGGATCAAACTCTCCAGTTGATAAACTTGGAGAATGTTGATCACTCAATCTAAACTCGTATTAAACGGGCTGTGATTATTCGTGATCTATTTTGCTCAACTCGCTATTTAATTGTCAAAGACCATAATGTCTTGCTTCTCAATGAACGACCCGCGCGGTGCGGGAAATTACAATCTAGATTTTTCCAGATCGGCCGTCAACCACTTTTTGAAAGTTTTTCAAAAATCAAAAGGCGATCAACCATTCATTATATTTGAGAAAGAACGCGCCGCCGAGGCGTCCTGTCGGGCTTCCCCGTGCGGCGAAAGAGGTTCTAGGTGAATCCCCATCAGAGGTCAAGCGGTTTTTCCTTTTTTTTTCACTCTCTCTTCACTATTTTCTACAACATTACGAAATAACTAGCAATTTTATAAGGCAAAAATCAACGGTTTCACACAAGCGCGCTTGTGCCTCCTTCTAAAGCGTACAATCATCCCTTGCCTGCCTACCAACTCTCCTCCTTCTCATTCTCTCCACCCTAATCCTTTCATACACCCAAAAGCCCTCTTGCGCCTCCAAATCGAAACCTATTCCCACAACACAAAAGGCCCGACGGAATTCCGTCGGGCCTTCGGCACTGATATTACTATAACTAGAAGTCGAGACTCTTGGGTGTCCTGGGGAATGGAATGACGTCTCGAATGTTATGCACGCCCGTTACGAGCATGAGCATACGCTCAAACCCCATGCCAAATCCGGCGTGAGGCGCAGTGCCATACCTTCGCGAATCAAGGTACCACCAATACTCTTCCAGGTTGAGTCCCATCTCGTCCATACGGGCGGTGAGCACATCCATACGCTCCTCGCGCTGGCTGCCGCCTATGATCTCGCCGATACGGGGCACAAGACAATCCATGGCCGCCACGGTCCGGTCATCCTCGTTCATGCGCATATAGAACGGCTTGATGGTCTTGGGGTAATCATAGACATAGACCGGCTTCTTGAACTTCTCCTCGCAAAGAAACCGCTCATGCTCGGTCTGAAGGTCCATCCCCCACTCCACCGGGTACTCGAACTTCTTCTTCGTCTTCTTCAATATATTGATGGCCTCGGTATACGGCACCCGCTCGAAAGGCTCCTTGAGAATGGTCTCAAGAGTGGGCATCAGAGTCTTGTCCACCCACTTGGCGAACAGCTCCACATCCTCGGAGCACTGGTCGAGCATGTGGCCAACCAGATACTTTATCATCTCCTCGCCCAGATCCATGTCGTCCTGCAGATCGGCAAACACGATCTCGGGCTCGATCATCCAAAATTCAGCAGCGTGACGCGGGGTGTTGGAATTCTCGGCCCGAAAGGTGGGGCCGAAGGTATAGCAATCGCCAAGGGACAAGGCGAACATCTCCACGGAGAGCTGCCCGGAGACGGTCAGGTTGGATGGCTGTCCAAAAAAGTCGTTTTCCACAGGCTCCTTGCTCCCCGCCTCCAGGGAAGTCACTCGGAACATCTCGCCCGCGCCCTCGCAGTCAGAGCCCGTAATGATGGGCGTATGGATGTAGAAGAACCCCTTGTCGGCAAAGAATTTGTGCACGGCCTGGGCCAGACGGGAGCGCATCCGGAACATGGCACCATATTTGTTGGTCCGGGGACGCAGGTGAGCGATGGAGCGAAGGAACTCGTCGGAATGGCGTTTCTTCTGCAAGGGAAAGGTTTCCTGGTCGGCTTCGCCGATGACCTCAAGGGATTTCCCCCGAATCTCCCACTTCTGCCCCTGGCCCGGAGATTCCACAAGTTCACCCAAAACGGCCACGGACGCGCCGGTACCGATCCGGGCAAGAGCGCCCTCGATCTCGGAAGTATGGTCCACCACTACCTGAATGGTGCCCAGGCAGGAGCCGTCATTCAATGCCAAAAAGGAGAATCCCTTGTTGTCGCGTTTGGAACGGACCCACCCCTTGATGCAGATTTCCTTCACCGGGGCCTGAGCGTTCAATGCGTCAATTATCTTGGTTCGTTTCATTTATTCATCCTTTGGGTGAATTTTTTCCTCGCTCTTAGCCCCTTGGCCGCGTAATGGCAATACACGGGACACAATATCCTCTATTGCCACCACAACTGAGGTAGGCTATTAACTACGCCCGAACTGACAACGTTATCATTAGAAGAGGCCCTGATGGGATTTTTTAGCAGACTGAAAAAGGCGTGGGCAAGCCCGGAGGACGCGGCCCAACAAGCCTTGGACGAATACAAGCGGGAAGTCGGAATCGAACTCGACGAACCGGCCAAGGCCGAGCCCGCCCCCGTAATCGCCACGGAACACGCCCCTGTTGCGGCTACCCCTCCGACCCAAGACACATCCGACGCCGCTCCGACACCCACCGAAGACTGGCAGGCGGGCCTGACTCTGGCCCTTCGCCAGGCCGAACCCAAACTCTCCCAATGGCTGAACATCATTGTGGAAGGTGTGGACCACAAGGGACAACCCCTGTGGGATCGTCTGTCCTTCCTGTTCAAAGCCTTGGGTGCGCCCGACGCCGAAGCTCAAGAGTTTATCAGCAAGTTCGAAGCATGGCTGGACGACATGGGCTACGAAGCCGTCCCCGACTTCAAATCCGAACTGCAATACAGGCTCGCCCTGGCGCTGGACCTGGAAGACGAGGAAGACGAACGCGACCGGCTGTTCCTCAAGCTCTCCGAAGGTATTTCCAAGACCCGCGAACAGATCACCAAGCGCATCGACACCCTGCTCTCCGCCCACTCTTCCCTGAACGATGCCTTCTGGGACGAATTCGAGGAAATTCTCATCATGGCCGATGTGGGGATGGAGGCCGCCGAGCAGCTCATGACCAACCTCAAGGCCCGCGCCCGAAAGGCCGGGACCGACAATCCCGAGGATTTCAAGGGCATCCTGCGCGAAGAGCTGGAAGACATCTTCAAGGTGCCCCGCCGCATCGAGGCCGTGAACCCGCCCGAGGTGCTGATGATGATCGGCGTCAACGGCGTGGGCAAGACCACGACCATAGCGAAGCTGGCCTACCGAGCCCAGATGCAAGGGCGCAAGGTGCTCATAGCCGCAGGCGACACCTTCCGAGCGGCCGCCATCGACCAACTGCGGGTCTGGGCCGACCGCCTGGGCACCGGCTTCTATGCCAAGGCCGAGGGTTCCGACCCTGCCGCAGTGGCCTATGAAGCAATGGACAAGGCCGTCGCCGAGGGATATGACCTGCTGCTCCTTGATACGGCCGGACGACTGCACACCAAGGCCAACCTCATGGAGGAGCTGACCAAGATCAAACGAGTGGTCGGCAAAAAACACGAAGGCGCGCCCCACCGCAACATCCTGGTCATCGACGCTACTACCGGCCAGAACGCGCTCAGCCAGACCAAGCTGTTCAACGAGGCCGTGGGCGTGGACGAAATCATCCTGACGAAGCTTGACGGCACGGCCAAGGGCGGCGTGGTGGTCGCCGTGACCCTGCAGAACAAGCTTCCGATCACCTTCGTGGGGCTAGGCGAAAAGATGGAAGACCTCCGTCCCTTCGACGGCAAGGACTTCGCCAAGGCCCTGCTCACTTAACCCTTTTACCCAAACGGTAGAGACAACGTGTCCGAAGAATTCAAAGAGCGTAATGGCGTGGAAGAAGGCGAAGAGTCCTTCGCCGAACTGTTCGAACAGTACAGCGAAGGCGGCGGGGATGACCTGTCCGTGGGTGACAAGGTGTCCGGCACCGTCATCCAGGTAGGCGAAAACTCCGTCTTCGTCGACACCGGCACCAAGCTGGACGGCGTTGTCGACCGCGAGGAGCTGCTGGACGAAGAAGGCAACTGCACCGTAGCCGAAGGCGACACCGTTGAGCTGTATGTCGTCGGCAAGGACTCCGGCGGCATCAAGCTGTCCCGCGCCATTTCAGGCGTAGGCGGCCTGGCCATGCTCGAAGAGGCCAAGAGGGGCGGTCTGCCCGTTGAAGGCAAGGTGGAGTCCACCTGCAAGGGCGGCTTCAACGTGACCATCCTGCAGCGCCGGGCGTTCTGCCCCGTCAGCCAGATCGATGCCCGCTTCGTGGACAATCCCGAGGAATACGTCGGCCAGACCCTGGAATTTATCGTCACCAAGCTGGAAAGTCACGGCCGCAACATCGTTGTCTCCCGCCGGGTCCTGCTGGAGCGCGAGGCAGCCGAGTCAGCCCAAACTTTTGTGGACGAAACCAAGGTTGGCGACGAGGTCGAGGGCACCGTTACCCGACTGGCCGCATTCGGCGCGTTCGTCGAAATCATGCCCGGCCTGGAGGGACTGGTTCACATATCCCAGTTCGGCTACAGCCGCGTGAGCCATCCCGAGGAAGCCGTCTCCGTCGGCCAGAAAGTTCGGGCCAAAATCACCCGCCTGGAGCACGACGACAAGGGAAGGCTCAAGATATCCCTGTCCATGAAGGAACTGGCACAGAATCCCTGGGATACCCTGTCCGCCACCTTCGCCGTGGGCGATATCGTCTCCGGCAAAGTTGTTCGACTGGCCGACTTCGGTGCGTTCGTGGAAATAGCTCCCGGCGTGGACGGTCTGGTCCACATCTCCGAGATGAGCTACACCAAGCGCGTGAACAAACCTTCCGACATGGTCAAGGAAGGCGACTCGGTCTCGGTCAAGATCAAATCCATCGACATGGACAAGCAGCGCATCAGCCTTTCCATGAAGGACGCCGAGGGTGACCCGTGGGCTGAAGTGGCCGAGCGCTACTCCGCAGGCATGAAAGTCGAGGGCGTGGTTGAGAAGCAGGAACAGTTCGGCATTTTCATCCAGCTCGAACCGGGCATTACCGGCTTGCTGCCCAAGTCCGTCCTTGCCCGCTCCGAAAACCCCTCCGCATTCGAGAAACTCCATGCCGGTGACACCGTGGAAGTGGTCGTTGGCGAAGTAAAGGCCAAGGAACGCAAGATTTCCCTGACCACCGGCGACGCCCGCGACGACGGCGACTGGAAGGATTTCGCTCCGAAGCGCAAAGCCGACACCGGCTCCATGGGCCTGCTCGGCGCCAAGCTGCAGGAAGCCCTCAAGAACAAGAAATAACGCGAAAAACCGCGAAACGAAACGACCCGGCCTCCCCAAGGAAGCCGGGTCGTTCTTTTTTTGGCGTTTCTCTTTCGGCCCTTCTGTTATAACCTGCCAACAAGAGGAATATGCCTTCATGAGATGCCGAGCCTGCCTGACACTGGTCTTCCTGCTGCTCGCGCCCTTGGCTTATGCGGAAGACGTCATCAATGTGGCCACGTCCACATACTGCCCACTGGCCTGCGGCCTGGACAAGGCCCCGCACGACGGCATCATGCACGAAATTCTGCGCAGATCATTCGAAGGGGCCGGCTACCGCCTGGAATTTCACGACATGCCGTATATCCGTGCTGTCCGCGACACTCTGGACGGCCGATACGATGTGATTAGTTATGTGAACTCGGCACAATCGGACGATTTCATCTACGTCCGCAACCTGGAAATGGTTAACGAGCTGAGGTTCGCCACCCTGACCGACTGTCCCTGGCGTTACCGAGGAGTGAAATCTCTCGAAGGCATCCGCTTTTCCATCCCAAAGGGATTCCGGACCGGGAACCCGGAAGTCGACGCCTACCTGGACACACACGAACGGGACACCTCCCGCGTAGTCATGAATACCGGGAACAACCCAACCGTGACCCAATACGCCAACCTGGAATGTCTGCTCAACGACCGCGTGACAGCCATGCTCGTCGGCTCCCTGCCTTTCCGGTACATATCACAAAGAAAAGGCCTGACCGGCAAGATCCGGGTGGACCCGGAGCCTGTGGCCAAATTCTACAACAGGATAGCCTTTTCGCCACGCTGCCCGAACGGGGAAGCGCTACGGGACATGGTGGAACGAAAGGTCAGACAGATGCGGGCATCGGGAGAGCTTGAGAGCCTCTTCGCCCTCTATGGAACCAATCCCTGACGGAAATTAGAAAAGCGGAACGATCTCGGCCTGAAAACCAGGCATGTCGATACGTTGGTGCTGAAGCATCAGGCCGCGCGGGGAATCACCCTCGCCATAAAGGGGATCGCCTACGATGGGATGCCCGATGGACGCCAAATGCGCCCTGATCTGATGGCGCGCACCTTTCATTATGAGACAGCGCACGAGAGAGGTGTCGACCGCATTGTCGTGAGACAGGGCGGTAACGCCGGTCCAGCGGCGGGAATCCGGGTCCGTCTCGGCCAGGACGCGGGTTTTCTTGCGATTGTCAGTGTCCAGCCTGTTGCGAACGGAAACGATGCCGTCAAGCCGCCCCTTGATGCGGGCCAGATAGAACTTCCTGATGGCGCCGCCGTCCTCGTATTCGAGGTAGGCCTCACGCGCCTCGGGGGTCAGGGCCACCAGAAGCAGCCCGGAAGTCAGGCAGTCCAGCCGGTTGAGCAACACCGGATTTTCGCCTGGGAAAAGACCGGCCAGAGCGGCTTCGGCGCAGGGTTCGCTCCCGCCGGGGATAATCGCCGAATGCACGCCGCCAGGCTTGTTGATGGCGGCGAATCCGCCTTCCCGCTTGACTATTTTCAGGCCCAAATCTCCGGGTTTCGTCATCTCCCGCACTTCCCTTATCTCCAGCGATTGTCCGGTTCGTACCCTGTAACCGGGCTTCCTGGCCCGGCCGTCCACCAACACGCGCCCTTCGTCGCACAGACGACGCCTGAGGCGCAGCCCGGAATCGGGCAAGAACGCTTCGAGAGCCCGGTCCAGACGATTGCCGTCGCCGGATGCGTCTATACTGAACGTCCCCTCGAAAATCATGGGTCGACCATACGCGCAACCACCTTCCCCGGCAAGGGTTTCCGGTTGCATCGACAAGGAATTTGAAGCATTCTGGCGTAAGGATTCAATTCAACGGACAGCCTCGCAAAGGAAACGGAATGAGCACGGAAGTACGCTGGATATCGGCTAGGGAAATCGACAGTCTGGGCATCACCATGACCGAAGTGATGGACGCTGTGGAGACCGGCTTTGCCGCGCTGGGCCGCGGAGAGGGTGAAATGCCAGCCAAGATCGGCATACATCCGCGCGAAGACTGCTTCATCCACGCCATGCCCTGCTGCCTCGGCGGCGACATCGACCGGGCAGGAGTCAAATGCGTTTCCGGCTACCCGCCCAATCCCGCCAGGGGCCTGCCCTACATCTCGGGCATCATGCTCCTGAACGATCCGGAAACCGGCCTGCCCCAGGCGGTCATGGACGCGGCCTGGATCACGGCATGGCGCACGGGCGCGGCATCCGGCGTATACGCCCGCCGCTTCGGCAATCCCGAAACCACCTCCGTGACCATCGTGGGCACGGGAGTGCAGGGCCGGGTCAATCTTCTCGCCATGAAGGAGGTCTTTCCCAAGCTGAAGGACGTCCGTTGCCACGACATTTTCGAAGCCGCGACGCAGCGGTTCATCGACGACATGGGCCCGAAACTCCCAGATGCGGTCTTTTCCGCCCATACCGACCTGGAAACGGCGGTCAGGGACACGGACGTGCTCATCACCTGCACGCCCATCGTCGAATCGCCCGAGCGGGCCGTGCGCTGGAAGTGGCTCAAGGATGACTGCATGGTGATCGCCGTGGACTACGACGCCTGCGTGGACGAGAAGGTATTCCGAGGCGCGCACTTCACCTGCGACAACCGCAACCAATACGTCTGGACCCAAAAACAGGGCATCTATTTCCAAAACGGCTACCCCGGCCCCGAAGAGATCGACGCAGACATGTGCGAACTCTGCGCGGGCCAAAGGGAAGCCGTGCGCGAAGGCCGCCGCGGGGCCGTGCTCATGGGCATCGCCACCCACGACGTCATGACCGCCGCACTGGTCTACGAACGCGCCGCCGAAGCCGGGATCGGAACCCTGGTAGAATTGTAGCCATGGCCGGATTTCTCTATGTCATGGCCGCCGCCTTCATGTGGGGGCTGATCGGCGTATTCACCAAGTTCATCCTGAACGCGGGCGTAAGCGCCCTGGAAATCGCCTTCTGGCGCGCCATGTTCGGCTGGGTCTTCTTTCTTATCCATGCGGCCGCGGCCGGACAACTCAAGGCCCACCGCAACGATTTGCCCGCCCTGCTCGGCTTCGGAGTCATCTGCGTGACCCTGTTCTACGGAGCCTACCAGATCGCCATCCGAGACGTGGGCATGGCCATGGCCGCCGTGCTCCTCTACACGGCCCCCGCCTGGGTGGCCCTGCTCTCAAGAGTGGTCCTCAAGGAGGAACTCACCCTGGTCAAGACGGCCTGCGTGGCAATGACCGTCCTCGGTGTGACCTGCATCAGCCTCGGCCCCAAGCTCATGAGCGGGGCGACCATCGAACTGAATGTCTTCGGCCTGTCCGCCGGTTTGCTCTCAGGATTCACCTATGCCCTGTACTACATCTTCGGAAAGAAGTTCCTCCACCGCTACCCCACGCCGACCATTTTCGTGTACGCCCTGCCTTTCGGCGCGCTCCTGCTCCTGCCGTTCATCGACTTTACGCCCAAATCGGCGGAGACCTGGCTACTCTTGCTCGGCATGGCCCTGGTCACCTCCTACGGCGCGTTCTCAGTATATTACGCAGGCCTGAAGCGCATGGACGCGACCCATGCCTCGGTGATAGCCACTTTCGAACCCCTGGTGGCCGCGGTGCTCGCCTTCTTCCTGTTTGGCGAGCAATTTTCCCTGCTTGGGTACGCGGGGTCTTCCCTCATTATCATTGCGGTGCTCCTGGTAGTGCTGTCCGGCCAGCAAGCCGGAAGAACCGCCAGGAGCGAAGGATAAAACATGTCTGAACTGAAACAGGTCAAGGCGTCGGCGGGCTCGGGCAAGACCTACCAGCTTACCCGCCGCTTCCTGGCCCTGCTGGACGCGGCCGGTGACGAAGCTACCTTCGTGTGCGCCAACCGTCCCGGCCGGGGCTACTCCTGGCCCGAGATCATGGCCGTGACCTTCACCAACAAGGCGGCCGCCGAGATGAAGGAACGAATCGTCGGCGGCCTCAAAACCATCGCCCTGGGCCTCGACAAGAACCCGGCCTGTTCACGGGACACGGCCCGGCGCACGGTGGGCGCGATCCTGCGCCGGTACCATCGTCTGAACATCCGGACCATCGACTCGCTGCTGACCCTCCTGCTTCGCCTCTTCGCCCTGGAATTCGGAGTGCGCCCCGATTTCGAAATCGTCTTCGACGAACGCGAGCTGTTCGACGCGATCTTCGACCATTTCCTGGCCCTGTGCGAAACGGACGAGCCCTCGGCCGCCCTTCTTGACGACGCAGTCCGTACCCTCATCCGCCAAGAAAGGCGCAACGGTTTCTGGGTCCAGGACACGGTCCGCGACCGGCTGCGCGAATTGACCGGCTGTCTGGAGACTCAGGCGTACCACCTGCTCACGGACCAGAAGGCCATCGCCGACCTGCTGGTCGAGGATTACGATTCCTTCAAACGCTCCGTGGACGCCATGACCGCCCACGCCGAAGAGATCGGCCTGCCGCTGAACAAATATTTCAAGGATTTTCTGGCCAAATGCCTGGACATGGACCTGTTCGATCCCGTCCCCGACTCCACCTCCATCCACAAGGGAAGCGCGGCGGACTGCGTCCTGGCCAAAGGCAAAGGGTTGGTGGATGAACGAACCGAATCCTTCTACGCCCGTCTTCAGGACAAGTGGTCCGACTACCGCCTCGCTCACGCCACCCTGGCCGGAGCCTATTTTCTGGCCCCGGCCATAGAAATCGCCCTGCGGCTCGAAAACGGCCTGGAGGAATTGCAGCGCAAACGGGGGACGGTCCTCAACTCCGGGGTGGCCGGACACGTCATAGAGCTGCTGGCGGACGGCGGCGCCGTGTCCGAGGCGTATTGCCGACTCGGCTGCCGGTTGCACCATCTGCTGGTGGACGAATTTCAGGACACCAACCGCGACCAGTGGCAGGCCATCACCCCGCTGGCCGGGGAATGCCTGGCCAAGGGCGGCAGCCTCTTCTTCGTGGGCGACGTCAAGCAGGCCATCTACGGCTGGCGCGGCGGCGATTCGGCCCTGTTCGACGAAGTCATGACCCAGCCCGAGGTGGCGGGGCTCGCCGAAGACGCAGAGTCCGAGAACCTGCCGGACAACTGGCGCAGCCACCGCAACGTGGTCGAATTCAATAATGGCTTTTTCTCCAACCTCGAAGACCCGGACCAGACCGCCGACCTGGCGGAACGCGTCCTTCCCGACGCCGATGCCTCATTCCGCGCAGAGTTCGCCGAAGAGCTCATGCGCAGCTTCAAGGATTGTTCCCAATCCCTGCCGGAAATGCACCTCGATACCGGCGGCTACGTGCGCATGGAACGGTTACCCGGCGGCAGCTCCGGCGACATCGAGGAGCAGACCCTGGAACGGCTCGACGCGCTCATGGACGACCTGACCGCACGACGAAGCTACCGGGACATCGGCATCCTGGTCCGCTCCCACCCCCATGCCTCGCTGATCTGCGACCTGCTGGTGCAAAAAAACATTCCGGTCATTACCGAAAACTCCCTGCAACTGGACCGCCATCCCGTGGTGCGGCAGTTGGCCGGGTTTCTCGGTTTCCTCGACTTTCCCCGCGACGACGCCGCCTTCCTGGCCTTCATCGGCGGAAAAGAACTTTTCCTGGCCGAATCCGGGCTGCCCGAGACCGAGCTATTCGACTGGCTCGTCCGTCCTCGGAAAAAGCCCCTGGGCGTCCAGTTCCGCGAGGACTTTCCCGACCAGTGGCGGCGGCTCATCGAGCCTTTCTATAACCAATCCGGTCTGATGACCCCCTACGATCTGGCCATGGAGGCCGTGCGCGTCTTCCGTGTGCTGGAACGGCACCCCGAAGCCGAGCTGTACGTGCGCCGCTTCCTCGAAGTCATCCACCTGGCCGAAGAAAACGGCTACGGCTCCCTGTCCGCCTTCCTGGAATACTGGGAAGAAAAATCCGACCAGGAGAAGGTGCCCCTGCCCGAAAACATCGACGCCGTGCGCATCATGACCATCCACAAGGCCAAGGGCCTGGAGTTCCCGGTTACCATCGTCCCCTTCCACCACTGGAAAACCGGCACGGACCGCAACTACGTGGTTCGCGAGCACAAGAGGCACAACCTGCTCGTGCCCCTGCGCAAGGAGCTGGGGCGGCCGTATCAGGAAAGCCTGGGGCGCACCGTGCGCGAACAGCTCAACCTCCTCTACGTGGCCTGGACCAGGGCGCGGGAGGAACTCTACGGATTTTTCCCGGAAAAGGCGGGCAGGGTCTCCAACCCGGCCACCCTCAAGGCCATGGACCTCTTTCTGGAACTGGACGACGACGGCGTATTCGAACGGGGGGACACTCCGGCCGAAACACACCCTTCGGAGACCGCTCCCCGACCCGAGCCGCGCGAGCTGGCCCCGGAATCGGGCGAGGCCGATCTCATGGGCTGGCTGCCCAGGCTTCGCGTCTACCGCCACAACCTGGACGACTATTTCTTCAACGAACGTATGCGCGGCGAAGTAGCCCACCGGGTCATGGAGCACATGACGGTCACTGCCGACACCGCCGCCGACATCGACCGGGCCATGGCCTTGGCGGTACAGGACTTTCCCGAGTTGGGCGCGCTGTCCGACGCGGAACGGAACAAACTCGACGCGGACCTGCGGACCATGGCCGAATGGGCGCTCGGCGACGAACGGCTGCGCGGCTGGCTGGCTATCGGCGCACGCGAGCCCGAGGTGCTGGCCCCGGGCGGCGAGTTCAAACGATTCGATTTGCTGGCCTTGGGCGAGAAGGCAGTCATAGTGGACTTCAAGACAGGCCGACCGGACCCGCACAACGAGGTTCAGGTCCGCGAATACATGGACATCCTCTCGGCCATGGGCGGCTACGGCGAGCCGCGCGGCTTCCTGGTCTACCTGGACCAGCGGGAAATTCGCGAAGTGGGGAGGGACGCCTAGATGAACCCCCTGATCCTGATCCCCTGGCAGACCGACTTCATGCCGGTGCTGGCCGACATGGTCGCCGAGTCCGACAATCCCGGCAAACTGACCATTCTCTTTCCACACAACCGCCCGCGCCGTCATCTCAAGGCTCTGCTTGCCGCGCACCCGGCCATGCCCCGGCCCGCGTTCATGCCGGAGATGACTTCCATTGCGGATTTCGTTTCCGAGCTGCACCGCCGCCTCTCGCCCACCCCGCCCATACGGGCCAACCAGCTCGATCTCGTGGAGATGCTCCACCAGATCGTCGCGGACCTGAGCGGCCGCAAGGGCAGCCTTCTCTCTCGTCTTCCGGAGCTTGACCGCGAATCGTTCCTGCCGTGGGGCGTTCTCCTCTCCAAGCTCATGGACGATCTCCTTCGCCAGGACCTGGAACCGCAGGACCTGGAGTACATGGAGGGCGAGGTCTCGGCCTACGCCGCCGCGCTCCTTGAACAGTTGCGCGCCATCCACCATGAATATCTCGCCCGGCTCGACGCCAGGGGCTGGACAACGCCTGGGCTGTCCGCCCGTTTCGTCCTCAGCCAACTGGACGACGTCGCTTCGACGCTGAACGACAGGACCGTGCTGGCCGCCGGATTCTACGCGCTCAGCGGAACCGAGGACCGTCTCTTCAGACACCTCTGGGAGCATGGCATCCTTACCCCGGTGCTGCACTCCGACCCGGCTCTGGCCGAAGGCGGCCGCCCCCACTGGGCCACGGCCGAGCACACCGCCTGGCTCTCCCGCTGGGGAGTACGCCCGGAAATCCCCCTAGGGCTGGACACCGCTCCCCGCAACCCGGACATCCGCTTTTGCGAAGGCTACGACCGCCACTCGCAGCTTGCCGGTCTGCATGAGGACATGCGCGCCGTCCGCGAACAGGGGTCCCTGGACCGAACCGCCATAGTCCTGCCCGACGAAGGCGCATTGCTGCCCGTGCTGCATATGTTGCCCGAGGTCGATCCGGAGCTGGAACCGAACATCTCCATGGGCTATCCCCTGGCACGCACCTCCCTGGCCCGGCTTGTCGAGACTCTGCTGGTACTCCAGGAGAACCGCTCCCCGGACGGCCGTTATTATTGGAAGGACGTCGTCGCCCTCATCCGCCACCCCTACCTGCGGCTGCTCGGTCCCGATGACAAGCCGCTACGCACCCTCTTCCACCTATGGGAAGCCGTCATCCGCCGGGGCGAGAAATTCATCGACCCCATGGGCTGGGAACCAGTCTGGGACGAGAATGGCCTCGCGGACGTGGACAAGACCGTGGCCGGACCGCTGCTCAAGGAAATCCTCGACCGATGCCTCTCCGCGTTCGAATCAGTCGGCACACTGGCGGACCTGAGCGAAGCCCTGGCCGGACTGGCCGGAATGCTCCACGCCCGGGGCGAAAAACTGTGGCATACTTATCTCATGGACGCCGAATGCCTGTTCCGGCTGACCAACTCCGTGATTCCGCAACTCAAGGGAGCTGAAACGAGCTTCGAACCGTTCGGACGGCCGACCCTGCACGCTTTTCTGCGGCGGATGCTCAAACAGGAGCGCGTCTCCTTCGAGCCCGATCCCCTGACCGGGTTGCAGGTCCTGGGCGTACTGGAAACACGCCTGCTCCATTTCGACAGGCTGTTCATCCTCGACGCCGAAGAGGAGCGGCTGCCCGGCACCAACCCGTTCGACCCGCTCCTGCCGGACCCCCTGCGCAAGCTCCTGGGCCTGCCCGACGCCCGCGAGCGGGACAACGTCTCTGGATACAACTTCTACAGACTGCTCATGGGCGCCAAAGAGGCGGTCGTCTACTACCAGAACGGCGTACAGCCGGGCCTGCTCGACCAGAAATCCGTTCGCAGCCGCTTCGTGGAACAGTTGCTCTGGGAACGCGAACTGTCCGCAAAACGCCTCCTGACGGCAAAGGACAAAGCCATCCGGACCGTCACTTTCCCGGCCAGTTCCCTGCCCTCCGGGCTCCCGGCGATCCAGGTGACCGAGACAGTGCGCCGTGCCCTTGAGGAACGCCTGTCCGACAAGGGGGTGTCGCCGTCGAGCCTGGACCTGTACATGAATTGCCCCAAGCGGTTCTTCTACCAATACCTTTCCGGCGTACGGCCCATCGATGCCGTGGACGAGGAAGGGGACCGCAGTGAATTCGGCTCCCTGGTCCACGACGTGCTCAAGGAGTTTCTCCAGCCTCACGTAGGCACCGGCGAGAATCTCTCAGGCCTTGACCCCGCCCCGCTGCTCGCCGCCTTCAGCGAGTCCTTCCGGGCCGGGCCGCTCTATGCAAGGCTCCCCCTGGACACCCGCACGGCCCTCATGGAAGCTGGCCGCTACCGGCTGGAACAATTTGTGGGCAAACAGAAACCGGCCACCCTGCTCGGCCTTGAGCAGCCTCTCGAATGGACGCTCCCCCTGGACGGCCGGACGATTCCATTCAAAGGCCGCATCGACCGGGTGGAACGGCGGGAACAAGGCGTCGTCATTCTGGACTACAAGACCGGCGGCGCGCCGATGCCCAAGGCGGGCTTCTGGCAGGACATGGAACTCCGGGACCGCATGGAAGGGTTCGCCCAAGGCGACATCGACCCCGATCTGGCTGCCGATCTGGCGGACAGCGTACGCTCGATCCAGCTCCCGGCCTACCTGCACCTCTACGCCGAGGCCGAAGGAGAATCCCCGGTCAACGCCGGGTTGATCCACCTGGCCGAAAACGGCGATGAGCGTTTGCTTTTCCCTGGAAAATGGACTGAAGAGGAAATGGACGAGGCTGTGGACGACATCGCCCCGCTACTGGTACAGACATTGATCCGGCATATGCTGACGGCCTCCCGGTTCGAACCCCGGCCCGGAGACCGCTGCAAATGGTGCGACTTCACCAAACCGTGCGGGCAAACCCCGCCCAAGGACAAGTAGGTTTTCCCATGCAGTACAGCCAAGGCAATGTGGGCAGGGTTTTCACCCTGCGCCTGGAAAATGGAGAGCGGCTCCCGGGCTGCCTCGAAGAATTCGCCCGTGAACACGATATCAAAGCCGCCCTGTGTACCCTCATCGGCGGCGCGGACAAGGGCAACGTGGTGTCCGGCCCCAAGGACGGCAAGGCCCTGGTCATCGACCCCATCCTCTGTCCGGTACAAGGAGCCCGCGAAGTGATCGGACTGGGCACCCTGTTCCCGGACGAGTCGGGCGAACCCGTCCTGCACATGCACGCGGCCCTTGGCCGCGACGGCGAAACCCTGACCGGCTGTATTCGCCCGGGCCTGGACGTCTGGCTGGTGGGCGAAGTCGTGGTCATGGAAATAGTGGGCACGGACCTGCTCCGCAAACAGAACACTCGAAGGGGAGTTTCCCTGCTGAGCAAGGAATAGATCGATGTATTCGGCGCACACCGTCATTTGCGGAGCGGGCATCCTCGGACTGACCATCGCCCGCGAGCTGGTCAGGGCCGGATGCGACGACATCATCGTCTTCGACAAGGAACCCGCGCAGGGCAGGCACGCCTCGGGCCGCAACAGCGGCGTGCTCCACGCGGGCATCTATTACGATCCGGGCACACTCAAGGCCGAAATGTGCCTTGAAGGCAACCGGCGTATGAAGGCCTTCTGCGAAGCAAAAGGGCTGCCCCTCTTCAAGTCGGGCAAGGTCATCGTGGCCAGGACCGAGGACGAAAAAGGAGTTCTGGACGAGCTGCTGCGACGGGCCACGGCCAACGGCGGCACCGTGGAAATGATCGACGAAAGGCGGTTGGCCGAAATCGAGCCCAACGCGCGCACCGTGGACCGAGCCCTGTATTCGCCCCTGACCAGCGTGGTCGATCCCAAACGCGTGCTCGAAGCCCTGCGCGAAGAACTGGAGACGAGCGGAAAGGTCCGCTTTTTCTTCAACACCCGCTTCACCGGCGCAACCGGGCCGAACACCATATCCACCAGCCAGGGCGACATCGGCCACAAGTTGTTCATCAACGCGGCCGGCGCCTACAGCGACAAAGTGGCGCAGGTCTTCGGCATCGCCGAGAACTACCGCCTGCTCCCGTTCAAAGGCATCTACCGCAAGCTCGCCAAACCGGCCGCCGACAGAATCAAGGGGTCCATCTACCCGGTCCCGAACATCAAGAACCCGTTCCTGGGCGTACACTTCACCCGCAGCGTACACGGCGACGTCTATGTCGGCCCCACGGCCATCCCAGCCTTCGGTCGCGAAAACTACGGTATCCTCCGGGGAGTGGACACGGAAATTCCGGCAATCCTCTTCCGCGACATGCGCTTGTTCCTGGAAAACCAAAAATTCAGGGCCATCGCCTTGGAAGAACCGCGCAAATACTTCTTCCGGCACTTCTTCAAGGACGCGGCCCGGCTGGTCAAGGAACTCAGGCCCGAGGACATGCTCCCATCCGCCAAGGCAGGCATCCGGCCGCAGCTCGTGGACATCAGGACGAACCAGCTCGTCATGGATTTCGTCATCGAAAAGGCGCGGAACAGCGTCCATATTCTCAACTCGATTTCCCCGGCCTTCACCAGTTCCATGTATTTCGCCGAACTAGTGGTCAAAGAGCACGCCATAAATTCATGACACCCATTTGAAACACCTGTTTGCCTTGACTTGAACACGGATTCAGCGCAATGGACTTGTAATCATCAGCACTATGAGAGGTACATATAATGAAATTACCCAGTCTCAGTTTCGGTGATGTCACCGCACGACTGCCCATCATCCAGGGCGGCATGGGCGTTGGCATCTCCCTGTCAGGACTGGCCAGCGCCGTGGCCAACGAAGGCGGCGTGGGCGTCATCGCCACATCCATGATCGGTATGCGCGATCCTCAACGCGCCAAGGACCCCGAAGGGGCCGATCGCCGCAGCCTCATTGACGAAATCCGCAAGGCACGGTCCAAGATGACCGATGGCCTGTTGGGCGTGAACATCATGTGCGCCCTGACCAACTACGGCGACATGGTCCGCACCTCCATCCGCGAAAAGGTGGACATTATCATCTCCGGAGCGGGCCTGCCCCTCGATCTGCCGAGCTACCTGCGCGAAGTCTCCGACGAGATGAAGGAAGAACTGCGCACCAAGCTCGTGCCCATCGTCTCCTCGGGCCGCGCAGCCTCCATCCTGTGCCGCAAGTGGGCCAACAAATTCAATTACCTGCCCGACGGTTTCGTCGTCGAAGGCCCCAAGGCGGGCGGTCACCTCGGTTTCAAGGCCGAACAGATCAACGACCCCGAATACCAACTGGAAAAAATCCTGGCCCAGGTGGTCGAGGCCGTAGCCCCCTACCGCGAAAAGCACGAGAAGCCGATCCCGGTCATCGCGGCAGGCGGCGTCTACACCGGCGAGGACATCGCCCGCTTCCTCGAAATGGGCGCATCCGGCGTCCAGATGGGCACCCGTTTCGTGGCCACCAAGGAATGCGACGCGGACGAAGCCTTCAAGCAGGCCTACGTCAACGCCAAGGCCGAAGACGTCACCATCATCAAGAGCCCCGTGGGGATGCCCGGCCGCGCCATCAGGAACGGATTCCTCGACGCCGTGTCCGCCGGACTCAAGCACCCCAAGAAGTGCGTGCACAAATGCCTGCACTCCTGCGCCGAGGACAATTCCCCCTACTGCATTGCACAGGCTCTGGTGAACGCCTACAAGGGCAAGCTCAAAAACGGCTTCGCCTTTGCCGGGGCCAATGCCTATCTCGTGGACAAGATCATCACCGTCAAGGAACTGATGACCGATCTGCGCGAGGACGCCGAGCGCAAATACCAGGATGTCGGCAAGATGCTTCAGGACACCAAGGACGAGGCCGAACGCCGCCTCAAGGAAGCCCTGAACAAATAGACGCGTATTACTTTGAACAAGTAAAGGGGCCGCCCATTGGGCGGCCCCTTTTTCGTTTTTTTGGATGCCTTCGACTGTGTTGTGCACGCACGACCAGCTTGTCACCACCCCGCTACCGTCTTGAGGATGCTTTAAAAAAGGGAACGCCCCTTTTTATTACCGAAGAGGAAAATCAGGTTTGAAAGCCGCTTCGCGGCAATCGTCGGGTGATTTCGCCTCCGGCGGGCAAGGGCTCACCCCCTTGCATCCCTTGTATGCGCCTGCGGCGCGGGCTTTTTCACTTCGCGGCGTTCTTTCGCGTAGGCGGGGAGGTAACAGTATAGCTCCCTTAAAAGGAGAAGCCCTTTTCTACTCGAACCGGCGGGCGGTAACGATGGAAACCGGGTCCACCGGGACATCGTCAAAGCCCTGGTAGGAGCGGGTGCGGGTCTTGCTGATCTTTTCGGCCACGTTCATGCCGTCGACAACCTCGCCGAACACGCAATAACCGAAGTTCTCGTCATCCTTTCCGGTGTGGTCCAGGTCCGCGTTGTCGGCCACGTTGATGTAGAACTGGGACGTAGCGCTGTGCGGCTCGGGCAACCGGCCCATGGCCACGGTTCCCTTGAGATTCTTCAGGCCGTTGGTAGCCTCGTTCTCGATGGGAGCGCGGGTCTCCTTCTCCTCCATGGAAAAGGTCAGGCCGCCGGTCTGAATCATGAACCCCTTGATGACCCGGTGAAACAGGGTACCGTCGTAGAATTCATCGTCCACGTAGTTGAGGAAATTCTCGACCGTTTTCGGGGCCTTGTCCGGGAAAAGCTCGATAAGAATTTCGCCTTCCGGGGTTTCCAGAAGGACCAGGGGATTCTCCATTGATGTCTCCGTTAGTCTTCGTTGGTGTCGGTGTCGCCGCCGCCTGCCAGCGGGTGCGCGTGATCGTATACCTGCATGATGCGCTGCATGTCCAGATGCGTATATCTCTGGGTGGTGGTCAGATTCTCATGCCCAAGCAATTCCTGTACACTGCGCAAATCGGCCCCGGCCTCAAGCATATGCGTGGCGAAGCTGTGACGCAGCATATGCGGATGCACATCCAGCGGAAGCCCGGCGAGCTTGGCGAGCTTGGCCACGATGCGGTTGGCCTGCCGCCGGTCGAGCCGTTTGCCCGCACGGGAACTGAGGAACAGGGCCTGCTCGGCATAGTTCTCCCCGAGAAAGGCGTGACGCTGGCCCATGTAGCGGCGAATGCGCTCCACCGCCGCATCGGACAGGGGAACTATGCGCTCCTTGTTCCCCTTGCCGGTGACGCGGATGACGTCGGAATCCACATCGTTGAGATCCAGGCCGATGGCCTCGCTGATACGCAGGCCCGAGCCGTAGAGTACCTCGGCCAGGGCTATGTCGCGCAGACCTTCCGGGTCCGGGTCCACCTTCGCCTCCATGAGGGAGACGGCCTGGTCCACATTGAGCATCTGCGGATGCCGCTTCTCCTGCTTGGGATTGCGAATGCCCGCCATGGGGTCCTTGGCTATGATCTTGTGACGCAGAAGATACTTGAAATAGGCCCGCAGGCTCGAAAGTTTTCGCCCCATGGAGGTCTTGGTGATTCGCCTTCGATGCAACTCGGCCAAAAAGCCGCGAACATGATCGCGATTAACCCGGGCAGGCCGCTCCAAGGTCGCCTTGCGTTCCGAAAGAAACGCCTGGAACTGGTCCAGGTCGGTGGCGTACGAACGGATGGTCGCCGGGGAATAGCCCTTCTCCACTTCGAGGTAGGCGAGGAATCCTCGGACGAATTCGCCGCGAGCGTCAGGATTTGCGCCGGTCGATGACATAGCTGCTCTCCGGGACTTCCTTGGCCTTTTTCTTCAATTCCATGGCGATGGACGAGACCTCGCCGTAATGCCCGATACGTCCGCCGGTGTTGACCACCACGGCCAGTGAGATGGCCATAAGCGGAAATACCTTGGTCTTGCCCTCGCGGTCAACGGAAGTGATATTGCCGCGCTTGCGGTCCTCGGGATCGTAAAAATGCGGAACGATCTCGTCAAATGCCTTGATAATCCGTTTACAGGCGTCCTCGGCCTTGTCCGGGGGGAGAATGAACACGAAGTCATCGCCGCCCACGTGCCCCACGAAACTCGACACGCCCTGGTAGCTACGGATGGTGTTGACGATGACCCGCGCGGCCATCATGAGCACCTCGTCGCCGCGCGAAAAGCCGTACTTGTCGTTGTAGGACTTGAAATAATCGAGATCGCAATAGGCCAGGGCAAAGTCGTCGCCGGAGTCGATGAACTGCTGGATGCGCTGAATAATGGAGGTGTTGCCCGGCAGCTTGGACAGGGGATTGGCGTCCAGTGCGCGCATGGCCCGGCAAAGGGTCAGGTTGATGCGATTGCGCACCTCGACGGGATTGAGAGGACGCACCAGGAAATCGTCCACCTCAAGCTGATTCCAGTTCCAGGGCTCCTCTCCTTCGACGGCGTCCAGACACAGGACAACAGGGAGCTGACGGTAGACATTCTCGCTCTTGACCAGATTGGCGACCTCGCGGCCGGAGATATCCGTCAGCCTATCATCCACCACCAACAGGTCCGGCGGATCGGTGAACATGAGCTCGATGGCCCTCGCCCCCCTGTCGAAAACCCGAAACTCCAAAACATCCGGTGACCAGAGCCGTTGCAACAGCTCGGACAGGGACTTGTCGGGAGAAAGCAGAAAGGCGGTCTGTTTGCGTTGAAACAGCGAATCTCCAAGGGTATTGGTCATATGGAGAACCTAGCACCACCCGCCTGGTAGGTCAAAACAAACCCCCTCCGCCGTTGGGCAGAGGGGGCGCGCCTGATCGGCTTCCTCCGGAGCTGCTCACTTCCCCGAAGGCGAATCCTTATTTTATGATTACCGCCCACTCCGGCAGGGTGTGGAGGTCGACACCCCATACGATGGGCAGGAGATAAAGGACGAACAGCGTAATCATGACCGTACCGATCATATTTAACCATATGCCCGTCCTGACCATCTGGCCTACGGAGATACAGCCGCTGCCGAAAACCACGGCGTTGGGCGGTGTCGCCACCGGTAGCATGAAGGCAAAGGAGGCCGCCACGGCCGCGCCCACGATGGTGGCGTACGGGTGCACGCCAAGGGCGATAGCAGCAGCCCCCATGATAGGCACCAGGAGCGTGGCCGTGGCGGTATTGGAGGTGCTTTCCGTCAACAGGGTGGTCAGCCAGACCACAATCGCCACGAACAGCATCAGGTTCAACCCGTCCAGGCCGGTCAACAGCGACGCGATGTAGGCGGCCAGCCCGGTTTTCGCGAATCCATTGGCGATGGCCAACCCGCCGCCGAAAAGCAGGATCACGTTCCAGGGAATCTTAACGGCGGTCTGCCAGTCCAGAAGGAACTGCTTCTTGCGCAGGTTGGTGGGGATGGCGAACATCAGCAAGGCGCCGATAATGCCGATGGTGGTGTCATGCACAAAACTGAAATCCGGAAAAAAGTCGTTGATGAACGGAAGTTTTTCCAAAAATCCGCGGCTGAGCCAGCAAATGGCGACAAAGGAACTGACCGCGATGATCCGCTTTTCCTCTGGCTTCATCGGCCCGAGCGCGCGGAGCTCGCTTTCGATGATCTCCTCGCTGCCGGTCAGGACGAGGCCGTCCATGGGAAACAGCACGCGGGTCATCAAAACCCAGGCGACGGCCATCATGCTCACGCCCAACGGAAGCCCGAACAGCATCCACTGGCCGAAGCCGATCTGGACGCCGTACATTTTCTCCATCATGCCCACCATGACGGTATTGGCCGGGGTGCCAATGATCGTGGCGACGCCGCCCATGGAAGCGGAATAGGCAATGCCGAGCATCAGACATTTGCCGAAATTGGATTCCGGCCCGGTGGAGGAACAAGCCTTTATCATGCCCGCGTCAAAGCCGGTGGCCTGCTTGATGACGGCCAGGCCGATGGGAATCATGAGCATGGTGGTGGCCGTGTTGGATACCCACATGGACAAAAAGCCCGTTGCGATCATGAATCCGAGCACCATTCGCCCCGGACTGGCTCCCACCAGCCGTATGGTATGGATGGCGACCCGCTTATGCAGGTTCCAGCGTTCCATGGTCACGGCCAGAAAGAAACCACCCATGAAAAGATAGATCAAATGATTGCCGTACGGCGATGTTGCCGCGCTCGACTTCATGATCCCGAGCAGCGGGAAAAGCGCAATGGGAAGCAGAGAGGTGGCCGGAATCGGAATGGACTCCGTCACCCACCAAATGGCCATCAAGGCCGTTACCGCCGCCACGCGCCAGGCTTGAATATTCAACCCCGGAGGCGGAGGCAGCAACAACATGCCCACAAAAATCAACGGGCCGACGAAAAAACCGATGTAAGCCGCCCTATCGCCGCTGTTCAACTTGCTACTCATTGCTCCTCGCTCGCGGTTTACGCTCAACTCAAACTCTCCCCGAAGGGGAAAGAGGCGGCCGCCATGCGCGCCGACGCATCAGGGATACGCTTGCTCCAACAACGGGTTCAGGGAACCCGCACCATGCCGCGCAGTCGGTTTCATGCCCCTTTTGATACCTGAAACCACAAAGCCAAGAGCAACAGACATGCCATGCCCGTCATCAAAGGGAAAAACCGGGATTGGTTAGAACTAACCGTGATGACAGCCTTTTTAGTCGGCGGAAATCCGCCGATTCGAAAAAGACCTCGGCGGCAAAACGCCAATGGCCGTCATAGTCGACACGTATGGGCCGCATCAAAATGAGAGACTCCCGCCCTAGCGCAAACACGGCCTTTCACAACTGCCCGCCATGATTGATTGACCGCTCAACCAATATATCCTCAACGATTGTAATCCACGGGAAAAAACACGCCTGTTCCGCTCGAAAACAGACGGCATTTCGAGACGGAAATGGTGCGTTCTTTACGTACCTACAAAAATGTATCGGCGAAAATCCGCCGATCAGCAGGCGGAATGGATGTTGGTTTCGGAACGGGAACAATCTGTCCGGGGAAACGCAAACCAAGGGAATGCGAACCATGCAAGAGACGGCACGCAGTTACATGCCCGGGGCTGTATCAGAAGGTCAGGTCCGAGACTTCGAGGAGCTGTCCGGCCATCTCGTCCATAACCTTGTCCAGGTCGCTCATGCGGAATTTGAGTTCGATAAGGGCCTCGGGACGGAGGTAGGCGGTCTGGTCGTCACCGGCGTTGCCGAACTCCAGAAGCCGAACGAGGAAATCACCGATATGGACCACGCAGGACATGGGCTTGTAGAACTCGGCCAGTTGCGGGGCATGATGACGGGTCATGGCCTCGCGAATATTCGGTGGCAGCCCCCAATGGCGTGCGAGCCAGGCGTTGATGCGATCGTGACCGAAGCCGAGCACGTCCTTCTCGGCCTGAAAATAATTCAGATTTTTGGCTTCGACCGCCTTCAGAATGGCCGCATGGGTGTCCGGAAGCTGCACGGCGGTGACCACCTTGCCCAAATCGTGTAGCAACCCGGCCACGGCATACTCCTCCGGGTCCTCGAAACCGGCCCGGCGGGCAATGATATTGCAGGCCGTGGCGCAGCCGAGGGAGTGCTCCCACAACCCCTTCATGGCCTGAACCATCATATCGAAGACCGAGGTGGAAATAATGATGCCGCGCACAACGTTGAAACCGAGCAGCACCAGGGCGTGCTGAATGGAACTGATACGTCCGGGGAAACCGTAGATGGGCGAGTTGACCATCTTGAGGACCTTGGCGGAAAGGACCTGGTCCGTGGCGATGACCTTGGCGATGGCTTCACTCGATGCGTCGGGGTCCTCCACCAGCCGAGTAACCTTGTCCAGCACGTGCGGCAGGGTCGGCAGATCCTTGACCTGCAATATCTCGCCCTTGATCCGGGTTTTGAGATCGTCGTCCATGCTCATGCGCCCTCTCCGCCTTTTTCGGAAGATTCCCCTTCCCCGGCAACGTCCGGCTGTTGCGCGGCCTTTATCTTCGCTTCCTGAGCGGCGGCCTTGATCTGAAAATACTGACGCATACGCTCCTTGACCCGCGTCATCCACTTATCGCCAGAATACCTTCTGAAAAGGTGGTCCAGACGATCCCGCCGCTCGCCCCAGCGCGTTCCGGCACCGGCCCCGCCCATTTCCACGGGATGCCCCTGTACGGTAATACGCTCGATTTTCATGGCCTCAAGCCGTGAAATGAGGCTTTCGGTCAGTTCCATACCTTCGGCCATGATAGTCATGCCTCCCTCCTTGGTGACGGGCTTGGCCAACTTCATGCCGGGCGCTGCGAGATTGATGGGTATTTTCTGCATGGCGACTCATTGCGAGGACTGCGGCCTCGGTAATTCAAATACACTGCGGCCGCGCGTCCCACAACCCCGCTTAATCAAATCTTATCAAAGAAAATCAAACAGCCCATGACAACAAAAGCCACGGCGGCAATCTTCTTGATGATCTCGGGCGGAATATACTGGCAGACAAACTGTGCGAACATGACTCCGAGAAAACTGACCAGGACCAGTGCCAGGGACGAGCCGAGAAACACGGTCCAGGGTTTCTGGGTCTTGGCCGTCATGAGCATACAGGCAAGCTGCGTCTTGTCACCAAGCTCGGCCACGAACAGCGTGCCAAAGGTGGTTGCGAGTAATTTCCAATCCATACTATCCTCAAATGATTAGTCTTCACGGGCAAGATACCACATACCGGGCAGTTGGCTCACCGCGCCGCGCATTTCCAATATAAGAAGCACGCGGCTGACCGTGGCCGAATCCCAACCAAGCTCCCGCCCCAGGGCATCTATGTGCATCTTGTCGGCGGCATTGAGAAGATCCATGATCCGCCTCTCCTCCGCACTCAAAACCATCGCCTCGCGTTCCGCCAGGGACGGCCGCTTCCGAGGCTTCCGCTCTCCGCCGCCATTCGGCACGGCGGACGCTTTCTTCTTTTTGACCACGGCACGGGCCACGTCAACCCCCGTGTCCTCGGCATCGGGATCGGGATCAGGGACTTCGGCCAACTCGCGGGCGAAATCGAAACGCAGAATCTCGACGATATCCGAAGCGGATTCCACAAGCGCCGCTCCCTGTTTGATAAGCCTATGGCAGCCGGTAAAGGTCGGCTGCCCGAGAGGGCCCGGAACAGCGAAGACGTCCTTGCCCTGCTCGCCGGCCAACCGGGCGGTAATCAAACTACCGCTGTTGTGGGCGGCTTCCGCCACCAATACGCCGAGCGACAGCCCACTGATAAGCCGGTTGCGCACCGGGAAATGCTGGCCACGCGGCTCCATCCCCGGAGCGAACTCGCTGACGACAAGGCCTTTGCCGTAAAGTTCACGGCGCACATCTCGGTTGCCCTGGGGATAGTCCACATCCAGGCCGCAGCCGAGCACAGCGATGGAGGACCCGACACCCTTGAGGCCGCCCAGATGGGCCTGCCTGTCAATGCCGAGCGCCAGGCCGGAAATAACCGTAATGCCTATCCTGGAAAGCTGCGCGCTGATTTTCCCAGCGGTTTCCAGGCCGAGGCGGGTACACTCCCTGGCTCCGACCACGGCCACGCCGGGGTTGCCCAGCAGGGTCGTGTCTCCGCGCACGTAAAGCAGGGCCGGAGGATCGGGAATTTCCTTGAGGGAAGCGGGAAACCGGGGATCGAACCAGGTGACCACGTCCATATCCAGCCGCCGGGCCTCCCGAAACTCCGTCTCGGCCTTCTCGCGCCAGACTTCCCGTGCACAGGCCCTGGCCTGGGCACGGGACGACAACTCCCGGTCATGCCAGGAGGCCGCGTCCTGCACGGCGTCGTACGCGCTCGGGTAGACGGTAAAAAGCTCACGCCATACCTTGGCCCCTACCCCCGGGGTGTGCTTGAGAGCCAGACAGGCGAAGAATTCTCGTTGCAGGTCCATAAACCCAGCCAAACCTCTTCGGAAACGACAAGGCCGGTTCCCGGACAGGGAAACCGGCCCTCGGACACGCCTGGGCGGGACGGCGGATTAGCCGCCCAGCCTGACCAACTCCTTGCGGCCAAGCCCGGCGGCAGAGGACTTGGGGAAGTCCTCCACCAGCGCGCGCAGGTAGAAAATCGCGTTGTCCGGGTCGCCCACCCGGTCATAAGACATGCCGATCTTGAGCAAAGCCGCAGCGGCCTTGTCGTGTTTGGGGAACTTGCCCGTGACTTCCTTGAAAGCCAGGATGGCCTGGGGATAATTCCGTTCGGAATAATAGGTCTCCCCCTTCCAGTACAAAGCATTGGCCGCGAGCTTGTCATTTGGGTACCGGGCCACGAAATCATCGAAAACGGTCCGCGCCCCGGCATAGTCGCCGGCATTGTACCGGGCGTATCCTCGCTCATAAAGTGTCTTTGGATCTGATGCAGGCGCGGGCTTGGGAGCCGGTTTCGAAGCGGCCTTGGACGCCGCTTTGGCCGGGACGGAAGCCTTTGTCTCGGATTCGGGCGATGTCTGGGCAGGTCCGGGCACATTGGCCCACGGCTGCTCCGCGTCGCTTTTCACAGCGGACGTTCCCTCCTCCACGGGCTTGACGCCTTCCACCCAACCGTTTTCATCGGGCTTGAGGTTCTCGGCCCAGGGAGCATCGTCGGACGTGTCCTCGGCCGACGCGGCAACGCTCCCGGCTTGACCTGTGCGCAGTGTGGCCAATTCGACCTCGGCGGCGGCAATGCGCTCTTCGAGCTTTCGACGTTCCAAGGCGTCCTCGTCGGCCATCTTACGCTGTTGCTCACGGAAATTGAGGAAGCTCTCTTCAAGACTCTGAATGCGCCACTCCGTGCTCGCCGCCTCGGTCCCGGCATTTTTGCCGGTGGCGGCGCAGGCGACCAACGGCAGGCAGGTCAAGGCAACCAGAAGAAGTTTCAGGCATTTCATCAGCAGGAATCTCCGCGCAGTCTTGTTTGAACGTTTCATAGGCAATAGGCGATACACTGATTTTTTGCAAGGAATCAGATAGGCCACGTCCATTTCGCCCGGGAAATGCGCCCTTGCGCGCAACACGTTTTTCAGGCAAAAAAACGCCCACGGGGCACGGTCTCGCCTCGGCAACCCTACCGGAGTCCATCGATAATGAACACCCAAGAAACCCTGGTTCTCGTCGGCTACATGCTGGCCCCCGCCTTTTTCAGCCTGCTCTGCATGGCCGCTCTCGGCAGCCCGGCCATCGCCCTCCTGGCGGAACTCACCGCCAAAACCCGGAAAAAGGTCTTCTTCGACAAATACGGCCAACAAACCGCAGGTATGGGCCTTATCCTGACCATTGCCCTGATTCTCATCTGCGGGGCCTCCATGGGCATCACCGTAACCAGGTTCCCTGAACTCTACGCCGCCTACATAACTCCCGGTTCGCCCTTCTTCAACGGCCTGACCGCCCTGGGCGTGTTCGTGATTGCCGGACTGATCTATTTCCTGACCTGGAAAAAGCTGCGCAACGCCAAGGCGGCCCACATCGTCCTCGGAATGCTGGCCTCTCTGGGCGCCTTCATCGGGCTGGCCATCATCCTCCCGGCCAAGCTGGCCATCAATTTCTCACAGGCCGAACCCGCCGTGGACGCCCTGTCCAGCACGGCCATCCTCGCCCTGCCCATGTCGGCCATGTACGCCCTGCTCATCCTGTCGGCCGCCGCTGCGATGAGCCTCGCCTACGTCATCGTCCGCAGGAAAAAGGACGACTTCGGACGCGACTACTACAATTTCGCCCTGCGCATCGCCGCCCGCTGGTCTCTGCTGCCCATGATCGGTTTCCTGGCCTGTCAGGGCTGGCTCTTTTCCAGGCTGCCTGAAGACGTCAAGACCCTTGTCCTGGGGACCCCGCTCGCCTTCGTCTGGGTCGCCCTGGTCGCCATCGGCGCGATCTGCGCCTTCATCTGGTTGTTCATGGGCCGCAGCGAATCCCCCCTGCGCCTCAAGGGTCTGGCCTTCCTGGCGGTAGCCCTGTTCTGGGTCATGCACGCCCTCAACGTCACCCTGTTCATCAACTTCGTGACCATGATGTAACCGAACGGCACAAGACGACAAAGAGGCCGGGGAGCGATCACTCCCCGGCCTTTTTTCATGCGCTCCGACCGACAGCCGAAACCGTTGAGACTCCATAATACCGACACTTCCAACGCCGGATATGCATGACCATAATCCCAAAAAGAAAAGAGGGAAAACCCATTGCGGGCTTTCCCTCTTCCGTCCTCCTGCGTCAGGAGACTCTTTCTAACGGCCCGAAACGGCCCCGGCCACCACAAGCGGCTCCCTGCGGCCGAGTTGTGTGGAGAGGCTGTAGATTTCGTGCGGATCGAGAATGAGGACCACCGAGCCGTCACCCATGATGGTCGCGCCGGACAGCCCTTTGAGATTGAAATTGTTGAGATACTGGCCAAGCGGCTTGATGACGATCTCCTGCCTTTCGAGGAGCCGGTCAACGACCAAGCCGAGCCGCCGGTCGTTATCCTGGATAACGACCATGGGCAGAACATCGCGCTCGTCCATGGACTGGGGCATGTCGAGCAGTTCGGCCAGCTCGACGATACCGAGGACCTCGCCCCGCAGGGTGACGGCCTTGCGATTGTTGATGTCGGAGAGCTTTTCCACCTCGATCTTGGTGGTCTCGGACACGGCGTCCAGGGGAATGGCGAAGGTGTCGCCCGCCACCTGAACCATAAGCGCGTCGATGATGGCCAGAGTCAGCGGCAGGGTCAGGGTCAGCTTGCTGCCCTTGCCCACCTCGGACTGGGTGTTCACGCTGCCCTTGAGGTTCTTGATGTTGGTCTTGACCACATCCATGCCCACGCCGCGCCCCGAAATATCGGTGACTTTCTCGGCGGAGGAGAAGCCCGGCGCGAAGATGAGGTCCAGCGCCTCGCGGTCATCCATGGCATTGGCCTCTTCCGGGGTGATGACCCCCTTGCGCACGGCCACCTGGCGGAGCTTTTCCGGGTCCATGCCCCTGCCGTCGTCCTCCACTTCGATGGCCACGGAATTGCCCTTGTGGTAGGCGCGGAGCCAAACGTGGCCCTTGGGCTTCTTGCCCGCCGCGATACGGGTCTCCTCGTCCTCAAGGCCATGGTCGACAGCGTTACGGACCAGGTGAACCAGCGGATCGCCGATTTCCTCCACCACGGACTTGTCGAACTCTGTCTCCTCGCCTTCCATTATCAATTCCACCTGCTTGCCGGACTTGCGGCTCAAGTCCCTGACCAGACGGGGGAAGCGGGAAAAGACGGTCTGCACCGGCACCATACGGACCTTCATGATCGTATCCTGCAGGTCGTCGGAAATGCGGGCCATGGCGTATGTGGTCTCGGTGAGCTGCTGCGCCACCACGTGCACGTCCTCCTGCCCTTCTTCCAAAGCGCGGGCAAGCATGGCGTAGCGGTTGCGGTTGATGATGAGCTCGCCGATGACGTTCATGAGGTGATCCAGCTTGTGATGGTCCACGCGGATCGTGCTTGACGCCTTGGGCTTGACCGGAGACTGAGCACCGCCATTCTTGGCCGGTACCATGGACGCGGCGTTCCTTGCCGTGGGAACGGGCTCGCCTTGCGACTTGGCCGTGGGCCGCTCGACCGGAGCGGGCTTGGACTCGGCATGTGGCGCGGGGGTCCGCACCGGAACGGATTCCGGCGCTATGGCAGGTTCCGAAGCCGAAACAACGGCCTCGACAGGCTTGGACTCGGCCCCGGAAACAGGCTTCTGCGTAACTTCAATCTCGGGGTCGCCGGGCAAAGTTTTGATGGCCGCCATAATCATATCCCGAAGGATGGCGTACTCTTGCTCCAAGATGTCGAGCATCAGTGAAAAATCCATGTCCGAGTTGCGGGCCTGATCCACCAGCCCCACCGTCCGGGCCGCGTATTCCTTGATCTCGTCGAATCCCATGTAACCCGTGGAATTCTGGATGGTCTGAAAGGCCCTGTACAGGCCGTCGATGATATCCTTCTGCCCGGAATCCTCACGAAGAAGCCGGAAGGCGACCGTCACGGCTTCGAACTGCTGCTCGATGGTCTGGATGAACAGGGTCACATCCTCGGGATCGTACTCGGCGACAGGGGCTGACTTCGAGGCCCCGGCAGGTTCGGCAACCGCCTCGCCGGCTTGCCTGCCCACAGACACGGCTCCGGCCACTGCGTCCACGCTGCCGTCCTCGGTAACCTTCCGAAGGACCTGAACCATGACGCTTGTATCAAGCGGCTCCACCCGACCATTCTCCAAGTCGACCTTGCCCACCAAAGCCTCGATGAGGTCCACGGTCGCCAGGAGCAGATCGATAAGCCCCTGGCCGGAGGCGATCTCGCCTTTGCGAACCCGGTTCAACAAGGTTTCGGCTTCGTGCGTCAGGGAATTGAGTTCCTTGAACCCGATGATGCCGCTGTTGCCCTTGAGGTTGTGGAAATAGCGGAATGTATCGTTGATAAGTTCGTCGTTGCCGCCCGGATCGCCCTCCAAAGCCAGAAGGCATCGGTTCAGATTCTCGACGATCTCGTGCGCCTCTTCAAGGAAGTCGGCCAGATGTCCCTCGCCCACGGTGGTCAGCGAATAGGGAGTAGGATCGAAATCGGGATCGGGCTGCGGATTGAAAGCGGTCATATCGGCATCTCCGGCTTCGCCCGCCATGACGGGTTCCGGTTCAAGGTGTACGGGGTCAGGGTTGACGGCCGCCTCGATGACAGGCGCTTCGACGACAGGTTCGCCCCCGGCTTCGACCGGCGCAACGCCGCCCTCTTCCGGAAGCTCGCCGATCAGGGCCGCTTCGATCCGTGCGATGATGGGCGCGGTATCCACATCCCCTTCGACGCCGCTGGTCTCCAGGTTGTCCACCATGGTCCGCAAGGCGTCCGTCGCCGAGAGGATCAGGTCCATAATGGAACCGGTCACCCGCATGGAGCCCTGGCGCAATTCATCCAGAATGTTTTCGGCCTTGTGGGCCAGCCCGTTTATCTTGTTCAGGCCGAGAAAGCCCTACGCCCCCTTGAGGGAGTGCATGGGCCGAAATATCTCGTTGAGAAGGCCGAGGTTGTCCGGGCTCTTCTCCAGTTCGAGCAGATTGGGCTCGATGGTCTCCAAATGCTCTTTAGCTTCAGCGAAAAAATCGGACAAGATTTCCGGATCGAGAAAGTCCTGGCTCATCGAGATTCCTTTTGCGGCAGTGCGGCCGTTCGGCCTTTCGCCCGCCGCATCGATTGCATTGTCACGCCGTAAAAAAACAAACGGCTACCCCAGCAGCATCTTGACGTTGCGAACAAGTTTCTCCGGCTGGGCGGGTTTAATCATGTACAGATTCGCGCCAACGGTCAATCCGGTCTGGATGTCCTTGTCCTGGCCTTCGGTGGACAGCACCACGATGGGAATGTCTCTGTACGCGGCCTGTTCCCGGACGGTCTTGATGAATGTCAGCCCGTCCATACGGGGCATATTCACATCCGACACGATCAAATCCACCTCGGACAGGCTGTACAGCTTCTCCAGGCCGTCCAGTCCGTCCTCGGCCGTGGTCACCTTGAAGCCTTCCTTCTTCATGATGAAGGCCACAAGGTTCCTAACGGTTTTTGAATCGTCCACTATCAGAATATGTTTAGGCATAACTCCCCCTTAATTAGCACAGCAGGCGTCATCACATCAAATCCGTCACGGAACACGTCCTACTCCTCCTTCTGATAAATGATGGCACCAGGATAGTGAATGGGCTTGAACGCACGGGTAATGTTGTGCAGCGACTCGGAATGGCCGATGACCAGATAACCGCCCGGAAGCAGATTGTCGTAAAAGGCGTTTATAACCCGCTTCTTCATCTCGTCGTCGAAATAAATGATGACATTCCGGCAGAAAACTATCTGCGAACGTTCCACACGCCGGAGCTGCATACGGTCCTTGAGGTTGATCTGCCCGAAGCTGACGAGCCGCTTGACATCAGGCTTGATCTTGTTCTGTCCGTTGTCGCGGTCGAAGTAGCGCGCGACGATCTCCTCCGGCGTGGTCCGCAGGGTATAATCGTTGTACACGCCCCGCCGGGCCGACTCCAACACCCGTTCGGAGAGGTCGTTGGCGGTGATGCGAATGTCCCAGGAAGCGAGTTCGGCCTTGAGCATCTCGCGAAGAATGATGGAGATGGTATAGGGTTCCTCGCCGGTCGAGCAACCGGCCGACCACAACCGCAGCCTCCTGCCTTTCTTCCGGCAAGAGTCGAGGACGTGAGGCAGCACCTCTTCCTGGAAGACCTTCAACTGGGGCGGGTTGCGGTAAAAGCTGGTTTCGTTGGTGGTGATGACCTCGAACAGCTTTTTCATCTCCGCGCCCTTGGCCGGGTCGAACCGAAGCAGATTGTAGTATTCGTCGAAATTCTTCAGGTTGAGCTTCTTGAGCCGGTTCCCGAGTCGGTTTTCCAACAGATACTTGCGATTGTCCGCGATATAGATGCCGCATTCGGCATAAATGAAATCCCGCAGATTGGAGAACTCCTGATCCGTGATCTTGAGTTCCTTGCCGAGGGATATGGTTTTCGAAAAGAGAGACGACATTCCTGTGAAGTGCTCCTACATTTCCTGTATCTTGGAGATGGCTTCTTCGGCGGCGCTGACCAGTTCGTACTCGTCGCGGTTGGTTACTTCCAACAGGGCCGCGAAGGCCTCGCTGCCGCCGATGTTACCAAGGGCTTCGACAGCCTTCATGACCACGAACCGATTGGAGTTGTCCAGCATGTCGATCATGAGCGGGACGGCTTCGACCGTGGCGTGCTCGCCCAAGGCGTCCATGGCCCGAATCTTGACCCAGTCGTCCTCGTCATTCAAGGCATCAAGAAGATGGGGGACCATGTCCAGATCATAGTGGCGTCCCATGATCTCGACGACCGTCAGGCGGACGTCCTTGCTTTCATCAAACAACCTGTGCAGGACCAAGGGCCGCCAGACCGCATCGTCGCCGCCGGAAGCGGCCAGGGCCTCCACGGCCACCTTGCGGATGTCCGGGACCTCGTCCTCCGCAGCCTGGGTCAGGATATCAAGATTCTCCATGGGCCCGAGCTTGCCCAGGGCGTAGGCGGCCATGAGCCGGTTGATCGACTCGGAACTTCCGAACATTTCCTGAAAATGGGCCTGAACATCGGGGCCGCCGATGGCGATGCACGCATCCAGCGCGGCCTCTTTCACATCGTCGTACTGATGCTCCATGAGCGGAAAAATCCGGTCCACCACCTCGGGCAGCCTGAGCTTTTCGCCAAGCAGGTAGACCGCGCTCTTCAGCACGGTGCCGTCCTGATGCTCGTTGAGAACCTTGATGAAGAAATCCTTTGTCTGCTCCTCGCCCTTGGCGGCCACTACGCCGACGATCTGCCGCTGCACGGGCAGAGACGCCTTCCAGAATGCCTCCATGAGCACCTGGCAGACACAGTTGTCCAGGGTGCAGGCATTCGGAGCGATATGGGAAAGAACCTGCACGGCCACGCGGGCCTCGTCCTGGTCCTCGCCGAGCAGCACGGTCTTGAGCGCCTCGGTCAGGCCGATCTGGGCCAGAAAACCGATAATCAACTCCAGCCGGTCGTGGTCGCGATCCTGATCCAGCTTTCCGGCGATACTGAGAATGCCTGCGGAAGCGTCCTCGCCGCCCACGTAGGCCAGTCCCTGAATGGCCGCGTCCTGAATCTCCTCATCCTCATCCTGCAGGGCCACCAGCAGGTATTGCCTGAACCGCTCGCGTTCCTCATCGCTGAGCAGGGTCAGGGACTTGCCGCCGAGAATCTTGACGATTGCTTTGACGATCTTGTTGCGCAGAGCCGTGGGGGAATCGGCGATCCGCCTGAGGAGCATGGTCACGGCCTTGACGTTGCCCATCTCGCCAAGAGAATCGATTATCATGGAAGCGACCAGATCGGAGGCCCCGTCCAGGGCCTTGACCAGGGCATCCACCGAGCTGGTGTGCCCGATCTTGGTCAGAGCCTCGATCACGGAGTACTGAACCCACTCCTCGTCATTGATGGCTTGATTCAAACATGGAATGGCGTCCTCCATGCCGAGTTCACCCAAGCTCACGGCGGCCTGATAGCGAACGTTGACCTCGGGGTCGCCAAGCAGGGCCTCGCAAAGAGGCTGAACCGCCAGGAGACTCCCGGTGGAGCCGAGAATATCGGCCACGAAAATACGGATGTCCGGGTCGTCGTCCAGGGTCAGATCGATGAGCGACGGCATGTCCTGGTTGCCCACCTCGCGAAGGATGTCCATGGCCAGATTGCGCACGGAGGCCTCGTCGGAGCGCAGCAGCGGTATGACCGCTCCCACGGTCTCCCGGCCGCCGATCTTGCGCAGGGAGCTGTCCACGGCCTCCTGGATGCCCAAATGATGGGTCTTGAGCAGCTCGGCCAGCCTGGGCACGGCCTCGACACAGTTGTCCTCGCCTGCCCTGAAGGCGCTCTCCCGGACAATCTCCTTGTTGTCGCTGCTCAGCAAGGCCAAATATTCGGTACAATCCGCCATGACGTCAGACCTCCCCCCTTCCAGTTCGCGGGTCGTTTGTTATTTGTAAAGATTAGCAAGGATGGACTCGGCCATGTCGTCGAGATCCACTATTTCGTCCGCCAGATTCTCCTCCACCACGGCCTTCGGCATACCGTAGACCACGCAGGTGGAATCACTCTGGGCCAGGGCCCGCCCGCCCTTCGCCTTGAGATCGCGGATGCCTTCGCACCCGTCGTTGCCCATGCCGGTCAGGATGACGCCGAGCCCACGTCGCCCCACAGCCTCGGCCACCGAGCTGATAAGCACGTTGGCGGAGGGTTTGTAAAGGGCTTCGGCGGGCTCGTCCGTGACCACGATCTCGATGCGGCTGATCTTCTGATCGAGGACGATATGCCTGCCGCCGGGAGCCACGAACGCATGGCCGGGCCTGAGGATGTCGCCGCTCTCGGCTTCCTTGACCTTGATTTTGCTTACCCCGTCGAGCCGGGCCGCGAACGGGCCGGTGAAGGCAGCGGGCATGTGCTGGGCGATAACGATGCCGGCCGGGAAATCAGCGGGCAGCGAAGAAAGAATTTTCTGAACCACGGGCGGACCGCCGGTGGAAACGCCGATGGCCACCACGTCGCGCTGGGGACGTCCGCCCACCCGGGGCGCGGCCACGGGCCGAGGCGTCCTGCGGGCGGATCGAGCGGCGGTGTGGCGCATTTTCCTGGCGGCCACGGTCTTGACCCTCTCGATGAGATCCCGCTCGATCTTGATGATGTCGAGGGACACCTTGGAAAGCTGCTTCGGAATGAAGTCCACGGCGCCGAGCTCCATGGCCTTCAGGGTGGACTCCGCACCTTCGGTGGTCAGGGAGCTGACCATGAGCACGGGCCGGGGTGATTCCATCATTATGTGCCGCAAGGCGGTCAGACCGTCCATCTCGGGCATCTCGATGTCCATGGTCACGACATCCGGGTCGAGCCGACGCACCATGTCCAGCCCTTCCCGCCCATTGCGGGCCACCCCCACCACGGAGATGTCGGGGTCCTTGTCGAGCATCGTGCTGATGGCCTTGCGCATGAATGCGGAATCATCAACGACGAGAACTTTAATCACGTATGCAACTCCTTGGAAAACGGCATATTGCGAATTTCCACCCCCCGGGGGAGCCCCCGGGACTGCGGGAAATCCCCCGCAAACGTACGCCAGCAACCGATTCAGGCTCGGCAGGATGTCATTTTGTCTTTCAATCTCCGACCTTAAGTGGCTTTTGCCTCTTTGTCCACAACCTTAACTTTGATTGAAATTTTCCCTTGCCTTTTCATCAGGGCTACGCTAAACACCTCTCCTCACGTGCATCGGGATGTGGCTCAGTCTGGTAGAGCGCTGCGTTCGGGACGCAGAGATCGGAGGTTCAAATCCTCTCATCCCGACCAGACAGTACAGGCACTTACGAATATCTTTCGTAAGTGCCTTTTCTTTTATCCAATCAATTTATCCTAACCGGATTCTGATAAATTTTCAGACACCCCACCAAAACGAAGCTCGCACCATTCACAGGCAGCAGTCTCGTCAAACGACTCTATGCAGAGAAGAAAGCCTAAGAGACTGGACCACTTTCCATTGAAGATTTTGCAGGTTCTCCACTAGGCGACCTGGTTCGATGAGAGGCGTGTCCTCCCTGAAATCGAAAAGAGAAATCCTTTCAATTTTGGGGGAAGTTTGGCATAGGGAGTCCCTGCCTAAAGCATGAGTTTAATCAATTCAAAGGGATTTAGAATGACGATATTAGGAACAGCCAAAACGGCATCAGCAAAGAAAATGATGCTTCTCGGTGGTGGGGAACTCGGCAAGGAAGTTGTGATTGAAGCACAGCGTCTCGGCGTTGAGGTTATTGTGGTCGATCGCTATGAAGATACCCCCGCCATGCAGGTGGCGCACCGCTCTTATACCATGTCCATGTTGGATGGTGACGCGCTTCGCCGGGTTATCACGGAAGAGAAGCCGGACTATATCGTGCCCGAGATTGAGGCCATTGCCACATCTACTTTGGTCGAACTTGAAAAAGAGGGATTCAATGTTGTCCCTACCGCCAATGCGACTAAGCTGACAATGGATCGCGAAGGCATTCGGCGTCTTGCTGCTGAGGAGATCGGCCTGACCACATCGGTTTACCGCTTCGCCGACACAGAAGAAGAATACCGGGCGGCAGTGGCCGAAATCGGTATCCCATGCGTAATCAAGCCTGTCATGAGTTCTTCCGGAAAAGGGCAATCCGTCGTAAAAAGTGAGGCCGATATCCAAAAGGCCTGGGATTATTCTCAGTCCGGCGGCCGTACTGGTGAGGGGCGTATCATCATCGAAAAATTCGTACCTTTTGATTATGAGATTACCCTTTTAACCGTGCGCCACGTTGATGGAACAACGTTTTGTAAACCGATTGGGCACCGACAAGAGAATGGGGATTACCGTGAATCTTGGCAGCCGCAACCCATGAGCGAGGCAGCCCTTGCGAAAGCTCAAGAATACGCACGCAAGATCACAGACGCCTTAGGTGGGCGTGGAATTTTTGGCGTTGAACTTTTTGTAAAAGATGATGATATTATCTTCAGTGAAGTTTCCCCTCGCCCCCACGATACAGGATTGGTGACCGTCATCTCTCAGGATTTAAGTGAATTTGCTCTGCATGTAAGAGCTATTTTGGGCTTGCCGATTCCGGGTATTCGTCAATACGGAACAGCCGCTTCGAGTGTGATTTTATCTAATGGCACATCAAACAAGCCCGCCTTTAATGGCGTTGATGTGGCCCTTCGCGAGGCAGATACAAAGGTTCTGATTTTCGGAAAGGGCGAATGCGCCGGAGTCCGCCGTCTTGGCGTTGCTTTGGCCCTTGCCGACGATGTTGAGAGTGCTGTGGAGAAAGCTAAAAAAGTTTCTTCTGCTATAGCTATTTCGTATTAATAGCACTTTGAACCGATCGTATGGCCAATAAAAGTCTGTAGAGCTGAGGATTTGCGCTCCTTTCTTTTCCCTTAAATCTGACTCTTTATACACGTAACAAAGCCGAGCGCGTCTGAACGCGCTCGGCTTTGTTTTTTGATGAAATCTTCAATGTGGTTCAAGCGTTGCGACTGAAATGGGCTGCAATTTAAGCCCTTATTGTGCAGTTCCTTACCTTCTGACTGCAAAGGTCGGAGGTTTGGACTCTCTCATCCCGACCAGAAAAAAACATAGGATTACGGGGAATTGTAACTCCTTGTTCGTATTGAACCGGATTCCCTCCATCTCCGCTTGTCGATCGCAAAAAACGCTCATATGCATATTTTCAACAAAGGCAGCGAGGTACGTGTTGCGGGCCGCATGAAGTGCAAATTTAATATTGACTTTTTTGACACTCGCCCATACTTCCGTTTTCGCATTGAAACGATTAACTCGAATCAATGAACCGCAACACCGGGTTTTCCCGAATCCACTTGGCGGGAGGATTTATGAGTGACCCCTACCCTGGAAAGATGGACCACTGAACGGTCCACCGAACTCTATGGCGTCCGTGAATGGGGAGCCGGCTTCTTCGGCATTTCCCAATCCGGAGAATTGCAGGTAACCCCTGAGCCGGGCAATTTTACCAATGCGGTAAGCATTCCCGAGATTATCGAAGGTATTCAGGAACGCGGCTTGGACATGCCCGTGCTCCTGCGCATCGAGAATATCCTCGGCACCCAGATTTCCCTGCTCAACAACAGCTTCCAGTCGGCCATCGACAGCCTCAATTACCGAGGCTCGTATCTTGGCGCCTACCCCATCAAGGTCAACCAGCAGCAACAAGTGGTGGAAGCCGTGACACGTCACGGCAAGAAATACCATCACGGGCTTGAGGCTGGCAGCAAAGCCGAGCTGATCGCCGCGATGGGAATGCTCCGCGACCCCGAGGCGGTTCTCGTGTGCAACGGCTACAAGGACGAGGAATACATCGACCTTGGCCTTCACGCGACACAGCTCGGCTTCAAATGCGTCCTGGTCGTCGAAATGCCGGGTGAACTGCCGCTCATCATCGAGCGGTCCAGAGCCCTGGGCGTCGAACCCATTCTCGGCGTGCGCGTCAAGCTCTCGGCCCAGGCCAACGGCCTCTGGGCCGAATCCGGCGGAGACCGCTCCATCTTCGGCCTCAATGCCGCGCAAATCATCGAGGCCATCGACACCCTCAAGGCAGAAGAGATGCTGGGCAGCCTCCAACTGCTCCACTACCATCTCGGTTCGCAGATTCCGAACATCCGCGAAATCCGCAACGCCGTGGCCGAAGCGGCCCGCGTCTATGCTGGGCTTGTGGCCGAGGGGGCGGGTATGCGCTACCTCGACCTCGGCGGCGGTCTGGCCGTAGATTACGACGGCACCCAGACAAACTTCATGAGCAGCCGCAACTACTCGGTGGACGAATACTCCGTGGATGTGGTGGAAGGCGTCATGACCGTGCTCGACGAGCAGAACATCGACCATCCGATCATCATCACCGAATCGGGCCGGGCATTGGTCGCCTACTACTCCATGCTGCTCTTCAACGTGCTGGATACGGCCCGTTTCGAGCCCGAGACGCTTCCCGAAACGCTGCCAGAAGGCACGAGCATCCACATTCAGCATCTCTATGACACGTTGGAAGCATTGAACCTGCGCAACGTCCAGGAAAGCTTCAACGACATTCTCTACTACCGCGACCAGGTGCGGCAGGCCTTCTCTCAGGGCAAGCTCTCCTTCCGTGAGCGCGCCCTCGGAGACAGCGTCTTCTGGGAGACCATCTTCCGCATCGCCCGGTTCGCCAAGGACATGCCCTCGCTCCCGCACGAGCTGGAAGGCATCACCCAGGCTCTGTCCGACATCTACTACTGCAACTTCAGCGTATTCCAATCCCTTCCCGATTCCTGGGCCATAGGGCAGCTCTTCCCCATCATGCCGGTGCACCGTCTCAACGAAACGCCGACACGCGAGGGACTGCTGGCCGACATCACCTGCGACTGCGACGGCAAGATCGACCGTTTCATCGACAGCCAGGGCGTCAAGCGAACCATGCCCCTGCATGAGTTGAAGGACTCCGAGGAGTACTACCTCGGTGCCTTCCTTGTGGGCGCGTACCAGGAAACGCTCGGCGATCTGCACAACCTGCTCGGCGACACCAACATCGTCACCGTCAGGATTCGTGACAACGGCGAGTTCGTTTTTGTCGGCGAGCTTGAGGGCGACACGGTGGAGGATATCCTCTCCTATGTGGAATACGACACCAAAGCCCTCCTCAGGCGCTTCCGCAAAACAGCGGAGACAGCCGTTCAGCACGGCCAGATAACGCCCATTCAGCGACGGGATATCCTCCAGGCCTACAAGAACGGCCTGCAGGGCTACACTTACTTCGAACGATAAGAAATTCTTACCGCTCCCAGAAGAGCGTTCTACGAGGATACGACTATGTCCAAGGTTCTGATCATCGGCGCCGGAGGCGTCGGCAGCGTGGCGGTGCACAAGTGCGCCCAGGTTCCCGAGGTGTTCAGCGAAATCCACCTCGCCAGCCGTACCAAGTCCAAGTGCGACGCCATTGCCGCATCGGTCAAGCTGCGCACCGGAGTCGACGTCCCCACCTACCAGGTCGACGCCGACAACGTGGCCGAGACCGTGGAGCTCATCAACAGGATCAAGCCGGATCTGCTGGTCAACCTGGCCCTCCCCTACCAGGATTTGACGCTCATGGACGCGTGCCTTGAAACCGGCGTCAACTACCTCGACACGGCCAACTACGAACCGCCGAACGAGGCCAAATTCGAGTACAAATGGCAGTGGGCGTATCAAGAACGCTTCAAGGAAGCGGGTCTCATGGCCCTGCTCGGCTCCGGGTTCGACCCGGGCGTCACCAACGTGTTCGCGGCCCACGCCATGAAGCACCACTTCGACGAAATCCATGTGCTCGACATCATCGACTGCAACGCCGGAGACCACGGGCAGGCTTTCGCCACCAACTTCAACCCGGAAATCAACATCCGCGAAATCACCCAGCGCGGACGATACTGGGAACGCGGCGAGTGGCTCGAGACCGATCCGCTCTCCTGGTCCATGAGCTACGATTTCCCGGAAGGCATCGGCACGAAGAAGTGCTATCTTATGTACCATGAGGAACTGGAATCCCTGGTCATGCACATCAAGGGCCTCAAGCGCGCCCGCTTCTGGATGACCTTCGGCGACGCGTACCTCAACCATCTGCGCGTGCTGGAAGGCATCGGCATGACCTCCATCGAACCCGTCGAATACAAGGGCCAGATGATCCAGCCGCTTCAATTCCTCAAGGCGGTCCTGCCCGAACCCGGCTCCCTCGGCCCCCTGACCAAGGGGCGCACCTGCATCGGCAACGTCATGAAGGGCGTCAAGGACGGGAAGGAAAAGACGCTGTACGTCTACAACATCTGCTCCCACGAAGCCGCATACGAAGAAGTCGGTTCCCAGGCCATATCCTACACCACGGGCGTTCCGGCCATGATCGGCGCCATGATGATGCTCACCGGCAAATGGTCCGGCGAGGGCGTCTTCCACATGGAGCAATTCGATCCCGATCCGTTCATGGCCGCCCTGAACAGCCACGGCCTGCCCTGGCAGGAAGCGGAGCTGTAGTGAACGGCCGCCTGGAATACCGTTTCGACCCCAAGTTGGTCGAGACGCCATCCTATGTCATCGACGAGGGCCTCCTGAAAGATAATCTGGAGGTCCTCGCCTCTGTCAGGGAGCGGGCGGGATGCAAGGTGCTGCTCGCGCTGAAATGCTTCGCCATGCACGCCGTATTCCCCATGCTGGAGGAAAAGCTGGACGGCATCTGCGCCAGCTCGCCTCACGAGGCGCGGCTGGGGCGGGAGGAATTCGGGCGCGAGGTGCACACTTTCGCCGCCGGTTATTCCGAGGCGGATATCCGGGACCTGTGCGAGACGAGCGACCATATAGTATTCAACTCCTTTGCCCAGCTCGACCGCTTCCGTCCACTGGTGCGGGAGCTGGCCGTAGCCGCCGGGCGCGACATTGAACTCGCCCTGCGCATCAACCCCGAGCACTCCGAAGGGGCCACGCCCATCTACGACCCCTGTTCTCCCGGCTCAAGGCTGGGCATTCGGCGGGCGCAGTTCGACGCCGACAACCTCAACGGGATCACGGGCCTACACTGGCACAATCTGTGCGAGCAGGACGCCGACTGCCTGGAAAGGACCATCGAGGCCGTCGAACGGAATTTCGCCGACGTGCTGCCGCGCATGAAATACGTCAACTTCGGCGGCGGGCACCACATCACCCGGCCCGGCTACGACGTCGAGCTGCTGGTCAGCCTCATCACCCGCTTCAAGAAAAAATGGAACGTCGAGGTCTATCTGGAACCAGGCGAGGCCGTGGCGCTCAACGCGGGCTATCTCGTCGCCGAGGTCCTCGACGTAGTGCAGGCCGACATGCCCGTGGCGATCATGGATTCCGCGGTGCCGTGCCACATGCCCGACGTCATCGAAATGCCCTACCGTCCGCATATCGTCGGTTCAGGCGAAGCCAACGAAAAGGCATGGACTTGCCGGATCGGCGGTCCCTCCTGCCTGGCCGGCGACGTGGCCGGGGAATACTCTTTCGATCAGCCCGTCCGGACTGGCGACCGCCTGGTTTTCACCGACATGGCCATCTATTCCATGGTCAAGACCAATACATTCAACGGCATCCAATTGCCGTCGATTTATCTCTTCGGGCCCGATTCGAATGAAATGACCCTTGTCCGCTCCTTTGGCTACGAAGATTTCAAAACCCGGCTTTCCTAGGGAGGACGCCATGGCTTCGCATTTTCTTGAAGGCGAAATCGACAATGCACGGCCCGAAGAGGCCGCTTTCCACGTCATTCCGGTTCCCCTGGAATCGTCCGTCTCCTACGGCGGCGGGACCGCTGAAGGGCCTGCGGCCATCGTGGAGGCGTCCACACAACTGGAACTTTGGGACGGCAAGTCCGTGCCCGCGAGAAACGGAATCCACACCGCGGCTCCCGTGAATTGCTCGGGCAACATTTCCAAGACCCTCGACAGGATCGAGGACGCCGTCACGTATGCCATGGAATGCGAGGCGATGCCCTTGGTCCTCGGCGGCGAGCACACCGTAACCCTCGGCGCGCTCAGGGCATTGAAGCAAAAATACCCGAAATTCGGCATAGTCCAGTTCGACGCCCACGCCGATCTCCGAAATTCCTACGAAGGCTCGCTCTACAGTCATGCGTGCGTCATGCGCCGCGCCGCCGACGACCTCGGCCTTCCCATCTTCCAAATCGGCGTCCGCGCCCTGTGCTCGGAGGAAGTGGAATACAGGAAGGCCAACGACATCCCCCATCTTGATGCGCGCGAGCTGTTTCTGAAAGGCATCCCCAAGCACCTCCTGCCTTCCGACTTCCCGGATCGAATCTACATCACGTTCGATGTGGACGGACTGGACCCTTCGGTCATCCGGGCCACCGGCACTCCGGTTCCGGGAGGCATCGGCTGGCATGAAGCCCTGACGCTCCTCGAAGCCGCCGTACAGGACAGGGAACTCATCGGAGCCGATGTCGTCGAGCTGGCCCCCATGGACGGGGATCACGCATCGAATTTCGCCTCGGCGCAATTGGCCTACCTCATTATGGGCCTCAAGCCCGCGAGCTAGGGGAAACCTCGATCACGCCGGGGCACGGCGTAACGGCCATCCGGCATTCCGCAGGCATTGCCGAGGCTCGCTTGCTTTCATCCCGCAACGAAAAAAGGCGCACTCCATTGGAATGCGCCTTTTGTCATGGTCTGGCCGCTAAACGCCGGCCAATGTATTTTTGAGCGTCGGCTTCAGGTAGACAATCGACATGGCTGACTTTTTCCTGTCGATCTCGCGGCCCCGATCCAGGGCCGTCTGCCTGAGCATCTCCACTTCGCCGAACGTAATGGCGTCGGTCATGCAGACCTCGGCGCAGACCGGAATCTCCCCGGCCACCACGCGGTCATGGCAGAGATCGCACTTGTGCGCCTTGTTACGAACCGCGTCGAACTGGATGACGTCATACGGGCACGCCTCGATACAGGCCCTTGAGCCCGCGCATTTGTCCGCATCGATGCGGACGATGCCGGTCTGCGGGTCCTTGACGATCGCCTCCGAAGCGCACGCCTTGATGCACTGCGCGTTTTTGCAGTGCTGACACGGAACCACCCAGCAATGTTCCGAGACAAGAGGATAGGTTCCCTCGGTCAGGGATTCCACGCGGATATAAAAGGGAATCTCTCCCGGCATACAGTTTTCGTGGTCCACGATGCCGTGGTGGTTGCGGCAGGCGACCACGCACGTCTTGCAGCCGATACATTTGTTCATGTCTATCATCAAGCCGAGCTGATGCATCGTTGCCCTCCTTATCTGGTTATGCGCACTCTGGTGGAAACGTGCGCCTCGCCGCCGATGAGGTCCTGCCATTCAAGGTGCGAACCGGCATCGGGAATGAGTTCGTTGTCGCAATGGCCCGCCCCGGCCGCCACACGGCCAACGGTCGCGCCGAAACCGTGCATGATGCCCACGCAATCCGGCCGGATATGCTCGGTGAGCCTGACCGGCATTCGCAGCTCTCCCGTACGCGACTTGATGGTGACCGTGTCGCCGTCCCCGATTCCGAGTTTGGCGGCGGCCGCCGGGTTGAGAATGGCCGGGTTGGTGCTCTGGCCGGACGCGGGATCGCGCAACTGGGCATTGTTGCTGGACCACGGCCCGGTTCCGTTGATGTGGATGCGGCGGTAACTTATCATGATGAACGGATACTCCTCCACGTCCGCATCGTATTCCGGAGCGAGAATGGCGCGCGGCAACTGCTGGCCGACCTCCTCCAAATCCTCCCAGTAGAGGTGAACCTTGCCGGACGGCGTCCCGAAGCCGCCGTCCCTGTACTTGCGGAAGCCCATGGTTCCGGGAGACCACTTGCCTCCCATGGCCTTGAGCTTTTCCACGGACAAGCCGAGCCCCCTGAGCTGAATGTCGTAGTACTCGACGTCGTCCTTGAACTGGAAGTATTCCGGGAACATGCGCCTGCCTATTTCGATGAACACGAGATTGGAATGCATGGCCTCACCCGGCGCCTTCACCAGGGGTTGGCGGAGAAGCACGCCGTGACCGAAATTATACCACCACGGCATGTACAGGAGCTCGTAACGTTCGAAATGGGTCTGGTCGGGCAGCACCAGGTCGGCGTATTTGGCGGTTTCGGAAAGCATGATGTCCGTGTTCAGCAGGAATTCCAGCATGTATTCGCCGTTCGCGTCCTTCATGCACACGGCCTTCTGCCACTCCTTGTTGCCCATTTCGGTCAGGGCCGGATTGGCTTCGGTAACGAGAAGGATTTTGAGGCTGCCGTCCTTGATGGCCTGCGCCTCGTACCAGGTTGGTTCCAGAATGAAGCTGTAGTTTCTGAAGGCGTCTCGGTTCGGCCCGGTGCGGTGGAAGCCCATCTCGTTGAGAGGCGGCGGGCCGGGCGGCTGGGGCTCCACCGGGCTGAGCGGAGTCAGTTCCGGTATGGGCTGGCCGCCGGGGTTGTCCAGATTGCCGGTAATGGCCAGGAAGATGGACCACGCGTGGCCGAAATCGAGCGCCTGGCCGAGCATGATGGACTTGAAGCCGTCCACCCCCACGGCCGGGGCCTCGGCGCACATGACGGCCAGTCTCCTGATGTCGTCCGCCGGAACGTCGCAAATCGCGCTCATGGCCTCGGGGGTCATGTCCTTGACGTACGCCTTGACCTTATCGAAGTCGCCCTCGCGCACCCACTCTTCCACGAACTTCTTATCGTAGAGATCGTTTTCAATGATGTGATGTATCATGCCCAGAAAAAGCGCGGTGTCGCCGGACGGGCGAATGGGAATCCACCAATCCGCCTTGGCCGCATCCGGACTGAAGATCGGGTCCACCACGATAAGCTTAGCTCCCCGGTCCATGGCCTCCATAATATCCCTGGGAACGCAGGCGTCATCCAGGCAGCCGAAGGCGTGACGGCCCACCAGCAGGATTATGCCGTCCTTGGGCATGGTGAACCAGGCGGGCGGGATGTGGTGATTGGGAATGCCGCCCCAACATTTGATCTCCGAGACGATCTTGCCCGAATCGCAATGCGGCAGGCCGGTATTGATGTAGCCGCCGTAAGCGTTGAGGAAGTGCCATTTCGGGTCGGTCAGCGAATGGGGAAAGAAACTGTAGGTGAGCTTGTGCCCTTCGCCCCGATCGTACAGACTACGCAGCTTCTCCTCGATAATGTCGAACGCCTCGTTCCAGGAAATCTCCTCGAACCGGCCTTCCCCCCGCTCGCCGACCCGTTTCAGGGGTTTTGTCAGACGGTCCTTCGCATACTGGAGAGTGACCCCGGCCATCCCCTTGACGCAGGCTTTGCCGCCGTATTTCGGATTTCCTTTGACCTCGGTGACCCGTCCATCCTGAACTTTCGCCAGAATGGCGCATTCCGCCTTGCATTGATAGCAGACAGTGGGATGCCATCCGTCCTGTACCATGGTGAGCCTCCTTGAGTTGCGGCTCTGTCAGGGTATCCCCTCAGGCAGAGCATACCATTGGTATAACCATATGCCCGGCGAGCCCTATTCGAGCTTATCCGGCATATTTCCCGGATAACCGGGATATCGCCGCGCGAACAGGCGCACGACAATCCATACGCTGACGACAAAAGCCAGAAACAGCCCCCATACCACGGGGTTGAAGGGAGAATAATCCATCATCACAACTTCCCCATAAATGAGGTTTTGCTCCTGTATATCATCTCGACTCGCTTCGGATTGGACACCAACTGGAACGGGATGCCCACGAACAGAATCCCGCCCACTATGTTTCCGAGGAGCGTGTACAACTGGTTATGCGCCCACCCGTATTGGCCGAATCCCCAATGCAGGATCACGGGCGCGGCCAGCCCCATCCGCCCGGCGGCTTCCAGAAAGGCTTCTTGCTGGAACAGAGGCAAGGCCAAAAAACCTATGTTGGCGATGCAGTGCTCGGTCATGCCCGCCACGAAGGCCAGCGGACCATAGGCGGCCATGGCGATCCTGGCCATGTCCCCCTCGGCTTTGACGAACAGAATGGCCGCGGTCTGGAGCATCCAGGTACAGACGATGCCCATGACGAAAATTTCGATCGCTCCGTATCCCGTCTTGGCCACGGCTATGGCGTGTGACTTGGCCATCCACGGCCAAGCCGCATAAGCACCGCTTTTGCCGATGAGCCACATGAAAAACATGGAACCGAGAAAATTGCCGATGTACCCGAGGAGGATGCCCCACATGAAACTTCCCCAGGTGATGCGTTTGTGAAAGACGCCGACGATCCCGATATACATGTCGGCCGTAACCAGGGTCATGCCGGACATCATGATGATGACGAGGGAGAACATGAAAACCAATCCCATAAGCAGATTGGCCAGCCCGGGAGCAAGATTCTCACCCACTCCCGCCGAGACCGACAGGGCCAGGGTCGCGCCGAACACGACCATCGCACCGCCGGCAAACGAGGAAATCAGGAAAGCCAGCGGGCGTTTTCCCACCATGTCCCATTTGTAGGTGCAGATATCGGCGACGCGTACCACCAATTCGTCGAGATTGGCCGGCATATGCCCTCCCCTTGCCATGATCGAGACGAGACACGAGCGACGCAACAGTCCTGCTTGAGACAATACCCCAAACAAAAGGGCACGACCACTTTTTTTGAACATATGATAATATGTCTATTATATCAGCGGATGAGACGGCACTCGGACCGAATCGGCGTTCCCGCCGTCCGGTCACCCTGCGCGGCGAGGCAAAAAAGACTCTCCGCAAAAACGGCAAGGGGTTGCAGCGGCATGGCTGCAACCCCTCTTGTTAAGCGCCCCGAGTCGGCGCTTCCGGCATGTTCGGGATGCCGGGTTCCCGTCAGGCCTGACCTCCTCGCACATCCGGCTGGCTGCGGCCGGACGCACGGCCAAGCCCGCACGCCGCTCCTTTCAGGCGGTCGATCAAGGCCGCCTACTCCCTGCCCGAAGCGCAGATCAGCTTGACGTCATCGTCCAGGGTGTACTCGGCCCCGGCATCGGCGTCATAGCAGGTCAATCCGCATCGCAGGCAGCGGCTCGCCTCTTTTCTGGCCGCCTCATAGGTGATGGAACCGGCCACTTCCTCCCTGAAGGTATGCCTGCGCTCGTCCATGCCAATCAGGGGGATTTGCACCCTGGGTATGGAATAGGTCACACGCATATCCTTGAGGATCGTCTCCGGGATGACCTGGACTTGCTGGTTGTCCGGTTCCGGCACGGTCCCCCGGGTCACATGGAAATGGATGGAACGAGCTGCGCGGCGTCCGTCCGACACCGCATGAATCAGGATATTGCGGCCCGTATGGGCTTCGCCTCCCGCGAACACGTTGGGGATGTCGGTTTGCAACGTGGTGGGGTTCACGCTGATTCCGCCCGTCTTCCTGTCCATCCTGAATAAGGGATTGCCTTCGGCATCGCGCAAAAGGCTGTCGTCCACCACGCGGTCGGTGGCCGCGATGACCAGATCGGCCGCGACGAACGCTCGGGTTCCGGCCACGGGCTTCGGATCGCCCTTGGCCTTTTCCGGGTCGTCGTAGGCCAGGTCGCAATAGTTCACGCCCCGCACGGCTCCGTCTTGCGCCTCGATGCCGAGCGGCGCGGTCAGGTAACGAAGATCCGCGCCGATCTCAAGAGCGCGCTGGACCTCATCCTTGTTGGCGGACATCTTGCGCTGGATGCTCGGCACCAGAGCCACGACCTCGGCTCCAAGACGTGCGGCGGACCGGGCGACGTCCATGGCGGTGTTGCTGCCGCCCACGACCACCACGGTCTTTCCGCGCAGGTCGGTGTATTCGCGGCCCACGCCGTACAGGAACGAGACCGCGTCCAACACGCCCTCGACATCATCATTCTCGATGCCGAGCGGCGGCACCTTCCACGCGCCGGTGGCGATGAAGACCGCTTCGAACCCTTCCCTTTCGAGATCGGCGAGGGTCACGTCACGGCCGAAAGCCACGTTGGTGCGGGCCTCCACGCCGAGATTGAGAATGGTCTGAACCTCCCAATCCACTACCTTCTTGGGTAGGCGATATTCGGGAATGACGCCGCGCATCATGCCGCCGATATGGGCGCGCTTCTCGAAAATGACCGGCTCATGCCCCACGCGGCGCAGGAAATAGGCGCAGGACAGTCCAGCCGGACCGCCGCCGATGATCGCCACCCGGTGGCCGCTCGGGGGATTGCAGTGCAGGGGCACGCGAATGCCCGACCGCATTTCCCAGTCCGCAGCGAACCGTTGCAAGGTATGGATGGCCACGCCCTCGTCCACGATCTTGCGGCGGCAGATGTTCTCGCACGGGGCCGGACAGATGCGGCCAGCCGCCAGAGGCAGCGGATTGTGCTCCTTGATGGTCAGAAGCGCGCCGCGCATGTCGCCCTGCCGAAGCTGCTGGATATAGCGGCGCACATTGATCTGGGCCGGGCACTTCTGCATACACGGAGCGAGGCAATCGTCGGTCTGGTTGAGGTGAAGCAATACGCTGGTCACGCTGGATATGCGGATGGCCCCGGTGGGACACGCCTCGGCGCACTTGCCGCAGGACCGGCAGGCGTTCCAGTCCACCACGGGCAGCCCCGCGCCGCTCAAACGGATGGCGTTGAACGCGCAGACCTTCACGCAGGTGCCAAGCCCGATACAACCGAGGCCGCACGACTTTTCGCCTCCGTAGAGCAGGGCTTCGGCGCGGCAGTCCTCCACGCCCTTGTAATCGAAAAGCAGGTTGGCCCGGGAGCCGCCGCTACAGATATTCGTGGCGACCTTGGGCTCCTTGAAGCTCACCTCGGAGCCGATGATCCCGGCGATGCGCGCCGAAACCTCCTGATTGGCCGCCACGCAGACCTCGGGCGGTGCCTGGCCGTTGACTATTGCGGCCGCAGCGGCGGAACACCCGGGGTAGCCGCACCCGCCGCAGTTGGCCCCTGGCAGGCAGGCTTCCACCCGGGCCACGCGAGGGTCCTCCTCCACGCGGAGGATTCGGGAAGCGACGGCCAGAATGGAAGCGGCCGAGAACCCCAGGAAAAACAGAACCAGTATGGATGAGGGTACCATAATCGCGTCCTTGAGCTTGTTCGTTTATGCGGCCATGCCCTGAAAGGCGAGAAAGACCAGGGACATGACACCCGCCGTGACCAGGGCCACAGGAATGCCCCGGAAGACGACGGGCACCGGGGAGAGATCCAGCCGCTCCCGGATGGCGGAGACGATTATCAGGGCGATGAGAAAACCGATCCCCGAAGCCAGGGAAAAAGCCATCGCCTTGACGAACGAGTACTGGTTGCGCTGGACCATGATGGCCACGCCCATGACCGCGCAGTTGGTGGTTATCAGAGGCAGGAACAGCCCGAGGGAGGCGTGCAGCGGCGGCACGGCCTTCTTCAGGAACATCTCCACGAACTGAACCAGGGAAGCGATGACCAGGATGAAGACGATGGTTTGCAGGTAGCCGATGCCGAAGGGCGTCAGCACATACCGTTGCAGGGGCCAGGTGAATGCCGTGGCCATGAGCATGACGAAGATGACCGCCGCGCCCATGCCGAAAGCCACGTCCGTGGATTTGGACGTGCCCATGAACGGACAGGTGCCGAGATATTGAACCAGAACGATGTTGTTGATGAAGATGGCCGAGATGAACAGCATGAAGTATTCCATGGTCTACTCCTCCCTCTTGGCCGTTATGCAGAGGTTGCACGACGCGCAGGAGGCGCAGGCCGCGTTCTGCGGCTCAGCGGCCGGTTCGCCCTTCCTGCGGCTCAAGTGGCGGTTGAGGGCGTTCATGCCCGCCAGGATCACGCCCAGGCAGACGAACGCCCCCGGAGCCATCACCAGGAAATGTGCGGGTCTGAATGTCTCCCAAACCACCGGGACGCCGAAGACGGTGCCGCTGCCGAGCCCCTCGCGCAGCGCGCCGAGAATGGTCAGCGACAGCGTGAAGCCAAGGCCCATGCCAAGCCCGTCGGCGATGGACGGCAGTACCGGATTCTTGGAAGCGAACGCCTCGGCCCGTCCCAGGATGATGCAGTTGACCACGATGAGCGGCACAAAGATGCCCAGCTTCTGGTACAGGGAGTATGTGTACGCCTGCATGAGCAACTCCACGGCCACCACCAGGGATGCCGCGATGACGATGAAGCAGGCGATGCGCACCTTGGCCGGAATGATCTTCCGCATCGCCGAGATGATGGCGTTGGACAGAGTCAGGACGAAGAGCACGGCCACGCCCATGCCGAAACCGTTCTCCGCCGTGGAAGTGACGGCCAGCGTGGGACACAGCCCGAGCACCACCCTGAACGGCGGCAGCTCGTCCCACAACCCCTTGAGAAATTCCTTTTTGATGGAACTCATGTCTCGCTCCTTAGGACGCCGGCCAGAGGTCGGCGATTTGAGGCTTGATGTCCCTGTAGACGTCGAGCGCCTTGCGCACGGCGTCCACCGCGCCGGAGGACGAGAAGGTCGCCCCGGCCACGGCGTCGATGTCGCCGTCCCTCGAACTCAGCGCCATGGCGTCAAGCCCGTGGCCCCTGAACTGCTTGAGGAAGGCGGGCTTCATGATCCGGGTGCCCACGCCCGGCGTCTCGGTCTGGGTAGTGACCCCGATGCCGATGAGCCGATCCGCGCCAAGGTCGAACCCGGTCATGACCCCGATGTCCCCGGAATAACCTGAAGCGAAGGTCTCGAAGGCCACGCCCACCAGCCTGCCTTCGCGCCGGGCCGGAAACACGGTGACGCCGCCCACGGTCCGCCGTTCGGCTATGGGGTCGTTATCGCACCCTTCGAGCACGGCCATGAGGGCCGGTCCTTGGACATTGACGAGCACCTGCTGCTCTATCCTCTCCCGAGTGGCCTGCTTCAGGTTGACCAGCAGGGTGCCGGAAGCGGCGCAGATGAGCGACAGGACCACGATCATATTAACTATTTCTCGCATGGCTATCTGACTCCGAAGTATTTGGGACGAAGGCGTTCCAGCAGCGGACTGAGCAGGTTCGCCACCATGATCGCGAAGGGCACGCCGTCGGGGTATACCCCGTGGGCGCGGATGACCACGACCATGGCTCCGGCGATAAGCCCGAAGACGATCTGGGGAATCTTGCCGACCGGGCTGGACGCGGTGTCCGTGGCCAGGAAAAACGCCCCGAACATGGTGCTGCCCGCCAGCAGGTGAAACACCGGGTCGGCATAGACAGTGGGATCGATCAGCCGGTACACGGCCGCCGTGCCCGCAACCCCGGCAAGGAAACCGAACGGGATGAACAGGCGAATCCAGCGGGCGGCGAGAAGAAAGAGGCCGCCGACGGCCACGGCCGCGACCTGGGAAGAGCCGAGTCCGCCGAGCTGCCGTCCCATGAACAGGTCCATGTAGTCGAACTGGCCGAGGCTTCCGACCCCGAAATACATGAGCTGGTCCACCGGGCTGTTGGCCATGAATCCGGCCAGGTTCAGGTCTATATCCATGGCCTCGGGCCAGGAAAAACGGCACACGGCCCATGCCACCAGCGGAGCGCAGACCGGGTTGCACCCGAACCCGCCGAACACGGCCCGGCCCAGGGCTATGGTCAACACGCCGCCCATGGCCGCCAGCCACCACGGCGCGGTGGCCGGGAGCAGGAAGGCGAACAGCACCCCGGCGTACAGTGCCGAATAATTGTCCACGTCCACATCCCGCTTCTGAAGGCGCAGACACGCCACCTCGGTAAGCACGGCGGCGGTTCCGGCCATGCCGACCACGGACAACGCCCGCCAGCCGTACATGACGGCCGCCATGACGGCAGCCGGAATCAGGGCCAGCAGATGGGCCTGCATCATGCCCTGGATGGTCCGCCCGCTCCGCCAATGGGGCGGAGGTGAAACCGTCAGCCGAAGGGAGATGTCGGACATCGCTTTGAGTATGGGAGGATTCATATGCTTCTTCCTTGTTTGATCGAACATCTTGTCCGCGGCGGAACCGGCTAGGACTGCGTTTCCCGTCCCTTGGCCAGAATCTGTGCCTTTGCGAAACGGATGTACTGGAGCAGCGGCCGCCTGGCGAAACAGTTGAAGGCGCACAGGCCGCACTCGAAACAACTGTTCAGGCCGTATCGAACAGCCTCATCGAACCGCTCGTACTCTGCGCAACGACTGATGAGGTGCGGCTGAATCCTGGCGGGGCATTGCAGAACGCATTCGCCGCAATTGATGCACGCCGCGTCCTGCACCGCCGGGATGGAGTCCGAAGAGGTGATGAACAGGCCGTGGTCGCCCTTCTTCACCCCTTGGTCCAGGCTGTAGATCGCCTCGCCCCTAAACGGCCCGCCCAACACGACTATGTCGCCGGGGCCGGCGGCCATGTGCAGGGCGTCCAGGATGTGCCTGACGGGCGTGCCGATGGGCACCCGATAGTTGTGACCGGCTATGCTCATGAGGGTCTCGGTGATAGGCAACCCGGTCAGGACCACTTTGCCGAGATCATACAGGTCCATGACGTTGACGACCCTGACGTCCTCGGGGAATTCCCTGCCGGTGACGGCCCGGACCACCAATGCGTCCAGGGAATAGGGATACTTCGCCTTGACGCCCACGGTCTCTGCGCCGGGGATGGAGGTCTCCTCGCCCTTGGGCACGGCCAACACGGTCCGGCCCGGAGAAAGCAGCCTGCGCGCCATTTGCAGCCCGGCATGAATCTCTTCGCGTCCGTCGCGCAGGAGCTGCTGAGCCACGGAAATGCCGGGTTCCGGGTTCTGGCCGTTGACCACCAGGACTTCGGCCCCGCCCTTGAACAGGGCCGCATCCACACCGAGCCCCTGCAAGGCGCGCAGAAGCTCCAACCCCTTGCCCATGGTCTCCACGTTCACCGGGTCGACGGTCTCTTCCCCACCCGAGCATTTGACGGTCAGGCTGTGGTAGTTGACGCCCGAGACCTTGCCGCACGCCGACGCGTGGAACGCACCGACGCCCTTGGACGGATGTTCGGCGACGATATCGCCCTTACGCAGCACGGCTCCCTTGCCGACCTTCAGGACGAGGTTGCGCACATTGACATGCAGCTCCTTGGGGGGCCGCATTTCCCGGATGGAATTGGCCAGCTCGGAATCAAGTGGATAGCGAATCTTGAGCATGGATTACCTCGCGTGACACCGGGTGCAGGAATCTTCGTCAAAGGGGCCGCCGTTCGACTCGTGGCACCCTCGGCATTGAGTATGGAAGGCATCGCCTCTGACGGGAATGAATTCCACGTCCGGCAACTCGTCTAAAGGGGGTGGCCCGTCAGGAACGTCAACATGGCAGCGGGGACAGGTCTCCCGGCCGAAAAACGCCTTGGCATGGCCGAGGCGAAACTCCTCGCCGAACTCCGCCGGATGGCATCCCCCGCATTCCAGACGAGCTTGGTCCTCGACGTCATCGTGATGGCAGTCGTCGCAGTCCAAGCCGTAGTCCTCGGCATGGACCCCGTGCGTGAAAATGACCCGGCCGCCAGTGTTGTCCAGAATGCACCGGGTGGGCGTCTCCCGTTTATCCACGGGAATGGCATACCCGGCCACCGCACCCGCAAACAGGAGCGCAACCACTGTGGAAATCATGAAGTATCTATTTTGCAACTGGTCAATCCCCGTTCGGATAAATGGTTTCAAGCCCTATTCGACGGCGTTCTTCCGCCCTTTTCAGGAAATCCCGCTCTCTCGGCCCTGAATTGATTAATCAATCAAAATCCAAAAAGCAGGAAACATGCCACGAAACCAACGAGTGACCGCAGACTGACTCATTCAATTAATACATTGAAATACATAACTATTTATTTGCAAGAGGCATCGACAACCCATTGCACGTAATCGTGCAACAACCTGTTGAATCCTTGAATTTTTCAACCCGGCGGAGAGCAGCCAAACCACGCTGAAATGCCGGAGCACATGGCTCTTCGCCACTTTGGCAAGGCTTCGCCACTCCCATGATCCACATATCGGTACACCGTACCACTATATTGAAAAAATATACCCATTATCGGACGATCCGCCCGGATGTCGGAGGCTGAGTCACGTATCACGCAACCGTGAAATCGAACTCATTGCGCGAAATAAACTGGCCATTTCCCGAACAGATCGAACATATTCCGCCTGTCGCCTACACTATCCCTAGACGAAACGAACGCGGACGCTTCAGACTGCCTCAGACCACAAAAAAGGGGTATGCGGAAAGCTCCGCATACCCCTTTCCAACTTCGGCTAGTCGGCTCGATTACTCGGGTAACTGCTGCTTGTTCAGGACCAGCAAAAGGAATTCGCCGAGGTGCTGGGCCGTGTTGATGAAGCTCATGACCTGGAAGTAACGGCGAACGTCGAATCGCTCGATGACGCCTTCCTCGCGCAGCTCGATGAACCGCTTCTCCACCGCATCCACGGACCGGGCCAGATGATGGGAATCGTATTTCTCGCCTCGGCCGATGGCGCGCAGGGCGTCGGCGATGTCCTGGCCCAGCCGGGTAAGCTCCGGGGCCATAATGATGTCGAAGCCGTCGCCCTCCACTTCGTTGAGCAGATTGGGCGCGGACTGAATCCGTTCGACCACGGAGTTGAGCGTGTTGACCTGAAGGCCGAGCAGATCGATGTCAGCCCGGAAGACGCGCCGTTCAGTGGCGTAAATCTTGTTGTACAACTCCCGGTTGGCCTGAACCTCGCGGGCCAGATCAAAGAACAGGTCCGGATCGGTCTTGCGCTGTCGATGCAGGAAATTATCCACGAGCAGCAAGAAGTTGTCGGCCACCTGATCGTATTGGGTGCGCAACCGCTCAAGCAGGACCGATGCGGTTCTGTTGGGCCACACGACCACCGAAACAACAAAAGCGCAGAGCACACCGATGCCGATCTCCGCCACCCGGAACAGGGTGTATTCGATGCGATGCTCCTCGAACAGGCCGGACAGGAAGACGATGGCCATGGTGATGGCCGCCATGCGGTAGCGCGCATCATAGCGCGTCAGGTAGGCGCAGGTACCCGTGCCCAGAAATATTGCGATAAGGGTATAGATCGGGGTGGGCGGAAAGATGAGGATCATCAGAATGCCCATGCCCGCGCCGATGGCCGTGCCGGTAAACCGGTACAGGCACATGTTTATGGAATCGGCCACGTGCATCTGCATGACGATGACCGTGGTAATGACCGCCCAGTACGCGTAAGGTACGCCGGACCAACCGGAGACCACATAGGCCAGGACGCTGGCCAGGCCGACCTTCAGTCCGTGCCGGACATGACTGCTGATAATTTTTCTTAAGCTGAGAGCCATAGTGCCCCTGGGGAAAGGGTTCATTGTCGGCCTTGCCCGCCCAAACGGACAGGTCGGCACCGACCGGCCCTTTCGCATATGGACCGGCTCGGGTCAACCCCAAAGGTTCACACCGGAAAAACTACCGTTCCGACTTGGGCATCTCCTCGACACGCTTGAGCTTTTCTCGCAGGGTCTTGCGATTTATGCCGAGAATTTCGGCCGCTCTGGTCTTGTTGTGGCCGGTCATGACCAGGACGTTGCGGATATGTTCGAGCTCAACCTCCTCCAAAGTCCGGTTGACGCTGCCTTCCCGCGGCAGGCTGAAACGCATGGTATCGGGCAGATCGGTGATCTCGATGGTATCGTGATCCACGATGACCACGAGCCGTTGGATGAGATTCTCAAGCTCGCGGACATTGCCGGGCCAATCGTGCCGACGCAGGGCCTGTAACGCCTCGTCGGAGAGGGTCGGCGGCTCGCGGTGCATGGCGCTGGAAAACTCGGCCAGGAAGTGATTTATGAGCACGAGCATGTCATCTCCGCGCTCCGACAGGGGCGGCACATTGATGTCAATGACATTGATCCGGTAAAAGAGGTCCTCGCGGAAGGAGCCCTCCTTCACCATGCGCCGAAGGTCCTTGTGAGTGGCGGCCAGGATGCGCACATCCACGGTCTTGACGATGCTCGACCCGACCTTGCAGAATTCCTTGGACTGGAGGACGCGCAGCAGCTTGGCCTGCATGGTCGGGCTGGCGTCGCCTATCTCGTCCAGGAAGATGGAGCCGCCGTTGGCGATCTCGAAGAAGCCCGCCCTGGACTCCTTGGCTCCGGTGAACGCGCCCTTGACGTGCCCGAAAAGCTCGCTCTCAACGAGGCTGTCGGGAATGGCCGTGCAATTGACCGGCACGAAGGAAGCCGTCCGACGGTCACTGTTGTAGTGTACGGCGCGGGCGACCAGCTCCTTGCCGGTGCCGGACTCGCCGATGATGAGCACGTTGGCGTCCGAAGCCGCGGCTTTGCCGATGCGCTGGAACACGTGCTCCATTTCCGGGGAGGTGCCGATGATCCCGAAGTTGTCGGGCGGCGTATCCGCCGATGCAAGCACCCGCCTGCGCTGGAGCCGCTCCACGATGCGCCCCACCGACGAGAGCAGCTCCTCGGTGGTGAACGGCTTGGCCAGGTACTCACCCGCGCCGTCCTTGATGGCTTCAACCGCTCCGGGAATGGACGGATAGCCGGTAATCATCATGATTTCCACGTCCGGCAGATTGGCCCGCACGTGCTTGATAAGGTCGAGCCCGGAGGCGACGGGCATACGATAGTCGGTAATGACCAGATCTATGACGATATCCTCAAGCAGGGCCACGGCTTCGTCCACCCTGCCGCAGGTAAAGACCTCGTAGCCCGCGGGTTCGAGGTTGCGCTTGAGGACCTCAAGGGTGGACTTGCTGTCGTCCACCGCCAGAATGCGGATACGTTTATTCATCAATCATCCTCCGTGCAGCACAGATGGCAAGGCAATGCCACCTCCACCCTGGTACCGGCGTCGGGCGCACTTTCCACCTGTATCAACCCGCCATGGGCCTTGACTATGCCGTGTATCACGGACAGCCCCAGACCCGATCCCTTGTCCACGTCCTTGGTGGTGAAAAACGGAGTGAAGATCATTTTGAGCACGTCCGGGGTCATGCCCGGTCCGGTGTCCTCCACTATGAGATAGGCGTCGCCATCGTGGCTGACCGTCCGAATGGTCACGGTTCCACCCTCGGTCATGGCCTGAATGGCGTTGACGACCAGATTGACCACAACCTGCTTCATGTGTTGCGGGTCGGCCAGGATTCTGGGCAATGTCCGGTCAAAATCCCGGACTATTTCTATGTCCCCGCGCCTGGCCCCGGACTCGGTGATACGCAGGGCCTGGTCCACGGTATCGTTAAGGTCGATAAAAGTCGGCTGGGGCGGCAACTGACGCCCGAAAAACATAAGCTTGCGGATGATCTCCCGCGCATGGAGGGAAGAATCCACAATGTTGTTCAGATCGGTGACCACCTGCCCGGGCAGCTTCGGAGTCTGCAAGGCGAGCTCGGCGAATCCGAGGATATTGGCAAGGGGCTCGTTGATCTCATGGGCCACACCGGCCGAGAACTGCCCGATCTTGGCCAGCCTGTCGGACTGCCGCAACTGCCGTTCGAGTTCCTGTTTGGCCAGCCGGGTCTCCCGCTTGGACACGAGGATCATCACCTGCTGAACCACGGTGGAGAAAAGGTCGCGCTCGTCCTCTATGAAGCCGGGCCTGGCGGCGTCATCGCGCACGGCCACGCTCAGGGAGCCCCGCTTCTCGTTGTTTACCACGAGGTCGGACTTGAGCATGTGGTCGCTGTCCTCATAGCCCGGAGTCTCATAAATCTTGTGTCCGAGCCGAAGACGGGCATAGGTCATTTCGGGATTCTGGAAGGCCGAGGGAAGCAGGTCCACCACCTGCCTCAGAAGATCATCCATGGACCGATGAATCTCGCCCATAAGCTGGCTCAGGGAATAGAGGCAGCTCAACTCCTTGTTGCGTTCGAGCAGGGTGAACCGTTCGCGCAGGAGTCCCTTCTCGCGCAGGACCAGGTCGGTCACGTCCTGCCCCACGCACAACAGGCTGATGGTTTCGCCGTTGGAGTCGGTCAGCGGCTTAAGGTTCCAGTTGACGTAAACCGTGTCGCCGTCCTTGGCCCGAATGCGCCCGGCAAAAGCGGTGATGCCCCTGCCCGGCCCCGCAGCGCTTTCGAACAGGGCGCGGCGTGCCATCTCGCGCTCGTTCCTGGGTATGAAAACCTCGAACCAGTCCCTTCCGGCCAATTCCCGAAGGTTATACCCGGAAAGCTGTTCCAGTTCGGAGTTGCCGTGAATGATCCCCCCGTCGAGGTCCAGCGTGACCACGATGCCGTGGGTCAGCTCCATGACGGTTTCATAATAATTCTGGAGATTCATGCACGAGTCCTCATTCAGAGAAAATACAATCATTTCGGTCAGAAGTAAATCCTTTCGTATATCAGGGCGCGGTCCGACGGCCGGGAAACCGCCGGACCGCGCTGGGCTAGGGTATGTTGCGCATTCCAAGACCTAGTGGCTGAGCTTGAGCCCCCACCCCTCGAAGAGGAAGAGGATCGCGAACCCGTACCACAGGGTATAGAGCACATAGAAGATCAGGGAGAAGGAAACCAGAGCCAGATCCTCCGTGATATGCTGAGCGTCTATGCCGTAATAGTTGTAGGATGCCTCGATGGCCTTGGTCTGAACCGTACCGGCCATCTTGGCCGCCTCGAACTCGCCCTGCGCCTTGAGGACCTTGTCCATCAGCTTCAGGGAAGTCCACCAGTTGAACAGCGCGCGACGCGGATCAATGGGGTACTTGGCCTTCATTGCGTCGCCGTCGTTGTCGTACATGAGCTTGGCATCGTCCAGGCTCGCGCCAAGAATGGCGCCCAGGGAGCCAGTAACATGCAGGGTCGAGCCTTCAAGGGTGGCCGTGGCCCCGGCCTGAGTGAACAGGGCCGCCGACTGCGAAGCTTCCGCCTCGGTCTTGTACGGCAGTATCAGGTCAACACTCTTATCGTTATAAGGCGCTGTTTCCGTCTTCAACTGCCCCGAGTAGTCAATGGAGCCCTTGGAGATGGAGTTGTACAGGTGATCCAGGAACTGCATGGCGTTATGCCCATGATAAATGGGCTGGAACATCATGAACAAAATGACGAAGAAGACCGCCAGCAGGGCGGCGCCCCCATAGAATTCCTTCTTATTGTAGATCATGGCGTTAGGCCTCCTTTCTCTTGAGCTTGGAAATATTCATCAGGAATGTCCCCACCACCCAGACGGAGAACCCGCCGATGACGATGAAGAACGCCCAGATGCCGATGGTGTTGAGTATATCGCCCGTTCCCGGAGAAAGGGAGATAACCTCCATTTCGGCCAGCTTGCCCGGCAGCGCGAAGATACGGTTCATGAAACCGGCCAGCACCGCCATGGCGTAGAAGCCTCGAATGGTGATACCGGGCACGATCTTGGTCACCAGGGCGCCAATCTGAATGCCCAGCAGCGAACCGATGAGCATCCCCATGGCCAGGGTGTAGAAGATGAAGCCGTAGATGGCGTACTGAGTGATGGACGCGAAACCGGCGGTAAACACGATCTGGAAGATGTCGGTGCCGACCGTGGTCATGGAGGACACGCCGAGCACGTAGACGAAGATCGGGAAGGTCAGGAAGCCGCCGCCAACGCCCATGATACCTGCGGCCAGGCCGACCAGAGCGCCGGACAGGACCAGGAATATCCAGGAGATCTGACGGCCGCCGGCGACCAGGTCTTGGTCGAACTTAATCATGGGCGGGCACTTGACGTCCTGCAGGTTGCGGCAGAGCGCGCCGAGTTCGGCCCCTTCCGCGCCGCCGTGAGCATCGCCGCCGTGAGCGGACTTGCGCGAACGCAGGAAGTCGGTCAGGGCGTAGAAGCCCAGGAAGCCGAGCATCAGGGAGTAGACGGTGGTGATGAAGGCGTCACTCAGAATCGGGTTGATCTCATACAGCACGCGGTTGATAACACCGCCTGCCGTGGCCCCCAACACGGCGCCCACCAGGAAGACAACGGCCAGGGACACGGACACGTTGCCGAGTTTGCGGTGAATGACGCTGCCCATGATCGCCTTGGCGAAAATGTGGAACAGGTCGGTACCAACGGCCAGGATGCCCTTGATGCCCGCCGACATGAGCGCCGGGGCGATGATGAAGCCGCCGCCCGCGCCGATGCAGCCGGTAATGAGGCCCGCGCCAACGCCGATGGCGATGGAAATCAGGAAAATGCCCAGGCTGTAGAATGCCGGGCTGTAGGCTTTCTTTCCGCCGAGCAGGTCGGGCAGGGCCGGGCCGATGTCATCGGCGAAGGCCACGCCGATCAGGATGATGGGAATTATCATCAGCCCGATGAGCAGGAGTTTTTTCCGGCTGCTCACGATGGACTTGGCGTTTTCGATCTCCCATTGGGCAAGGGCGCCTGCCCCAGCCATCATGAAATTACCCCATTGCTTGAAAAATCGCATGATTATCCTCGCTTCCTCTTGTTTTGTTCTACCTGTCCGAAGCACCCACCCACGGGCCGATCACTTCGAATTGCTTCTTTTTCTCATGGCCGCATCTTCGATCTTGCGAACCAGTTCCTCCACATCCGCCGGCTTCATGAGGTAGTCGAACGCCCCCATGGCCAGACTTGAAATGACAATGTCCGTATTGGCGTGGGCGGTCAGCATGACCACTTCCACGTCCGGATGCTGCCGCTTGATGGCGCTCAGGGTCTTGATGCCGTCCATGCCCGCCATCCTGACATCGAGCAGGACCACGTCGAATGCCTTCGAGCCCATAATCTCCAGGGCTTCCGCCCCGCCGCCGGCCGTCGTCACCGACAGTCCGCGACGATCCAGCCGCTTGGCCAGGGCATCGGTGTACCCGGCCTCGTCGTCAATGAGCAGCACCCTGATCCGGTTCACGCCCGCACCCTCCCCGCGCACACTTCCAACGCCTTGGCGAGCAGTCTGTCAAAATCAACGGGCTTGGAGAGATAGCCCGCCGCGCCGAGCTTGATACACTCGTCGCGCGCCTCTTCGCTGCCGTGGCCGGTCAGCATGACCACAGGCATTTCCGGAGCCATCAGCCGGAACACCTTGAGAATCTCGATACCGCTCATGCCCTGGAGCTTGAGATCCACAATGGCCGCGTCGAACTCCTCGCGACGAAGCAGGCGCACCGCCTCGTCGCCGCTGGACGCCGAAGCGGCGTCCACACCGCGCCGGCGCATCCGTTTGCACAGGACCTCGGCAAACCCGGTCTCATCGTCCACGATGAGCAGGCGCATGTCCCGGCTGACGCCGTTTTCGGTGTTCTTGGCCTTGTCCACGGCTTACCCCATGCGCCCGGCGATGTTGCTTAGCCGGGCCTCGACGGCCTCTTCTTCGCGCTCGTTCTTGAGCTCCACGGCTTCGGCGATCTTCTGATTCAGATCCTCGAAGCTGCACGGCTTCATCAGGTAATCAAAGGCCCCGTGCTGGATGCCCTCGACCGCCGAGGGGACCGTGGCATGGCCGGTCAACATGATGACCTCGACCAGGGGGTGCGCCTCCTTGATCTCCTGCAGGACCACCAGGCCGTCCTTGCCGGGCATCTTCATGTCCAGGATAACCACCTGGATGTTCGGATGGTCCGCCAGCCGGACCATGGCCTCGTCACCGTTGAAAGCCTGAAAAACGGTCATGTTGCGCTTTTCGAGCCGCTTGGCCATGGTCTCGACGAACCCCCGCTCGTCGTCCACGATCAAAACAGTGGCATCAGTCATCTCGATTCTCCTGTCGCGTTTCAGGTTGCCATGAGGGCGACGGCATCGGCAGCCGGATGGTAAACCGCGTTCCCACGCCCACTGTGCTTTCCACGTCTATCTCACCACCCATCTGGTGGATTATTCCGAAACATATGGACAATCCCAGGCCGCTCCCCTTGCCTACGGGCTTCGTGGTGAAGAACGGATCGAAAATCCGGCCCAGATTCGCGGCGGGGATGCCGGGACCGGTATCCCCCACCGTGATGACCGCCTGGCCCGTCTCCATAAAGCAGGAGATGGACAGCTTGCCGCCCTCGGGCTCCATGGCCTGGATGGCGTTGTTCACCAGATTGAGCAGCACCTGTTGCAGCTCGGTGGCCGACGTGCTGATGCGGGGCATGGACTCGTCCAGGTTGAGGTCGAACTCAACCTGGGCAAACCGGGCCTGCTGCATGGAAATTTCGACCACCTCGCGGATAAATTCGGGCACGGACATCTCGATCACGCGGGAATCGGTCTGCCGGGCGAAGCTCAGGAGCTTGTGGGTGATGTCCTTGCACCGCCGCCCCTGGTTGCCGACCTGGGTGAGCGCCCGCCGGATCTCGGCATAAGACGGCAGTTCGCGGCCCTCATCCTCCATGAGATCGCCGACCCAGCCCGCTTCCTCAATCATGATGGCCACGGGATTGTTGATCTCGTGGGCGATGCCCGCAGCCAGCTCGCCGATGGCCGCCAGCTTGCCGGTCTCGACGATCTGCTTGCTCATGAGTTCGGACTCCTGGTCTATAGCCTGGAACCGAAGCACGAGCTTGCGGGAGATAATCAGGGCCATGGCCACGATGCTCACGCCGCCGATGAGGAAAATAATCAGGGTGACGAACTCGGTGCGGGTCATGGCCGAGAAGGCGTCGGAAGCCTTCTGCTGATAGATCAGCTCCCACTCCCCGCCCTTGATGGGCGCGGACACGGTGATATAGTTATCGCCCTCGCCGTCAAAGGATTCATAGATGGAAACGCCGGCAAGGGATTCCGGCCGAGTGAGTTCGCGGCGCGGAGTCAATTCCAGGTCCTGGTTACGCTTGTCCTTGGGGCGGGTCTGGTACACGCCCCGGCTGTTGACGATGTAGGCGAACCCGGTCTCGCCGATGTGGAGGTTGCGCACCAGGGAACTGAAGGACAGAAAATCAATGGTCGCGCGCAGGGTCCAGCGGTCTTCGCCCTTCCCCTGGCTGATGGAGATGATGAAGTGGGGAGACTGGCGCAAGCCCTCGAAAACGTCGCTAATGATGGCGTCGCGTTCCTTGGAGTTGCGGAACCAGTCGGCTTCTGAATAGTCCGCGCCGTACAGGCTGAACGGCCCGGCATAGGCAACTTGACGGCCCTGGCTGTCGACTATGCCCAAATCCACGAAGATGCGGCCGTATTGCTGCTGCATCCCGCGCAGGGCCTTTTCCAGACGGCCCGGGGCAGTCAGATCTTCGAAGGAGGAGGTCCGACTGATGTATTGGACCTCGGTGAGCTTATCCTGAAGAAAGGTATTGATGTTGGCCGCGTGTTTATCCACAACCTCGGCCAGATGGGCGAAGACCTTCTCAGTATATATGGAGCGGAACTGGTGGAAGAGAAGGCCGCCCACCAAAATAAGGGGGGCGAAGGACACCGTGATAACTGTCAGCGATAGATTTCGCGACAGGTTGTCGTATGATGACTTCTTCTCAGGATGCATTCCTTCAACTCCCGGTTGCAACTTCCGGCTTCCCGGCCGTACCTCACGACCTCTCCATGGTGCCCATGAGCAAACCGTGTGCCATCCAGAATCAAACCGAGACGGATGACACGAGAACGCTAAATCGCTCTTATTCACTGAAATATATATTTTTTATATACACCTTCCATCACGATTTTCCCTGCTGCCAGGCGAACCTCAAACAGCCACTCAACACCTTCAGCCATGACATACACCGCAAAAGCGGTACATTTTGCCCCGGTGGTACAGAATGAACCAATACCCCTTTTCTCCTCTCAAGCCCCCGTATGAGGGAACGCCTGCCACCTCCATAGCACACGATGGGTAAAAACGCCCCACTTTTTCAAACATTCCCCTGAATAGCCTAGGTATTTTTTTGCATGTCCCAATTGGAACAAACTGGTTACTTACGTACCATAAGTACTTAATTATACGGAATTGCTGTCTTTCTTTTAAACTCGACAAGTGGAGAAAAAAGTATCAAGACGTGTTGGGTTTCCAGTCGCTGGCATGTTCATTGTAAGGAGAAGAACGTGAGAAAAGACACCAAGACCGCAACAATTCACATCCTGATCGTCGACGACGAGCCCGACTTCGCGTCCACGCTGGCCAAACGGCTGGCTCACCTCGGAGCGCGGGCTGCCACGGCCGCGAGCGGTGTCGACGCCTATGCCGCGCTGGAGTCCTCCCCCGTGGACGTGGTCCTGCTGGACATGAACATGCCCGACCTGAATGGACTGGAGACCCTCAAGATCATTCGCAAGAACTTCCCCCGCGCCAAAGTCATCGTGCTCACGGGAGAAGGCGACATGAACCGACACATGCAGTCTCTCGAAGCAGGAGCCTTCGACTACCTGCTCAAGCCCGTTCCGCTGGAACGGCTGTGGGAACGCATCCAGGACGCCATACGAGCGTAGGGATGCCGGGCAAAAAACCCGCCCGAACCGACCGCCATGGGCACCCACCCAAAGAATAATACAGAAAGATAGGCCAAGGGATGCACAGCAGCCCCCGGCCATGGAGTTCTCTTGAATATAGCCGTTTTGACTTTCAACAGTCCGGATTCCGCCCGCGCCCAATACCGGGTCCTGGCACCGCTTCGCCATGAGTCCGTGAAGGTGGACTGGGCCGTTCGCAAACAGGGTGAGGATCACGCCGTGAATCACGACGCTCTGCTCAAGGCCGACGTCATCCTGGTGCAAAAATTCTTTCCCCAGAACTTTACCGAGGAACTGCTCGACGCCTGCTTCAACAGCGGGAAGCCGGTCATCTATGAGACGGACGACCTGCTCCAGGCCATACCCGAGGAGAACCCGCGACACGACCTCGCCCGCCGCACCTTGCGGACGCTGGACAAGATCGCGCACCGCTTCGCGGCCATCTCCGTCCCCACCCGTACCCTGGCGACGGCCTTCAAACGCCGTAACGGCCGCGTTGTAGTCACGCCCAACAGGCTCGATACGACCCTGTGGACTCCTGCGGACCCAAGGACGGGAGGAACGCCCGTCCGAATTCTGTACGCGGGCTCCCCCATCCATTCTGCCGACCTCGAAATCCTGCGAGCCCCTCTGGCCCGGCTGCTCGAAAAGTACGGAGAGGCCGTCGAGCTAACCCTGTTCGGCTGCTCTTCCCCCTCCTTTGAACGGCTGGCCGGAGTACGCATCCTGCCCCCGACCGAAAACTATGCGGCCTATGTCGAAGCCATGAATAGGCTTTCCTTTGACATCGGCCTCGCCCCACTGGAGGACACCCCGTTCAACCGGGCCGGGAGCCATGTGAAATGGATGGAATACGCGGTGCGCGGAATCGCGGGCGTCTTCAGCGACCTGCCGCCCTACGCCTGTGTGCGCCACGGCCGGACCGGCTTGCTGGCCAACTCGCCCCGCACATGGCTGGACGGCCTGAAAACCCTGATCGAAAATCCCGGCGCGCGGACCCGGATGGCGTACAGCGCACAAGAAGAAGTACTGTCCGACCATGCCTTGGCCGACGACACTCCTAGCGAACTGCTCGCTCTGTGCTATGAATTGTCGGGCAACAATCCGGATTTCTGAAGCCGCTCGCGTCTCGCCGCCAAATCCGCCCGCACCGCAGCGCGCTGTATCGCGCACAGTTCGGGCAGGACGGGCGCATGGCGTTCCTCCAGGATATGACGGTGCATTTCGCTCCGGGCGGCCGCGCCTTCCGACAACTTCAGGAAATGCGTGGACTCCCGCAAATGAGTGATGCGGACATCGCCCAGATAGGCGGCGAGCTTGCCCTGGCGGAGCCTGCGCAGATCCAGGTCGAGGTCATCAAACTGGCTGGGTGAAAAAAGCAGGTCGAAACCGCCGCTTTCAGCCAGCGAATCCGTTTCGAAAAGATGGCAGCAGCCGGTTACCGAAGCCGCGTAGCGGCGATAGCCCAGCAGCGACTCGGCCATGACCTCCACGCAAGGTTCCTGTAGTGAGACCCGCCCTCCCCTGCGCGCCGCCTCATCCGGCGAAAGCAGGAAGCCGTCGCCGTGCTGAACGAGACTCGGCGACCGCACGTCCGCGACACGGCATCCCCACACTCCGGCTTCGGGGAAATCCTCCACGCCCGCAGCCAGCCCGACCAACCAGTCGCGCGGCACGAGCACATCGTCGTCAAGGAAGGCGATCCAGCGCGCCCCATCACGGCGGGCCGCGTCCAGCAGCCAATTGCGCGCTGCGGGCGCGCCTACGTTCACGGGCAGGGCGACGATCTCCATGTTGCCGCTGAACCTGTTGCGCGAGGCCTCGGCCACGGCCCGACTGTCGTCGGTACTCCCGTTGACCAGCACACGCACAGTGACGTCGCCGACCTCGGGACCGAGATTCGAAGCCAGCACGCTCTCCAGAGTCCGCCCCAGTTCTTCAGCCTTATTATAGGAATATATGGAGACCGCGCACTTGCCGTCCAGCCTGCCGGTGCGGCCGGGCGGAAAAACCAGGCTGTCGAGATACAGCAAGGCCGTGACATGTTCCGGGAAATCCTCCAAGACCCTGCCGAGCAACCGCACGGCACCGTCTGCATCACCCGCTCCGGCCTGGGCCGATGCCAGGCGCAATCCCCATCCAGCCAGCCCATACAACGCGACTGCCCTCTCCAATTCCGCCACGGCCCGGCCGTACCGCCCACCGGCCAGACAGGTGTCCGCAAGCAGCAGCCGTCCCACCTCCGGGTCAGCCGGAACCACATGCCGTTCAAGAAAATCGACCAGCCAATCCCATTGCGAAAGCAGCCCCTGCAACTGAACCGCCTGAGCCACCAGGGGCAGCCCCGCGCCCTTGGCCGCCTCGCTTTCGAACCAGGCCGCCATACCGGGGAAGTCCCCCTGCGCGAACAGCCGGGCGGGTTCGACCGGCGCATCCGCCGCAAGGGATCGCGCCAACCGCCGTGCCAACCGAAAAGCCTCCCCTGTCATGGCGGGGTTGGAAAACGAAGCGGCCAAACGTGGCAGCTCAGCGGCCAAAGGACCATTCAAAGGGAACTCGGCCCAAGCCATGGCGAAAAGCCGGGACCCAAGGGCGACCAGCCCGGGCCGGTCGCCAGGCTTGGCGGAACCAGCCTGGCCAAAGGCCTTCTGCGCTCCACCCAAAAGATGATTATGACCGATGGTCCCAAAGGAAAGATAATCCCGCAAGGCTTGCTCCGTGCTGTTCATGCGACCCGCCCGAGGACCAGCGCGCCGTGTTCGTCAAAATACCGTACCGATCGGAAACCGTTACAAGTTCCGTTCCAGCAGTAGGGCCCGTGAATTCGAGAAAAGAGCCGACAACCATGGAAAACTTGATGTCATAAGAATCGGTTGTAGTTGCATTGCTCCCCGAGTCAGGGCATTCTGCAATGATGAATTCCGTGGAGACCGCACACCAATAATCAACCTTATCAGGAGCAGGCATGACGCAAAGACTTCTCATGGGCGCCCTGTCGATCCACAAGGAACTCGCCGAGGCCGTCAGGACCATCTTGAACGGAACCGGCCTCAATGAAGCAACTTTCTGGGGCGGTGCTGAATCCGTATTCAGAGATTTCGCCCAGCGCAACCAGGAACTGCTGGCCGAACGGGACCGCATCCAGACGGCCATGGACGAATGGCACCAGGCGCACCCCGGCCAGCCCGGAGACAAAAAGACCTACCACGCCTTCCTGCGCGAGATAGGCTATCTGTCGCCCGAGGGCGGGAATTTCTCCATCGTCACTGAAAACGTTGACCCGGAGATCGCCGGGATAGCCGGGCCGCAGCTCGTGGTCCCCGTCACCAACGCCCGGTTCGCCCTGAACGCGGCCAACGCCCGATGGGGCAGCCTTTACGACGCCCTGTACGGCTCCGACGTGATCGAAAGAGACGGCATCCCGGCCAAGGGATACGATCCGGCGCGCGGACAAAAGGTCATGGCCTGGGCCGCCGCGCACCTGGACGCCGCCGTGCCCCTGGCCAACGGGTCCCACCGCGACGCGATAGGATTCGACCTGACGGACGGCCCCTCGGGCAAGAACGTCGTCGTCACCCTGCTCAACGGCAACGCCACCTTCCTGCGCGACCCCGCCCAGTTCGCCGGCTACGTAGACGAGGACGGGCTCCAGTCCCTGCTCTTCACCAAAAACGGCCTGCACATAGAGCTGCAATTCGACCCCGAACATCCGATTGGCCGCGACCACCCCGCGGGCATCAAGGATGTGATCCTGGAGTCCGCCGTATCGACCATCCTCGACTGCGAGGACTCCGTGGCCGTAGTGGACGGCGCGGACAAGGCGCAGGCTTTCCTGAACCTGCTCGGCCTGGTCATGGGCGACCTTGAGACGAGCTTCGAAAAAGACGGCGGAACCGTGACACGGACGCTCGCGGACGACCGGACCTACACCGCGCCCGACGGCTCTCCCCTGACGCTGCCGGGCCGAAGCATGATGCTGGTCCGCACCGTGGGCCATCTCATGACCACCGACGCCGTGCTCGTGGACGGCTTCGGCAGGAACGAGGAAGTTCCCGAGGGTATCCTGGACACCCTGCTCGCCGGGCTCGTCTTCCTGCACGACATCAATGGCCGCGGCCGCTGGCGAAACAGCAGGACCGGCAGCGTGTATATCGTCAAGCCCAAGCTGCACGGTCCCCAGGAGGTCGCCTTCACCTGCGATTTGTTCGCGGCCGTGGAAAAGGCCCTCGACATGCCCCCACTGACCCTCAAGGTGGGCATCATGGACGAGGAGCGGCGGACCACCCTGAATCTCAAGGAATGCATCCGGGCCGCTAAAGACCGGGTCATCTTCATCAACACCGGCTTCCTCGACCGAACGGGCGATGAAATCCATACGGACATGGAGGCCGGGCCCATGGTCCGCAAGGCGGCAATCAAGGACGAACCGTGGATAGCGGCCTATGAGGATTGGAACGTGGATGTGGGGCTGGCCTGCGGATTTTCGGGCAAGGCCCAGATCGGCAAGGGCATGTGGCCCAAGCCGGACATGATGCGGGAGATGGTCGAGACCAAGGGGGCGCACCCCATGGCCGGAGCCAACTGCGCCTGGGTTCCCTCGCCCACGGCTGCGACCCTGCACGCCCTGCACTATCACCAAGTGGACGTTTTCGAGCGACAGCGCGCGCTGGCAGGGAAATCGCGCGCCACACTGGAAGCCCTGACCACCCTGCCGCTCATGCGGCGCGAACGCCCCTCGGCGGACGAGATCGCCCGCGAGTTGGCCAACAACGCCCAGTCCATCCTCGGCTACGTGGTCCGCTGGGTTGACCAGGGAGTGGGCTGCTCCAAGGTCCCGGACATCAACGGCGTGGGCCTCATGGAAGACCGGGCGACCCTGCGCATATCGAGCCAACACCTGGCCAACTGGCTGCGACACGGAATCTGCACGGAAGAAGCCGTCCTCGACACCCTCAAGGCCATGGCCGAGGTGGTGGACCGCCAGAACCAGGGCGACCCGGCCTATCGCCCCATGGCCCCGCATTTCGACCAGAGCTTTGCCTTCCGGGCCGCCCGCGCCCTCATCTTCGAAGGCGCGGACCAACCCAATGGCTACACGGAACCGATCCTTCACGCCATGCGCCGCATGGTCAAGGCGGCCGACGCAACAGCAAACCAGGAGTAACGAGCATGATGCCCGTGACCACGTCCATATTCGAGCTGCTCAAGATAGGCCCCGGCCCATCCAGTTCTCACACCATCGGCCCCATGAAGGCCGGATATGACTTCATGCGCCTGATCCGCGAACTGCCGGAAAAGGACAGGCTGGCCGCCGACGATCTCGAAATCAGGCTGTTCGGCTCCTTGTCCGCTACGGGCGAAGGGCACGGCACCCTCAAGGCGGTCATGTCCGGCCTGCTCGGCTCCCAACCCGACACCTGCGGAGCCGACACTCTTGAGCGGTTCGCGGACGGAAGCAAGCCCTTCGAACTCGACCTGGGCGTCAAGTTCCTGTCCTTCGCTCCGGACCAAATCATCTTGGATGCCGTCCAGCATGACCACGCCCATCCCAACACCATGAGTTTCCGGCTCAAGGCCGGAGAAACCGTCCTGCTGGAACGAATCTACTATTCCGTTGGCGGCGGTTTCCTGCGGTGGGAAGGATGGGAAGAGCCCTTCCGAGGCGAGCCAGTCTACCCGTACTCGACCATGGCCGAACTGAAGACGCACCTGCGGACTCATTCCATTCGCCTGCACGAACTTATCCTGGCCAACGAGATGTCCATCACCGGCGCCACGGAGGACGAAATATACATGGGCCTGGACCACATCATCGCGGTCATGGAACAGGCCGTGGAAAACGGCATCCAGACCTCCGGAGTGCTGCCCGGCCCCATCGGGCTGCAACGCAAGGCGGCAGCCATGTACGACAGGGCCAGACAGGAATATTTCCAGGGTCCAGGCTTCATCAAGGCGCTCAACGCCTATGCCCTGGCCGCCTCCGAGGAGAACGCCGCAGGGCACTGCGTGGTCACGGCCCCCACCTGCGGGGCGGCGGGCGTCATCCCGGCCATCATTTTCATGCTCAAACGGCACACGGGCGCCTTGCAGACCGAACTGCGCGAGGGACTGCTGGCCGCCTGCGCCATCGGATTCCTGTGCAAGCACAACGCATCCATCTCCGGGGCCGAAGTGGGCTGCCAGGGCGAGGTGGGCGTGGCCTCGACCATGGCCGCGGCCATGATCGCCTATGCCCGGGGATACCGATTCCAGGTCACGGAAAACGCCGCTGAGATCGCCCTTGAGCACCACCTGGGACTGACCTGCGATCCGGTGGGAGGCTACGTCCAGATTCCGTGCATCGAACGCAACGCCATGGGCGCGGTCAAGGCATTCAACGCCTACCTCATCGCCTCGACACTGGATGAAAGCTATCAGAAGGTTGACCTGGACAAGGCCATCCGGGCCATGGCCCAGACCGGCCGGGACATGTCCGCGAAGTACAAGGAGACCTCGGAGGCGGGGCTGGCGCTAAGCTTCACCGAATGCTGACGATCCGTCGTCAGGCCCCGCCTCTCCTCCCTTAAGAAATTACTCCCGGGAAGGTGCGCCGAATATTGTTCAGATCACCCCCCGGGGGAAGAATTTATATTGCTATACAGCCGTTTTTCTGCTAAAAATTCCTCTTGACTTTTGCCCAATTTCTTTTCCGGAGTTCGCAGTGATTTCTTTCAAAGGCGTCAACAAATGGTATGGGGACTTTCAGGTTCTCAAGAATATCAACCTCAATGTGGCCAAGGGAGAAGTCGTGGTGGTCTGCGGGCCTTCCGGCTCCGGCAAGTCCACCATGATCCGGTGTATCAACCGGCTGGAGCCCATCCAGGAAGGCGATATCCTGGTGGACGGCATGAACGTCTCCGACCCACGCACCAACATGACTCTGCTTCGCGCCGAAGTCGGCTTCGTCTTCCAGCAGTTCAATCTCTACCCGCACATGACGGTCATGGAGAACATCACCCTGGCACCGACGCTCGTCCGAGGCATGAGCCGGGGCGACGCCACCGCCATCGGCATGGACCTGCTCAAGAAAGTCGGCATCCCGGACAAGGCGGGCTCATATCCGTCGCAGCTCTCCGGCGGCCAGCAACAGCGCGTAGCCATTGCGCGGGGACTCGCCATGCAGCCGAAAATCATGCTCTTCGACGAGCCCACGTCGGCGCTGGACCCGGAGATGATCAACGAGGTCCTGGACGTCATGAAATCCCTGGCCCGCGAAGGCATGACCATGGTTTGCGTCACCCACGAGATGGGATTCGCCAGGGAAGTTGCGGACCGGGTCATCTTCATGGACGACGGGTACCTCATCGAAGAGAACACGCCCGAGGAATTCTTCCACAACCCGCAGTCCGACCGGACCAAGGATTTTCTCAGCAAGATTCTCAGCCACTAACGGATTTTCGCCCTTGCCGGACATCGTGCCCGGCAAGGGCTTTTTTCATACGAACTCGACAATAGGAGAGGTAAATGAGAGTTCTCAAAATCACGGCCATGGCCGCCCTGCTGGTTATGGCTGCTTCCGTTGCTTTCGCCGGGCCCACCTATGACCGCGTCATGTCCACCAAGGTCATCAAGGCCGGTCTGTCCAACCAGGGCATCCCCTTCGGCTTCATCAATGACAAGAACGAGTGGGTAGGCTTCGACGTCGACATGGCCACTGAAATCGCCAAACGCCTCGGCTGCAAGCTCGAAAAGGTCGTTGTCAACAACAACACCCGCATCTCCTTCGTCCAGACCAACCCGCCCAAGGTCGACATGGTCCTGTCCAACATGACCCACAAGCGCGTTCGCGATGAGAAGATCGACTTCTCCATCACCTACTTCTTCGACGGACAGAAGTTCCTGGCCAAGAAAGGCACCGTCAAGGACGCCAAGGACCTGGCCAACATGAAGGTCGGCTCCATGCAGGGCACCACTTCCATCGTCAACGCCACCGCCTACCTGAAGGAACTGGGCAACGCCAATCCGCAGGTCACTGGTTATGACGGCGAGGTCGCCATGTTCGAAGCCCTGCGCTCCGGCCGCGTCCAGGCCATCACCACCGACTCCACCATCCTGCTCGGCTACGCCGCCAAGGTTCCCGGCCAGTTCGAGCTGGTCGGCGACTTCATCTCGGACGAGCCCTACGGCATCGGCCTGCCTCAGGACGACTCCGCCTGGCGCGACACCATCAACTTCACCATCCAGGACATCTGGAAGGACGGCACCTACCTGAAGATCTACGACAAGTGGTTCGGCGCGAACTCCCAGTACCCGTTCCCGCTGACCTCCAAGATCGAGATGTGGCCGTAGGCCCTTTTCCCGAAGCATGACAATCGGGTCCCGGAGCCTTCCGCTCCGGGACCCTCTTTCCTCAAAAGAGCACGATGTTTAAACGGTATCTCGAAAAAATCTGGGTCCAAAACCTGGCCCTCCTGGCTCTGACCGGCCTGGTGGTCTACTATTTCGCCTTTATCTTCGAATTCAAATATGATTTCGACTGGGCAGTGTTCGTTGTCGAGGGCCAGTACGGCCACATGGGCCACCTCATGCTCAACGGCATCAACACCACCCTGACCATCACGCTTTACTCGGCGGCCATAGCCCTGGCCATGGGTACCATCTTCGGTCTGGCGCGCCTTTCCTCCTTCAAGCCGGTCTACTGGTTCGCCACCTGCTATGTTGAGCTTTTCCGCAACACCCCGCTGCTCATCCAGCTCTTTTTCTGGAACTTCGCCTTGCCCTACGCCTTTCCCGAAGAAATCCGCTTCAAGCTGTTCGACATGAACTTCGAGTTCTGGTGCGCCACGGTGGGTTGCGGCATCTTCACTGGCGCGTTCATGGCCGAGATCATCCGTGCGGGTATCCAGTCCATCCCCAAGGGACTACTTGAAGCCGCCTACTCGTCGGGCCTGACCTTCCCTCAGACCCTGCGCAAGGTCATCCTGCCGCTCGCCTTCCGCGAGATCATCCCGCCCCTGGGCAGCGAATTCCTCAACAACATGAAGAACACCTCGCTGGCCATGACCATCGGCGTGTCCGAGCTGTGTTGGTCCATGACAGAGGTGTACTCCCTGACCTACCGGACCTTCGAGGCCTTTTCCGTGGCCACACTGGTCTACCTAGCCCTGTCCCTGTCCATCGCGGGCATCCTCTACATCGTGAACGAGCGGCTGAAGATCATGCCCCGCGACAGGATCACCCCCCTGCGCAGGGTGGCCGACATCCTTTTCTGGCCCCTGGATTTCCTTGGCCGAAAGCTCGAATACGTTTTCTGGTATTTCCGCAAGAGCCCGGACCAGCGCACCGTGTCCCCGTTCAAGCAGTTCCTGAACAGGCTGGGCAAGGATTTGACGAAGGCCCTCAAATTCCTCTTCGTGGCCGCCATCGCCTACATCCTTTACATGGTCGTCATGGCCCTGTTCCACTTCAACTGGGAGATCATCGGGGCCAACTTCAAGACCCTGCTCATCTGGCGCTTCCCCGAGGGCGACGAGACCGAGTTCTGCTTCGGCTTGGGCGGACTGGCCAGTTCCCTGCTCATGGCCGCCATATCCATTGCGGGCAGCTTCCTCATAGGGCTCGCGGTCGGCATGGGACGCACCTCCAAAAACCGCGTATTCCGCATCCCCTGCCTGCTCTACATCGAACTCATCCGGGGCGTGCCGCTCATCCTGGTCATCCTCTGGTTCTACCAGGCGATCCTCGAATTCGTCTTCAAGGTGGATGTCCAGGCCTTCTGGGCGGCCACCATCGCCATGACCTTCTTCTTCGGGGCGTACATCGCCGAAACCGTACGCGGCGGTATCGAAAACATTCCCGCTGGACAAGTCGAGGCGGCCAAGGCTTCCGGCCTGACCTACTTACAGACCATGCGCAAGATCATCCTGCCCCAGGCGCTCAAGCAGATGCTCCCCGCCCTGGTCGGCATGTTCATCGCCGCCTTCAAGGACACCTCCCTGGCATACATCATCGGCGTGATGGAGCTGACCCGCGCGGCCTACGCCATCAACAACCGAATCATGATCTATCCCTTCGAAATCTACACCACGGTGGCCGTGCTCTACTTCGTCTTCAGCTACTTCATGAGCCTCTACGCCAAACGGCTGGAGCGCAAGCTGAGCCCCGAAACCATCCGTATCGAAATGTAGCCGGACCACGGCAAAAACACGAAAGGGGGAGCGTCAACGACGCTCCTCCTTTTTTTTGCTGGCATTCCCGGCTCTCTCCGCCCACTTGCCCACGGCACTGAAACCGCCTGCGGCGGAATTGGCCGACGATACATCCTTCGACGGCGCAAGATTTGTGCGTTCCATCTTCTTTTTTTGCGTTCCGCACGCCGCTTATGCGCAACTTATGCGCACCCCCACGGCAATCGGAAATTATTCCTCTTGTATTTCAAAGGACTAACTCTGGCACACGCCTTGCCATATCCATACTGACCACCAACGCAAACCATGGAGGCATCATGCGACGCATCGTCATCACCCTACTGGCCCTTTTCACTTTCGGCCTGGCCACTTCGGCCTGGGCCGCTCCACCGGCTCCCGGCGATCTCAAGCTCGGTCCGCCCGAAGGGATGGAAGCCACCAAGAGCCTGGTGGACTTTCCCCACGGTCGCCATGTGAAGGCGAACCTCGAATGCGCTACCTGTCATCACACGTGGGACGGCAAGGCCGAGATAAAAGGATGCAGCGCGCCGGGTTGTCACGACCAGCCAGGCAAGAAGGGAACGACCGCCTTTTACGCGGCCTTCCACGCCAAGAACACTGACAAGAGCTGTCTCGGCTGCCACAAGATCGTTAAGAAGCGCGACGGAAAGCCGGTGCCCATCTCCTGCAAGCAATGCCACACCGACTAAGCCAACCCGCCACCCCCCCCCCCAAAAGGCCCGCCCGATGCGGGCCTTTCTCTTGCCCAGCCCCGGAGCATTTCCGCGCCGAAACCGTTCCAAAGGGGCGCAAAGTGCGCAAAGACTGCGCGCCCATTCGGAGGCCCTAAAATAATGCACTTCAAATTCAGGACATTACAAACGGCACAGCCCTTGCCTTAGTTTGAATATCGCAACCCAAACACAGGAGGCATTATGCGACGACTGATCCTCATCACCCTGGCCATTTGCACACTCGGTTTCGCCGCTACGGCCGAGGCCGATCCCGGCAGCCATCGCCAACCCGGCCCGCAATATTCCCGACAGCAGCCCCACCAGTCCGTGAACCACAAGCAGGGACACGCATACTTCAAGAACCAGCGGGGACAGAAGGACTTCCGGCACGCCGCCCGTCCCGGCAACCGCCCGCCGCACGCCATGGGCAACCGGACCGTGCATCGGAAGCACCCCCATTTCCGTCCCCACAAGGTACACCGCCACAACAACGGCCACCGTGCTCACAAGTACGTCCGTTGCGTACCAAAGCGAGTCGCCCCGATGCAGCATTTCTCGGTCGTGATCCAAACCACCAGATAGGCTCCCCCCCTCTTCAAAACGAAAAAGGCCCGCTCTCAGGCGGGCCTCTTCTTGTGTAATCGTTACGCCGCGGGCATCAGGAAACGCGGATGGCTTCCTTGACGGCCTTGAGCTTCTTGACCTCGGCCAGGGCCGCATAAAGCTGATCCAACCCCTTAACTTCAACGGTAAAGTTGAGCATCGAAGTGCCGTCCACCTTGGATTCGAAATTGCCGGAGTCGATGTTGACGTCCATGTCCGCAAGCATGGTGCAGATACGGCCGAGCATACCGGGCTTGTTCAGGCACTTGATCTTGACCTTGGCCGGATACGGCTTTTCCTCCACGCCCTCCCAACTGACCTGAAGAAGACGTTCGTCCTCGAAATTGACGACGTTCGGGCAGTCGATGCGGTGCACGGTCACGCCCCGGCCCCTGGTGATGTAGCCGATGATGGGCTCGCCGGGCAGGGGGTTGCAGCAACTTGCGAAACGCACGAGGACATTGTCCACGCCGGAAATCTGCAATCCGTCGGCCTTGGGCTTCTTGCCGATCTCCACGCCCGAAGCGACGATCGGCTCTTCCTCGGGTTCCGCAACGACCTTTTCCTTGAGCTTGCGCTCGTCCAGGGTCTCGCCGTGCATGACCGCGTAAAGACGCTTGATGACCTTGCGCGGAGTAAACCGCGAAAAGCCCACCTGAGTCAGAAGTTCGTCCAAGCTGCCGCAATTGAACTCTCCGGCCAGCTTGATGAGTTCGCCGTCCTTGATGGCCTTCTGGATGTTGATGCCGACCCGGCGGCCTTCCTTCTCAAGCATCTCCTTGGCCAGGTTGATGGCCCGCTCCTTCTCGACGGTGCGGATGTAATGCTTGATCCGGGTCCGCGCCTTGGCGGTCTTGACGAATTTCAGCCAGTCGCGGCTGGGCACCCGGTTCTTGTCGGTGATGATCTCCACGGAGTCGCCGTTCTGCAAACGGTATTGCAAGGGCACGATGCGGCCGTTGACCTTGGCCCCGGCGCACTTGTCGCCCACTTCGGAGTGGATGAAATAAGCGAAATCCACGGGCGTGGCCCCGTCGGGCAGCTCCTTGATGTCGCCGTTGGGCGTGAACACGTAGACCTCGTCCTGGAACATCTCCAGCCGCAGCGAGGACATGAATTCACGAGGATCGGAAAGCTCGCGCTGCCAGTCCATGATCTGCTTGAGCCAGGTGTACCGCTCGGCATCGCGTCTGCCGGTGGTCTTGCCCTTCTTAGTGCCCTTGCCCACTTCCTTGTACTGCCAGTGGGCGGCCACGCCGTATTCGGCGATCTTGTGCATCTCCTCGGTGCGAATCTGAATCTCGATACGCTCGCCGTCCGGCCCCATGACCGTGGAGTGCAGGGACTGGTACATGTTCGCCTTCGGGATGGAAATATAATCCTTGAACCGCCCGGGCACGGGCCGCCAGGCCGCGTGGATCAGCCCCAGCACGGCATAGCAATCCTTGAGGGAGGCGACGATGACCCGAAAGGCGATAAGGTCGTAAATCTCGTCGAAGGTCAGGCCCTGCTGCTCCATCTTGACCTGGATGGAATGCAGGTGCTTGGTCCGGCCGAAGACCCTGCCCTGAATCTTGTTCTTCTTGAGCATATCGTTGATAAGGTCGATGACCTTGTCGATATATGGCTCGCCCGCGGCGCGATGCTCGTGCACGGCGTCGGAAAGCTGGGCATAGACGTCGGGCCGAAGGTAGCGAAGGCAAAGGTCCTCAAGCTCGGTCTTGACCCGGTGCAGGCCCAGCCGGTTGGCCAGCGGCGCATAGATGTCCTGGGTCTCCTGGGCGATGAGCCGCTGCTTGACCGGCTTCATGAACTCCAGCGTGCGCATGTTGTGCAGCCGGTCGGCCAGCTTGACCATGAGCACGCGGATATCCTCGGCCATGGCCAGGATGAGCTTGCGGATGTTCTCGGCCTGCTGCACGGCCTTGGACTCGAATTCCATTCGGCTGATCTTGGTCACGCCGTCCACGATGTCGGCCACGTCCGAGCCGAAGAGATCCTCGATCTCGTCAACGGTGGTGTCGGTGTCCTCCACGGTGTCATGCAGAAGACCGGCGGCCACGGAGGCCTCGTCGAGCTGCATGTCGGCCAAGAGATAGGCCACGTTCATGGGGTGGGAAATATACGGCTCGCCCGATCGCCGCACCACGCCGTCATGCGCCTGTGCGGAAAAGACGTAGGCCCGCTGAATGAGATCCAGGTCGGGGTCCTTGATATATGAGGCCACCTTATCGGTGATTTCGTTAATGCGAATCATGTATGTACGTCCGTCTTACGGCTGGTGTTGCAGACTGCGTGGTATCCACCACTTTTCGGAATTATAGGATATCCCGGCCGGGGCCGCCTTAATATTTTGTATCCTGGCCTGAACTATGGGCAGGGACATGGGAACGTAGAGAAAACAATAAGGAACATCGTCATGCAGGATTTCCTGCACCCGGTCGTAAAGGGGCTTGCGCTCCTCCTGCCGGACCAGATGCCGACCGCGCTCAAGAAGCCCATCCAGCTCCGGATTGATATAGCGCGTGAAGTTGAGCCCCCCGTCCACGGCCATTGAGGAATGCCACACGTTATAGATGTCGGGGTCCTGTAGAATATTCCATCCCAAAATAATAGCGTCGAAACGACCCTTGTCAACGAACTCCTTGATGAACGCCGCCCACTCCACGGTGCGCAGGGAAACCTGAATGCCGACGTCCTTGAGCCGCTGCTGAAGAATAACCCCGGTCTTGATCCGCAAGGAGTTGCCCTGGTTCGTGATGATGGAAAAGGCGAACCGCTTGCCGTCCTTGTCCAGCCAGCCGTCACCGTCGGAATCCGTCCAGCCCGCCTCGGCCAGAAGCTCCCTTGCCTTATCCGGGTCAAAGGGACGCGGCCGGACGTTCTCGTCGTATTGCCAGGTGCCGGGTTTGTACGGCCCGTTGGCCGCCTCGCCCAGGCCGTAAAGCACACCCTTGATGAGTTCCCGCCGGTCGATGGCGTAATCGATAGCTCGCCTCACGCGCACATCCTGAAAAAACGGATGCTTGAAGTTGAAGCCGAGGAACGTGTAGCCGAACGACAGAAAGCTGAACTTGCGGAAGCTGCCGTCCCAGCCCGGCCCTGATGTCTGATAAAGGTATTGAAGGGAATCGAGCCCCATCGTGTCGAGGTTCCCCGCCTTGAGTTCCAGGAATTGGGTGCCCATATCCGGGATCACGCGGTAGACGAGGCGATCGATATACGGCTTGCCCTCGAAGAAAGTCGGATTGGCCTCAAGCACGATCTGGCTGCCGGCGGTCCACTCCTTGAGCATATACGGCCCCGCCCCGACGGGCTGGCGGCTGTACTTCGTATCCAGCAGGTTCTCCCCTTCGAGGACATGCTTGGGCAGAATATTCGTGGCCCAGGAAACCAACGCCTTGGCAAAAGGCTGCTCGTAGGTCACCTCGAAGGAAAACTTTCCGGTCTTGCGGAATTCCTTGACCAGCTTGAAATTGCCCGCATAGGCCGTGGGCGTCTTGGGGTCGATGGTCAGGCGGTAGGTGAACTCCACGTCGTCGGCAGTGAGTTGGACACCGTCGGTCCAGTGGATGTCCTCACGCAGTTTGAATCTGAGCCGCTTGCCGCCGTCAAGGACCTCATAGGACTCGGCCGCATAAGGCACCAGGTTGATATCCTTGTCGTACTTGAGCAGGCTGACGTAAATCTGCCCGGCGAGGGTGTGGGAAGCCGAGTCCGTGGCCAGAATGGAAATCAAGTTGCTCGGCTCGCCAAGCATGGGTTCGACCAGCGTGCCGCCGCTCTCGGGCACGGACGGAATCTCCGCGGGATTGACCGGAGCAACGGGCGTGGCAGGGCCGCCGTCGGAGCACCCGACGGCGAATAACAGACAAAGAAAGGCGGCAATCAGTTTCGCGAGTCTCATTTTCCCTTGCAAAAGCACTTTGGTTGGACCATACAATGGTGCGAGCGTGGCTGATGTTTCCAGTATGAACCAACGTGTTCGAAAAGCCAAGAGTCCACATGGACATAGGGGGGGAACAAATCCAGCTTGCCCATTGCCCGGGTTATATGTAAGAAGTTCTGTTCAATTTTATTCAGATGATGATTTCACGAGATTTTCGATGAGCAGCGGTGAAGAACAGATAGTCAAATCCATATTGCAGGATTTCATTGGCGATAGCGTCCCCGATTACATTTTGGAGAGCGCCCATGGAATCGTGGCCGACAACGGCGTCGCCAAACTGGACCTCAAAAAACGGGAACAGTACTGGGACATCGATGGTCAGGTACACGGGGACGATTTTCAGAATTACACTTCTGAAATCGGCCTGAACCTGTCCGACCGGACCATCAACTACTATTGCAACTGCCCGGACTCCTTTTCCGGGGTCTGCCGTCACGTGGCAGCCACGGCGGTCAAGTTGCTCAAGTCCCTCGACACCGAATCCGGCGGCGAAATGCCCATCCCGCGCACTGACTGGCGGCAGACCTTCCGTCCATTTTTCGCTACCGAGCTCGAACCCGAGGCCGGTCGCCATTACCTCATATACCGCATCTATCCGGAACTCGGCCGCCTGCAGGTCGCCTTTTTCCGCGCCCGCCAGAACAAGTCGGGCATATCCCAGGTGCAAAACGAGGTCACTCTGTCCCAGATTGTCGAGAACTCCGACTGGTGCGACACTTCGCCCGCCCTCCCCGGCGTGGCCGAACAGATCGGCCACTACCTCGACTACTGGGGCCACAAGGTGGAAATCCCGGCGGGCCTGCACTCCTGGTTCTTCAGAGCGATCAAGAACGAGTATTACCTCTATCTGCGCGAATCCGATCAGCCGGTCACCATCGAATCCAAAACCATGCAGCTCAAGCTCTCCCCCACCCTGAGCGAGGATGGCCTGAATTTCGAGATTCTGCTCGCCCGCGAGGACAAAATGCCCTTCCCCATCACCGATGAGGAAGAAATATATTTTTACGGCCGCCTGCCGCTCTGGGTCTATTACAAGAATTCCTTCTACCCGGTGCAAACCGGCCTGGAGCCCAAGCTGGTCCAGGCCATGGTGGAGCAAAAGCCCATCGTTCCCCACGCCGACGTATCCGAATTTCTCGACCGCGTCTGGACCCAGATTCCGGTCAGCGACCTCTACGGCCAGGAGGACTTCCTCGAACGTGTCGGCCCCATCTTCCAGGACGCCGACTACGATCCCAAGCTTTACCTCGACGAGGAAGGCTCCCTGCTCGTGCTCAAGATTCAGAACATCTACTCCAACGAGCACGGCGAATTCATCATGCCCGGCCCCAACCCCGACCTGCAGACCGGATCCTACCACGAGGGCGGCAAGTCCTACCTCATCCGGCGCGCCCAGGACGAGGAGGCCCGCCTGCTGAGCGAATTGCAGGACATGAATTTCCAGCCCAGGAACAACCACATCTGGTTCATGGAACAGGAGGAAGCCATCAACTTCCTGCTCGACCACTATCCCCAGCTCGTGGAGGCGTACCGGGTTTACGGCGAGCAGAACCTGACCCGCTACAAGGTCCGCACCACACAACCCCAGGTCGTGGCCGAAGTGGAGAGTGACGAGGAAGACAAGTGGTTCAACCTCGAACTGGCCGTGCAGTACGATGAGCAGCGCGTCCCCATCGAGGTCATCTGGGAGGCATGGACCAAGGGCAAACGGTACGTCCAGCTCAAGGACGGCTCCTACACCAGTCTGCCCGAGTCCTGGCTGAAGAGACTCGGCCACAAGCTCAAGGCGCTGGGCTTCGATCCCGAGAAGGCACCCAAGCAGCAGTTCAACCAGTTCGAGGCCCCGGTGCTCGAAAAGATTCTGGAAGACCTGCCCCAGGCCCAGACCGACGAGTTTTTCGTAAAGTTGCGCGAAAAGATCAACAACTTCGAACAGATCAAGATCATCGCGCAGCCCAAGGAGTTGCAGGCAACCCTGCGCCCCTATCAGGTTCAGGGTCTCAGCTACCTGAACTTCCTGCGCGAATACGGCTTCGGCGGCATCCTCGCGGACGAAATGGGACTCGGCAAGACCATCCAGACCCTGTCCTACATCCAGTCCCTGGTGGACAAAGGCGTTGATGGCCCGAACCTCATCATCGTGCCCACCTCGGTCCTGCCCAACTGGGAACGCGAGGCGCAAAAATTCGTGCCCGGCCTGAAACGGCTGACCATTTACGGCGCCAAGCGCGAAGGCCTGTTCCAGCACATCAAGGACTCGCACCTGGTCATCACCACGTACGCCCTGCTCCGGCGCGACCTGGACGAGTTGCTGAAATACGAATACGCCAGCGTCATTCTGGACGAGGCCCAGAACATCAAGAACCCGAACACCATCACCGCCCGTTCCGTGCGCAAGCTCGACGCGGGCCTGCGCGTCTGCCTGTCGGGCACGCCCATCGAAAACAACCTGTTCGAGCTCTGGTCTCTGTTCGAATTTCTCATGCCCGGCTTCCTCGGTTCACAGCATTCCTTCCAGCGCGGCATCGTCAAGCCCATCAAGGACGGCGACGAGGAGACGCTGGACTACCTGCGCACCCGGGTCAAGCCGTTCATTCTCCGCCGCACCAAGGCCGAGGTGGCCAAGGACCTGCCGCCCAAGATCGAGACCACCCACTACTGCGAATTGGTGGAGGAACAGCGCGAGCTCTACAACGCCCTGGCCAAAAAGCTCAAGGACCAGGTTCTCAGGGACGTGGACGAAAAGGGCATGGCCAAGAGCCAAATGTCCATTCTGGACGCCCTGCTCAAACTCCGCCAGATCTGCTGCCACCCGCGCCTGCTCAAGCTCAACTTGCCCGGCGTGTCCACCAACCTGCCTTCGGGCAAGTTCGACGCCTTCAAGGATCTGGTGGTGGACATCATCGAAGGCGGCCACAAGGTGCTGGTCTTCTCACAGTTCGTGCAGATGCTCCATGTCATCCGCAACTGGCTGCAAATTAGGGAAATTCCCTTCGCCTACCTGGACGGCTCCTCCAAGGACCGCTTCGAGCAGGTGGACCGCTTCAACGAGGACCCGGACATTCCCATCTTCCTCATCTCGCTGAAGGCGGGCGGCACCGGCCTGAACCTGACCTCCGCGGACTACGTCATCCACTACGACCCGTGGTGGAACCCGGCCGTGGAAAACCAGGCGACGGACCGCACACACCGCATCGGCCAGAAGCGACAGGTCTTCGCCTACAAGATGATCTGCCAGAATACCGTGGAAGAACGTATCCTCAAATTGCAGGAGCAGAAGAAGGACGTTGCCGAAGCCATCATTCCCGGCCAGTCGGCCCTGAAGAGCCTGACCCGCGACGATCTTGAGATGCTTTTTGAAATTTAAGTCAAATAGGAATTCATCCTATTTACTTCGGCAGCCGCTCCTGATAATTCGTCACCCGCGTCATTGACGGCGCACAACAGATGGATTCATCCGCGGAGGCAACATGAAGCATCCCATGCACAAGATATACGACCTGGCCACCTTCGCCTTCGACCCCCTGCATCATTACTGGGAGAAGGATGCCACCCAGAGGGCGGTGGCCGGATTTCTGGTCGTGGTCTTCATTCTCGCCCTGGGCGTCATTGAGATGAAGCGGCAGGGATGGATTACCGGACATTTCGGGGAGATCATCCCCACCAGCCACTACATGGCCATCAACCTGGCCTTCACGCTGGTCCTGATCCTGGAGGTCATCAGCCTCATCTTCACCCTGCCCTGCTCCATATCAAAGGCCGTGGGCAAGCAGTTCGAAATCCTCGCGCTGATTCTGCTGCGGAGCGCCTTCAAGGCGCTGGCCGACTTCCCGGAACCCATCACCATTACCGGGCACGAACAGGAGCTGTGGATCATCATCTCCGACGGCGGCGGAGCCGTGGTCATATTCTGCCTGCTCGGGGTCTATTCCCTCCTGCGCGGCAACTTGGATGAAACGCTCAAGAAGGGCGAGCCGCTCTTCAAATTCGTGGCGGCCAAGAAATTGGTGGCCCTGGTCATGCTCGGCATCTTCGTGGGCATGGGCATCCAGAACGGGCTTCACGTGCTAAACGGCGAGCATCCCTTCCACTTCTTCAAGAATTTCTATACGGTGCTGATCTTCAGCGACATCATGCTGGTGCTCATCGCCCAGCGGTTCCTGCCCGAATTCCGCGCCATATTCCGCAACTCCGGCTTCGCCCTGGCTACCCTGCTGATCCGGCTCGCACTGACCGCGCCGCCCTTCTACAACGTAGCCATAGGCATCGGCTCGGCGGTCTTCGCCTGCCTGCTAACCCTGGTCTACAACATCTTCTACTCAAGCACGTCGAAATTCGTCCAGAAACGGACGTAGACAACGGCCTCGAAAGGCCGCTCAAAAAAGGGCGCGTATCGACCCGGCATCCAGGTCGTCCGCCTCAAGTGCGAGGCCGTTCCCTTCCCGGCGCAAGACCGTACATCGGGCGTATCCCGGTTTGAACCGGAACAAGTCATCCAGAGGATGGCCTGTCACCCGACAAAGCGCCGCCCGGATCGCGCCCGCATGGGTCGCCACCAGCACGGGAAGCTTTCCTTCGGCCAGCCGCTCCAAGGCAACCATGACCCGGTCGGCCACATCCTCGAAGCTCTCCCCGCCAGGGGCGCGAAAACAGCCAAATCGACGGCCCCGCGCCGCGTATTCCTCCGGGAACCGTTCACGGATATCGGCAAAGGCCAAACCGTCCCACGCGCCCATGTCGATTTCGTCCACCTCCGGCAATATTGCCACGGGCATTCCAAGCCGCTCCGCCAGCGGCCCGAGAGTATGCCGCGCCCGGATGGCGGGGCTTGAGCACAGCCGCGCGAACGGAACCGCCCCCAGCTCTTCGGCAAGCGCACGGGCCTGAAGCTCGCCATCCGCAGAGAGTTGCAGGGGCGTCCTGCCGACACACAGCCCATCGCCGCCCGTCGGCCGGCAATGGCGCAGGAGCACGATCACGACAGGGCCTCACGGGCTATGCGTTCGGAAGAATCGTTCAACTCCCGGTCGAAACGGGTCATGACCGCCCGGGCTCGTTCAAGACGTCCCAATATGGCCTCTTCCGCCCCCACCTCGTGGCGATACATCTCCACCTTCTCCATATATCGCCTGTCCAGCGGAACCGGCCCGTGACAACGAACCAGCTTATCGGCCAGGAAAACGACCTCCCGCTCAGTGACGGGGGCGTCGTCGGACAGGGTCAGATCGAAGTGGACGGCCACGATGTCGGCGGCGTCCGAAAATCCATGAGCGCGCAACAGCTCCGCCCCAGCGGCCTCATGCCGCTTGGTCCCCTTGCCAATGTCGTGGGTAAGGGCCGCGCCCAGGACAAGGCCGGGGTCCAGCCGGGAAACACCCGGCCGCTCGTTCAGCCGACCGCACAGGGCCGTCGCCACCTTGGCCACGGCCCGACAATGTCCGACGATATGGTCGGAAACCCCGTACTCCCGGAACAACTCGCCGCACTCATCCTCAAGGGGGTAGCGTATCCCGGCCACTGCCAGGGCCAACTCGTAATCCTCGGGACGATCCAGGTCATGAACTATGCCGAAATCGGGCACGTCCAGGTCCAGCGCGTCCGCCTCCACCCCGTCGAGCACGGCCCGAAGCCCGCCGGTGCCGTCATGATTCAGAATGGCCGGAACGATTTCGGCCGCGATGAGCGGCGGATGGCCTCGTTCTCCGGCGAATCGTGGATACAAGACGGACGGCCGCGTCCGCTCGAATTCGTCGACAAGCCGCCGAACCGTCTCGGGCCGGACCAGGGGAATGTCCGCCGGAAGCATGAAAAATGCCCGCACATCGTCCCTCAATGTCCGCACGCCGGTCAGGACCGAGGAATACATGCCCTGTTCGAATGACGGGTTGTAGACGGCTTCGGCCCCGGCCTCCACGGCACAGGCCGCCACCTCGTCGGCCCGCTTGCCCGTAACCGTCACGATCCGCTCCACGCCGCATTCCCTGAAAAGTGCAACGCAACGCGAAAGAACCGTACCGTCTCCAAGGGGAAGCAGCGGCTTGAAACTGCCCATGCGAGAGGACAGTCCCGCCGCCGGAATGATCGCGGCAAGCCCGTTCATCATGCCTTACCCGCCCGGACCTGAATAAGCTCGCCCACGATGCTGACCGCGATCTCCTCCGGGGTCTGTCCGCCGATGGGCAGCCCGATGGGGCTATAGCAGCGGTCGATCTCCGCCTGAGTGAAACCATCGGCCAGCAGGGAAGCATATATCTTTTCGCGCTTGGTGGAGCTGCCGATCATGCCCACATAGCGCGCCCTTGTCCGCAGGGCCTCGGCCAGAACGTTACGGTCGTGCATATGTCCCCGGGTAACGATGACCACGAACGCCTCGGGGTCTTCCCTGAGCGCGTCGCAGCACCCGGCGAAGGACGGCAGGACCACCACCTCGTCGGCCTCGGGAAACCGTTCCCGATTGGCGTACTCTTCCCGGTCGTCCAGCACCACGGTGCGAAACCCGACCATGGCCGCCACCCGCGCGGTGAACCGGGAGACGTGCCCGGCTCCGAAAATATACAACGGCGCGGGCGGAATGAACGGCTCGGCCAGGACCATGGGATTGCCGTCGCGGCTGAAAACCGGCATCTCGCCGTCCGGTCTGCCGGTGACGATATCATGCCCGGTGACAAGCGGCGTTTCACCACCCTGAACGCGGGTCGTGAGCGTTGCGGCATCGCCCCTGCGCAGCATGTCGTCCAGCTCGGCATAGACGCGGGCGCACTCCCCTTTCGGCGACGCCATTTCGAGAAACATGGACAGCCCGCCGCCGCAGATCATATCCGAGTCGGCGGCCAGCTCCTGGGTCATGTCCACAAACATCAGCCGTGCCTGACCATCGGAAGCTCCTCCGGCCAACATCTCTCCGGCGGACCGGCAGGCGCGGGCCTCGGCCAGGCCGCCGCCCACGGTGCCGATGATGGACCCATCGCGGCGCACGGCCATCTTCGCGCCCGAGGACCTCGGCGTGGACCCGGAACTCTCAACCACCGTGGCCAATACAAAGGGCTCTCCGGCCCGCGCCAATCCGGCCACCTCACGCACAAACGCTTTCATTGCTCAACTCCCTATCTCTATGCGCCGCTTGTCCAGCCCGGAAACGGCGGGGGCGACGCCATGCTTGTTCTCAATATCCACCCGAAGCGTCCCGGCCGCAAGCCCCCCGGCCACAGCGGGCAGGGTCCCGAGCGCGTCCGATATCGCCTCGAAGGAAGCATCGCCGCACACCACCAGACGCAGCGTGCCATTGTTCAGCCGGGCCGCGAAATCGGCCACGCCAGGCACGCCGTACATAACCTCGTTCAATTCCCACAGAGAGAAAACGCCGGATACCGACGCCACGCCGCCGCGCCTGCGCCGAACCAGCGGGTCCAGTCTGCGCAGCGGGCTACCGCAGTCGCAATCCCGAGGCAGGATGCGCCCCACGTCGCCGGTGCGGTAGCGAATGAGCGGCATTCCCTTTTTCAGCGGCGTGCTCACGACCATGTCTCCGAACTCTCCGTCCGGGAGCAACCGACCCGTTTCCGGGTCCACGATCTCGACGAAAACATCGGTCTCGCGCAGATGCATCCCCGAACCCGGCGCGCACTCCACGGCCCCGCCCAGGCCGGTCTCGATCATGCCCCAATGACGAAAGACCGCGCAACCCAACCGTCCGGCCACGTTCGAACAAACCGCGTCGGGAATCACGTCCCAGCAAAGCAACACTGAGCGGATCACGTCACGGGGCAAACCGCGCGCAGTCCAGGCGTGGGCGAACAGGTTCACATGGGCCGGTGAGCCGACCACACAGACGGCCTTCTCGGCCAGGCACTGGTCCACAGCCGCATCCGCATCCGACATTTCGCCATGGGATACGGCCCGCGAGCCGTGCCTGGACAACGCCTCGTCGAGCAACTGCCCCACTCCGCCCGGCCGCGCGCCGGGCAGGAGGACCAGGGCGGTCTCTCCCGGACCAACCATGTTGGACATGCCCCAACCAAAAAAATCCGTAGTGGCCTCAAGATCGTCGGCGGTGTGAAAAATGCGTTTTGGTTCCCCGGTCGTGCCGGAGCTGGACAGTGTGACGACCCGCTCTATGTCATCGCGGGACACGCTCAGCAACGCATCGGGATCGGAACGCAACTGTTCCGGACCTATCTCTGGCAGCCGTGAAAACGCTTCAAGAGTATCCAGATCCGCGCCGCGAAAATCCGCCAGATGACGGGCATAGAACGGACTGCCAAGCTTGGCGTGATCCACCATCTCCCGAAGCCGCCGCAACTGCCAATCGCGCAGCTCGCGGCGTGACGGAACAGTGTCCCGCCCCATGCGTCCGGCCAGCCAACGGTCTAGATTGGAGCTATTCATGACATTTCCCCCTGTACAGGGTCTCACCGTCCATTGAGGTCAGGTTATAGGCGCAGAACGGAATGAGCCGCCCGTCAGGGGACACCTCGTGAATGCAACATCCCTTGAGCCGTTCGAGGTCCAGGGTCCAGCAGTCCTGAAAGGCCATGGCCGACACGGCCAGCGTATGAGTGGCAGCCCGCCGGATAAAAGCGTCCAGGGCGTCCATCGGCTCACTGTCGGATGATGCCCCGGCCTGCGCCCCGTCAAAGGCCATGGGCAGCCGCTTCTCCGGCGCAGCCCACTGACGCTTGACGAACGCCTTGGCCGCGTCCGCCCCCTCGGAGGCCGGACGCGGGGTGCAGCCGCACGCCCCGTTTGAAGAAAGCCTGGTCAAACCGCCTTCCTCCGTGACCACGTAGTTGGCGTGGAAGGAACAGAAGGCGTGCTCGCAACCCGGCGGGCTGAAATCGGCGGCCTTGAGCATCCCGCCGGTCTGGGTTTCAAGGCCGCGCATGATCTCCGGCAGTGTGATGCGTTCCTCGTCGCCCGGCCGCGTAGGGTAGCGACCGAAATAGCTGACAGGCTGGAAGTGAACCCCGCGAACGGCCGGAGAACGCTCCATGGCCAGTCGCAGGATATTGCCCAGATCGTCGTTATTGACCCCCGGCACCAGCGTGGGCACCAGGATGACGCCCACCCCGGCCTTGGCCAGTGCGTCCAAAGCCGCGAGCTTGGCGTCGAGCAGGGAACGGCCCCGCAGGGTCTCGTAAATGCCATCCCGCGTACCATCGAATTGCAAAAAGACGGAATCCAGCCCGGCCTCGGCAAGCCGATCGGCGTAGCCCTGCTCGCGCGCGAGCCTGAGCCCGTTGGTGTTCAGTTGGATGAACGGAAATCCCTTGCCCTTGCCCAGCCTGATGATATCGGCAAGGTCCTCGCGTACGGTCGGCTCACCGCCCGAAAGCTGGATGTTGCAATAATCCGAGGCCAGCTCCACGCGATCGAACAGGCGGCCCAGTTCATCCAGGGACGGATCGGGCGGAGCCTGTCTGCCGGATGAGGCGAAACAGACCGGGCAGCCCAGGTCGCACCGCCAAGTGACTTCCAAAAGCGCGGTGCAGGTATGCTGGCGGTGTGCGTCGCACAACCCGCAATCCAACGGACAGCCCCGATCCACTTCGGTGAACGGCGTCCGTGGACTCGACGGCACCTTGGGCCGCGCCCATGCGGCAAAGGAAGGCTCGCCGCGCCAGACCACCGCTCGAAACTCCCCGTGCTCGGGGCAGGTCTTGACCAGGAACGTCTCGTCGCCAACGGTCTCGTGAGCGGCCGGAATGGGCCGCAGACAGACCGGGCAAACGCTTCTCGGGCTTTGGCTCACTACAGATCACGCCCCTCGGACGGGTCCAGCCCGTTCTCGACGAGAATCTCGCGAACCTTGGCGTTGGCCTCGGCCACCAGCCCGCCGCAGCGAGTCGGGTGAGGACTGCCGCAGCCGCCTTCCAGAATAGCCCCGCAGGTGATCCCGCCGTATTCCAGAGTCCGCTCGACGAACCAGTCGCGCAGGGATTCGAGCATGACCGGCAGCGTATCCACCGGCTCCTCCATATCCGAGCCCTTGCCCCCATACAGGCCGAGCGCAAGGGTCGCGCCGGTGAGTACGCCGCACGGCCCGGAGCAATCCCCCAGCCCGTTGCACAGCCCGCCCGCTGCCCGAACCAGGTCCGGGTCCTCGCGGTCCATCTCGTCCAGGGCCATGACGACCAGCATCTGGCTGCAACAATATCCTTTTCCGGCCAATTCCATGACTCGAAGTCCGGCGTCGTCCAGCATCGTTACGCTCCTTGTTTTTTCGCGATCATGAGAAAATAGCCCAACCCCCGCCCGCAGCCGCAGGAAACACCCTCCCCTATCCAGGCGAGCCGGGCGGCCAGGTCGCGCAGGCGGTCCGAGTGGTCCTCAAGCAAATAGACGGCGAAACCATGGCCGCGAACGAGCCGGACGGTTTCCGCCAACGGCTCGGCGCGGTCCGCGCAGGACGCTCCATCTTCCGGGACGGGATTAGACGCGCAAAGATCGGACAGAACCAGGAAGCCGCCGGGCTTGAGCACCCTGTGAAATTCCGCCAGCCCGGCGGGCCGGTCGTCAAACAGGGAAAAGACGCACTCGCAGAACACGGCGTCGAACCGCTCCCGCGCAAAGGGCAGCCGGTCGCCGCGCGCCCGGACAAGCCCCGGCACGGCGCACCCCAGTCCCAGTTGAGCCGCCGAAGGCTCCACGCCCCATGCCTCCACGCCATAACGTGAACGCAATCGGGAAACGGTGGCTCCGAGCCCCGCACCGACGTCCAAAATCCGCCACCCTGGGACCGCGCCAATACGCTCCGCCGCCCTGTCGGTCAGTTCGAAACCGCCGGGCCGGAGGGTCTCTCCGGCCACGGCGCGCAATTCCTCGCGCTCCCAGAGCGGACGCAGCTCAGAAGCCACGGCTACTTGTCCTCCAGCAGTTGCTCCACCTGATGCATCTTCCCTAGGGCCAACGCCTCGGGGATGAACACGTAACCGCACTCGGGACAGACAGGCAGCTCCACGTTGAACAGGGAGTTGAGATACGTAAGCTCCACCGGCTTCATGACCATTTCCCGGTCGCAATGGCCGCATTTCCAGCCGTCGGCCCCGGCTCCGGGCACCTTAATCACGCTCATGGCTGCGCTCCCTCGATATGCATTCTGTGGCACCAGGCGTTGTGCACCAGATACCCATCGCCATCGGGTTCATATTCCACCCAATACGTCACCACGACCGGACGGAACGAGGCCAGGAAACGGCCGGTCCCGCCGTGCACCAGATGTTTGCCGGACCGCTCCGCCTGGAGCAGGACCTTCTGCACGTCGCTTTTCAGGATGCGCCGCGACTCCATGGCCGCCGCGCCCTCCTCGGTGCACTCCACCCAAATCTTTTCAAAGTCCTCGGCCGAAACGCCGTCCGCCTCGCTCCAAAGTTCCCGAAGAAGCTTCTCGCGCAAACGGACGCGGTTCTCACGCCGCTCGGAATGCCCTGGCGCAGGCCGCGCGCCCGGCTCCGCGTCGCCTGGATACAACAGATCGTACAGATGCATGGCCCGCTTGCCGGTGCGGGCGATCATTTCGCGGCACATGGCGCAATAGGTGACGTAATCCTCGTCCACGGCGTCGGCACGCGCCTTCGCGGCAGCCTCGCCCAGGGCGGGGTCCACCTCGTTGAGCAAGCCGCCATAGCCGCAGCACTGGGTCAGCTCGCCAGAGTACTTCGCCTCGACCATGTCCACGCCCAGGGCATCCAGCAGCCCTCGCACGTCGGCACGCAATGCGCCGTCCTCGCGAGCCGCGCAGGGATCGTTCACGGCCAGGGTCCCCACGTCCTGAAGAGCGGTCCCAGGCAACCCGAGGGCGCTCAAAACGGACCAGTGGGAGACAATCTCCGCCTCGGGCATGGCCTCGCGCAGAATCTTGATGCAGGAAGGACAGGCCGCGATGATGCGTGGAGAGCCGAGCCCCTCCCAGGCCGCCTTGAGTTCGGCCAGAGACTCACGGAACAGGGACTCGCGGCCCGACCAGCGGGCAGGTGCGCCGCAACAGCGAAGGATGAGCCCTACCCTGCCCAACCGGTTCCGGAGGTCGGCATAGGCGCGCTCCGCCCCGCCGGGATCGGTGGCGGTCAATTGACAGCCGGGGAAAAAGACGTATTCGCTCGAATCCGCACCCGGCGCGTGTCGGGCCAGGGCGCATTTGTCGCCGTCGGCAAAGGCCATGTCGCGCAGGGCGAACTCGTGGGCCGAAGGCGGCATGGTGCCCTTGGCGATCATGTTGCGCCGCGCTTCCAGGCAGACCTCGCCCATGGCGAAATCCTCGGGACAGACCGTATCGCACAGCCCGCAAAGCATACACGAGTTTATCATCTTGTTGGCCTGGCGCGTGCCCCGGACAATGGCCTCGTTGTTGTAGACCTGACGGACATAGACCTTGGGGTACTGCTTGTAATGCTTGAGGTAGACGCACCCCTTGACGCATTCCATGCACTCGCACTTCAGGCAGCGGGCGGCCTCCTCCACGGCGCGCGGCTCATCATAGCCGTCGCCGACGGCCACCGGCTCCACCGGCTCCATTTCGGCCCGATTGGTATAGAGACGCGTATCATACGGGCCTTCCAGCTCGCGGCTCTTGACCATGGACACGCCTTGGGAAAAACGCATGATGGAATTGGCGGCGCGGCGTCCGGCGGCGGCCTGAAAGACAGGCGAGCCCTCCCCCGGACGGCTGGCGAAAAGACCCAGCCGATTGGTGCCGAGGGTCACTTCGTCCGGCTCACCGAAATTGAGGACCGCATCGCTCACGGCATCGCTGTCCACGAAGACCGCGTCCCTCTCCTCCAATTGGGTTTCCACCAGTTCGGAGGTGGGCTCCACGCCCCGCTCCAGGGTGACGCCCATGCGGTCCATGGCTTCAAGCTCCCCTTCGAGCACGCCTTCGGGCAAAGCCGCGCCAACGTCCGGCGCGGCGCAATACACGGTCACGGCGAACCCCTTGCGGGCGATCTCCCAGGCCGCGCACAGGCCGGTCATGCCGCCACCGAGGACGGCCACGGACTTACCGTTGCGCGGCAGGGGCCTCGGCGGCTTGGCAGGTTTTGCCGAGGCCGCCAGGAACCGCTCCAGCGCTCCCATCTCGATGGCGCCGCCGATGTCCTTGCGCAGGCAGGCCGCTTTGCACGGCCCGTCGCAGATGCGGGCCAGCACCCCCGGCAGCGGCATGGTCTTGGCCAGCACGGCCCACGCCTTGTCGACGCGGCGCGCGGCCAGCAATGTGCAGCATTCCCGGGCGTCAACATGCAGGGGGCAGGCCGCAACGCACTGCGGGGACTCCTCCTGAATGCACCGATGTTCCCATTGTCTCAATTCCGCTTGTTCCATAGGTCACCACTTACGGAAAAAGGCGGCCCATGCCAAGGCACGGGCCGCCGTTATTACGGGTTTGTGCCGTTAGCCATTAAGGGCGGCAAGCACTTTCTCGGGGTAGGCGGGCAGCTCGCGAATACGCGCGCCGCAAGCATTGTAGATAGCATTGATGATCGCCGCGTGCGGAGCGGTCAACGGCATCTCGCCAACGCCGGACGCGCCGAAGGGACCATCGGGGCGCGGGGTCTCCACGTAGATGATCTCCATGTCGTCCGGGATGTCCTTGATGTACGGAATACCGGCACCCGCCATGTTGGCGTGCTTCTTGATATCCTCGTAATCCTCGGACAGCGCGAGGCCGATGCCCTGCGCAATGCCGCCGTGAATCTGGCCATCCACCACGAGGTAGTTGTTGACCACGCCGATGTCGGCCACGGTGACCATCTTCTCAACCGTGGTCTTGCCGGTGGCGACGTCCACGGAAACCAGGGACAGGAACACGCCGTACATGTAGCAGCAGAACGGGTTGCCCTGGCCGTTCGCATCACAATCGTTGGCCGGAGCGGTCCACTTGCCGTGGTAACGCAGCTCCAGCCCGTCGGCGACCATTTCCTCATGGGTGCGGAAGGAGCCGTCGGGCTTCCTCATGGCGTCAATGAGCAGTTCGCAGGCGTTCTTGGTGGCCTGGCCAACCACAACCTGGGAGCGGCTGCCGCCCGCAGGACCGGCCGCCGGAGCCTGGCTCGTGTCGCCCATGGTCAGGTGAATCTGCTCCGGAGCCAGATTCAGGGGACGAAGGGCCTCGTGAGCGGTGCCCAGGGTACCCATGTCCGCGCCCTGGCCATGATCGCCCCAGGCGGTGAAGACAGTGACGGTGTTGTCCTCGTTCAGGGCGATGTCCACCTCGGCGGTATCCGGGCCGTCCAGACCGGAACCGTACACGCCCACGGCAACACCCACGCCGAGCTTTTTGGCGTCGGTGGAGTTTTCGGCCGCGAACTTCTTGGCTTCCTCGTACTTGGGACGGATCTTGTCGAGCATCTCAGGCAGGGAGTAGACCTCGGGGTCCTGGCCGGTAGGCGTGGTGGAACCCTTGCGGTAGACGTTCTTGTAACGCAGTTCCAGCGGGTCCATGCCCAGCTTTTCGGCCAGCTCGTCCATGCAAACTTCGGAGGGGAACTCCGACTCGGGAGCGCCGTAACCTCGGAAAGCCGCGCCCCAGCAGTGGTTGGTGCACACGGTGCGGCCTTCACCCCGGATGGCCGGGATATCGTAACCGGCGCCGATGTACTGTGCGCCACGCAGGGTCAGCAGATCGCCGAACTCGGAATACGGGCCGTGATCCACGGTCCAATCGGTCTCCATGCCGAGCAGCTTGCCGTCCTTGGAGGCGGCCAGACGCACGGTGGTGAACTGCGGGGAACGCTTGCCGGTGTACTGCTGCTGCTGTTTCCAGGTGTAGTTCAGGAACACGGGGCGTTCGGTCGCCAATGCGGCCGCGCCGACCAGTGCTTCCATGGTCGGGGAGAACTTGTAGCCGAAGGTGCCGCCGGTGGGATTCTGGACCAGAACCATGTTCTCGGGTTCCACGCCCAGGCCGGGAGCGATCATCAGCAGGTGCAGATGGATGCCGATGGACTTGGAATGGATGACCAGCTTGCCCTCTTCGCCGATGTAGGCGAACCCTACGTCCGGCTCGATGGGCATATGCGGCTGGCGCTGGGTGTAGTAGTCGCCTTCCACGACCACATCAGCGTTCTCGAAGATGGGTTTGGTGTCCGGGCCCTTGGCCTCTTTCTGCACGTAGTAGACGTTGGGGGTGCCGGGATGGATTTCGATGGCGTCCTCGGCCATGGCGGCGGGAGCGCTCATGTACTCGGGCAGTTGCTCAAGTTCCACCTTGACCTTGGCCGCGCCTTCCTTGGCCGCCTGCGGAGTGTCGGCGCAAACGATGGCGATGGCGTCTCCATACTGGAAGACCTTCTCGTCGCACAGGATGGGACGATCCCAGCCGTCGCCGAGGTTGGTCGGGAAGGTAATCAGGCCGGTGATGCGGTTCTTGCCCTTGACGTCCTTGTGGGTCACGACCTTGAAGACGCCGGGAACGGCCTCGGCCTCGGTCACGTCGATGGACAGGATGTTGGCATGGGAAACCTCGGCCTGGACCAGCTCGCAGTACAGGCTTCCGGGAGGCAGACGCAGACCCGTGTCCGCGCCGAAGTCCCAGGTGCCCGTGACTTTGGCCACGGCGGACGGACGCGGGTACTTGGTACCCCAGATGCGGCCGTCTTCGGGAATCTTGAAGGTCAGGTCATCCATGGTCTTGTCGCCGCGCATGACCTCGGCGGCGGCCATAACGGCGTCGACCAGAGGTTTGTAGCCAGTGCAGCGGCAGACATTCTTGTGAGCCTGAAACCAATCGCGAACCTCTTCGCGGGTCGGGCTCGGGTTCTCCATCAGCAGCGCGTAAGTGGACACCAGGAAACCGGGGGAACAGAAACCGCACTGGGCGCCGCCAAAGGCGATCCAGGCCATCTGAATGGGATGGAGATTGTCGGGCGTACCGAGACCCTCCAGGGTCATGATTTTGGTGTTGTTCTTGACCCGCTTCATCTTGACGGTGCAGGACCGAACCAGCTTGTCATCCCGCAGGATGGTGCAGCTGCCGCACTGACCCGTGCCGCAACCGATCTTGACGCTGGTCAGTCCCAAGTTCTGGCGCAACACATTGGCCAGGGACTCTTCAGGCTCGCACACGACGATCCTGGGGACTCCATTCACTTGGAGCGTCCGTTTAATCATGGCAGTTTTCCTCCTAATTTGTTCTCACTGTCTCGCAGATACGTTGGGTTCCCGGGGAACCGTAAACTATTTGCCAAAGGGGCAGATGGGATAACGACACACCTCGCAGGTCGCGCAAAAACCGCCATGCCCCAAGGAAACGATATCCTCACGGGCAATCTTCTCTCCGGCCAGAATGCGCGGGACGATCAGGTCGAAAACCGAGGCCCGGTAGTACATGACGCAGCCCGGCAGTCCGAGAATGGGCACGCCGTTCAGGTCCGCAACCATAAACATGACGCCAGGAAACGTCGGGGAACCGTAGGTGATGACTTCCGCCCCGGTTGAGCGGATGGCCGTGGGCGTCTGGTCGTCCGGGTCCACCGACATGCCGCCAGTGACCACGACCATCTCCGCGCCTCCGGCGATGAAGGCCAGAATGGCGTCACGGGTCATTGCCGGATCGTCCGAGGTCAGCGTCTGCCCCATGACCTCGGAACCGAGCCGGGAAAACTTCTTGCGGATGACCGGCCCGAATTTGTCCTTGATGCGGCCGTGGTAGACTTCGCTTCCGGTGGTCACCAGCCCGACGTTAAGCCGCTGAAACGGACGAATGCCGACCACGTAGTCATACTCGGCGCAGATGGCCTCCACCTGCCGAATCTTCTCCTCCCTGACGACCAGCGGGACCACGCGGGTTCCGGCAACGGGCCGGGTTTCCGTGACCTGCTGGCCGGTATGCAGGGTGGCCAGGACCACCTCTTCTATGGAATTGATGCGGTTCAGGGCCTCGACATTGACGTCGAGCAGGCCGGGCTCCGCGATGAAATTGATGCGCCCCTCCGAGACATCCGACAAGGCGATGTGCGGCCCCACTGCGGCCTCGGCGATACGCCGGGCGGCCTCGTTCTCGTGGATGCAGCCCTTCTCCATATCCAGCACGTAGATGTGCTCCTTGCCGATTTCGAGCAGCGTACGAATGTCCTCTTCCGCGATGATATGTCCCTTGCGGAACACGGGTCCCTTGCATTCCCCGGGGACGATCTTGGTCATGTCGTGGCACAACACCATGCCCACGGCTTCCTCAACTGGAACGGTCTTCATTGTCTCGCACTCCAAACTTCGAATCGGGCGGCTCATGGTTTTTCGAACTGGAAACGCCGCCATTCGGACACGTATTATCACACTTATATGCCTAATGGGACATAATACAAGGGTATAGACGCCCCTGGACGCTCTTTTGCGCCCAAACTCCGGCAACCAAACAATTATGCCGGGTTGGACTCAACATATTCCCATGGAAGTTTCAGGTCAACCGCCTTTTGAAATTTAAACTATATTTTTCATGATGTTAGGTGTACATTTTTCGAACACATCCACGATATATCCCCCCTCGGCAGTGGTGAAAATGCAACGCGGAAAAACTTTTTTTGTAACCCAATCAACACATCTCACAGGGAAATCTCAAAAAAAAAAGCACGCACACCGTCCGCAAAACATCCGCAACCCACCGAATCACTCCCGAATTTCTTGCTCACGGCGAATACGCCTGTTACGACGGGCCTCGTACACTATAACGTACATACAATCGCCAACCGTACGCTAAAGCGCACAAGGAGACGCAGTGTCAACGGACGACATCCGGTCCACAATTGCAGATCGAATTAAAAAATGCAGGAAGGACAGAGAGATCAGCCTAGAAAAGGCTGCCCTGCTCACAGGCGTGTCAAAGGCCATGCTCGGCCAAATCGAACGGAGGGAATCCGCACCGACCATCACCACCCTAGGGAAGATCGCCCAAGGGTTGAACATTTCCTTCGCATCGTTTTTCGAGGGCAAGGAGGGCTCGGATTTCCGACAGGTATCAATCCCCTGCGATCCGAACATGGTTATCAGGGAAGTCTTCCCCTTTAATCCGACGACGCGTATGGAACTGTTCGAAGTCACCCTTCTCAATCGACATCACCAGATTTCCGCCGCCCACCGCTTCGGCGTAGTGGAACATGTGGTGGTTCTCCAAGGCGTGGTGGATTTGATCTACGGAAGCAAGCTCCACCGGCTGGAGACGGGGAATGCCCACAAATTCCACGCCGACGTGGCCCATCAATACAAGGCGGCCACGGATAACGCGGTATTCCAGAACATCATCTGTTACACCTAGGGACGGTTCATGCAACCGGCTCTCCGCACGGCTGTGCCGATTCGGTACACCGGCAGGGGAATTCCACCTGCAACGGGGCTTTACCAGGAAAGTCGGGGTTCTCCATCCCATAGCCAGCCATGCTGCATGACATGATTTGATTCGGCGATACGAGCCGAGTTAAAGACGAAAACGGCTGAACGCGCATAAAAAAAGGCCGGTCCATTGCGGACCGGCCTTTTAAAAAACGCATTTGCGCACTGGCTAGAACGGCACGTCGTCCATGCCGCTGGCCTCGGAAGGGAAGGCGGGACCCAAATCCTCTTCCTCATCCTGCCGGGGAGGATTCTGCGGGTAATCGTTCTGCGGCTGCTGGGAACGATTCTGCTGCGGGCGATTCTGCTGATAGCCGCCTTGCTGCTGGTAGCCGCCCTGCTGCTGATACCCGGCCTGCTGGCCGTCGGGAGCGCGATCCAGGCCCTGAATGTTGTCGGCCACGATTTCGGTCATGTACCGATCCTGGCCGGAATTCTGATCCTGCCATTTGCGGGTCTGAAGCTTGCCCTCAACCAGGACCAACCGGCCCTTGGCCAGATAATTTCCGCAGAATTCTGCCTGCTGACGCCAAGCCACGATGTTGTGCCACTCGGTCTTCTCCACCCGCTGGCCGGTCTGACGGTCGCGATACCCCTCGTCCGTGGCGATGGAGAATTTGCAACGGGCCTGACCGTTGGGCGTATAGGACAACTCGGGGTCGCGCCCGAGCCTACCGATGAGGATCACTTTATTCAAGCTGCCAGCCATTTCAACTCCTTACCTAACAAAAGTTCGTCTTTGAAAAATCAATATCAGAATTTGGCCGCACTGTCTTCAAGTGCGTCCAAGGTGTCTTCCAGCTCATAGGTGAGCTTGTCCGCGTCGCCGGGACGCCAATCGCCCAAGGCCTTCTCTATGGCCAAACGCAGCCGGTCGGCCTTTTCGGCGTTTTCCCTGAGGACATCTGCCTGATTACCGGGAATGAGCCCGGCGCGAACGGCATCGAAGATCGCATCGGCCAGCTCCAGAACGCCCTTTTTCGGGATGGCGGAACTGTCCTCCCAAGCCAGATTCCACAGAGAAGGCCAGGTCTTGCGCACCTCGTCCTCACTGTACGTCCATGCCGACACCCGAATCTGTAGCAATCTGCCCATGTCGAACCTCCCGGCCTGCGATTTGTCTACGCCTCTTCTTCCCACTCGCTCTGAATGCGGGCCACCACATCCTGGATGACCGAGAGTTGGTCTTCGGGACAGACGCCGATGAGGGGCTCGCCCTCGTCCACATTTTCGCCCCGACCGAAGTAGACGGAGTAGATAATGCCCTCCGGCCCGGAATAGACCAGCGGGGTTTCCCGCTTCATGCGGGACACGATAAGGAACTCCATGCCGTCGTGGACCTTGACCGAACGCTTGCCCGAAACCTTGAGTTTCTGGTCCACTTCCGGGACGAAATAATACTTGGCCCGCTCAGGAGCGCGGAACAGGTACAGGGCCTCCTGCAGGATGAGCTCGATGACCTCTTTGCGGGTCATGTAATGCTTGATGGTCACCAACGGCTCGCCCGCCTCGACGAACTGCCCTTCGTACCGCGTGTGCACGGCCTCGATGACGCCCTTCTCCGGGGCGAGGATGGGCTTCTCGTTCTTCTCGCGGGTGAGCTGCGCCAGCAGCGTGCCGGGCTTCTCCATGAACTCGCCCCTGGGGCCATGGACTTTCTCGCCGGGCTTTACGGACGCGAAGGAGACCACGCCGGTGTGAGGGGCGCGTACCACGATTTCGCGGTAGGGCGAAGCCTTCACTTTATCAAGTAACTCTTTGATATTAAGCACTATTTTTCCTCTATTGCGATCTGATTCGTGTCTGTTTCAAACACGGGACACGCTGGGGGTGTCTCATAAAAATCAGCGATAGTAAAGGTTGCGCCCGCCCATGGTCAGGAGCGACTGATGGAGGTTCTTCTTGACCTCGCGACGATCCCATATGCCGTGGATGTGGCCGCGCGACAGGGCGTGGTAGGCCTGATGATAATTGGGGGGCACCGCGGTGCCCGTGGTCTCGCTGATGACGCCTGGCCCGGCAAAGCCAATGTTGGAGGACTGCACCGCGAACTGATACGGCGAGCAGCCGAGAAAGCTGGCCACCGGACCGGCATAGGAGTTGGTGTCGTAGAGCACCAGGTAGAGGCCACCTGCGTCGATGTACCGCCGCACGGCGATGGTGCAGCGCGGCATCTGGATGACGCCGTTGACGCCCTCCTGAATTCGAATGCCCGCCGTGCCGTGCACGTAGGCGATGAACGGCTGTCGCTTGCGGGTGGCGCGCTCGGCCGCGCGGATGAATTTTTCGCCCTCGGCCGCGCCCACTGAACCGCCCCTGAAAGGCGCGCAAAGCACGGCCACCACCGTGTCCACCTCTTCGATAGAGGTCTCGAAGGTGATGCAGGCGGACTTGAGGCCGGTCCGCTCCTTTGCCTTGTCCAGCTTGGTGTCGAACTTCTCGTAGCCCAGCGGATTCACGGACTCCAATTGCCGGTTGAACTCCTTGGCCTCGCTGTAGCCGAAGACGTTCTCAAGATACCAGCGGTACTCCATGGGGAAATGGTGGCCGCAGGAGGGGCAGACCCCTGCGAAATCGCCGAAAAGATCCGGAACCCAAAGGTCCGGGCAATGATGGGTGCGCACGTTCGGACAGGAGATGGTCCGGTCCTCCTGGCTGCGCGGGCTGGTCCAGGCCCACTCGCTGCCCACCAGACAAGCGCCGTCCTCGGGGCAGGAAAGCCGGGTAAGCCTGTCCACCACGGCTTCTCCCACTTTAGGTGGCTCCCCGTTGTTGCCGGGCAGGACGCGATCCAGGGTCTTCTTCAGCGGCATGAATACCTTGTGACGGACAAGATGCGCCTCGGCCCCAAGGTCCTCGAACACGGCGTTGAGCCGCTTCTTCTGCCGCCCGAGCAAGTCGTAACGCACAAAGGAATGGGCGGCCCAAACGGTCCCCTTGGTGGCGGCCACGGCCCGGCTGACGATGCCGGTGCCGTCCAGGCGCGCATGACGGCTCATGGCTCTGAACTTGCGCTGACGCAAATCCACCAACCTGTCGAGCGCGGACGAAGACAGGGTCCAACGCATGTAGATGGATTCGGCGTCGTCGGTCTTGGAAGTGCGCACGGCCATGGCGCGATACAGCTTCATGGACTTGACCGAGCTGACCACCTCGTTGGTGGTCTGGATAAGCTCGCGCCGCAGCTCGTGGAAAAAGTCGTAATGATACGGACGGGCGCCCAACGGAGGTTCCTGCAACACGCGGTCCACATAGCCGTTGCGCAGGTTGTCCTCGGCAGTGATGCACAACTGCCGGGCGCACTTCTCGATGAGCTCCGGGGTGGTCCGGTCGCCACTGCGCAGTCCGGCCTCGATGGCTGCCGCGCCCTCGGGCGAGATGACGGAATAGTAGCCGTGGGAAAGCATGATCCTGCGATCGGCCAGGCCAATGGCTTCGGCCCCGCCCGAGCCGCCCTCGGAAAAAACGGAAACAACCGGCACGCGCAGCCCGGCCAATTCATAGAGGTTACGCGCGATCTGCTGGGCCGCCCCGGGCCAGTCTTCCACGGGATACGCCCCCGGCGTGAACACGAAGGCGTGTACCGGGATGTTCTCGGTCTCGGCCACCTTCATATAGTGCAAGGCCTTTGCGTTGCCCCACGGCTTGACCGAGCCGCCGTTGCGGAAAGCCTCGCCGTGCCCTTTTTCCTGGCCGATGACCATGACCATCTGATTGATGACCTTGTCGCCCACCCTGCGGGAGAACACGGCGCGAGCGATAAGCATACTCGGGTCGATGTTGTACTCGCCCCGGCCGCCTATTTCCGTGTAGTTGTCGTAGACGTTCTCCAGAATGTCCTTGAGACATATCCGCTGGGGATGGCGAACGATGCGCACCCGATCCATGGGAGTAAGGGTGGTGTCGAGCTTGCGCTCTGAGAAATCGAACAGGTCCTCGATACGTGCGAGCTCCTCGCGCTTGGCTCCGCCCGAAACGGTCTCGTGACGCTCGATGAGCTCGCCGAATTTGGCGGCCAGCAACCGTATGGACTCGTCGTCGCGGTTGGCGAAGATGTCCTGGATATAATGCAGCCGCTCTCTCAGGCCCTGGATTCTCCGTTCCCTGTCCATGCTCAGAACTCCAGAAGCCCGCCGGTCTTGGCCTTCAGATACTCGATGTTGCTGTAAAATTCATCGGAAGAGCTGCCGCACTTCCCTTCCAGAACCAGTTCGTCCAGGAACTCCAGTCCACGCGCCTTGGCCTCGGCCAAATCTCCGCCCCAGACGATGGCCAGGGCCAGGTTCGGGTCGTATTCCATGGGAATCTCGTATTCGCGGTCCGTGGGCACTTGGGTGTGAACCTGAAGCCAGTCGTGATCGGCCCAGGCCAGGCGCGAGATGGTCCCGGCGCAAGGAGTGAACCGGTTGGCCGTGTTCTCGGCCACCAGCCGGTATTCGATGCCCACGCCCTCGAAGGAGATGTCTTCCTGGCCATAGCGCAGGGGCTCTCCCAGGGCCAGACGAATCTGCTCGGTGATGATGTCCACGGGCTGCCCGTCGACCCTTGAAATGATAGCAGACACGCCGTTTTCCACCTGGATGCGCGTGTTGACCTCCATGAGGAACGGCTCGCCACGCGGGGTGATGATCCACTCCCAGGTGCCCACATTGTCGTAGCGGGTCTCGCGGGCCATGGCCAGGGAGTGCTCCGTGATCTCCGACAGCACCCTTGCGGCGTCGAAGGTGTAGGGGACAACGCCCGGCGCGAAACCGGGAGCGACCTCGATGCGCTTCTGCTTGCCGGTGGACTGGACCGAGCAGTTGCGCGTGCCGAAGTGCACGTGGTTCCTGCCGCCCCGCTCGGAAACGACCTGGACCTCCAGGTGATTGAAATCGAATATCCGCTGCTCGATGAGCACACCCTCGTCGCCGAAGTTGCGCTTGGCGTAGTTGCGGATACGCCGGAACACCGAACGGAACTCGTTGAAGTCGCCGACCTCCTCGATGCCCATACCGCCACCGCCAGCCGAGGCCTTGACCATGATGACGCCGTCCACGATTCCCTGACTCGCCTGAAACTCGAACAGGCTGGAGGCGATCTCGTCGGCCTCGATCTCGCTGTACACGGGACGGTCGGAGCCGGGCACGGTGGGCACGTTCAGGGAACGGGCGATGCGCTTGGTGTTGATCTTGTCACCCAGGTCGCGGATGACCCACCATGACGGCCCGATGAACTCCATGGGACGGTCGCGCCGCAATACGCGCCGGGCGAAACGGAAGTCCTCGGCAAAGAAGCCGTAGCCGGGATGTACGGCCGTGGCTCCGCTCGCGTCGGCCACGGAAAAAATTTCGTTGGCGTCAAGGTAGGAAGAAATGGAATAAACGGCATCGTCACCGGCCAGTTCACGGGCGAGTCGCACATGACCGGACGCCCGGTCCTCGGCCGTGCACAGACAGACGAAATCGATCCCCAGGCGGCGGCACGCGCCCATGACCCGCATGGCGATCTCGCCTCGGTTGGCTATGAGGACCTTGTGGCGGTCGATGTCTTTCCGTTGCACCGTCAACCTTGCTCGCGTTTTTTCTTTTGCAGGGCTATACGTCTTTTTTGCACCTCTAGGACCACCTTGTCGAGCTTGATTTGCTTCTGCCGGTCCAAATCCACAAAATTCAGCCCCACAACGCCGCTGTCATGCACTCTCATACACATGACCCGGGCCCCGCCGATGAACAGTCGATTATTGATCCTCAACTCCACATCGTAGGTATCCTTTTCGACAAACCGGCCGCTCTCATCGCGCACGGCGACTCCCGTGGCGCTGAGATCCAGCACATCGTAGACCATGTCGAGGCCGGGAAACCCGGCGGTCAGGCCGGGCACGCTGGTGCGGAACGCCTTGCGCAACCGCTCTTCTTCTTCGGGCAACCTGATGCTGAAATCCATTCGTCTCCTCTCTGGGATAAAATTCGTGTCCGCCGCCGTCTACTTGCCGGACACACGCTTTTCAAGCACAAATTCGACCCGCCGGTTCTTGGCCCGGTATTCCTGCGAGGTGTTCGGAAAAAGAGGATTGAGATAGGCGAGTCCGGTAGCCGTCAACCGGGTGGATTCCAGCCCCATATGGAGCAACTCGCGCAGGACGTTCACGGCGCGCATGGCCGATATCTCCCAGTTGTCCTTGAACCGGGACCGGCCGCTGGGACGGACGTTATCCGTATAGCCGATGATCTTGATATTCTGATCCTTGTGCTTGATGAAGAAATCCTTGAGGTCGTTGACCAGCGCCACTCCCCTGGGCGAAAGCTCCACCTGGCCGGACTCGAACATGACGTCGCCCGGCACGCGAAGGGTGATGACTCCGTCCTCGAAATTCGCGCTGACCAGCCCTTCCACGCCCTTCCGGGTCTGTAGTGTCTTGACCTCGGCAAACACCTTCCGCTGGGATTCGATGATCTGGCGGCGCATCAGGGCCTGATCGATGAGCACGCCGGCCTCTTCCCTGCTTATCCTGCTGGTGGATATCTTGCTCATCTTGCCTTGCAGGGCCTGGGTCACCGAGGAGAACGTCTTGGAAAATTTCTCATTGTCCAGAGTGGACATGGAATAAAGCAATACGAAAAAGACCAGCAGCAGCATGGATAGGTCGGCAAAGGTCGTCAACCACTCGGAGCTCTCCTCTTCGTCTTCGCTGAAATCGAGGAGCAGGTCGTCTTCGTAATCGTGACTCATCGATGTATCTCGCGTTCCGCCGGGGCCAGGAAGGAGGACAGCTTCTCATAGACCAGACGGGGGTTGTTGTTCTCAAGTATGGACTTCGCCCCCTCGAAGATGACTTCAAGGTGCAATTGCTCCTGCAAAGTGCGCGCCCTGAGCTTGGCCGCCATGGGGATGAAGAAAAGCGTGGACATGGCCGAACCATAGAAAGTGGTCAGCAAAGCCACGGCCATGGCCGGACCGATGGACTTGGGGTCGTTGAGTTGGGAAAGCATCTGAACCAGGCCGATAAGCGTGCCCATCATTCCGAAGGCCGGGGCCAGAGCCGCCAGCCTCTTGAACACGTCCTGCGCCACCTGATGACGGCGACGCATGGAATTGATCTCGATGGCCAGGGTGGTTCGGATGAGCGCGGGGTCGGCATTGTCGGCGATAAGCTGACAGGACTTCTTGAGGACCATGTTCTCGGTCTGGACGTTTTCCAGGGCGACGAGTCCCTCGCGGCGGCTGATCTCGGCCACCTTGACCATGATGTTGACCACGTCCCGAACCCGGCTCTTGCGTCCGACGAACATCTTGAACGCCGCCTTGAAGGACTGTATGATCTCTTCGAACGGGAAAGCCACCAGAATGGAGGCAAGCGTTCCGCCGACAACGATCATCATGCCGGGAATATTGATAAAAACATCGACAGCTCCGCCGATGATGATGGCCCCGATGATGAGCGACAAGCCGACGGCGAGACCCAGTAGCGTCACGATATCCATAAAGCGTGCCTATCCTTCACAGTCTGATCGGTCCGTTTTGCAAAAGCCCTCTCCCCCGCCCGACGGCGCGTCCAAGCCAAAGGAGCCTACATGGAATACCAGAAAAAGATACGACATTCTGCCGCATACATACATGAAAAGCTAGGCAAAATTCAAGCCGGTGCCGTCGCCTTCGTCACGGGCACGGGACTCGGCCCCCTGACCTCGGCCATAGAAGAGCCCGTGGCCATCCCCTACGAAGACATACCGCACTTCCCGGTTTCCTCGGTGAAAAGCCATGCCGGACGCCTCATTTCGGGGATTATCGAGGGCGTCCCGGTGCTTGCTCTGGACGGCCGGTTTCATCTCTACGAAGGCTTCACCCCGCAGGAAGCCACCCACAACATCCGCGTGCTCGGCGAGCTCGGCATACGGACCCTGATCCTTACCAATGCCGTGGGGGCCCTCAACCCATCCTTCGAAGTGGGCTGCCCCATGCTCATCGAGGACCACATCAACCTGACCGGGCTCACCCCGCTGCGCGGCGAAAACGTCGACGCCTGGGGCGACCGCTTCCCGGACATGTGCGCGGTCTACGACCCGGCCCTGCGCAAACTGGCCGTGGAGAAGGCCCTGGAGCTGGGCATCCGCCTGGAACGGGGCGTGTTCATGCAGGTCATGGGACCGAATATGGAGACCCCCGCCGAAACCCGCATGTACCGGATCATGGGGGCGGACGCCATCGGCATGTCCACCTGCATGGAGGCCATCGCGGCCCATCACATGGGCATCCGTATCCTCGGCCTCTCCTGCCTGACCAACAAAAACCTGCCCGACTGCATGGAAGAGGCTCCCCTGGAGCGGGTCATCGCCCAGGCGGAGAAATCCTCGTCGACAATGGTCAGGCTTCTGCGCGCTATCCTAAAGGAAATCCCGAAAACAGCCGAATAGCATTCGGGGCATCCCCGCCCCGAAACATTGCATCGGCACAACCGCGACCCGGGACGACAACGACATGAACAAGACGGCCTTGAGCATATTGACGGCGGCGGCCCTGCTCTTCACGCAGGGATGCGGCAACCGCATGTGGGAAGACACCAAAGGGACCACCTCGGACGCGTTCAACTACGTGACCGACAACCAGCCCACGGCGCAAGCCTACCACGACACCGCGTCCGTGCCGATCATTGAGCTCAACTACCGCGCCGCCGATATCCTCTATGCCAACGTGGCGAGCAGCGAACTTTCACCCAACTCCGCCGTGTTCATCTCGCCCTTCGACAATCGAAACGATCCCGGCGACAAGTCCGTATTCGGCCGGACCATGGCCGGCCAGATCGCGGACCGGCTCGTCCAGCGCGGGGTGCGCATCACCACGGGCGAACCCAACGCCACAGACTTCACCTACGCTTCGGGCGTCACGCCCAAGGACTACGACCATGCCGCGGGACTGGCGGGCTCCTCCCGCGAACTCCCGCCCCGAACGGCCAGGCTCGTGGGCTCATACGTCGTGGCCGACCAATACATATACATGACCGCCCGCGTCATCCGTCTGGTGGATTCCACCGTGGTCTCGGCCCACAACTGGACCCTACCCGTTACCGACAGCGTCCGGCAGATGCTTCCCCAGCTCTCCGAGCGCGACAGGGGACTCACCCCCACGGTCAAGACCTCGTTCAACGACTAGGCGCTCTTCCGCCCCTGCCCTCCGAGGCTCGGGGCCATCCGGCGCACGCCATTTGCCCACCGCCCCGGCATGGCCGCGTTCGCGGAATGCGGACGCAAAAAAAAGAGGCCCCGCATCAGCGAAGCCCCTTTGTTTTTCATGTATTCCGCCATCATTTATTAGAGAGGTCTTCCGGACGCCAGATTTCGCCCGCGTCCTCGCCCCACTGTTTTTTGGCGAGGCGGTGCCCCAGATTGAAGGCCTTGGTGTTGACGGCCCTGATCTTGGCCGGAAGGACCGACTCCAGGCTCTTGCGCATGGTTGCCTGATTGACGAACGGCAGGAGGAAGGAGAGCGCGCCCAGGACCACCGTATTCATGGCCTGGACAATGCCGACCTTGTCTCTGGCCAGGGCCGTGAACGGCAGGCCCAAGTACTGATTGGTGGGCGGCTGCTTGACCAGATCGGATTCCAGGACCAGGATGCCGCCCTTCTTGAGATACGGGAAGTAGGTGTTGCACGCCTCCTGGGACAGGGCCACGAGCAGGTCCAGGCTTTCAGCCTTGGGATAGCTTATGCGCTCCGAACTGATGACCAGATCGCACTTGCTCGACCCGCCGCGCGCCTCGGGCCCGTAGCTCTGGGTCTGGGTGACGTTGTAGCCATGTCCTAGGGCAAGTCCCTGACCCATTATCTTGCCAAGCGTGATGATGCCCTGGCCGCCAAGGCCGGAGAAACGGATTTCGAACCGATCGAGATTCTGTGGCGCCTTCATCTACTTGCCCCCCTTTGCGGATCGCTTGAGAAAGCCGTCCTGCATGGCATAGTAGCGTTCCTCGAAGCCCGGCTGTTGCCGATCGACAAACACGCCGATGGGCATACGGCCCTCCCGCTTTTCCTCGGGTAGCTCGTTATACCGCTCCACGGTGATGGCCGTGGACTTGAGCCACTTGTACATGTCCACGGGGGTCTTGTACTTGTTCTTTCGACCGTACTGCGTATGACACGGAGTAATGGCCTCGACCACGCTGAAGCCGGGCCGTTCCAAAGCCTCGACCATGACCTTTTCCAGCCTGTTAACGTGAAAGACCGTACCTCGCGCCACATAGTTGGCCCCGGCCCCCTTTGCCAGCTCCACGGTGTCGAAACTGTGATCCAACTGCCCGTAGGGATTGGTCATGGTGGTGGAGCCTTCGGGCGTGGCCGGTGAGGACTGCCCGCCGGTCATGCCGTAGATGCTGTTGTTCAGGATCAAGGCCGTTACGCCAATGTTGCGCCGGGCGGCGTGGATAAGGTGGTTGCCGCCGATGGACAGGGCGTCCCCGTCCCCCATAAGCGCGATAACGTGGAGCTTGGGGTTGGACATCTTGATGCCTGTGGCGAAGCTCAGAGCGCGCCCGTGGGTGGTGTGAACGGTGTTGAAGTCAACGTACACGGCAAGCCGTCCCGAACAGCCGATGCCCGCCACCACGACCACATCGTCCTTGGGGATGCCGAGGGAGTGGATGGAGCGGATCAGGGTGCCCAGCACGATGCCGTGGCCGCATCCCGCGCAAAGCACATGCGGGAATTTCTTGTTGTGCCTCAGGTATTGATGAATGATTTCGTTTCCGGTGATATTTTTGCTCATATCGCTACCCCTGCATGATGACCTTGAAGATTTCAGAGGGAGTGACGATCTGGCCGTCTACGCGGTTGATGGTCCTGACCGCGGCATGGCCCATGTTGACGCGCTTCACCTCTCGGGACATCTGCCCCATGTTCATCTCGGGGACCACCAGGGTCTTGGCGTGGGCAAGAATCTTTTCCGTGTGCCTGCGGGGATACGGGAATAGGGTCATGAGCTTGAGCAGCCCGGCCTTGACGCCATGGCTGCGCGCCTGCTTCACGGCCAATTCAGCCGAGCGGGCCACGGAACCATAGGCGATGACGCAGACGTCGCAATCGTCGGTCATGATCTCCTCCACAAGCTGAATATCGTAGAAGAACTGATCGATCTTGCGGTGAATGCGGTCCATGAGCTCGACCACCTCCTCCGGCCGCTGTGTGGGAAACCCGTTGCGATCGTGGGTCAAGCCGGTCACATGAAAACGGTAGCCCGAGCCGATGGGCGGCATGGGCGGCACGCCGCGCACGGTCTCCTCATAGGGCCGATACCATTCGGGCGGCATGGAGGGAATGGTGCGGGAAAAGACCTCGTACTCGCCTTCGTTGGGAATCTCGATCTTTTCGCGGGTGTGTGCCGTGACCTCGTCCAGCAACAGAATGACCGGAGTACGGTACTTTTCGGCCATATTGAAGGCCGTGATGGTCATGTCGAGACATTCCTGCACATCCGAAGCGGACAGGACGATAATCGGATGGTCGCCGTGCGTGCCCCAACGGGCCTGCTGCACATCGCTCTGGGCAGGGCTTGTGGGCAGTCCGGTGGACGGCCCGCCGCGCATGACGTTGACCAGGACCAGCGGGGTCTCGGCCATCACGGCGTAACCCAGGTTTTCCTGCATAAGGGAAAAACCGGGTCCGGAGGTAGCGGTCATGGCCTTGCGACCGGAAAGAGAAGCGCCGATCACCGCGCCCATGCTGGCGATCTCGTCCTCCATCTGCATGAACACGCCGTCCTCGATCTTGGGCAGGCTGGCGGCCATGATTTCCATGATCTCGGAAGAAGGAGTGATGGGATATCCGCCGTAAAAGGAGCAACCGGCCAGCAGCGCCCCCTGGACCACGGCCTCGTTGCCGAGGGCGAAAATTTCAGTGCGTTTCTTGCGTCTGGGCATATAGCCTAAGCCCCCTTCCCGGCCGTTTTCTTCTTAGGCGGCAGGATTTCGGCGTCCTGTTCGGACAGACCATTGTCCATGGGTTCCTTGTGACTGACCACGATGGCGAAATCCGGGCAATGCAGCTCGCAGAAGCCGCACCGGATACAGTCCGCCTCACGCTTCACCACGGCCTTTCCGTCCGGGCCGAGTTCGAGAACCTTGCCCGGGCAGAATTCGACACAAATGCCGCAGCCTTTGCACCAGTCCGGGTAAATGGTTACTTTGTTTTTGCCTTTGAACTTTCTGGGCATAGCTCCTTCCAGGGCTGATTTGTATTCCTCAGGCCGGGCCTGAATCCGCAAAAACCTCTTCTTCCCGCATCCGTAGCGTACGGTACACAGTTGAATTTCTAACAGGAAATTTCGCTGTGTCCAAGGATTTCGGAAAATGCTTTTTCACCTTGCGAAAAGCGACGACGAAAAAACGCGAAATGCGCCCTCGGGGAGAACCCCTCGGGCGCATTTTTAAAAAGGAAAAAACGAAAAATCAGGCGGCGAGCACGGCCAGAGCGTTAATCACCGAAGCGGCCAACGCGCTGCCTCCCTTGCGCCCTTCCACCGAAATATAGGGAATATCCCGGCTCATGAGCAGCGCCTTGGATTCTGCGGCGTTCACGAACCCCACGGGCATTCCGACAACAAGCGCGGGGCTCGCGTAGCCGTTGTCCACGTGCTCGACCAGTCGGATGAGCGCGGTCGGCGCGTTTCCCACCACCCATATATCGGGCTTCAGTTCGTTCACGGCAACGTCCACGGCGGCCTTGGCCCGGGTGATCCCCTCACGCTTGGCGCGCTCCACGACGTGGGGGTCGTTCATCAGGCAATGCGCGACGCAACCCAACGGATCAAGTCGGCGCACAGGCATTCCACGCCTCGCCATTTCCGTGTCGGTGACGATCACGGCGCCGTTCCTGAGAGCTTTGAGACCGTTATCCACGGCCCGCTCGTGAAAACGAACCAGGGAAAGCATCTCGAAATCCGCAGTGGTATGGATCATGCGGCGGACGATTTCCCATTTCGCCCCTTCAAAAGGACGCGGCTTTGGGACCTCGGAATCAATGATTCTAAAAGATTCTGCCTCGATGTCCTCTGGTTTTTTAAAATTCTGAAAAGTTATTTGCGTCAAAACGACACCCTCCCGGTACACATTTTCTTCATTTTCAAATTCATTTTTACGCAAAAGCGAAACGATCCGAAACACTTTTCATTTGTTTTCCGGATCGTCTCGATTAATGGCGACTAGTTTTTACGGGCTTGCCCGCTCCGGCCCGCTAACGATTTCGGGCTTGATAGCGAGACAACTGCGCCTCCAGCCGTCGGCTGTAGGAAGTCAGTATATAGCAAATCATGAAGTAGAGACCGGCGATGGCGATCCATATTTCGAAGGATGCGACCATCTCGCGATTGTCCACCTGGACGCCGGTACGGGTCAACTCAATGACGCCGAGGATGGCGGCCAGGGAGGTATCCTTGGTCAGGGAGACGAACTGGTTGACGAAAGACGGGATCATGTTGCGCAACGCCTGCGGCAGAATAATCAATTGCATGGCCTGCGCATGGCTCAACCCGGTGGAACGCGCGGCCTCCATCTGGCCTTTGGGCAGCGCAACGACGCCCGCCCGAACGATTTCCGCCACATAGGCCCCGGTAAAGACCACGAAACAAATCATGGTCGTGGAAAAAGCGGGCATGTTCTGCCCTGTAATAACCGGAGCCAGGTAATAAAACCAGAAGATCAGGAGGAGCAGCGGCATTCCGCGGATCATCTCGATATAGCAAACGGAAGGCACCTTGACCCACTTGTTCCTGGACAACCGCATGAGACCGGCGGCCAGGCCGAGCCAGAATGCGCCGAAAATGCCGAAAATCGCCAGGATGACGCTGGCCACAAGCCCTTCGGGGTTGTGAAGGAAGGGGAAATGCCAGTCGAGAGACGTGTTCCCGTACAGAAAATAGTCGAAGTTGTTGTAAACTATATCCCAATGCATCGGCTACCTCTAGTACATGACCTGAATCATGAAGTGTTTGTTGTACAAGTTGATGCACAAGGAGACGACTAGGGAGATCGCCAGATAGATCAACAAAGCGACGGTGAACGCCTCAAACGGCATGGCGTGGTAGGACTCAATCTGGCTCGCCTGGTACATGAGATCGGTAACGCCCAGGACCATGACCAGAGAAGAGTTCTTGATGAGATTGAGCGCTTGGGAAATGAGCGGCGGAATGACAATGCGCAACGCCTGCGGAAGAATCACGTAGCGATACCCCTGCAGGAAGGAGAGCCCCACCGCTCGGGACGCCTCAAGCTGGTTCTTCGGAATGGAGAAGATGCCCGCCCGGATCTCCTCGGCGATAAAGGCTGCGGTGTACACGGTCAGGGCGATAATGCCCATAATGAGCTCGACGTTGAAAAGCATCCATTCGCCCACGAATTCGTGTCCGAACAGGGAAAACGGGCCGGGAAACCAGTAGTAGAGGTCGTTCATCCAATCATTGATGACCGTAGGGATGACGAAATAGGATGCGTTGTACCAGAAAAAGATTTGTACGAGCAGCGGCGTATTGCGAAAGAACTCGGTGAAAGCGAGGCTGAACCACTGAAGCGGCTTGAACGGGGTCATCCGCAGGACGCAGATGACGATTCCCAAAATCATGGCGCAGATTAGGGATATTATCGAAATCTGCATTGTGGTGCAGAATCCCTCCCACATCCACTGGGCGGGTTCGCCCGAGAACATCTTGGCCCAATGAAACGTATAATCCAAAATATAATCCGCTGGTTAAGGTTGGTTCAAAAACCGGGAGCGCTCTAAGCGCTCCCGGTACATCGGACTAATAATCCTTACATGGGCCAGAGTTCCATCTCCCAGCCGGCGGGCAGGTCGTAACCCATCCACTTCTTGAAGAGCTTGTGGTAGGTGCCGTCCAGCCACATCTCGTTCAGGCACTTGTTGACGAAATCGCGGTAGGCGGAATCGTTCTGCGGAACGCCGAGGCCGTAAGGCTCGGAGGAGAAGAAGGGACCGACGATTTCCCACATCTCGGGGTTGTCGTCACCAGCCTTGAGGCCGGCCAGAATACCGGAGTCGGTGGTCACGGCCTTGACCTTGCCCTGCTTCAGAGCCATGAAGGCCTGCGGGTATTCGTCATAGGAAATGACCTGCGCCTTGGGCTGCGCGGCCTTGATGTTCTTCTCGGAGGTGGAGCCCTTGACGGTGCCGACCTTCTTGTTGGCCAGATCGTCGGTGGACATGATGCCGGAGCCCTTCTTCACCAGGAGCTTCTGGCCATCCATGAAGTAGGTAATGGAAAAATCGATCTGCTCGTCGCGGGAGAACTTGTGGGTCATGGTGGCGGCGAGGATATCCACGGAGCCCTGAGCCAGCATGGGGATGCGGTTCTTGGAAGTGACGACCTTGAACTCGGTCTTCACGCCCAGCTTGTCGGCGATGTACTTACAGATGTCCACGTCGAAGCCGACCAGTTCCTTGCTGTCGGGATCAACAAAGCCGAACAGATTGACGGAGTCCTTGACGCCGCAGACCAGAACGCCCTTGGCTTTCACGTCCTCGATCTTGCCGGCGAACGCGGCATTGGCCGCGAAGGCAAAGGACAGCACCAGAGCCAGAATGAGTACCAATCGTTTCATGAATCCTCCTCTCTCTTTAGATTCCTGTGTTATGGCCAATTAAAGAATTTCCTTCAGGAAGTTCTTTGTGCGCTCGTGCTGGGGATTGCGGAAGAATTCGTCGGGCGGAGCCTGCTCCACCACCACGCCGCCGTCCATGAACAGGACGCGGTCGGCCACTTCGCGCGCAAAACCCATTTCGTGAGTGACGCAGAGCATGGTCATACCTTCCCGCGCCAGGTCCTTCATGACATTGAGAACCTCGTTGATCATCTCCGGGTCAAGCGCCGAGGTGGGCTCGTCGAAAAGCATCACCTTGGGCTTCATGGCCAGGGAACGGGCAATGGCGACGCGCTGCTGCTGTCCGCCGGAAAGCTCGGCGGGATACTTGTGCGCCTGGTCGTGAATGCCCACCCGCTCAAGCAGGTGCAGGGCGATCTCTTCGGCCTGTTCCTTGGGCATATTTTTGACTTTTATGGGAGCGAGGGTGACGTTGCGAAGAACAGACAAGTGGGGGTAAAGGTTGAACTGCTGGAAAACGATACCGATTTCGGCCCGCAGATCGTTGATGTTGACATCCTTGTCCAGGATGTTTTTCCCGTCGAACAGGATCTGCCCCTTCTGATATTCCTCAAGCCGGTTGATACAGCGAATGAAGGTGGACTTGCCGGAACCGGACGGGCCGCAGATGACGAGCACCTCTCCCTTGTTCACGGACTCCGTGATACCTTGCAGAACATGAAAATCGCCATACCACTTGTGCAGTTTCTGCACTTCGATCATTGCCATTTGCAGTTGTCTCCGGACCTAGATATGTAGGATAAAGAAAAAGCCCCTCCAATCCGCCGCGTGCCCAGACAGGTCGGCAGGGCTCAAGTCACAGACATAAAATATTGTCCGAAACGGGAATAAAGTCAAGGCGTCCAGAGGAAAATACAACTTTGTCAACACCCGAATCCGAGCATTTCCGCGTCGTTTTCGACACCTGGACGCCCTCTCACTCACACGTCGTTCTCCCTCGCCAGACCGCCAAAAACGATCCTTTGCGATTCCGCAAAGATACAAAAGGGAGAGAATCTGTTCCCGTTACTCCGATCGGAGCAAACCGGTTTCCTCGTAATAACGCATGGCACCCGGATGAATGGGCGCGGATTGCCCCTGCAACATACCCTTTTTTGTCAATTCCGAGAAAGCGGACTGTTGCGCCTTGAAGTCTTCGAAATTTTCGAACACCTCGCGCGTCACGGCGTAGACAACAGCGTCCGGCACATCGGCTGAAGAAACGAGCGTGGCCTTGACCCCAAAACTGTCCACCCGCTCTTCCTCATTGGCCGCTCCCGGATAGTTCGCCATGTCGATCCTGGACGGGACGTAGAATGGATACAAGACGAACATATGGCCCACATCGCCGATGGGCACGATGCGCACCTTGCGAGGCCCCTCGGTTGCCTTCCTTATAGCGGACGAAGGATGCCCCACGGTATAGAAGAAGGCGTCTATGGCCCCTTCCTTGAGCAATTCGATGGCTTCTATGGCCTTGACCTCCACGATGTCGAGGTCGGAAGGCTTCAACCCGACAGCATTCAGGGCATCAAGGGAATTCTGGCGTTGGCCGGACCCATGATTGCCAATATTGACCCTGCGCCCCTTGAGATCGCGTATATCCCTGATGCCGGTGTCATCCCCCGCGATCAGGGTCAGGATCTCCGGATGCAGGGAGAACACCGCACGCAGGTTCTTCCGCGCACCACGGCCCTGCCATTCGGCGATGCCGCGCACAGCCTGATATTGGCGATCCGCCTGAGCTATGCCGAATTGAATGTCTCCCGCAGCCACGGCGTTGATGTTGAACACGGAGCCGCCTGTGGACTCCACCACCACCTGAAAGCCGTAGCGGTCCCGATTCCGATTGACCATGTTGGCGATGGCCGTGCCCACAGGGTAATACACCCCGGATATCCCCCCAGTGGCGATGGTCACAAGGGAGGATTCACCCACCGTAGCACACGACCCGGACGACTCGGATTTCTGCGACGTCTTCTTCTCCGGCGAAATTCCACCACAAGCCGCAAGCAACAACACAACAACGAGTCCCACAAACCCAATCTTCAACTTTCCGCAAACAGTCATGTCCCCTCCTCGGGCTGCCGAATGCATCTAGCCACGACCTACCACGCAATCAAGACATGTCTACCAAACAACAAATACGCTTTTTTTCATATCGAAGCAAACAACATATAAATTAAACTCGAAAGGTCGCCGTTAATTCTTGATGCCGCCTGGTCTCGGCTCTCGGTAAAACATCCGGCCGACTCCACGCATTTAAAATCGGAATCAAAACCGTCGTCGTCGGAATATTGAGTCAATTCATCCCCACACCGAATCTCGAATTCCGACCTCCTCCCCCTTCTCCCTGCATGGAATCATTCCGCAACACCATTCAGAAAACAGGGAATAACAAACGGACAAACCCCCAAAAAAAAGACCGCTCGGAGAGCGGTCTCTTGTTGATGATGGGGGACGATCCGGCTAGTTCAGCTCGCGCTCCTGCGGGAACAGCGGCAGATAGCGATACACCAGGGTCAGGACCAGGAAGCCGTAGGCCACGATCATGATCGAGGAAGCGTATTCCACCCAGTTGGGATAGTACACGACCCACTTGTCGAAGGGCATGGCCGGGAAGGCGATGGTCTGAACAGTGAAGATGTACCGATTCAGGGAAACGCCCACGCAGTCCAGAATGGCCGCAGTGTACAGCAGAGCCGGACGATTGCGGATGGACGGGGTAATCAGCATGATCGCCGGGACCACGCCGCACAGGACTATTTCCGTGAAGAGCAGCCACTTGCCGTAGGCTACGCCGTAGAACATCTGGTCGAAGGTCAGGCCGACGGAGGGCAGGTAGCCGGTGGCCCATGCCCAGGTGTCGAGGATCTTGAAGAACATGTAGACCGTCAGCATGGTGCCGGCGATCTTGCCCATGAGGGCCTTGGTCTTGAAGTCCACGAGCTTCTTGCCGGTCAGCTTCTCCATGAAGGTGGCGACCAGAACGGTGAAGACCGGACCGGAACCAACGGCGGAGAGGACGAACAGGAAGAAGGTCCACGGCCAGATGAAGAAGCCCTCGCGGAAAGCGAAGGGACGGCCGATCAAGACGCCGTACATGCCGCCCAGGGAACCCTGGTGGAAGGTGGACAGGAACGCGCCGATACCGGCGAACAGAGCCATGTTCACGTGCATGTTGTGCGCCAGGGCGTGAACGAAGGGAATCTTGTTCAACTGCTTCTGCTCAAGGACCAGCGGGACGAACTCGATGATCAGCACGGTGCAGTAACAGGTGATGCAGAAGATAACTTCGGTCAGCATGGAGTGGACGTTCGGATGCCAATAGCCGAACCATGCGCGGCCGGGCTGCCCGATGTCGAGCGTCAGGACCAGCATGGCGCCGGAGTAGCAGATGAAGCCGACGACCACGGTCAGGTTGATGATCTTTTCAAGCTGTTTGATCTTGAGGATGTACTTGAGCAACCCGGTGAAGAACGCGCCTGCTCCCAGGGCGATCACGGCCAGGTCAAAGGTAATCCAAGCACCGAACCCGAAGTAGTTGTCCAGGCCGGTGGTGCCGATTCCATTGTAAAGCACGAGCACGGCGGCATAGAGGCCCCACAGGAAAAAGGCCAGAATCACGGCTGTCCAAATCAGGAACTTGCCGAAAGAGCACCGCTGCACCCCTTCCGGGAAGAGTTTGCTATCCATTGTTCAGCCTCCTAGTGGTGTCCGCCGCCATCGGCGTTGTAGTTGTCGCCCTGCTTGCGGACCCATTCACGCTCGGACATGTAGTAGACCTGCGGGTGCAGGCCCAGCTTTTCGAGCAGACGGAACGCATTGGGGCTCTTGGCGAGCTCGTGCACCTTGTGTTCCGGATTGTTCAGGTCGCCGAAGGTGATGGCCTTGGTCGGACAAATCTCGGCACACGCGGTGTTGTACGCGCCGTCAGGCAGGTTCATCGGATCCTCGCCGTCCATGCGGGCCTTGTTCTTGGCGTCCAAGTAACGGGAGTGGCAGAAGTTGCACTTTTCGACCACGCCGCGCGGACGAACGGACACGGCCGGGCTGAGGCCCTTGTCCATGCCTTCGGGCCAAAGCGGATCCCACCAGTTAAAGTACCGTGCATGGTAGGGGCAGGCGGCCATGCAGTATCTACATCCGATGCAACGGGGGTAGATCTGGGAGACGATGCCGCCCTCCTCGTTCTTGTCCGTAGCCACGACCGGGCAGACGGGCACGCAGGCGGGATTGCCGCACTGCATACAGGGCCTGGGCAGATAAGCGGTCTCGTGTTCCGGGAACGGCTTGTTGTTGGACAGTTCGTAGACGTTCATCCAGGTCAGGGTCCGAAGCTTGTTGGACGCGTCGTCGCGCGGCTTGGTCAGTGCCTGGACATAGTTATAGGGGTCGCTCTTGGTCATGGGAGCGATATTGTTCTCCACCTGGCAGCCGACCATACAGGCGCCGCAACCGGTGCATTTGTCAATATCGATGACCATGCCCCACTTGATTTTGAATTCTTTCATTTGCATGACGGTTCCCCCTAGATTTTGGCGACGTTCACAGTGGAACCGGCCCATGAGGAGGCGCCGGTGGCGGCCTCGGAGTTCACCGTGAGGATCTTGTAGACATTATCGCCCTTGCCCTTCGAGAACTCGTCGCCCACGGTATGGCCCAGCCCCAGGGGAGCGGCCACGACGCCGGGCATGACGCCTTCGAAGATCTGCACAAGGGCTTCGCATTCACCCTTGCCGCCGGAGAGCTTCACCTTGGACCCGACGGATACGCCGAGCTGCTTGGCGGTGGTGGAACCCATCATAACGACCATATGGTCGCCCATCAGCTGGTTGTTGCTGATGGTGCACGGCGCGTTGGGCGTGGTGGCCCGGTTGGCCGTTCCGACGTTAAGCAGAGTGTAGGGAACCAGTCCCACGGCTCCGGTACCCTTGACGGGCGCCGCGGCCTTGCCGAGCACATTGGCGGCCAGGCTTGCGGCTCTCGGGGTTTCGCCCTCGACCACGAAGGCTTCGCCGCCGGTCAGGGAATCCATGTCCGCGCCCATGGCTTCGGCCTTGGCTCCCAGGACCTCCTCGAAGGTCTCAAAACCGAGATCGGCCAGACCAAGGACGAAGGTGGCGGCGCAGGCCGCGTTGACGGACGGTTTGCAGACCGGCGCGCCCATGGAGTAGGTGGCGTCGGCCACACCGTAGGGGCTGGCCAGGTCGTCGAACCGCTCGTAGGGATGCAGGGTCGGCAGGACCAGGTTGGCCGAGGCGGTGGTTTCGGTCTGGATGCAGTCGAAGGCCACCGTGAAGCCCGCCTTGACCTTTTCAGGCAGGGCGTAAGCGGGGTTGGCCTCGTAAACGAAGAGCAGATCGGTATTCACGCCCTCCAGGACATCCGCCTTGAGCATCTCGGAGCGGCTCATGGCACCGGAAACGGCCTTGCCGAACTCGGGCAGGGCCTTCATGGCGCCGCCGAGCAGCAGGTTCAGGGCGAACGCCGCGCCGTGAGCGGCCACAGGCCCAGCGGGCACGACCACCGGATTGGAGGCGGTCAACAAGTCCTTGGCCAGGGCGGCCATGCGTTCGGCCTTGACGCCGGTGGCGGCCTCGACCTTGGCCGGGCTGTAGTCGCCCATGACCATGGCCTTGAACTGGCCGAAGTCGGCCGTATCAACGGTCTTCCCGGCCTGTAGGACATAGTAGGCGATGCCCAGGGTGAAGGCGGCCATACCCTCCGCCGGAACCGGAATCCATTTGGAGGTCACGGAAGCGGTCTTGGTCTGCATGGGACCGGCAAAGAGGAACTTGCCGGACTCGTTGGCCGCAAAGGATTTGAGGTTGGCTACGGTCGGGCCCCAGGACTCCAGGGCGTCGGCTCCGGCCAGCAGGACCAGGTCGGCCCCTTCCAGATCGTAACCGATCTGGCCGGTGCCGCCCATCATGCCGGTCCACGCCTTGTCGGCGGCCTGCATGTCGCCGGGCATGACGTAGAAGGCGTCGCTGCCCTTGTCCGCGAGCAGCGCGGAGAAGACCTCGTTGACCGTGCCGGTCTGATCGCCGGAGATGAAGGCAACCTTGGAACCGGCCGCCTCAAGCTGCTCCGTCACGACTTCCTTCGCCTTTTCCCAGGAGATTTCCTGGCCGTCCAACATGGGAGCCTTGATACGGGTCGGGCTGTTCTTGACCTGAACGCCGTTGGCGCACAGGGGGCAGATGCCCCCGCCGGAAAGCGGGTTGTCCTCGTTGCCCATGGTACCGAAGGCTTCTCCGGCAACAGTGCGGACCTTCACGGCACAGCCGGACTCGCACATCTTGGAAACGGTGGGTTTGGCCTCGGTCGCCCCGTATTTCAATTTGGGGATCCAGGGCCAGTTCTGTGTCCAGATGGACACGTCATCAAGGGCTTTCCAAACCGTCGGAGTAAAAAGAATACCGACGGTGGCGCCCGCACCCAACTGAATAAAAGTTCTGCGTGCTACGCTCATTCTCAGTACCCCTTTACTTGTGACAGGTGTAGCAGGCGTTGGGCTGGCCCTGCAGGGCGTGACACCGTTCGCACTTCCACATCTTCATGGTCATCTTGCTGTAACCGGACAGGACGTTGCGCTCGAAAGCCGGCGGCTCATCGTTCAGATGAATGTCCTTCAGGTGGCAGAGATTGCAGTTCTGCTCGGGGGCCTCGCCCTCGAAGACAGAGGGATCAACCACATCGGACAGCTCTTTCTTCAGGCTCGCCAGTTCCTCGATGGAGAGGTTCATGTGCGCAGCATGAGAGAAATACACGTTGTCCGGCTGGTACTGATAGTTGAGCCAGGGCACTTCCTTGCCCTGAATCAAGTACTTGACCACGTACTCGCGCTCGGCCTGCATCATCTTCTCGTCCGAGGAAGCCAGATTGTCCTCGATCGCTCCGATTTCGGCCTTCATGATGGCGTCGTAGTCGTTCGGGTCGATGCCTTCCTCGGCGATGGCTTCCATGGCCTCCTCCGGATCGACCGCGTGACATTCGGCGCAGACTTCGTTGGTCGGGAAGCCGGCGTAGGAGCCGTCATCCCGGAAATAGTGGCAGCTCTCGCAATCCATTCCCTGACCGTCTACGTGCACGGCGTGACTGAACCAGATCGGCTGCTCCTCTTCGACGAAGAACAGACCGGGAATAACGGCCCAGCCCAAGACGCAGGTAGCCAGGAAGCCGATGATAAAGGGGAATGCCCCTCCACACCGCTTCGATGCTTTTCTTTCCTCCATAACCTCGCCCCATCACTCTAGAGTTAATGTGAAAATCACACCAATTGAACTAAGTTCCCATACGGCACCAATCGTTTTGGTGTCAAGAGAATATGAAAATTTTCACGATCTCCCCGCGTGGAAAAAACTTAGATATTTCAGCAGTTAACCTCCATCACAAATTAGCCCCCTATTTCTGGGCACGACCATAAACGTCGTCGAAGCGGACGATGTCGTCCTCCTCAAGATACGGTCCGCTCTGAATTTCTATTATATTTAACGGGACCTTACCAGGGTTGGCCAGCCTATGCTGGGAAGCCTTGGGAATATCCACGGACTGATTTTCCACAAGAATCAACGCCTGGTTGTTCACCTCCACCTCGGCCGTGCCGTCGACCACCACCCAATGCTCGCTTCGGTGATGGTGCATCTGGGAGCTCAGACACGCCCCGGGGCTGACCTGAATGCGCTTGATCTTGTATTGCGGTCCCTCCTCCAGCACCGTGTAGTTGCCCCACGGGCGATACACTGTGGGGTGGCTTTCCACCAATCGGCTGCCCTGCGCCTTGAGAGCGGCCACAACGTCGCGCACGGTCTGAACGCGGCTCATGGGACAGGCCAGGGTCGCATCCCGGGTCTGAACCATTATCATGTCTTCAAGCCCGGACACGGCCAGCTTGCCGCCTTCGCTGATAAGCAGGCAGTTACGGCAGTTCATGGCCAGAACGTCGCCCTGGATCACGTTGCCGTCCGCGTCCTTGTCGCCAAGGCGGTACATGGCTTCCCAACTGCCCAGGTCATCCCACTCGAAGCCAGCCTTGACCACGGTGATGTTGTCGATCTTCTCGACCACCCCGTAATCAACGGAAATATCCGGTATGTCGCGATATCCCTGGACCAGCGGGACCTCGTCACGGGCCATCCACCAGCTCCACAGAACCGGCTCGCAGCGGGCCACTTGTGTCAGAAAATGCTTGGCGGAGAACAGGAACATGCCGCTATTCCACAGATGGGTGCCCTCGCGCAGGAACCGGTCCGCAGTCAGGAAGTCGGGCTTCTCCACGAACCCGTCCACGGCAAAGGCGTTGTCCGCCACGGGCTCGCCCAAGGCGATGTAGCCGTAGCCGGTCTCGGGTTTGTCCGGCTGCACGCCGAACGTCACGAACCGTTTCCGGGCGGCCATTTCAGAGGCGCGCGCAAGGTCGTTGATCCACGCCTTGCCGTTGCGGATGAGATGATCGGACGGGAACACGGCAGCCAAAGCCTTGGGATTGGCCTCCACCACCTTGTCCAGGCCCAGCATGATGGCAGGCAGGGTGTTACGCCCCAGCGGCTCGGACAGGACCTGCCCTTCCAGCCCCTTGTCCAGCGCCGTCACCTGCTTACGCACCTCGAAGACATGCTCCTCGTTGGTCACCACCCATATGTGATCGGGCGAAAAGACCTCAAGCACGCGGCCCACGGTCTGCTGCAACAGGGTGGAAGTCCCCCCCAGCACAAGCAACTGCTTGGGCAGCAAATTCCTGGACAGCGGCCAAAGCCTGGTGCCGGACCCGCCCGCCAGAATAATGGCGTGGCAGTCCTCGGCAAAAGGCGTCCCGACCTGTTCATTATGATTCATTCAATCAATCCTTGAAAGTAAAGGGAGAGGTGAACCCGGCAAGTCCCGGCAGCAGCCGGTCCTTTTCGGAAAGAATGGGCTCCCGGCCCTGCAGGGCGGGTTTCCAATCCATGCCGATGTCCGGATCGTTCCAGGCAAGCCCGCCCTCGTGGGCCGGGGAATACGGCGCATCCACCTTGTACTGGAACTCCGTGTCCGGCATGATGGTGGCGTAGGCGTGTCCGAACCCCTTGGGGATGAACATGCGTTTGAAATTCGCGGCGCTCAGGATCGCGTACTCGGTCCGCCCATAGGTGGGCGACCCTTTGCGCAGGTCGACCACAACGTCCAGGACCGCGCCGCGCGTCACCCAGACCAGCTTGGCCTGGGCCATGGGCGGCGTCTGGAAATGGAAGCCCCGCAATACGCCGACATCCTTCGAATAGGCATGATTGTCCTGGATGAACTCGCAGTCTATGCCGAGCTCCCGGAAACGCGCTGCGTTGTAGCTTTCGAGGAAAAATCCCCTCTCGTCCTGAAACACACGGGGAATCAGGACAAGCAGCCCGGGAAACTCCGTTTTGTAGACCTCCATTCACGACTCCTTGCAATATTACACGCGCCTGCCGTCCATGTAGCCGAGTTCCGCGATGGATACAAGCCTCGCCCCTCATTTACCTATGAGGCATATTACAAAATATACCCTGAATGCTGTTCACATTTCGCCGTCAGTTTGCTAGTTCTCTCTCAGGAAGATCACTTCAGCCGACCACGGGTGCATTCACATGAATTTTCTGGATATCATTCTCATCTGCATAATCGCACTCTTCGTCCTGCGCGGTTTTTTCCGCGGTCTGGTTCAGGAAGTCCTGTCCCTGATCGCCGTTGTCCTGGCCATCTATCTGGCCTCCAGGTTCGACGACGTCCTGTCGCCGCATCTCAAGCTTTACATAGAAAGCGACATCACCGTCAGTGCGCTGTCATATTTCCTCATTTTTATTGGAACACTGGTCGTGGTCTGGCTGCTGACCAAGCTGATCCGCAGCGTGCTGGAGATATCCCTGCTCGGCTGGATCGACCGTACGCTCGGCGGTGTCTTCGGCCTGCTTGAAGGCGCGCTCATCTGCCTGGTGGGCCTGATGTTTTTGCAGACGTTCGCCCCAGAGTCCGACATCCTCAACGAATCGGCCATCGCGCCCAGGGCGCAGCACCTCGTCGCCAAGATGAGCGAATACGTCGACCTGCCCCAGGCGCTGGATTCGGCCAAAACCGCACTGGGCATCAGCGACGGCAACGCCGCCGAGTAGCCTTTTTCGCAACCCGTTTCCGGTTTTCACAAGGAGATTCGCCATGAGCGAAACGAAACACGACGTCCCTGCCAAGGCCCTTCGCGAACTGCTTGATGTCATCGACGCCCTCATCGCGCCCGACGGCTGCCCCTGGGACAAGGAACAGACCCCGCTGACCCTGTGCGACTACCTGGCCGAGGAAACCTTCGAGCTCATCGAAGGCATTCGCTCGGGCGACCCTAAGGAAGCCATGGAAGAACTGGGAGACGTCATGTTCATCCTCCTGTTCATGGCTACCCTGTACGAACGCGAGGGGACCCACACCCTGGCCGACTCCATCAACTTCAGCACGGCCAAAATGATCCGCCGCCACCCGCACGTGTTCGGTGACAAGCGTTTCGACAACATCGGCGAGCTGTGGGACAACTGGGAAAAGACCAAGCGCGAGGAGAACAAGGGCACCGCCCGCAAGCGGGTCTTCGACTCCCTGCCCTCGGGCCTCCCCCCTCTGCTCAAGGCGTACCGCATCAACTCCAAGTCAGCCCGCAACGGGTTCACCTGGGAATCGGACCGGGACGTGGAGGAACACCTGAGGCAGGAATGGAACGAATGGCAGGAGGCCATGGCGTCAGGCCACGCCGACGACTCGGAACGGGAATTCGGCGACTACCTCTTCACCCTGGTGGAACTGGGGCGGCGCAAGGGCATCAAGGCCAACGCGGCGCTCGACTTCGCAAACCAGAAGTTCCTGTCCCGATTCGCCAAGATGGAAGAGTTGGCTGAAATGCGTTGTCTGGACCTGACCAGCATGAGTCTCGACGAGATGAACGGCCTGTGGGACGAGGTCAAGGATTGGGAAAAATCCTAGCCGAAGAGATATTGGAGAAGAAAGAATACGGCGACGCCTGCGCCGATGGATGCATACATCAGCATTCACGGCAGGCAGCGCGACTTGAACTTCCAAAGGATCGCCGCGGCCCCCCCCACACCTGCCGCCACGGCCGCGGCCAGCATCAATGTCCTGTCCATAATCCCTCCGTATCCGCCTCAGGGCCAGCCCGTGCGGCCGCTCCCGAACAACACGTTCAGTATGTAATACATGGCAAACAGGGTCCCGAAAATGGTGATCCACACGTAGCGCTTTGCCAGCGGCGGCCGCTGCCAGCGGTACAGCACCACGCCGACCAGACCGCTGATGACGGCGGCAACGATCAGCCATACAGGTTCGATACGCATGGGGCCCTCCTATCGTCACCATACACACAGGTGTATTCATTGGGCAATATTTTTCCCTGTCGCCCCTAAAGATGTGCAGCAAAATTCCGATTGAGCGGATAGGCGTTATTTTCGTCCAGACGGCAGGAGGATGCTTATGACCACGGCAATCGGCGGCCTCGGGAGCTACTCGCCCTTCGATCGGCAGACGTTCGGCGCGGCCGTGGTGTCCGAGACCCTGGACTACATGAACGACAGCGGCCCGAGCCTCGCCCCGGTGGACAAGGTCTCCGCCGAGGCATCGCTCGTATCCAAGACCCTGGACTACATCAATCCGGGCCCCTCGTCGGAGGACAAAGCGGGCCTGGCTCAAAGCTACAACTTCCAGACCGACGTTCTCGGCCCCTACGCCAAGGGCGCGGTCATCGACTTCACCATCTGAAGGAACGAAGATAACGCCTCGAAAGCACCCCGCCCTCCGTCCGGGAGGGCGGGACTTTCATCGTCCCGCCAGGCTGGACAGAGGGATCGCAACCACGAAGACGCGTTCCATGCGCGCTGCGATCACGGTCCGCTTTACAAAATCATCGGCTTCGTCACTCGCTTTCGGGCCAGGGGAGCCACGGCAACCCCTCCCGCAAGGCCCTTCGCATACGCTCGGCGGCACTCCGGCGATAGCCGTACACACGCATCCCGAAAATATGAAGCATGATGCTGGCGGCCCGGTCGCGGCTCAATTCCTCGTCATATTCCCTTTCGAGGTAACTCTGGAACAGCGCCTCGATTTCCCGCAATTTTGCGGCCGCGCACTCATGCAGCCCCTCGGCCAGCCCCGCCGTTTCCAACTGCGTCTTGACGAGAAAGCAACTGCGGTAGCCGCCCTCGGAAGCTTCCCGGACAAACCGTTCCAGATGCAGGCAGAGCCCTTCCCCAATGCTCGGAGCGTTGTCCAGGGTCTCCCGTATCCGGGCGATGCTGTCCCGGGCGTACTTCTCCACCGCCTCCTTGAACAACGCTTCCTTGTTGCCAAAGGAAAAATAAATCGAGCCGGGCTTCAGCCCGGTGGCCTCCACGACCTGCTGCATGGACGACCCGCTGAAGCCGTTGCTCCAGAATAGATCGACAGCCTTGTCGAGAATTTCATCCCTGTCATATTGCGCTTTTGCCATTGAAGTACGTCCTCCTCCGTCCGAACGGGGCATGTGACCACGAAATGCTCGGATACGCAACTTGAATAATCATTCAAAAAGAGATTGACAAGGCTTTGCCCAATCCATAACTTTAACGAGCATTCAAGTTGAATGCTGCATAGTCAACCAACCTCTGAACAATCTGGAGAACCCCATGTCGCTCAAGAAACAACTCGCGGAAACAAAAGCACAAAGCGGACAGGTAATTCCGCAGGACGCCCGTAAGGTCATGGACGCCGAACTGGACAGGCTCGTCAAAGCCGGGCTGGCGCAACAGGCCCCGAAACAAGGAGAGCAACTACCCACCTTCACGCTTCCGAACCAGAACGACACCCACAAAAGCCTTGAAGAACTGCTGAAAAACGGCCCGGCGGTCATCGTCTTCTACCGAGGCGGCTGGTGCCCTTACTGCAACCTCGAACTGCGTGCCTACCAAGAGGTACTGGATGAGATTCAAGACAGAGGCGCAACCCTGGCGGCCATCTCCCCCGAACTTCCAGACAGTTCCCTGTCCACTTCGGAACGAAACGGCCTAGCTTTCGAAGTCCTGTCTGACACGGACTCCCGATACGCCCGTGAAATTGGCATCGCCTTCACCCTTTCCGACGAACTGCGCGAGGTCTACGGCAAGTTTGGCCTGGAGCTTGAAAAGCACAACGGACCGGGCCGGTTCACCCTGCCCCTGCCCTCCACCTTCGTCGTCGATACCGATGGCACCATCGCCTACGCCTTTGTCGACCCGGACTACACCGTGCGCGCCGAACCGGCGGATGTTCTGGATGCCCTGGACCACCTCGGTCGATAGTCCGCACTCCGACAAATCTGAATAAGGAGAACTCCCATGGCTAAAGACACACTGAATATTCTCTGGACCAACGCCGACCCGGTGACCTCGGAACTGATGGTTTTGATGTACGCCAAGGCGTCCGCAATGCGCGGCTGGTGGAAACGGGTCAGGGTCATCGTCTGGGGCGCGACCGCCAAGCTGGTCGCCGAGAACGAAACCATCCGGGACTTGGTGCGCGAAGCCCAGCGGGAAGGCGTCGAGTTCAGCGCGTGCGAGGCGTGCGCCGACCGGCTCGGCGTCAAGAAAGCGCTTCAAGACCTCGACGTGGAGGTCATTCTCTGGGGCTACCCCCTGACCGAGCTCCTACGCGACGAGGAGACTCTCATCACCGTCTAAGATGCGGCTCACAGAAATAAAGGGCTGCGTAGACAAACGAGAATAAGTCCTCCTTGTTCTTCAAGCCGCTCTTTGATAATTTGCAAGAGTGGCAAGTCTCGGCCATGCGCACGGCCCGGGCGGGCGAACGGTAAAGTTCGCCCACGTCTCCGTAACGCTCAACTTCGCCAAGGAGATTTCATGAAAGAAGACAACAAACTCTCCAGACGCCTGTTTCTGGCCGTCGCAGCCGGAACCGTGGTCAACATAGGACTGCCGGGCCTGTTCGCCACGGTTACGGAAGCCAGACAAAAAAGCCTTGCCGAGGAGCTCCGGGCTGACGGAAAACCCCGGATTCCACCGGGCCAGACAGCAATAGAACTCATCGAGGACATGGGCGGCAAACCCGGCTCGTCACGAATCGAGGATTTCCGCCTGCGCGTCCATGGCGAAGCCGAGCACCCCTACACAATCGACTTCAATGAATTCATGCAGTTCGAGCAATCTGACATCACCTGCGACATCCATTGCGTGACCGGCTGGACCCTGCTCGATTCAACCTGGCGCGGCGTCCTTCTCTCCACCCTCCTGGACCGAGCGCGGCCCAAGATCGACAAGGGGTTCGTCGTCATCCAGGCAGCGCACGGTTACACCACGAGCATCCCGCTCGACGATACGCGGAAGGCCGATGTCTTCCTTGCGCACACCCTTTCCGGCAAACCGCTGCCCCGCCCCAACGGAGCCCCGGTACGGGCCGTGGTTCCCGACAGATACCTCTACAAAAGCGCCAAATGGGTGGAAGGCTTGAAGGTGGTCTCACGGGACGAGTTGGGATACTGGGAAAAGCGCGGATACAGCAACTCCGCCGATCCGTGGAAAGAAGAACGCTATTCCCGCTGACGGCCGAATCATCGAGGTCGAAGGCAAACGGTAAAGCCGGAATCCGGGCGGGGACGAACTCCGGCCGCGATTTCCGGTGCACGCGCGCGCCTTTTAGCCCGGAGTGCCCTCACGGCATATCAGACAGACGGCGGACCAGCTTCGCGAGAACAACAGCGGCCTTGAAAGGACATCAAGACCGGAAGCACATGTCTGAAGGACTTTTACTTCCATTTCCTTATATTATCGAGTGAATCGGCACCCCGAAACCCGAAAAAATTTCACCGGAAACACACCTTCCCGCCATGAAACGAAACCGTATTCAAGGCGAACATCCGAGCCGCCGCGGAAACCGGACGTTTTCCCCTTTTGAACGAAAAAGGAGAACAACAGCCTGGCGGAACCGCTTGTAAATAGGAATAATTCGCCAAACACGATTCGCCTTGACAGCGGAACTCACCCCTACTATTTGGGTGGGCTGTTTTTTTCAACCTGCCTTTTATGAGCCTCCAGACATGGCCCGACCGCGGAGTCGGATTGGCCGGACCTGCCTGTGCCCATCGGCGAAACATTGCCATTGGGGACGTTTATGTCTTTTGCAAAGTACTTCAGCGCGGATCTCGTTCCCGCTCTGTGGTCTTCCCTGCGGGAAGGCTATTCCATCAACAACCTGGCCCGGGATTTGGGTTCCGGCGTAACGGTGGGCATCGTTGCCCTGCCTCTGGCCATGGCCTTCGCCATCGCCTCCGGAGCTACCCCAGAACAGGGGCTGTTCACCTCCATCGTTGCCGGTTTCATTATTTCCGTCTTTGGCGGTTCGCGCTTTCAGATCGGCGGCCCCACCGGCGCCTTCGTTGTCATCGTGGCGAGCGTCATCGCCCGGCACGGATACGAAGGGCTGGTCGTGACCATGCTCCTGGCGGGCGCCCTGTTGGTGCTCATGGGCATCTTCAATTTCGGGCAGTTCCTGCGGTTTATCCCCTATCCGGTCGTCACCGGCTTCACGACCGGCATCGCGCTGCTCATCGTGACCACCCAGCTCAAGGACTTCTTCGGCCTCGGCCTGACCTCCGTGCCGTCCGGATTCCTTGACAGGCTCGCCGCCTGTGCCAACGCACTTCCGACCTTCAGCGGAGCCGCCCTGGGCGTCAGTCTCGGCACCCTCGCGATAATGATTTTGGTGCGGCAGTTCGTTCCCAGGCTTCCCGCGCACATCGTGGGCATCTTCTTCGCCACCTTGGCTACCTGGGTGCTGCACCTGCCCATCGAAACCATCGGTTCCCATTTCGGCGGCATCCCCGCAGAGCTGCCCCATTTGCAATATCCCGCGTTCAGCCTCGAATCCATCCGCGTGCTGCTGCCGGAATCCCTGACCATCGCGCTTCTCGCGGGCATCGAATCACTGCTCAGCGCGGTCGTGGCGGACGGCATGACCGGCAAGCGGCACAACCCTTCGATGGAACTGGTAGCCCAGGGTTTCGCCAATATGGCTTCGGCAATGTTCGGCGGCATCCCCGCGACCGGCGCCATTGCCCGCACCGCCACCAACATCCGCGCGGGAGCCTATTCCCCGGTCTCGGGCATCATTCACGTCATTACTCTCGTGATTTTCCTGATGTTCTGCTCCAAGCTGCTGTACCACATCCCGCTCGCAAGCCTGGCCGCCATCCTGACCTTTGTCGCCTGGGACATGAGCGAACTGCACCGCTTCAAACGTCTGCTGCACGCCCCGAAGGCCGACTCCCTGGTCCTGCTGATTACCTTCTCGCTGACTGTGTTCGTCGACCTGACGGTCGCGGTGCAGGTCGGCGTGGTGCTCGCCGCCCTGCTGTTCATGAAGCGCATGAGCGAAGTTGGCAGCGTCTGCGAAGTCCCCATGGAGAAGGAATCGGACACCCTTCCCGACTCCAACTACCACGACCAGATCGTCAGCTACGAAGTCGACGGCCCGTTTTTCTTCGGCATGGCCCAGCGATTCATCGACATCATGCAATTCACCCGTACGGCGCCCAAGGTGCTCATCATCAAGCTGAGCCACGTCACCCACATCGACGCGACGGCCATCGAAGCGCTGGAAAACGTCATTCAGAAGGCGCACCGGACCGGCACGACCGTTGTCCTCGCGGACATCAACGAGGGCGTTCGCCGCGTGCTCCACGCCATGGGAACCAAGGCTCTCGTCGGCCCAGAGAACGTCTGCGCGGACTACCCGTCCGCACTGTTCCACGCGAAATGCCTCGTCGGGGGACCGGCGCAATCGGAAACAACAGCCACCCCCAGAGCCAGACAAACAGCCCCCAGGCTGACCATGCAACGCCCGTAGCCCAAAGCGAAACCGACTCCACACCAAACGACACATACCGGACCATCAAAAAGGCGGCCTACCAAAGGCCGCCTTTTTTCCTATCCCCAGAAAGACGCCCCCTATGACATACGCCAAAAGAAAAGCCCCTATTCCTAGGGGCTATCCGAATGTCCTTGAGCTTTCTCGGACAGAAATATGGCGGAGAGGGAGGGATTCGAACCCTCCCTCTCCTCTATATTTCAACAGGTTACACACGCTACCCACAACAACTCCACAACGGTAGGATATGCGGCGTAATCCAGCAATTTGAATCCCATAAATTCCGCCGGTTCGAATCCCTTCGGTTCAGGACTCGGCCAGCGCGGCCAGTTCGGCCCGCAGGACAATGGCGTCGGACTCGATCCGGGCCAGCATGTCGGTATCGTCCTGCGTTGCAGTGCCTGCGGCGACGGCCCGCAACGAGCGCACAGCGGCCAGGTCCAGGGCTGCCAAATCAGCCTTGATATCTCCCACCGTGCGCGGCCAGGGCTGCACAAAATCCGTCCCATCCCAGACCATGCCCGGCGACACCGAGCCTTCGCACGGTACACATTGGCTCACAAAATCAGCGGTAAATTTATCGTCGATCACATCATAATCAAGAATTTCCACGACAACGTAGTTTTCAAGCCTTGCGTACATTATCCCTCCATTGCCCAAACTCGGACTAATCCTGACGCTCCTGATAAACCAGTACGACCATCGTTAGTAGTAGAGGTGCGCTTTGACGCCCCGCCTCCGTATACTGCGCCAACTAAGTTGTCCGCTATTGCAAGGACTCTACTGATGGGGCCATTATTATCATCCGCTAAAGTATAACTTTTTAACAAGAGTAAAACACTCTCGGAGTATGTCGCCGTACCTTGTGCCCCTTTGGTCTCCGAGGTATTTTTACCCCCGCTACCTCCAGTAGCCGTCAAAAATGACCCAAAGGAGGACGACCCGCCCGACCCAGCATATCCGGTAGTCGACTTAGCTCCACCGGCTCCACCGGCCCCAACTGTGACCGGGACAGCAGATCCGCCAGAGACAGGCACAAGCGCGCGAATGTATCCTCCACAACCGCCCGGCCCTCCAGCACCAGCTAGGCTGACTCCACCAGACCCTCCACCGCCGCCGCAGCACTCCACAACAACCTGTGTCACGCCATCGGGGGCGGTAAACGTATACGACCCAGGCGTTGTGTACTCTGTCAGAGTCCACGTCAGGTAGTCCCCCTGCGATGGCGGCAAATCACGGACCACGGCGTCACCCGACGCATTCCAACTGGGTACCTGTCCGGCCGCTCCCTTGGGCAGCCGCGCGGGCTTGCCGTCCGCATCGCCCACGATCAGGTCGCCCCGGGTGGTGATGATGCTCGCGACATCGGCGGGCAGGTCCTGCAGATTCGCGGCGCTGCCGGTAGGAGTCAGGATGTCGTCGTCGTACACCAGCCCCAGGTTGGAGCGGGCGGCAGCGGCCGTGGTCGCCCCAGTGCCGCCCGACCCAACCGGCACCACGGCCTGGTCGGAGTTGGCGGCCACCGAGAAGAGCACGATATCCGCATCTCCGTCGAACAACTTGACGAGCCAGGCAGGATTGTTGTTGTCGTCGATCCAGATCTCGCCGGGTTGGACATCCGAGGGGCGCGAATTCCCCTTGCGCGAGGAGGCCAGGGATTTGAGGATGTTTTCGAGACTGGCCACCAGATCGCCGCCCCCCAGGGGGGAACCGGGAATATCAAGCGGGTATTGCATATTAATATCCTTGGGCTATGAAGTTTATTGTCCGGGCAACGGGGCTGCCGGACACGTTGACAGCCAAACTGAAGCCGGAGACCGACTCGGACGAGACCACCACGTCCTCGCCTCCCTGGGCGTCAACCACCTGGCAGACCACCGTGGGCGGAACGTTGAAGTCCCGGCCGTAAGTCACGGTCATCCCGGAGACGGGCACCGATATCCCGCGACGGGTCTCCGTCCTGTCCGGCACGTCCACGGTGATGACGAGCTTGCTCATCACCGGGGAAACATCCTGGGACGAGGTTTGCAATGTGACCCGAAAGTCGTATTTTTCGGCGGCGTAGTCACCGGGAATGAAGCGAGTCCAATCACCCCAGGCTCCGGACTTGTACAGCCGCATCTCGGGCAGCACGGCCACGGCTTCGGCGTAAGCGCCGTAGATGTTGTCCACGGCATAGATATCGGTGATATCGTAAATGTCGTCATGCAGGCCGGAGGCGTAGACGTCGTAATCCATCTGCACGTTGCAGAGATGGGCCGAAGACAGGGACACGATATCACCCGGCGCTATTTGATAAGTGCCGCTCTCCATGGGAGCCCCGGACAGCCACAGGTTGCCGTCGACGTTGACGGCCAGGTCGCCGGTCAGCTCCCCGGGCCAGGAGCCGGACTTCTCGTCGAGCACGGCCAGGACATTGGCCGCAGTCACACCGCCGTCCACCACGATGGCGGTTGGGTTGTCGCTGTAGGCTCCTCCGGCATAGGCCGCGATCAGGTAGGTTCCGTCCGTGCCGCCCACGGCCTTCTGCAACTCGGCGGTGCGTCCGACAAACAGCCCCGTGTCCCAGCTCGTCCCCTTGCGGATCTCGTAGGACACCGTCCGCCAGTCGACCACGGGTTCCCAGGCCAGGACGTTGTCCCGTCCGCCGCCGGTCAGTACTATCCCAGCCACATCATTGGGAGGCTGGTTCAGACCGACGATCACGATGTTTTCCATCGTCACCCATCTGGATTGCAGGCCGGTAGCGGTCAACGACCGTATACGGAATCCATAGGTGCCGTTGCGGGTGTTCTGGAAATCCCTTGATACCGTCGGGGTCGTGCCGCCCGGCTCCCACACGCCGCCAGGGCGTTTTATCTCGACCTCGTAGCGGGTGACCCTTTTGTCTTTCGGCACCACCCAGGACAAAAGCACGCCAGGGGCTACACCATCGCCGGATGTGTACAAATATTCATCTATGGTAAGGGCTGTGGGTTTCGCCAACGGACCGGTAGGATACGAGGACACCGGTTTCGGATCGAATTGAACCCCCTGTTCGACCCGGTCGAACTTGTTGGGGTCGTGTTCCAGGGCCAGGAGTTCAAACTTATGGATATCTTCGTTCCGGTTCGCAACGATTCGGAAAAGCCGCTTCTCGGCGTTGGTCGCGGAAATGACCCACATGGCCCCAAGTTGGGGCAAGGTGTCTAGCTCGTCGTTGAAGGTGAGGACGTCCGTAGCCCCCGGCGCGTTGGTCAAGACCCTGTCGGTGGTGGTGTTGTCCGGCAGTACGACCGTCAGGACATACCCCTCACCCGATTCGATGGTCACAGGAGCGTCTATGGTGATGCTGGTGCCGCCAGCGCTCTTGATCCTCCCGCCCATGCGAACCCCTGCCACGACTTCGTCGGCAATGGGGATCACCTCACCGGGGACGGCGTTGGCGTGGTCAAGGCCATTCACCCAGGATGCGATATCCGTCTCGTTCTGCTCGGTGTCGAGGGTCCATTTCCCGAGGCGATGCGCTTGGCCGCGCGAGGTGCAGCCGATGGCGACAATGTTGATAGGCTGCCAGCCGTATCGCGCGATACCCTCGACGTGCTCGACGACTTCAACGGCGGGGCGGTATGCGTCGTCGGGGTCGTTCCAAGTGACCAGGGCCACGGTGTGGCGGCTGCGCTCGCTGGTCCCCTGGTAGTTGATATCGCCGTTCTCGACGTTGGCCGCAGAAATAGGGCTCAATGTGGGTAGATTCGGGCTGTCCTGAGAAAATGCAACGGCGCCGCTCGCCCAATAGCACATTGCCCGCATGGAAGACACCAGCGAGTTGACTACATGGTACGCCTCTTCCTGCGTCTGCAAGACGATATTGAGGGTAAAACGCGGCTCCGTGCCCCCGTATCCATCCGGGACGTGGCCGTCGTTGTATTGCGCCATTTCGTAGAGAATCCATTTGTCGATGTCAGCCAGCCCGAGCCCGTAACGGTCATTGCTCAAGACATCGCGGACGATCCAGGCCGGATTATTCGTCCAGGCTACCTTGAACGTCCCATCCCATATCCCGTCATAGGCACGCGCTTGCGGGTCGTAGTTGCTCGGGACCTCAACCTTGATGCCGTAGACCTCAAAGGAAACAGTCGGCACGGAATTGCCGAAGAGTTCGGCGTCCACGGTCAGGCAAATGACCGCCGTGTCGGGATAGGTGAGTTTGGCGTCGATTATCTCGGTGACGGCCTGCCAGGTCACCGCGTCCTTTATGTAGGCCGAATCGGTGTCTTCGGTCGTCCTGCGGACCCTGATATCCCATGACGCCCATCCTCTCGGCTTTTCGATCCTGTAGGACCTTTCGTAGGCCGATGTTGCCTTGCCATCGTAGGTGTCGCTCCTGGTGGCGACCCACTCCCCCCCCCCGGCCTCGCGAATGTCGATGGCGATGCCTACCCTGGCCGTTCCAATCCATCCGCTGCTGGCGTTCTGCGACAACAGCCCTTCAGACAGCCGAATACGTACCCGCGCCGCGTCGGCCTCGCTGTTCGTGACGCTTCGGACAACCGGATTATCGTAGTCCACCAGGGCGGCGACTTCGGTTTCGTTCTCTATTTCAGGGAATCCAGGGATATAATCCTGATCCGGCGTACCATGCCGGATTTCCCAGGATACGCCTTCAAAAGTATAGGTCCCATCGGACGCCATAAGGGGCGTATCACCGAAAAATATGGATTTTGCGCCGTCGACAAGCCCGCCGATCTCCCCTTCGCTCAAGATGCCGACAGCCCTGGTAACCGATTTACTGCGGAGCGTGTTGTCTTTCTCCCGACCCGTTCCGCCGCCTTCGGCTTCTATGTCCTCGACAGACGTGCCGCTTGATATAAGCGTCCACCCTGTGCGGTGCTTGCCGTAAACCATATTGACGGGACCGCCCTGCTCGCTGGTGTTCCGCGCACCATTGAACAGGAATGAAGGCTGGTCTTCTGGGTTTTCCCTGCTCGCATAGCCGGAGGAGAGTTTCGGCGTAGGACTCAACATCTCCGCCACGCCTGACAGGGCCATCATGCCGCCCAATGTCGCCAGATTGCCCCAGGTCACGCTTGCCCCGAACGCGGTAAACGCCGTTCCGTTCATGGCGATGCCCATGGGGAATAGGGACGACCCGGCGGTAACCACCGCAGTCGCGAGCAGGGCGACCCCGAGGATAGCCTTGAAGAAGCCACCGCCGCCGCCGGAAACAGCCGGAGCGATATGCAGGTCGCTCGCTCCCAGGCCGAAATGGCAAAGCTCCTCGGTGCCGAAGTCTTCCCCGTCGTCAAGGCAGTCACCGGCCACGACATGCCACTCGCCGCCCTGAATGACCTTGATGAAGCCGTCGCCCAGGATGATCCCGAGAGCCCTCACCGCTTCGGCGGGTGTGGTGACGTCGATTCTGTACGGGCCTCCGAACAACTCGGAAAGCTGGCCGTGAAGATGAACGGTCCGCATCATGCCGGAACCCTCCGAACGACCAGACGGACAAACTTGCGCCACCGGTTGACCGGCTCGGTCCGCGACAGCCGGTTCCGCAGGTGGTGCAGCATGAGCCCGTTGCCCAGGTAGACGCCGCAATGGTTCAGCTTGTCGCCGCCGATCTGCATGAGGAAGCCGTCGCCAACCGTGAAATTGAAACCGGGTTCCAGACCATGAGCGACCGCTTCAAACCCGGCCTGTCGGAAATTGCTCTTGAGCAGGTCATCGTCCCCTTCCCACCACTCGTCGGAACGGGCGTAATCGGGAATGGTGACGCCCTGCGTCAGCCTGTACCAGTCGCGGGCGCACGAATAGCAGTCGGTAACGCCGTGCCGCCATTCGCGGCCCTCAAGGTCGGGTATGGCGGTGTCGCCACCCCAAAAAAACGGATGCCGGGCAACGCCCTGGACCATGGGCACAATACCCCAGGCTATGCCGGTGTTGATCTGACCGGCCATGTCGTGGTGACTCGGGTGCGCCGGGCTGTTCGGGTGAGAGTGAATCACGGCCTCGATACCCCCCTTGCGCTCCGCTGCAACCCACCCCTGCGGAGAGATGCGGAAATCCTCTTCGGGATTTTGCGCCGTGTTCTTTCTCGGCACGTATTCGCCGCCAACCACCAGGCCGCACGACTCGCGCGGGTATTCCTTCCGGGCGTGCTCCATGGCCGCTTCGATAACGGACTTGCTCAAACTCACGATCTCACCCTCGCAACGCCGGGAAACCCGCCATAGGGCAGCGGATTGTTTCCAAAGCGCAGTTTGCAATCTGATAGCTTTTTACCGCACCGGTCGGACGGTGCGGCCACGACAGCGCCGGAGCCGTCGAAATAGGCGGTCCCCGTGTATGGGCATGTTGCCAATCCGTACTCAAAGGCCGAGCCGTTCCAGGCTCGGTATATTCTTCCGCAGGCGTCCCGGACGACCTGTCGACCGGGAATCTTCCGCCCCTCCTGATCCATGGGCGCGGCAAGTTCCCACTCGATATAAATCTTGTTTTGCCCGGACTTCCGGTCGATCTTGTATATGTCCAGGTTATAATGCTCTTGCGTGTTCGCCTGCGCCCCATTGTCGAGGTAGTGGGCCAGAGTGCGCCACCGCGTTACGGTCGCCCCGACCAGGTCGTCGAACTCGTACACCGTGGCGATGAACGCCGTGTTTATGTGGCAGACACGGATTGTCGGCCTCGGCAAGGTCCCCTGTCCGTTCGTCTCGAAGCCGGCGGCCTCGAATTGGAGCGGAGCATATGTGTTCCCGCGCCAGACGACCGGCTCGCCGAAATCGGTGTCCTTGACAAAGTGATGCACACCGCCGCCGATGGCCGTGGCGTCCAGGTCGTACAGTTCGACGATCTTGCCCGGCGCGGACCGTTGCGAATCGCTGCTAAGAGTCAAGGTCAAACGCCTCCTTGAATGTGGCCGTGATGCTGTCCCTCCCCTTTGCTTTTCTCGGCACGCGCGTCCATTTGCGGCACTTCCACTTTTGCGGAGCGGCGGCACGCGGATACTGCCAGAAAAACGGCCTGACCCCGGCCCTTTCGGTGAAGAAGTCGTCGAGTCTGTCGGCCTGATCCTCGGTCAGGCCGGGCCAAGACAGCGAAACGGTGTCTTGAATCGAGTTCAGGCCGTCCTCTGAACTTTGGTTATAGCCGTCGCCGAAGGTGAGTTCCCTGGCCCTGGCCTCCCTGTCCCTCGGCATGGATACCGACGGTTTTGGCAAATCGGTTGGAAGAAACGGGATCATATCTTCGGCCCTCCGTTCATTATTCCACCGGGCCGCTGCGCCTGGCGGAGCTTCGCGTTGATGGCCGCATCAAGGCGCTTTTCCAGCGTCTTGGCGATGGTGTCGGCGTATCGCTCATCCTTTTCCTGATTGCCGGAAGACCCATCGACGTTGACGTCGATATCGAAATAGGCGACCGCTCCGGTAGCCCCGTCCAGGGTTACGGGGATCGTCCTGCCGTCGGGCAAGGGGACGTGCGCTTCGTTTCGGTATTTTCCCTCGGAAACCATGGCGAGGCCGGGGCTATTGGACACGCCGCCGTCTGCAAATCCGAGAAAGCCAAGGCCAAACAGCCCTTTCCCCGAGCTACTGCCGGAAGTGATCCAATCCTCGAACGGGTTCATCACGGCGACGTCCAACAGCTTGTCGATGAGCCCGTCAAGCAGGCTGTCGCCGGTCTTAAAACTCGACGTCATGGACGACCCGATTTGCCCGAAGGCGTCTTCACCCACGTCGCCGAGTTCGCCGAACTTCTCTTTCCATTTGTCGGTATGCTTTTGCGCCTTCTCGGCCTCATCGTTGAGGTATTCCGTCTCCTCCTCGCGGATGCGCTTCAACTCGGACGCCTGGTAACGCTCTATGTCGGCGTAGGACGCGCTCCTCTCTCGGGCAAGGTCAACCATCTCCTGCACTTTCTGGCGCTCGTAGTCGAAACGGGAAAGCGTGTTCTGCTTGTAGGTGTCGGTCAACTCGTCGTTTATCTGCGCGAGTTCCTTGGCCGCTCTCTGCTCGACGGCCTTGGTTTCCTTGGTCTTGGCCTCGGCTTCCTCGCTGCTGATCCTCTTGAGTTCGCTGGCCGTGTACCGTTCGATTTCCGCCACGGACACGCCCTTCGCCCGGTAGTCCTCGACTTCGAGGCGCAGTTTCTCGCGCTGGTAGTCGTATCGGTTGAGGGCGTTCTTGTTGATGGTGTCGGTTATGCGGTCGCTGATCCGCTCCAACTCCTTGGCGTTGGCCTTGTGTCCCTCGGTCGCATCCGGTTTGTCCTTGGTCCACGACATGTCGCCATACCCGAGCGAATCGCCCTTGATGGCCTTCATGGCGTTGAGCCGCTGCGCGTCCTTGGCCGTGGCGAGTTCGGCTTCGAGTTCCTTTATTTTCGCCTCGGTGGCCTCCTTCTCATCTCGATATATCTGGCCGCGTTGCCGCTGCCGCAAGTCTGCGATGCGGTTTTCCAGCTTCTCGACTTCCGTGACGGTTTCAAGCCAGTGCTCGGCCTCGTCGTGGCTCATGGTCAACCACTCCCCGAAGCCGAGTTCGCCGCGCCACAAGGCGGCGGTCGTCTGGTACATCCGGCCCAACCCTTCGACGCCTTGGGTCATATGCTCAAGGGTGTCTGTCACTTCGTTTACAGCGTAAACGGCGGCACTGCTGTTCGAGAGGCTTGCCTTGAAATCTTCCCAGGCCGTTTGCATCCTGTTCACAGATGCGACCTGGCTGTCGGCCATGGACTTGGCACCCTCGGCAAAACGGTCGTGCATGACGTCGGCAAGACGCGGGAGCAAGTCGTCGGCCAAAACTTCGCCGCGTTCGAGCATATAGTTGAGTTCCCCGGTAGTGACCCCGAGGGCTTCAGCGGCCATGTTGAACGCGCCGGGCAGCCGTTCGCCGAGTTGCCCACGCAGTTCCTCGGCCTGGACCTTTCCCTTGCTCATCATCTGCGAGACTGCGTAGAGCGTCCCGTTAAGGTCTTCATTGCTCAACCCGAGGGCCGTACCGGCTTCGGCCATGGCTATGAAAATGTTGCGGGTGTTCTCGCCTTCCATGTTGGTTCCTTTGGCGGCGGCGAACAATTTTTTATAGGAATCAGCGGTATCGTAAAAGACGAGTCCAAGGTCGTCGGCCTCTTTACGGACAAAATCCATTTCGACGCCAGCATCGCGAAGATTGCCGGTAATGGCCTCATAGGATTTTGCCGTCCTCTCGGCTCTGACCCCGGAATCAAAAATGTTCTTGGCGAACTGCGCCACGGCAAGCCCGCCCATGGTAGCGCCGAGCCCTACCACTGCCCCGTCGAGCCGCTTGACGCCGGACCAGGCACCCCGCATTTTGGAATCAAAATCGGTCGTGTTGGCGATTAGCCTGGTTTCTACGCTCGGGCCTTTAATTTTGGGCATGTTTTGTCTCCAAGACGATCCTTGCGATGTCCCGGACCTTTGACAGGCACTCCCGTTGATCCGGGACGCCTTCCAGGTCCATCACTGTTTTAACCGCGACGATGTCGAGGTCGATGCGCTCCCTGAATCTGCCGACCGTGCGCCATTGCCCGGAACACAGGCAGTAGATATGCGCGGCCTCGATGTTCCCCGGCATCAGGGCCGGGGGGCGGCATTTCGCGCACGGCGGTTCCTGCTCGAACTCGGCGTAAATCTCCCGGCAGTCCTCGCAACTGCCTACTTTGTCGCCGCCTTCGCCGAGCCAGGCGGCGTATTCCCGGAGTTTTTTCTTTCCGCCTCCTTTTCCTTGCGGACGGCGGCGTCGATCTTCTTTCCGCTTCGATTCACGAAGCCGAAAAACCCGTCCATGCCGTCGAGTGCCTTGATCTTGTTTTTGTCGTTGCACTCCATGGGCCTGCCGTCCTCGTCGAGGAATGTTTCGTCCCAGGAAACGACCCGTCGGCAGACGGTCAACTCCATATTGCGCCTGCGGTTGGTCAGGGCGGTGACGATGGGTTCGAGGTCGCCCGATTCGGTGATCCGGTATTCGCGTTTGACGTCGGCGGTTTCGGCGTCGATGGTCAGGGGGTCGCCGGGCAGGAAGGCGCGGATTTCGACCTTTCCGTCCTCAAAGGGGAAAATGGCGGTTTTCTCAGCTTGAACTTTCGGCAAGGTATATCTCCTGAAATCCGCCGGGCCGAATCGCGGCCCGGCGGTTTATGGTTAAACGGTCATGCTCCCGCCGTGCAGGGTGAAGGACTCGCCCGCAGTCTCGTCGACCAGGTCGCCGACGCTGGACAGGGTCAGCAGCCCGGCAGCCACTCCGGCAACGGTGTACTGCCCGTCGTTGCTGTCGGAGCCTTCGACAATCACGGTCTGCCCTGCCTTGAATCCGGCGGTCAGGAAACCGGAACCGGTATCGGTGATGGTGTCCGGGGTTTCGCCGGAAGCGGCGACAAAGGCGATGCCCGAGCCGGTCAGGTGCGTACCGAAGCGGGCAAGATTACCCTGGACCAGGATGTCGCAGGAGAACGGAACAACGGCGTTTTTCTGCACCTCGGGCGGGGTGATCCCGACCAGTTTGAAGCAGGAAAAGGACTTGGCGGCGACGTCGGGTGCCCAAAAGTCCGTTTCATCCTCGTACAGCCGGAGGTCCGTGAGCGGTTCGTCGGCGAACAGCTTGGCGCGAAGCACGGCCTGCCCGGTCGCGTCGTTCTTGATGTAGTTGCCGGACATCTTCCCCCGCTCCCACTTGAGGTCGCTGGTTTCCTCGAAGTCGATTTCCTCAAACTCCTCGATGGTGAAGGTGTCGCGCACGGGCTGCGGAATGGTCAGGCTGTTGAGCCCCTTGATCTTCACCCCGCCGAGCGTGGCCTTTGCCTTGGTCCCTTTCAGGTATTCGGGCTTTACTGCCATTTTGATTGCTCCTTACAAGGTTTCTTCGGGGTCGGAGTCGGCGACGTAGTTGACGCTGTATGTCATTGCCAACGACCCGAACGGCATTTCGCCATCGAGGTTGACGTCGGGCTCCGATCCGGTAAGTGTCGTGCTTTTTGCCAGACCGCCGAAGGTCTGGTCGGCCTGAATGGCGTTTTCGACCTCGACGGCTATTTGGTCCATGAGGTCGTCGATCTCATCCACACCGGCAAAGAGGGCCACTTCGACGACGACGTCGTAATCACGATCCGTGGCCTCGTCGAAATCGACCGGTTCGGACGATTCCGAGCCGCTGTAGATGAGCAGGGCGGGGAGTTCTTCGGCGTTCCTCGGCCAGTCCCTCGACTTGAAGACCTTCGCGCCGGTTGTCGGCAGCCCGGTTAAAGCCGCCTTCATGGCCTCTCTGATTTGCATTCTGACGTGCGCCATTACTTGACCTCCAAGGTCAGTTCAACGAGGCCGGAGCCGTCGGGGTCTATTTTCCCGATAACGAAGGTCCCGCCCCCGATGGCGAGCTCGGTGCCCTTCCCCGCCCACTCGGGCAATGCGCTCTGTGGACAGGTGAAGGTGTGGGTCTTGGACATGACGAACCCATGACCGGCTGCAATTTCAACAGCTTCGACATCATAAATCCCGTTGACCGTGATGCCGCCGAAATCGGCGACGTCGCCGAAATCCTCGGGGTCAAGCATGTCGGCAAGGTCCGCGTTGAAGTCCATTTACTCGCCCCGTTCTTCGATGGCGTCTTCGGCCAGGTCGAGGATTTCGGCGACCTTCATGTCGTCGTCGACGTTGAGGTCGAACTCGCGGTTCACCGTCTCGATGAGTTCTTTCTTGTTCATCTTTTTCAGGTCGGCCACGGTCACGGGGCCGGAGCCTGCGGGGGCGGAACCGCCGGGGCGGCGGGCCTTGCGCAAGCGAATCAACTTGCTGGCCTCGCGGTCGTTCAGTTCGATTTTCTGGCCGGGAAAAACGTCCTCGCGGTTGGCGACGGTCGCTTCGATGATCTCGATTTTCATGGTCTGTACCTCTTGGCTACGGGGAGGGCTCGCGCGAGCCCTCCCCCTGCCTGATAGTCGATTAGTTGGTAAGAGCGTCCTTCATGGCGGCGAAGGACTCTTCGTGCCGGATGCCGATGTCGCACAGGGCGTAGCTGGTGACCTCAATGAGGCCCTGTTTCTTCTTGCTGTAAGGATCGGCCAGGATTTCGACGACGCCCCATTCGCCGATCATCAGGTCGGCCCAATTGCCGAAGATGATGGCCGAGCAAACGTCGGTGGCGGTGCCCTTGGACAGGTTGCTCGGGACCTGATTGGACGCCCCGGCGGTGTAGCCGTTCATCATGCCGAAGCCCGGTTCGGTGCCGTCCTGCCAGACGAACTGCGCGGTTCCGGCAGCCTTCACGGTCTGCTTGAGCTTGCCGCGCGTCTTGGCGTTGGTCAGGTATGCCAGGGTGCCGACGTCGGCGTTCGCCGTGGCGACCGCACTTTCCAGGTCGACGATATCGCCCCAATCCGGGGCCGCGCCGTTGTCGCCGCCCACGACAAGGCCGATGCCGGACGTGTTCAGGATGCCGGTGGGCTGGTAGCCGACACCGGTTCCGGCGATGGCCGCGAGGTCTATGCCCAGAGCGTTGATGGTGGCGAGGTCGTTGCGAACGAAGAACTCGATGTCGGGCGAGGACTGCGCGAGCAGCTTTTTCGTGTAGGCCGTGGTCGCGGTAGCCGCCTTCGGGCTCATGTCGAGCTGATCGAAGGTCGCCTCGGACTCGTCGGCGTCGGTGCCGGGATTCTCACCCACCCACGACAGTTCGGCGCTGCCGGTGTTTTTCGGGAAGGCCAGGTCGCCGGTCAGACCGGACAGGACCATCGCGCCGAGCCGCTTGACCATCATGCGGTTGCGAAGCAATTCGATCATGGACATCTGTTCGGTCGGCACCAGGGCACCGCCGGTCGCCACCGTGCCGGTGTTCAGCGGGGCACGCTGCTGAACCATGTCCGGGGTGAACCGCAGATTCGTCGGCACGAAGATGCCCTCGGTGTCCCTGCCGAGTTTCTTGGCGATGGTGTCGGAAATCTCCCGCTCGTAGCAGGAACCGCCGTTCAGGCTGGAACGGATAGCCGACAGGATGGAATACTGCCGGTTTTCCTTGTCGTTCAGTTCCGGGGCGACGGGGGTGAACTTGCGCGGCTTGCCCATCTTTTCGAGAATGTCCTTGCGGAAATCGGCGACGGAAGTGTCGCCGTTTACGGCTTCGGTCGCCATGTCGCGCATGTCGAACATCTCGCCGATGGCGGTGATTTCGCGGATGCGGGCAGCCTCTTCGCGCTTGGCCTCTTCGCGGGCCGCGTTGACGTCGACCACCGGGGCAGCGGGTTCGCTGCGGACGTCGGTGGCGGGGGTGTGCTGATCTTTCTTCTCGGGCATTTTCTTTGCTCCCTCGATGGTGATTTGGTTGATGTCGTTGTCTGCGGCCCTGCCCACGCCGACGGAAGTGTCGGCGGGTATCGAAACGATGGATATTTCGTAGGGCTCCCAATCCATCGCCCGGTACGTCTCGTCGTCCTCGTCGGTCTTTTCCAGGATCATCCTGTAAATCCGGTAGCCGACACTGACCAACGTGCGGATACCGTCTTTCACGTCCTGGAAGATCTCCTCGGCACGCGCGCTTTTCCCAAAGCGTGCGACGGCCCGCCCCTTGCGGTCCGTCCCGATTTCAACCGATTTGACGACGCCGACTTGGTCACGGCGTTCGTGATCCATGAGAATGGCTCCGCCGTTGCGCAACCGGGCAAGGCGCACGCTACCGGGTGAATGGTCGAGAATTTCGTTCCCGAACCACCGCCCGACAGGCTCTTCCGAGGAAAAGGACAGTTCGACGGTCCGTTCCTCTTCGTTTACCGCCTCGCGCTTGAGGGCGAACTCGCGGTAAAGCGGGCCGGACTCAATCGTCCTTGTCTGAAGACTCTGCTTCGGCACTGTTCTCCTCCTGCTTTTCAGGGTTTGCCGTTGCCAGGGTGACGCCCTTTTTCCGGGCGTAGTCCTGTGCCTCTGCCATTTCGTCGACCATTTCGTAAAAGTCCCGGCCACGCTCAAGGCAAAGCTGTTGCGGCGACGAGGTGAGCCCCAGGTCTTCGCGCTTGGCCTTGGTGTCCTTGGCCGGATCGACCCACTCCCAACGGCGCGGTTGCCAATTAGGAGCGTTGAACTTGCTGAATTTGGTGAAAGGAAGGGATATTTCCCCGGTCAAAAACGCCATGCGCAGCCACCGGGGATATACCTGTTCGTGCAGCCCTTCGATGATCCAGGATTGCAGGCCCATATAGAAATCACGGTCTTCAAGCGTGAAGTGCCGGATACTGGAAAAACTGACGCTTTCTGCGTCGGAGGCCAAGCCGTTATAGGACGGGCCGAGCCCGGCGGCGATGCCGCGCAAAACGCCCTTGTGAAATTCCTTGAATGCGGTGGTCGGGTGCTGCGGATCGAACGCCTCGAACTTGATGCCATTGGGCAGCCGCTCCAACTGGCCGGGGGTAACTTCGGTGATGAGGTTGCCGTCGCTGTCCTCGTCGTCGCCCTGGTAGGTGTCGCCGTTTTCCCCGTCGTAGAAAAATCCCATCTTGCTCGCGCCGGTTCTCGCGGCCACAAGCTCGGCTTCCTCATAGCCGGAGAGCATCCGCATGCGTTGCGCGGACGTCAGCAACCAGGGGATGCCGCGAGTCTGTCCGACGCGCTCCACAAGGTAGAGGTGAATCATCTCCTCGGCGGGTATGCGTTCATGGCGCTGCCCAGTCGAATACTGGTAGTCTCCCGGATGGTTGGTCAAAACGTAGTAGGCAACAGGGCGTTGCCACTCGTCTATTTCCACGCCGAGGCGGATTTCGTTGCCGTTTCTGGCGACCCCGTTGAGTTCGTCGTCGACCATGTCGGCTTCGAGCGGTTGCAGGGCAAAGCCGTACTTGTTCGGGAAATTCTCGATAACGCGGAAGAATATTTCACCGTCTCGGGGAACGGAGGTAATTGCCAAGGTCTGCAACGTGAGCCAGGACAAAAGGCCATTGGTCGAAGCGGTGCCCCTCTTCCCCCAATCCCTGAAAGCGGACTCGATAAGCTCGTTCGCCCGTCTGTCGAGTTCCCCGCCGGGGTCTTTCGCCCGGTTCTGGAATCCGACGCCGTGCGGCCCGATAATATTGGTCGCCATGAGCCGTAGAAACTTCTTGGCGAACGGATCGTTCGCGCACAGATTGCGCGACAACCCGCGAGCCTTGCGCAGCTTCCCGCGAACAGTCATATCGGCGCTTTCAATCGGGGCAAGGAAATCGCTGGTCAGACGGTTCGTTTTCAACACGTCATAGGTCCGGCGTCCTCCCCTCGTTCTCTTGGCCTGGCGGGTCATGTGGCGGACATATCCGGGACGATTGGAAGCCACGCGCCGGGGAGTTTGGTATTTCCGGCGGGCAGGCTCCTTTTTCTTGAACAATCCGAGCATTAGAACCTCACAAGGATTTTGTTGCCGGGTTTCTTCCCTGCCCTGATCTTCTCGGCCCGCTTTTCTTCGCGGACTTCGCTCTTGTACTTGTCACGCAGAACAAGCAGGTCGGGCAAAGGCGTCCGGGAAAGACTCCGCCCCTTGATCGTGTATGATTCCTGGTCCCTGCTGGCCCGCTTCTCGATCACGGCCTCGATGGCTTCAAGCACGCGCTCGGCATGGGTCCTGCCGTCGAATGTCGCGGCGGACGAAAAGTCGGGGAGAATGTCGACGGTGCCCGTTCCGACCGTGTGTCTATCCTCGGCGCGGGAAACGTAGGCTTGAAACCGGTAGCGCCCCGGATGCCACGCCGAGGTTACCGACGCGGACAGAGAGACGGCATAGTCGTCGCCTTCGGAGGAGGCGGAAAACTCCACCTTGCTCGCCCCGTTGACCAGGGAGAAACGCAACGTCCAGCCGTCGGAGGCCGGGTATTCGGCAACGGACTCTTTCCAGTTGAGGGAGTCGCCCGAGGTAATTTCTTTCGCTATGTTCATCGTTTCCACCCGTTCACAAACCCTTTGTTGGCCGCGCTCATGCTGCGGCGATTGCCCATTTTCTTGACCGTTGAGTCTTCATTTTTCCGCGCCGGTTCGGCCCGCTCCTGCTGCACCTTTTTCAAAATCTTTTTCATGTCCGGGTTGATGAGTGCATAGGCAGCCAAGGCATAAACCCGGCAATCCAACGCCTCGACCCGCCTGTTCGCGCTCTTCTTCACCCAACGCCGTTGCGGGAGTCCTTTGACGAACTTGGTGACCCGCTTTTCGCCCGTTAGCTGCTTGAAAAATTCCTCGTCGTACTCCTCCGGGAAGTGACAGAATCCCGGCCCAGAATCGGCGACCTTCAACCGCGCGTGTATGGTGTCCTTTGCCGTGTCGACTCCCAACATGACCGGCTTTCCGCGCAGGCTCCTTTTCTTTTCCATCGGGTTGGCGATGGGGTTTCCGTATGTGCTCGCGCCCTTCACGGCCCACACGTTGCGGCGGTATCGGCGCTTGCAAAAATTGTATGTCTCGTCGGTGAAGTGCCCGCCCGAGTCCACGCATGTGGCCTTGATCCGCATGGCCCTCCCCGATGTGTGCCGGTAGACGTTGAGCAACTTTTCGTCGAGTTCGTCCCATACGGCTTGCCGTGAAGGGTCGCCGTAGACGATCTCGTAGCCCATCGACCAGCTTTCCCCCTCGTCGCCCCAGGCTACGACCTCCATTTCTAGCCGGTCGTCCTGAACGTCGACGCCTGCGGTCAACAACCCGGCCTCGAACGGCACTTCCGGGCCGTAGTCCTCGCGCCGGTCGAGGAGGTCGTCGGACTTCGCGCTTTCGCCCTGCTCCTCCCACGTCTCCCCGAGGACCGTGTTGACGAACACCTGTAGGGTGTCGGGATCGTTCTTGACGTCCAGGAACTCGGCAGCCAATTTCCCCCAGGCCGCATTTGCAAACACGGAATAGGCTGCCCAAATGTGAAACCCGGCATGTCCCTTGAACGGTCTTGTCGCTTTCCATTCCCCGCCTTCGAGCATTTCCAGCTTGTGTTTCTCCTCGATTACCGACCCGCAGTTCGGACAAATGAAATGCGCCGTCTCGGGGTGGTGTTCGAGAACCTGGCCGTTTTCGTCATAGGTCTTGTCCCATGAGAAATTTGCCCAGGTGAGCCGATGCTTGTGGCCGCAATGAGGACACGGAACGAAGTAGTACCGCTTGTCCGACCGCTCGAACTCGCGTTCGATCCGACTGAATCCCTTGATTGTCGGAGTCGAGCCAACGACGATTTTGCGGTTTGAGTATGTCTCGGTCCGCTTGATGCCTAGTTTGATCTGGTCGCCTTCCGAACCGGCACCGCCCACCGGGTAGCCGTCGATCTCATCGAACAGGGCGACACGCTTGGTCAGTCTTCGGAAACCTGTAGGGCTGTTCGCGCCCACCAATGTCAAAGAGCCGCCGGGGTACTGCTTTTGAAGGATCGTGTTGTCCGAGTCCTTCGCCTTGGGATCACTGACCAGCCCCCGGAGAGCCGGAGTGTCCCGTATCATTGGTGCTATTTCTGTCTTCGAGTAGTCGCGGGCGTCGTTTAGCGTCGGTTGAACACACAGGATCGGCGAAGGATCGTGGTGGATGAAATAGCCGATGGCATGGTCGATTATCTTGGTGTAGCCAACGCGGGCCGACTTCATGTAAGTCGCCTGCTCGACATCCTCGTCTGTGATGGCGTCGAGCATTCCCCGCTGATATGGAATTGTGTGCCACTTCCCAGGCTCCGCCGAGTTTTCAGCCGACAAATAGGCGTATTCCTCTGCCCACTCGTTCAAACTGAGTTCCGGCGGAAGTGCGACCATTGCTAGTGCGCTACTCGTCACCTCCTGTAGGTTTTCGACATAAATTTCCTGCGTCATGTGAACTCAACTCGTCCAAAGCCTCCCGGACGTATGCGGCCACAAGCCGCTTGCACTCTTTGGGGTCGGTCATGTTCGCCACTTTGTTCGCCACCTTGTCGGGCAAAACGGCCATGCGGGACCGAAAAATCGAAAGCACATTTGCCCAGGTCAACTTGACGCCTTCCGCTCTGACCAGTTCCCCGCGTTTCTCCGCTAGTTCCACCTCTTTCAGCTTCCGGTTGACCTCGGCCAGGCGTGTCCGCTCAATGGTGAGGCTGTCGGTTTCGGTTTCGCCGGTCTGGTTAACGGTCGGTGAACGGAGGTGTTCACCCCCTCCGCCGCCTATGAGCGACCGCGCTGCGCCTAGTTCAACCTGCTTTTTCGAGTTGGTCCTTAACCCCTTTGTTTTAATCAACTTTTGAATGTAAGCGGGTGAACATCCCAACTCTTTTGCGCAAGCTCGCTGGCTTAACCATTCCGCCATTGCTTCACCCGAATTGTGTTCACCGTTCACCCCTGAAAAATTTTCCCTGCCTAGCCACGTCCCGAGGTGGCGCGTTACCCTCGCCTCTCGCCCCCTGGAAGTACCTTTTTTAATTGATAATTGTTATCTCCTGCCGGTCCTGACGGCGAAGGCGAACGCCTTGGCGAAGTGGCCCGCGAAGGTTTTGTCGACGACGCGGCGGGCGTCTTCGTAGAAGTCGAAGCGTTGCTCGACGCGGGCTTTCGGCTTAAGGACGTAGGCAAGGCGGATATGCTTGCCCTTCCGTCCATACCGCTGATAGACGGCCTTGCCGCGCCCATGCAGGTCGGCCACGAATGCGTTACGCAGGTTGCGCGGACGCTTGGCCTTGCCGATCCGGCCCGAGGCCGTGCGCTTCGTATTCCTGGTAGGTATGGCGAGATTGCTGCCCTCGGGCGTCTTGGTCCCGCCCTGCGCCTGACGTTCGAGCCATTCGCGGCCAAGACGGTCATAGACGCGGCCTTCCAGCTTGCGCTTGCTGGCCCTGCCCACGCGGAAGGATGCGCGGGCGAAATTCCTGTTTCTTACCTTGAATGCCTTGCGGTAGGTGCGCTTGACCGTGTTGTCCCGGATGTCAAAGCACGTCGAGTTGATCGAGGACGCCGTGGCATACGGCAGTTGCTTGCGCGACAGGCCGAGCACGAACGGCCCGAGCACTCGCCCGATATTGCTTTTGACATTGATCCTCACGGCCTTACACCCCGCCGGAATTCGTCCTTGAACTCTTTCATCAGGCGATAAATGCCGTCGACTCGCTCCATGACCACATTGATTTTGATGGCGTTTTCGCGGCCCCTCTGCTGCTCCTGTTTGATCTCACAGATTGCGGCCTCGGCTGCGTCCATGCGGACAGCGTATGAAGCCTCCATCCGCCCGACATACAGGCCGAGGGCTATGGCGACCGCCAGTATCGAGCCGACGGTCGCCACGTTGATCCGCGTGTCGATTTGCAGGGCCATCTATTCGCCTTCGGCCAGGTCGGGAAGGTTGCGCACTTCATCGGTGCGGGCCTCGTACTCTTCCAGTGTCGGGACATCATACTCGTCGGCGGACAGCCGTTCGGCGATTTCGGCGAACGAGTAGCCGACCTTGATGGCCGCAGAGATGAACGCGATGATTTCGGTAGCGACCATGGCTATCCCTCCTTCCCGGTCAGTTGTGCTATCTTGGCCCAGGCGTCGGCGATGAGAGCGCGAATGCGAGCCAACTGGCCGTTGTATTCATCCGGCTTGATCTGCGTGGCCTTCCAAATGGCAACGCTCTCGCGCACCATGACCAGGGCGGCGCGCCCCTCGTCGAGGACGGGGGCCACGTTGGTCTTGATCCACTCGGACTTGTCGGGGCCGAGCGTGCCGACCAGGTCGACATACTCGGCCCGTACAGCCTCATAGGCATTCGTGACCTCGTCGGTCACGACGATGGCCTTGTCGACGGGGCTGATATTTTCCAGGGCCGGGGCGACGTTCTTGACGCACCCGGTACAGGCCACGACCAGGAGGGCCAAAAGGGCAACCCCGGCGATGAGCGGCGGGCGAATAAACCCGCTCTTGTACTTGTCGAAGTCGACGGCGACCGTGCCGTCCTCGGACTTGGTCAGGATCGTCGGCTTGCGGAAGTTCAGGGCGATGAAGTCGACCACCTTGAGCAGATAGAACAGGATGCGGTTGTCCACCTTGTTCGGGGTGATCTGCGCCACGATGGAGAACACGGCGACGGCCAGGCAGACGGCCAACCACCAATGTTCGGTCAACAGGGCAATAACGTTGTTCATGTCTCTGCTCCCTTGTTAGGCATAGATGAGCCAGCCGACGGCGTGCTCCCACCACGAAGAAAGAAGGCGGGCCGCCCTTTCGGACAGACCCGCCCCCCGGAGGCGGCAATACGCATGAAGGCCGTTGCACGTATGCTGTAACTTTTGCTTGATGCGTTTCATCACGGTCAAAATCATATCAACGGGACGCGCACGCGAGCCACGGACACAGGGCATACATTCAGGTGACACCGTGCCAGCATTTATTTACAGCGGTGATAATTATGGCTGTTTTTCTCGCCCGGACAGGCGCAAAAAAAGCCCGTCGATTACGACGGGCTTTCAGGGAGCAACGAGGCTTTAGGGGTTATTGCTTTACCTTTGGGTCAAGCTGGACCTTTATACTTCCGCTTGTGTTCCCGCTCTCAAAATACAGGGATGCGGGGCGCTCTTTCGGGGCCGTTCTCGCGAAAAACAGAAAGCCTTCCACGGATGTCCCCGGCAGGACTTTCGTTGCCTGTAGGGGGGCAGTATTGACCCACGGCATACGACTCTTTACGGCGTACATATCCGAGGAAAACGAGTAGGATTTACGCGCCGACGAGGCCAGTGTGAAATATCCCGGATTGACGTTGATAGGGCTGCCCGAGTCGTTTTGAACGGTGATGTATACCACCTGGTACTTGTTCAACCATGTGGCTTGCGAGTCCTTGCGGTCGATCTTCCCCGCAAAAACTTGGTTGAAGTCCTCTCGAATGAGATACGGCCCAAACTCTTGGGCCGACACGGACACGCCACCGGCCAGGGCGGGAACGGCGCATATCAAGACAATCGCGAGCGACAGTATAGCGGATAAAAAGCGCATGATGGTCCTCCTTTACAGCGGGTATAAAGGAAGACCAGGAGAAAAGGCAAGGTGGTTACGCGCAATCCTACTCCGGCGGCGTGGCCGGTGTCCAGTTCCCGTTTATCAAGCCGTGAATCTCGCTCTTCGGTATCAGCCGCTTGTGGACCGGGCGGCAACTCGAAACCCGCCGGTCGCGGATCATGCGTTCTACCGTGGACGGATGCACGCGGAGAATGTCCGCCGTTTCCTTGATCGTGTAGAAAGACGTTTCCCCTTTTGTGGGGGTGTTCCTGCCTCTGTTTTTCATCGCTGTTTTCCCTTTCGCCTCCGGGAAATCAGGAGTTCATAAAAGCGTCCTGGACGTCCTCGTCGGCAAACTGGACATAGGCCATAAGCGCCTCTTGCGTCTTGTGCCCGGTACAGCGTTGCAGGACATGAAAAGGCACTTCTTTGCCCGGCGTCCAATTCTCTGTTAGGTAATCTAACTTCTCTTTGGCAAAGGTCTTGCGCATGAGCCCATGCGTCCCGACCTGCCCTTCGATCCGACGCAGCCGCACCGGGGCCACGCAGTCGCGCCACGCCTGAACCCGGTCTATCGGGTGGTTGCCCTTGGCCCGGCTCTGAAAAAAGAAGTCGTCGGGACGCCAGTACCCGCGCCCCTTCAAGTCCTCGAACTGCGCGAGCACATGGGGCGCGACTTCGGGGTGAATGGGCACGGTCCGCCCGTCCGCCTTGCCCGCCTTGCCGCCCTTCATGCTCTGTCGCTCGACGGTCACGGTCTGCCGGACCTGGCCGTCGTGTATCAGGTCGCGGATACGCAGGCTCAAGAGTTCCGACACGCGAAACCCGGTCTTGCGCCCCAGGATCAACATAGCCTTGGTCCGCAACCGGTTCGGCCCGCGCACGGAATGGAAGACCAGCGACCATTCCTTTTTGCTGAGAGGGCGGCAACCCTTCATAAACCGACTCCGTTATACCCCATCACTTACCACCGTTAGAGCATCCAAAGGCAAGTTACTAGGGAAGGTTGTATATTCAATATCCTGGTCAAAAAAAGAGAGCGACACTGTTTCTCATGAAGTCAGATGTTGGAATCCTGGCCGCTCAAGATCGCCCTTGAACTGAGCGTCCAGTTCGTGAAGCTGATGGTTGTTGATGCCGCCGAACTCCTGCGCTCTTGCAAGATGGCGGTTAACGAAGCGGGAAAACACGCCGGGTAAAAGGCGTATGATTGCCTTGTCAAAAAGGCTTCGACTCTGCCGAATGATGCGGATGTTCTTCTTGATATCCATGTCGGTCTACCTCTGCTGAGTTCTCGTAGCCGCATTGCCTTTGACGCTGTTGTATCCAGCATCAACGGAATTATGCGCGGCGATGTGGTGCGCCTCGCGCTCGTCCAGGTCTTTGGCTTCGCAAACTTCGATCACTTCAAAAGTCCAGTCAGTCAAAGAGCTATCGCGCAAGGCTTGATGAAATTTGCAATCGTCCGCACCCCATTTGACATGCTGCCACCAACGCAGAGTGAAAGCCCGCCTAGTCTGGCCTATGTAGACCATGCCCGTTTTCTTGTTGGTAATCCGGTAGATGCAAGGAATAGTCTTGTTGCCGTATGGGTCATCTTTCCCGGCTACCATTTCAGCGGCACGGGCGGCGTTCTGACACTCTTGAGAGCAGAACTTCGGCCCCTTGTATGTTTCGTGGTGGTCGTTGTAGAGGTCTATGCGCCTGAACTCACTCCCGCACTGTTCACATTCTTTGACTTCAAACAGTTTCGCAAAGTGTGCAGACATGGGCTTGATATGGAGCAAGAACGACTTTGAATTGTCGTCTTGCTTCACGCGACCGGGGAACTTCTCGCCAAACATGGCATTGACCTTGACGCGGGCTTCCTTGGAGTTCTCGGCCTCAACCCGACCGGAGAACAGCGGAGGCCATTGCCACTTGTCGTATGCGTGCTCGTTGTGGTCGAGTCCCTTGATCTGAAAGTAAAATTCAACCATGCCGGATGATTCCCTATGAGTGGTTATTCAGCAGTTCGACCACTTCGCCCATGTCGCAGCAGATATGATCGAGCATCTTGACCATGAGTTCCGGCTCTCCGCTGTCAAGCAAGAGCAGGGTGCGCTTGCCATGGCCAGCGGCCCAACCCATTTCAAGGGACGCGCTCCGCCCAAACGGTTGCACACCGACGAACACGTCGGCCCAGTCCATGGCGTCAAAATCGGATTTGTAACCGGCTTCGGCTATGGGGTGGTCTAGGCACTTGCGGTATTCTTCGGGCGTCCAGTCCTGCCAGTCGGTGTCGATCTCCGACCAGTGAAATCCGTTGTCGCCTTCCCTCGGGTTTTTGAAATCGTAGACCTCGTGTCCCGCATCACGGAGAGCCTTTACAACTTCGGGTTGGACCTGATTCCGCCAGCTACTCGCTACATAAATCTTTGCCATATAGTCCTCCAAGAAAATTACAGATTTTGCGATGTCTTCGATGCCTGACACAGAACACCGATCAAAAAGGCCCCGGCCTCTTCCTTGGTGTAGCCGCCGCCGATGCCGGTCATCAGGTTGATGCACTGAGCTTCAACGCTGTTGAGGGCTATCAGGATGGTGTAGTAATCTACCTCGACCACTTCCGACCAAGGGTTCCACCAAATCGCCTTACGCTGGCGGACAACGGTGCGACGGACGACGTATCTGTCGCCGGTCAATCGTTCGATCTCTTGGGACAGTTCTTTCATTTCAGCGTCCATTTCGCCGTAGATGCGGTCCATCTCAAGATCAGTGACGTATGTGGTTACGGGCATGTCATCCTCCAAAATTTGCGGATACGTTGTTATCCACACAGCCGCTTCACGGCTGCCTGTAATTCGTCATATGCCTTAGCCGCCGAACACTTCACCGTTTCCCGCTCTGATTCACAGACTCCTTTGCAGGAGTCGCAGGGGTTTTCAATATTTCGAGCAATGGCGCAAAGGGCTTCACATTCGCCAATGGCCTCCAGAGCAACTTGCTCCTGGGCAACCAGAGTTTCCTTGGTTTGCCGCCAGAGGCGCAGATATGTGAGCTTCCCTTTGCGGATGCGCTCCATTTCCTCCAGCAGGGCTTTCGCCTGCCGGTGGACACACATCCCACGAGAACAACACCCGCGTTTCCCTGCTAGTTCTGCTAAATGCTTCACGGTCAACGTCCTGCTGATTCTATGCGAAAGCCGCTGTACGGCCTTCATCGGTGACGTTGTAGACGAGACCGCCGCCCATCCATTCAGGAGCCTTGCGGCGTTGCATCAAGCCTTTTTCGACCAACCGTTCGCACACGGGATAGTCGGTGGTCCCTTCGCTAGTGCAAAAGTGATTTCGGAACTGTTCCTTGCCGCCGAGGCTGTGTTGTAAAATATGCTTTTCTGCTTTCGTGATTTCCATTTCAGTCCACCTTTTTTGAAATCCTAGTCTTGCCCCGGAGCAATCAAATTGCCGTGGATTCCTTCAAGCATTTTCTCTTCTGCCTTCAACGCTTTGGCCTCGCCTTCATGGGCGCGACCAATCGCGTACATGGCTTGAATCACTTCGTCGGAAGGGTTGCCACTCCGGGAGCCTGCGACCTCATCCCAATCGCTCATATCCATGCCGTCAATCAGTTCAGCAATGCGCTCGTGCGCTTCGATGTAAACAGGGATATTTGTTGCCATGGTTGTCTCCTTAAAATGGTCGTAGATCTATCAATGAGTTGCTTTGTAGTATTCGTCCAAAGCCTTCCGAGCGAAATCCCACATGTCGCTATCTTTGTCGGGTGTATGCGCCACAAGCTGGTCAAGAGACTCGACAAGGCGACGAACAGTGGAGCCCATCAGAAACTCGCGTATGGCAATCATTTCGGGGCAACGGTGCATGGAGTCCACGTAGACACGCGGGTTCTTGAGGTTGTGGCGCTGAGTCTCGATGTATTGGTTTGCAGCCTTCAAGGTGAGGTGGGCGCATTTGAACTTCCATTGACGGTGAAAGTAGGTTTTCTCATAGCCGAATTCCTCGGCCTGATCTTCTTCCAGGGGCAGCCCTTCGCCGTCTTCCGGCACCTCGTAAACTTCGCCCTCATCGGGGAACAGCCAGTGATAGTTCTCATCGCAGTATTGAGGGTCGAGGCCATAGATCAACTCCTCTTCCTGCACGATGTAGATCGGGTGCGCGGTGAAAAGGTTGTCCTGCGTCCGCAGTTCTTGGCCAAGAGCGTTCAGATCCAATGCCATATGCCTACCCTCCATCATTTGGCCGTTTTCAAGGCGATGCCGATGCCGAAAACAAACATTGCCACAAGCTGTAATCCGGCTGCCCAATGGTCGTTGTTTATCTTGGAAAAATGGATTGACCAAAAGCCATGCCCGGCCCATATGCACATGGCGAAGGCGAGAAGAACCATTCCGTTGTTGAGGATAAAATCTTTCATTGTATGCCTACCTTTAATTTTCAGCCCTCTTCACCGACATTCTCGATGAAGCGGTCGAGTTGCTGCTTTGTGGCCCGGTATTGCCCGAGCACGCGACGGAACTTTATTTCCCCGTCGGTTATCATCTTGCGCAGAGTGCGCGGATCGGTCCGAAGATGCGCGGCTATCTCGTCGAGCCCCTTGAGTACGGGTGTGCCGTCCTCGATCTCGCGCAAACGGTGCGCCTTGGCTGCGCTTATTTCGCTCATTTCCCCACCACCAACAGGCCGAGTTTCCCGACGTCGTGGTTCCGCGTGTCGAAGTGAAACCACGACATGCCGGGGAAATCCTCGATGCAGGTGATATGCGCAAAACACGGCTGGCCGAACTGTCGGCCCTGCGTGTCGAGTTCCATGAGTTCGCGCCGGACCTCCTCGGCGGCCACGTCCTTGAACTTGCAGTCGAACCCGCGCCCGAATTTGTGCTGGCTGAACTCTGCCCCGGTGGACGTGATCCAGGGGCGCAGGCCGGACAGGTCGAACGATCCACCCCAAAGCCAGTTGTTGACCGTGATGGAGCCAAACCGCTCGCGGAGTTCGTCCAGGGTTATCAGGGCGCGGACGTCGAGCAGTTGCCAAAGCCTGTGCGGCTTGCTCCTGAACCGCTCGAACAGTTCTTCCGGGACTAGTTCCTCAACCCTGAAATGTTTGCATTTATACACCGGACTCCCTCCGTTTTTTGCTTCAACCATGTCAAAGATATCGCCGCCAAGCGCGAACATGCGTTCGGCCCTCGCCTGCCCGTCCACGCCTACCGCCTATGGCTCGGCCACAGGAATTGCACCAACTGGCCGTTTTCCCGGAGCCGGTCGACAACGCGCAGGCCGACGACCTGCTCCATTTCAGTCAACCCGAGGTTGGAAATAACGATGGTCGGGCGCATTTCCCGATACCGCCCGTCGATGATGTCGAAGAGCAACAGCCGTTCCGTGTCCGTCCCGAACTGAACGCCTATCTCGTCGAGGACGAGCAGGTCGGGAGAGACAAAACGCCGGGCCGTTTCGTGCTCGCTGTACGGGCTGCCCTGCCGCCACGAATCCTTTATCGCGCCGACGGCATGGCGGGCTGTGCTGTAGAGCACGCTGTTACCGCGCTCGCGGATCGTGTTGGCGATGGCGCACGCCAGGTGCGTCTTTCCGGTCCCGACGCCGCCGAGAAAAACCAGACCGGTCCCATCCGCCCTGGCCTCTCCGAACCGGGCCGCGTACCCCTTGGCGGTTTTCAACGCCGCCACCTGTCCGTGCGTTTCCGCCTCGTATCCGTCGAATCCGCTGGCAATGAAGCGGGCAGGGATACCCGTTGCATGGGCCGCGACCCTGTCACGGTCAGACTTGCATTTCGGGCACTCGACACGGTCACCCGGCAGCGACCTTCCCATTATCGGACCGTGATTCGGGCAATACCCCCGAACCATCCGAATCAGCGTATCGCGCCCACTTGTTTTCGGGGTCTTGCTCCCATCCAACGTTGTTGCCGTCCTCATAAATCATGCCTCCGTCAACGGGCGCACAGTGACCGCCCTGGTTCAGGTACTTGTCAAAATTGTCCGGGCGAAACGGGGTGGTGTGGTCGAGATACTTGCGGTCGAATTTCCGGTCCGCGACCTTGATGTCGATTACCCGCTTGCACTCATCGACCGTACGGCCATCGCGAAGCCGCGCCGGAATCAATCCGAGCGTCTTGAACCGCTTCCCGGTCTTGGCGTTCAGATAGTCGAGCACCTCGCCAGCCTGTTCGGCTATTCTGTCGCCTGCCGCTTTTTTATCCGGGGGTGCTTCGCCCCCTTTATGCTTAGTGCTGTGCTGTGCTGTGCTGTGCTGTGTTGTGTTGTGACTATTACTGCCTGTAGACTTCTGTTTACTGGCAGTAGAATTGTTTTTACTGGTAGTATACAATGAGTATTCTTCCGCTGTTACAGCAGTAACCCCTTGCTCTTTCAATTTCTCATAGATTTCAGGGAAATGGCGTTTCATTACGCGGAAACGACGGCGATTACTCCTGTCGTCGGCTGTGGCAGCCCACGGGTTGTGCTCGAACCAATCGTGCAGGACCAAAACCCCGTCTTCGTCGTCGATCCAACCTATATCGAGCAGGGCCGCAAGGAACTCCTCGGCGGCTCCGCTCCACCCTGCGTCGATGGCAATGTCTTCGGCATCCATGTCGGCCAAAACCCCATCCGGGTAGTTCTCGGCGGCGGTGATCCACAAATTGACCAAGGCGAGCACAGCCTCGCACCCGAGACGACGGGCCAGCTTTTTCCGTTTGCGGTGATCCTTGAAGCTGAACTTGATACGTATATCGTCGCTCATACCTCACCCTGCCGTTGTCTGATCGTCTCCATCCTTCTCCGCCTCGCTTTGCCGTTAAAACAATCGGCATGGCAGAACCGCAGTACCGCCCACCGTTCGTCGCTGCGCACCTCCCCTGTCCGTGGGTTGATGCGGTAAATGATGTTGTGGCACCCGCGTCCGGCGCAGACCTTGAAGTCTACGCCTTCGACGCCGGAGGGATGAGCCGGTAACGGCCTATCCGCTTGCCCGTCTTTGTCTTGACGATTTGGCATTCTATTTCGTGTCCGCGCTTGCGAAGGTCGTTTATCCGCGCCCCGAGCCGAAAGCACCCGAACTGATTGAGGGCGTCGATTTGCGTGATGGGGTGGCCCTGTTGCAGGTGTTTGAGAATGGCTTCACACTGTGACGGTTTAATCAGTGCGGCTTGTTGCATGTCCGGCCTCCTCCTCATATTTGACGACGTTCTCGTCGATCTCGCGCATGCAGTCGGCTGCCAGTTGCTTGACCAGCAAAAGGCGTTCAAGACGCGGCTCTTTCTTGAGCACGTTGTACAGGGCGTCGAGCACTTCGTGATCGTCGACGATTTCCTCGAATATGGTGGCCTTGTCCGGCGTCACCGGGGCGCGGTCCACTACATCCATTCCGACAGCGTCGGCCAGGAGCGCGGCCAGGCCGACGGCAACATCGCGTCGACCGGCCTGGCTGAGCCGCCCGAACAGGTCGAGAATGAGATCAGCCGGATTCTGATGGGTACAATCTTTGTGCGCGGTGTCCTCCGCGTACTTGTAAATTTGCGACTGGCTCCGACGGCACACGTCTTTCATGGTGCCCATGCCGAAGATATCCAGGCACCGTCTGAAAAACATACTCGTTTTCAGGATTGTGCCCCCGGACGATAAATTGCTATTCATGTTCTAATCGCCTCCGGTTGGTGAACGTGGGAAAATGCCGTTATACCGTTTTTATTTTGTTCTGGTGATCGGCGGTTTGATTGTGGTCTTCGATAATTCTCAGTGCCAACAGGCGCACGGTCGAAGGAAGACGACCGGATTGCCGTACACGATACCAACTGCGCACTGCTCGATAGCCTAATTTTTTAGCGACAGCGGAATGGTTGCCGAAGATTGCGTGCAGTCGGGAAATGATCTCTGTGTCATTCATCATGACAAGCATAGTATGACAAATTGACCTATTTCGCAACGCACCGGCAGGATGAAATATCATATTGCCAAACATTGCTCAAACAAAGATAAATTATATTGATATGATAGGTCGCCTAGAAAGTATCGTTGTCGAGCTTGCCGAGGAAAAGCTCAAGGAAAAGGGGTATAATCATACCACCTTTGCCCATGCTGCTTTCCCAGAAGAGAAGCCGGACACGGCATATCGCAGATGGTGCAGGATGCGAGATGGCGGACAGCGAATTTGGCTTGAGGATGCGTGGACTATAGCATTGGCCTTGGGCGAACCGCTTTCGGCTTTCATTTTCCAAGCGGAGCAACTAGCCAAGTCCCGTAAAGCAGAAAGCCCAAAGGATCAGGCCGCCAGTGGGTGAGTAGTGCTAAGGTAGTCCGTGGCGGTGGCAGAAAGGACCACCCGCAAAAGCCCCGGCCTAATTTAAAGGTTCTTTTTTTTGAGCATTAGTACGCATTTTCTTAATTTCTACTTCTTATATAATACCGTTTTTGTGAGGTTTACCAATGTGTTACAATTCAATATTTAAGATTAAGTCCAGCGGGAGCACCCCGTACTCTGTCATGGTGTCTGTCGAGGGAAAGGACGTTCGCATTGGGTGCAATTGCAAAGCGGGCGCAATGAATCAATTGTGCAAGCATGTCGTTTCGTTGTTGGAGAATAATCAAAAATTACTTTATGATGCATCGCAATCTGAAGAGTTCAATGTATGCCATACCCATTTAATTGAAAGTGGAATCGTCGAGACATATAAATCCATGGACAGTAGGGTTAAAAGCATTGAAAAAGAAGCGAAAAAGGCAAAAGACCAGTTTGCAAAGGAAAAAGCTGAAATAAAATCAATGTTTTTCAACTCAATATCGTAAACACATAAATACCATCGCTCTATTGCCGCCCTCTCGGGCGGCTTTTTTTTGGCCATTTTCACTATGACAAAAAGTCATAGCTAGTCATTGACGAACATGACAATTTGTCCTATTCTGCTTTCAACGACGAACGAAAAACCGGTCTGAACAGACTGCGCCAAACGGCCAGCGAGTAGGACGCAGATAATCGGAAGTCGGACCGCCCTAGCCAGTAGGGAGGCAGGACAACCAAAGGCAAAGGGGTGCGAGGCGGGCCGTCAGGCCCAGGGGTGTCGAGCCGAAAGGACGCTCCCCCCACCCGCAGCCAGCGGGAAGTCAGCCTAGAACGAAGGCAGCATAGGGCGCGTAACCGGGAAAGTTCTTTGAACAGCTTGGAGTCTGAGACAGGTCTTTATTGGCCGCCAGACCTGCACGAAAAAGAAAGCGGCTAGGGGGAGCGACGACGTCATGACGGCAAACCGATGGAAAAGGGATGTCGTTAAGTTCCCCCTCCTCTCTCAGGCCCCAAGCAAGCACACTCGAAGCCTTGACCGGTCAGGACGTCCCTGGCCCGCCCTGTTCGTCTTGGGGCATAGGCAAGGCGGGGCGAACGGTTCGCCCCGCCGGTCAAGGCTTCGAGCGGTCGGCGTCCCTTGGGGATCATCATGCATACCCCTCCCCAACCTCGTACCAGGGGCGAGGGTCTACTACCGCCCTCGCCCCGCCCCAAGGGGAACCGACCGGACAGGAGGCGGAACCATGTTTCTCGCAAGATTCAGAATCGGCAAAGGGGCCGCGTCCCTCCCCATAGACAGGGCCAGCCTTGTCGAGGGCATGCGGATCAACGGATTCGATGTCGAAAAATCAATCCGGGCCATGAACAACTTGAGCCGTGGAATACCCGTCATAGTCGGCGAGTGTGTGATCGAAAGGATCAACAGGAGCAACCAGAAATGGAATTGAAGATTCAACAGACCGACATGGTCGCTCCCGTGTCCAGAGGGGGCGGACCTCGTCGGTGCGTTCGAGGGAACCAGCCTTTGGACACAACTGGTTTCGGGGCGTAGGCAATGCCCGATTTCGACGCCACGCCGTGCGCTGTTTTCCCGAGACAGTCGGGGAAACAAGCATCGTTCACACTCCATCTTTTCCCCGGAGATAGCCGGGAAACATGGACCAGATACGGCGGCGGACCGGATAATTTCCGGGCTGCCGTCAACGGGAAATACTACCGAACCGCCGACCGCAAATTCGTATTCTTCGACCGCGAAGGAATCGAATGGATGATCCGCCAGCACACGCTGGCCCTGCTCGGCCTGGTCGGGCCATGGCCCGAAGAACCGGTCCGCCCAGATCTCCCGCGAGGAGCAAAGGTATATTGGCTCAAATGCGAGGACGACGCCGACAATGTGCTCGGCTGCGAGACGGGCGGCGAAACCATGATCGAGACGTTCACCCGAACTGAGCCGTTCCAGGGCGAGCACAATGAATGGATGGCCTATGTCATGGGCAGCCGCTCCCCGGTGCCTTTGGCAAGCCTGAAAGTGAGGACATAATGTCAACATGGCTCGACCCCTCCCCCAATTTCAAATGCCCCCGGTGTGACTGGACAGGCCCGGCCACGGACCTAGACGGCGCAGCCGAAAACGAGTGCCCGCGTTGCGGCGGGAAATGCGAGAGGTGCTGAACATGCCCGAGGAGAGCAAGGGAATCCTCCACCTCGTTACCCAGGACGGGCAGCCTTACGGCTCCCGGCGCAAGTGCTGCGAGGAGTGCGGCAAGGGAATCCACCGCATGCGGGGAGTATCGGCGGGAGACGCCTACACCAACGACCGCGATTTTTACCAAAATGCCGAGGCGCACGGCTGGACGCCGTGTTCATCACTAACCATCGACCACTAGAGGTAACACCATGGCATGTGGAGAACATGACATCACCGTCAACCAGGGCTCTCTTTTCTATCAGGACTTCAAGTTCCTCCAACTCGACGGAAACCCGGTTGACCTGACCGGATCGGAGTTCGCCGCGCAGATAAAGGAAAAACGCGATTTGGACGCCCCCCCCGTCGCCACCCTGGAAGTCACAATTATGGAACCCACCGAAGGAACTGTCCGCGTCAAGCTCCCGCCAGCCGAGTCGCGCAAGGTCAAGACAACCGGATTTTGGGACCTGGTCCGCGACCCCGCCGGGACCAGGGAAATGCTCTTGCGAGGCAAGGCCGTCCTGAACCAGGGGGTTACCGATGTCTAGCATCGTCGCTTTCGTGGTCGAAAAGGACGTAGTCAAGGTATCCACGCCCGGTTTGCAGGGTGCTCCGGGAAAGTCCGCCTACCAATCCGCTGTCGACCTCGGCTTCGAGGGCACCGAAGAAGAATGGTTGGCCTCCATCGGCGGCACGTCGGGCGAGGTGATCGAAGGCAAGTCCGCCTACCAATCCGCCGTCGACCTCGGATTTGAGGGCACCGAATCGGAGTGGCTGGCCTCGCTCAAGGGCGATCCGGGCGACCCCGGCGCGGACGGGACCACCCCGGTCAAGGGCGAGGACTACCAGGACGGCGCATCGGCCTACGAGGTCGCTGTGGCCAACGGATTTGTCGGCACCGAGATTGAGTGGCTGGCCTCGCTCCAGGGCGATCCCGGTACGGACGGCGCGGACGGGACCACCCCGGTCAAGGGCGAGGACTACCAGGACGGCGCATCGGCCTACGAGGTCGCTCTGGCCAACGGATTTGTCGGCACCGAGTCGGAGTGGCTGGCCTCGCTGGTTGGTGCCGACGGCCAGGATGGCTCCACCCCTATAAAGGGCGAGGACTATCAGGACGGCGCATCGGCCTACGAGATCGCTGTGGCCAACGGATTTGTCGGCACCGAGATTGAGTGGCTGGCCTCGCTCCAGGGCGAGCAGGGCGACCCCGGCGCGGACGGGACCATCATCACCGTATCAGCCACGGCCCCGGCCGATCCGGCAGAGGGGGATTTATGGCTCGACATCAGTTGAGGCCCATGCCGTTGACGGCTCAAAAGGCGGCACAGCCTATACTGGATATGTCCGCGATATCCTCAACATCCGTATCGTTCAACCTCCCATGTTGGTCCTGTCGGTGCGGCGCGACCGGCCAGGGAGGAGAGCTCCTGTACGATCCGGAGGAAGTCCTATGGTATTGTCCCCGTTGCCTCAGCACGCATTGGAGGTGGTATTGATGTTACGCAGCTACCTGTCCACCGTGGTATCCGACGGGACAGACCTCGGCACTGAGCCTGCCGTGTGCCTCGCGTACTCGGGATCGTGGTCGTCCAGGCCCGGTACTGACAAGGACCACATCATCGTCGTGGCCGACGTGACCGACGCCGAGCACGCCGCAATCGTGGCCGTAGACGGCGTGGAGGTGCTGCCATGACGATGTGGACGAGCGTGTTCGACGAGCCCGCCGGAACCGTGGTCCAGGACTGCGGCAGCCCGGCCGATTTTTGGGTCAATGCGTCCGCGTCGGCATATTGGTGGATGACCGACGGCAACGGCCGACTGCGCCCATCTGCCGCGCCGCTCAACTACAACGTAGTCCACCACGCCGCATCCTCTCCGGACCAATCGCTCACTCTGCGGTTGGCGCGGGCGTCGTCCTCGGCAAAAAAACCGCAGGTCGGGCTGCGCCATACCGTTACGTCCCACGCATCGTCATTGCAGGTGAGTGGATCGTACACACTGCTGTACACGTCCGGAGGTTGGCGGCTGTACTACGGCTGGTCGCGCGTTGCGACAGTCGCAGACCAGGACTACGCAGACGGGGTGGACGATCCGGACGGCGACGAGACGCGCCAAATCGAGGTGTCGTTTGTCGGCACCACCATCACGCTCACCGTGACCAAGGGCAACGGAGCGTCGGTCGGATCGGCTACGGTTGAGGACGCGGCCGTCACTGACGCCAATAACGTGGTCCTGTTGCTAAACGGCAGCTACTCGTCGACCGACGATCTATCCTCGTATTGCCTCGTCGACGCGCTGACGGCCGTGGACGGCGTAGGTTCCGCCGCCCCCAGTAATCTCAAGGTCTACCAGTCCGGCCAGTGGGTCCAGGGCACTCTTCAGGTCTATCAGTCCGGCCAGTGGGTCCAAGGAGAGCTCAAGCGGTACAACGGACCGATTTGGGGCTAATAGGATCAACGAATGAAAGAATCCATAAAAAAAGTGATTGGATGGCTGTACAGCCAAAAAGAGACTCATGAGCGCGAACTGAAAAAGTGCGACGATGCGATCCGCGCGATTCAATCCGTCTGCGACCACAAGGGAACACTTGTGGACGACGGCCACGACTCCCATAACAGCTACAAAAAATGCACCGTGTGCGGGCGCAGAATCTAGGCGGGCTTTTCTAAAGGCCGAACCAGCACACCCCAGAATCATGCCGCCAGGATTGACACCCACCCCATGCCCGCATACACCTCCATTTATACAAGGAGGTGATTTATGCATGAAAGGTAGTTTCTACACTCGTCAAAAGTGTGGAATCTGCGGCGGAAAACTGTTTCACAATGAGCGGTTAGGGGGGTTTTTCTGCGACAAGCATAAGCAAGTCCAGGCAACCGGCGGTTTCATCATCTCATACGGCAGGAGTATCCGCAGGGAGTTCAGCAACTACGAAAAGGCGTGGCGGTTCATAACCGGCCTGCGATGGGAAGAGGACCGAGGCGTTCTTGATCCCCGTGACCATCAAGCCGACAACCCGTTAGCCTTTGACAAGCTGGCCCGCGAATACATTGCCGAGAAGGAAACCGACGACGATTTAAGCCCCAACTACAAGCGAAAGGTGCGATACCACATGACCCAGGCAATCGAGCAGTGGGGGGATCGCAACGTCAAGCATGTTGGGCGCCGCGAGATTAAGCACTTTATTCAAGGCTTGCCGTGCAACAGCAAGAAAACAAAGGCGAATTATCAGGGAACGTTGCACAACTTCTTTCAATTCCTTGTACAAGAGGAGTACATCGAAAGACACCAAATCCCTGAATTTCCGAAAATCAACTACACGCTAGGATGGAGGCCCGTAACGGACCTAGAGACACAGAACGCCATACTCGACGAACTACGCAAGCAGTCTTGGGACGAAAACCCAAAGGTCTGGATCGGCGTGGACCTGCTCCGCACCTATACCAACCTTCGCCCCGGCGACCTGCTCCGCTTGGATGAAAAAGACGTGGACGTCAAAAACGGCGTGTTGACTCTATGGCACCCGACCAAAAAGAAGAACAACAGGAAAACCGTGCTCCTACTGGACGAACACCGGGAATTACTCAAGGAAATGAAAGCCATGTTCCCGGCCCTGCCGAACGTGAAGTTTTTCCGGCATCACACCCGGATCAACAACAATATCGAGCCGGGCCAACCGTTTAGTAACAAGTACATTTACCGATGGTTCAAACGCGCTTGCAAGACATTGGGCGTCGAACAATTGGACCTGTACGGAAGCACCAGGCACACGACCGTCACCGAACTAGCAAAGATGGTCGGACGTGACGGAGCAAAAGAAGCCTCCGGCCACGAAACAAATAAAGCATTTGACCGATACTGCCAAATGCAGACAGAGGGCGCTCACGCGATGGCCAAGATAGTCCGGCAGGCTCAAAAGACCGGCAAGCTCATCGACATGAGGAAAGCCCACAACGGCTAGGGAATATCCCACAACATTCCCACAACGCCGCAGCCAATCATAAACAGTATAACTCGCTGTTATTTCAAAGAAAAATTGGCGGAGAGGGAGGGATTCGAACCCCCGGACGGCTCGCACCGCCTCTGGTTTTCAAGACCAGCGCATTAAACCGGACTCTGCCACCTCTCCGGGTGGGTCGGCGCGGGTTGGGACGCCGATTTGCAGGAAATCGTTTGTAGGAACCGTCCTCCGGAATGTCAAGAAACAAAAGGGGATCGGGCCGTGAGATGGTTATTTCCCGCCGTTTGCATTCCTATTTGACACCTTCATAAGCTTCCCGTATGTAAGGAATTGACTGAATTTTAAACAAAACGACGGGATATTTCATGAAAGCCCCGCAAGATGTTTTTGCCGAGTATCTGGCCAACGAAAACCTGAAGATGACGCCCCAGCGGCGCATCATTCTTGACACGTTGCTCAAAAAAAACGACCACCTCTCCTCGGAGGAGCTCTACGCTCTCGTCAAAAAACGGGATGCCTCCATCGGACAGGCCACGGTCTACAGAACTCTCAAGCTTCTCAGCGACTCCGGGCTGATCGAGCCGCTGGACTTCGCGGACGGCGTTACCCGTTACGAATCCAGCTACGGCAAGGATCACCACGACCATCTCATTTGCGAACGATGCGGCAAAAACATCGAGATCGTGGACGAGATCATCGAACACCGCCAGGAACAGCTCGCCGAAAAACACGGCTTCACCCTGCAACGCCACAAGATGTATCTCTACGGCGTCTGCTCGGAGTGCCGCAAAAAGTAGCTACTCGTCCAACCTGGCCAGAAACTGCGCCAGAGCCGGAATTTCCCCATGCACCGTACGCCACGTGTATCGGTTGCCCTTTTTTTTGCCCTCGGCCATGAACTGAATGCCGAGCCCGATGGCCCCCCGACGCCCGGAAAAACGGCTGCGGACAATGCCCATGGCCGTGAAGAACGAATACTTGCGCGTCTTGGGATTCCAAACGCTGACCCTCAAAACGAGTTGGCTACCCCGATCGAGAGGCGGAAGCCCTCCCTTGGGATTGACGATGAACAGGCGCATTCCGCCAGCCGAGATGTTCTCCACCGCGAGACGTGTACGGCTGTCGTATCGGGCCGGGTTGTTCACGGTCTGCATGTCCGGCCGGAACAACCAGAAGGTACGCGCTTTCTTTGCGCTCCATGCCTTGACCCGGACAGCGCCCTCGTGAGCCACTCTCTGGCGGGGATGCCGCCGCCGTAGAATAAACCGATAACGCACTGGCGTGAACAGGCTCAATTCCTTGAGGACAACCCCCCGCTTGGCCACATGGGCCACCAACGTGGTGAAGGCGTTGATCCGCTTGCCGGAATAGGCAAAAGGTCGAACGAAACAAACGACCTGCTGATGCTTGAGATTAACGAGGGTCGGCCTGGCATTGAGCAACTGAAGCTGCATCCTCCCCCCGGTAACGCTGGTGACCCTGACGTCGCACAGCTTGCGCCCCACTCCGCCCCCGGAATACATGCAGACCTCGATGACCACGCCCTTCGACACCAAATAATTTTCCACGGCGCGCCGCTTGCGCCGCCAGAACAAACGGGCCGCCCACCGACCAACCACAAGCTGAATAAGCAGCCTGTACCGCCACAGGACATAGACCGCGATCATGGGAAGGACCACGGACAACATCCGGATCAACAGTTCCATGAAATCGAAGTGCCCACTGCCGCCAAAGGTGCGCTGCACCTCCCGCAGATAATCGGACTGGGCCAGGAATCGGACCATTTTCACACCGGTTGCGGTTCAAAAGATTGACTATTTTTGCTACTAATCCGGACCAATTGCAATTTCAATTCCTTCCAGCTCATTCGAAAACGACGACACCGAGGCCATCCTGGTCGAGGCATCGCGACCTATTCTGCGACACGAAAACACAACATTCTGTAATACCAACACATCTTCTTAGACGCTTCGGTTCAACGCCAACCCAACGATCATATGTCATTCCGAATTTCCTGTTAAGACAAGAATCGTCCGCGCCAGGGTGCCGCGCGCCGGCTTTCCGCAACGGACCATGGGCACTTCTTCTTCCGCGACACAGGGGTGGGGCTAAAGTCGACCAGCCCCTTCAAGGTCCCCCAAGGACTCGCGCCGAAGCCCACCCTCAAGGTTCGACAATCGCGTGGAGCCAAGATCGACATAATAGATATGTAATAGCCGGCACAAACGGGTGCGCGGATAACGCCAGCCAAACGCGCGACTCGGGCGACTCGCCGATCCATTCGGATGTCGTCCCGCCAATGTCCTAGAAGTATCCGTTGCAAATTCCGACCAATTCAATTGGTGACATATTTTCCTGGCACGGCTCAACCGGCCTCACGGCCTCCCCCTCCAACATCCTGACGGCTTTCAGGAAAGTCCGTTCCAACCAGACTTTTCATGCAGGTATCTCCCTTCTACCTCTTCCCCGAAAAGCAGGACAACAATGGTCACAATTTTTTTATCCAATAAATTTGAATTATTAAACTGGAAATAAATGGAAATGGCTTGGGGATAACGATTCCTATCCTTATTATTTTTCAACAGGCACCTGTTGAAAAGTAAAACTAAACGTGTCTATTCTCCTGCATTTGGTGAATAGAACAGTCGATGAATTTCCAGGTGATTGCAATACATCAAGGACTTTGTCCACACTACAACTTACTAGTATAATAATATTTTTACGGTTTGACGAAAAACTTATCATCGGTGTAGAGTACTGTTTCCCAAGTTAAAAAAACATTTTCAATCCATATAATTCGAATCGGAGGAAAACATGGCCGATCCTACCACTCAAACGCTGCATATTACGCTTCCCGGCACCGGCAACATCCAAAACTACGCAATCACGCCGGACCTCCCTGTTCAGTTCGATTTCGACCTCTCCTCTGCTGAATTCGCCGGCCGGGACGGAGATCTTGAGATAACCGTAGAGGGTGGGGGCACCATCGTCCTCGAAAATTACCAGGAGCTGGCCGACAGCGGTTCGCTGCCCTCCTTCATCATGGCCAGCGGCGAGGTGGTGGCTGGCGACGTCTATCTTTTCGCTTTCGAGAATGCGGACCAGACTTCCGAGGATATGGAAACCGCGGCTGGCGCCAACGGCGGCGGCTCCGGTGCAGGTGAGTACAACGACGACGCAGGTTCCCTGGCGGACGGTCTGACCGCTCTGGGCGGCCAGGACGACGCTTACGCAGCCCAGTCCCTGCCGACCATTACGGGCGTCATCGGCAACACTCCGCCCGTCGCCAATGACGATTTCGCCGCAATCGCCGAGCAGGGCGACGCCGACTTCGTTATCGGACGCACCATCGTCTTCGTCCAGGACGAACAGGAGTACCACAATGCCCTGGCGCAGGCCGAAAGCGGCGAGCTGCCCGGCTTCATGAGCGAATTCTTCCCCCTGTCCTCCGGCGGCGGATTCTACATCGATAATCCCAATCCCCCGCAAACCCCCGGCCTGATCGAGGGCAACGTCATCGATAACGACATCGACGCCGGCGGCAATCACGACCAGTTGCGCATGGTCACCATCGAACTCCTGAGCGGAAATCACGATAACGTGGACACCGCCCCGGTTGAAGTGTTGTCCGACGACACCGTAATCATGGGCAAATATGGCGTGCTGGTCATTGATGCCGACGGGCACTGGGACTACACCCTGAATCAGGAATGGGCCGACGTCCTCGACGAGGGCGAGACCTATGATGAAGTTTTTCAGTACACCATCGCTGACAATGAAGGCGGTGAGAGCAACACCGCCACCCTTACCATCACGGTCAACGGGTCCAATGACATGCCCATCGCCCACGACGACCTGAACGTCCAGGCTGTCGAAACCGGCGATTCCGAAAGCTACGCCCTCCACGCTTCGGTCCACGATTCGGACCTCGGCGAGGAAGGAGCCCAGGTGGACGTCCATGACGACGAAAGCCACGACTACCAGGACACCGGCAACATCGTCGTCCACGGCAATGTGCTCGCTGGCGACGACGCTGGCGGCACCACCGATGCCGACGTGGACGGCGGCGACTCTCCCGACGGCCAGACCATGTTCGTGGTCGGCGTATATTCCCACGCCACCCAGACCTACGACCACGACCTGCCCGGTGAAGGCGTCCCTGATTTCGAATCCTCTGACGGCCAGTCCTATGGCGTCGCCAAGGCCAACCCCGAAGGCGAAGTCTCTGTAAACGGCCAGTTCGGCACCCTGACCATCCGCGCCGACGGCTCCTATGACTACGAACTCTACACTCCCGAGGACGGCGAGGCCTACGACGCCCTGAACGCGCTGAATTACGACAGCGAAGACAACGTCGACCAGTTCTCCTACGGGATCATGGACGACTCCGGCGCCTTCAACTACGCCAACATTTCCTTCACCGTAAACGGCGCCAACGACGCTCCCGTTGCCTATGCGGACGAAAATTCCGTAGTCGAGTTCGGCCTCAAGAATATGGAGGACGAAGGCTACACAGGCCTGATCGAAGGCAACGTCATCACCGGCGACGAGTCCGGCATCGGAGAAGACCTCGACGCGGACGACACCCAGATGTTCGTCTCCTTCGTTTCCTCGAACAACACCGAAGAAAGCGGCTCCCTTTACACTGACGACAACATGGATTCCGGCGCTTCGACGACCCTCAACGGCGAATTCGGTATTTTGACCATCAATGCCGACGGCTCCTACGAATACGAACTTCAGAACGACTGGGAAAGCGTCCAGGCCCTCAACGAGGAGGACCATCCGCAGGACGTCTTCGTTTACACCGTCACCAACGGCTACGCGGACGGCGTCTACAGCAACACCGCGACCCTGACGATCAATATCTCCGGCGCGAATGACGCTCCGGTGGCCGAAAACGACTACAACGCCTTCACCGAATCCGTGGACGACCAAGGCGCGGCCGAGGTCGCGGGCAATCTGCTGGCAGGCGACGACTTCGGCGGCGTGGCCGACCACGACGCGGACAACTCGTTGTCCGAGTTCACTGTTACCGGCGTCGAAAGCCAAAACACCGAGAACACGGCCGGTTCCGGCGACGGGTTCGACTACGTGCTCCAGGGCCAGTACGGTACCCTCTATCTGAACGAGGACGGCGGCTACAAGTACGTCGAGGACCAGGATGCCACCAATTATCTGAATATCGGTGACGAGCCGGTCCAAGATGTCTTCAAATACACCATGACCGACAACCAGGCCGGTGTCCCGGGCGATGATGCAGGTACTCTGACGATCACCATCTCCGGCGCAAACGACGCTCCGGTGGCCGAAAACGATTACAACGCCTTCACCGAATCCGCGGACGACCAGGGCGCGGCCGAGGTCACGGGCAACCTGCTGGCAGGCGACGACTTCGGCGGCGTGGCCGACCACGACGCGGACAACTCGTTGTCCGAGTTCACTGTTACCGGCGTCGAAAGCCAAAACACCGAGAACACGGCCGGTTCCGGCGACGGGTTCGACTACGTGCTCCAGGGCCAGTACGGCACCCTCTATCTGAACGAGGACGGCGGCTACAAGTACGTCGAGGACCAGGACGCCACCAATCATCTGAATATCGGCGACGAGCCGGTCCAGGATATCTTCGAATACACCATGACCGACAACCAGGACGGCGGAGCCAAGGAAAGCACCGCCACCCTGAGCATCCAGATTCTCGGCACCAACGACACGGCCGTCATCAGCGGCACCGACACCGGCGCCATGACCGAGGACGTGGACGTCTCCGAAGCGGGACTGCTGACCGCCGATGGTACGCTCACCGCCTCCGACGTGGACAACACCGACAACGCGTTCAAGCCCGTCACCGAAGCCACCGACTCCCACGGCGGCAAGTTCACCATGGACGGCTCCGGCAACTGGCACTACGAGGTCGGCAACGCCTCCGTGCAGGGCATGGGCACCGATGAAGAGTACGTCAGCGAATTCACTGTCGAATCCGAGGACGGGACCACCCACACCGTGACTGTGACGGTCAACGGCGCGAACGACGCCCCCATCGCCGAAGACGACAATCTCGGCGACGTGAATGAAGAGTCCGGTTCTTCCCTGTCTCTCGGCTTCGTGGGCGAGGACAACGGCAACGGCGCGGACCACGACATCGACGTCAACGACAGCATTGTCAGCTACAGCGCCCACGGCGACCTGCCTGCGGGCGTGACTCTGACCGAAAACGGCGAGGTCCTGTTCAACGCAGACGACCCGGCCTACAACAACCTGGCCGCCGGTCACTCTCTTGAGGTCACCTTCCAGTACGTGGCCAACGACGGCGAGGCCGATTCCCAGCCCGCCACCGTGACCTTCAAGGTAATCGGCACCAACGACGGCGCGACCATCGACACGGACACCGAAGGCGACACCGCCACCGGCAACCTCTTCGAGGTCGACTGGTCCAATAATGACGAGACCAAGGCCGACGATTTCCAGGCCAGCGAGGAAAGCGGCTCCGCGCAGTACGATCAATACGGCAACCTCGTGGTCGAGCCCGCACCCGAGACCCTGCACGCAGAGGGCCATCTGACCGTGACCGACCCGGACGACCACTCCGTGGGCACCCCGGTCGACACCGTGGACGAAGCCACCCTGGCTCCGACCGTGACTCACAACGCAGGCGAGTACAGCGGCAGCTTCGACGCTAACGGCGACTACTCCATCACCACGGATGAGGGCGGCACCTTCACCATCAAGGCCGACGGCTCCTGGTCCTACGATATCGACAACACCCTGGATGTGGTCCAGGAACTGGGCGACGGCGAGTCCTTCACCGAAACCTTCACAGTCACATCCCAGGACGGCACCGCCACCCATGACGTCACGGTGACCGTAAACGGCTCCAACGACGCCCCGGTCATCACTAATATCTCCGCTCCGGTGGAGGACTTCGAGGACGGTGCTTCCGGCTGGTCCGACAACACCGTGACCGAAACCTCCGGCGCGTTCACCGACTTCCTCGGCCGCTTCGGCAAGGGCGACTCCATCGAAAAGACCTTCGAAGTCGCGGAAGACGCCAAGTCGGCGACCATCGAATTCAACGTCTACGAGATCGACTCCTGGACCTTGAGCGACAACTCCTCCTGGGGTTACGATACGCTGACCTTCACCGTAAACGGCAACGAAGTGGAAATTCCCCTGGAACGGAACCTCCGCGACGATGATCCCGTGGACAACACGGACCGCTCCGGCACCATCACCGGCCCCGACGGTACTCTCATTCACTGGACCTTCTCCGCCGTGACCGATGGCACCGAGAACCTCGGCTTCGCCGGTTACGAAGACCAGATCCACCATGTGACCATCACCGTGGAGAACCCCGGCGACACCATCAGCCTGGGTCTCGGCTCCACCCTGAACGAAGCGCTGGAAAACGAATCCTTCGGCATCGACAACGTGGCGGTCAATTCCATAGACGAAAACGGCGATGTAATCCTGACCATCGATGAGAACGTGCCCGGCTCCGTTGCCGTGGCCCAACTCGACGCCACCGACGTCGAAGGCCATGCGGTCCACTACGTCATCAACAAGGTTCTGGACGCCGACGGCAACGACGTCACCGGCGACGGCCTTTTCATCGTGGACGGCGACAAGATCCTGACCGCGGACGGCAAGGCTTTTGATTACGAGACAAGCAGTCAGTATACCGTGACCGTCTCCCCTGTGGACTCCCAGGGCACTGTTGGTCAGGATGTGGACATTACCATTAATATCGGCGACGTGAACGAACCGCCCACAGGCGAGGACTTCACCATGCACGTCGGGCTGGACGGCGCGCCCGTGCCCTTCCTGGGCGAGGACGCCAACGACTCCGCCGACGACCACGTTTCCGACCCCGAGGACGACTCTCAGGCCCTCGACGTCATGATTACCGACCTGCCCGACCACGGCACGCTCTACGACGGCGACGGAAATCCCGTCAAATCCGGCAATCTGAACAGCACCCACTATGACCTCAACGAGTTGACTTACGTGCCCGACTCGGAAGCCCTCGATGGAGTGCTCCTCGGCTCGCGCAACTCCGATGACGCCGACATCGACAACTGGGGCCAGGGTTCCGGCGCAACCCGCGTCCTGACCTTGGACACCAATGGCGACGGCACCGACAATGTTACCATCACCACGACAGTCAGCGAAGGCAAGCTGATCCAGTACGCCGAACCCAACACCGGTCACATCGGCCACGGCATAGCCAACGGCAGCCGCAACGGCCTGGATTCCGACGAGACCATTACCGTCACCTTCGACGGCGCGGACGTGTCCTACGCCGAGATCGGCTTCTCCGGCCTGGGCGGCTACTTCAACCCGGGCAGCCCCCAGCAGGCGTTCGCCACCTGGGAGGCCTGGGACGGCGACGAGTTAGTCGCCTCCGGTGAAGTCAACAACGGAATGATAAACGGCGTAGCCACCGACGGCGGCGGCGCGGGCGATATCTATCAGAACATGATTCTGGACGGCTCCGTGCTTGGTGAAGGCAAGGTCTTCGACAAACTGGTGTTCTCGACCACTGAAGAGAACGACGGTCCCTACCCCGCCACCTGGGAGCTGTCCTATGTCGACGTCGAATTCGCCAGCAACGATTCCTTCGACTACATCCCCGTGGATTCCGAAGGAATGACCGATCCCGACGGCTCCTCCACCGTGACCATCGACATTCTGCCCGACCGCCCGGTCGACCAGGACCCGGTCGCCGTGAACGACTCCGCCTCGGTCTACGAACCCAACACCGACGGGCTCGACTACACGGTCTCGGCCAATGTCCTGTCCAACGACGTTGACGCAGACAACACCCCGGGCGAGATGTCCCTGACCTCGCTGACCTACACGGACTCCGACGGGCTGGCGACCTTCATCGACTTCCAGAACGGAACCATCACCGTGGACGGCACTGAAAGCGAATACAACGGCTCCTTCCAGGCCGAACACGGCATCATGACCATCGGAGCCGACGGCAACTACACCTACACGGCCACCGACAACACTCCGACGCCCGATGACGCGCCCACCGAAACCTTTACCTACACGATGACCGACGGCGACACCGTGGACAACGATGCATCTCAGACCGCCGACCTGGTCATCACCGTCAACGGTCTCAACGACGCTCCGGTGGACGGCAACGAAACCGCGACCACGGCCGAGGACTCCAGCAAGTCCGGCAACGTGCTGGACAACGCTTCCGACGTGGACGGCGACGACCTGCAAATCACCTCCTTCAAGGTGGCGGGAGACGAAACTATCCATAACGCCGGAGACCAGGTGGACATCGAGAACGTGGGCACCATCCGAATCGACGCCAACGGCTCCTATACCTTTGACCCAGCGGACAACTTCAACGGCACTGTGCCGCAGATCACCTATACGGTTTCCGACGGCGACCTGACCGACACCTCCACCCTCGACATCACGGTCGCCCCGGTGAACGACGGCCCCGATGCGGTGGACGACGGCTCCCAGACCGAACCGCTGACCATGGATGAGGACGGCACTCTGTTCGTCAACGTCCTGAACAACGACTCCGACCCCGAGGACGACTCCCTGTCCATCACCGACTTTGACGAGAACGTGTACGACAGCGACAACAACCTGATCGGCACCGTGGCAGTGGGCACCAACGAAATCGGGCAGACCGGCCTGATCTTCACTCCGGTGGGCGACTACAATGGTCCGGCGCAGTTCGAATACACCATCTCGGACGGCGAAAAGACCGACTCCGCCACCGTGACCATCCAGGTCGCCCCGGTGAACGACGCTCCGGTGGACGAGAACGAAACCGTGACCGTCACCGAACCCGACGGCGTGAACAATACCGCCGAGATCGCTGAAGGCAACGTGCTGGCCAACAGCGCCGATCCCGACAACAGCGACAACAATCCGCTCGACGACACCCCGTCCTTGACCTCGCTGACCTACACGGCGGCGGACGGAACCGCCACAGTGGTGGACTTCGCCTCGAACACCATCACCGTGAACGGTCAGGAAAGCGGCTACGCTGGCTCCTTTGAGACCGACTTCGGCATTCTGGAGATCGCTTCCAACGGTGACTACACTTTCACCGCGACGAATGAGGCCTTGGTGGACGGATACAATCCCGAGGAAGTCATCACCTACACCATGACCGACGAGGGCGGCCTGCCCGACACATCCACCCTGACCATCACGGTCAACGGCCTCAACGATGCCCCGGTGGCCCGGAATGACGCCTTCGGCCACATTGCCGAAGGGTCCACCGGCACCGAGGACGGCGGCCTGCACAGAGTGGGCAACGTGGGCGACAACGACTCCGACGTGGACACCATCGACACCCCGGACACCATGACCTACTCCGCGACCGGCGACCTTCCGGCCGGCGTGACGCTCGAAGCCAACGGCGACGTCCTCTTCGACGCCACCAACACGGCCTATGACCATCTCGGTGTGGGCGAATCCAAAACCGTGTCCTTCGACTACCAGGTGGATGACGGAAACGGCGGCACCAGCGCAGCCACGGCCGAGTTTACCGTGACCGGCACCAACGACGCCCCGACCCTTGATCTGTCCGGAGGACAGGTGGTCTTCGAGGGCCACGGGGCGGCCTACCGCAACATGCTTGGCGTCTACGAGATGGCCGACGGTGCGCCGGTCAACGCCGAGATCATCATGGAAAACGTGTTGACAACGAATCCCGGCGAAGTGCTCACGACCTACGGCGACGGCGAGGACCTTCACTACTTCCTGGTGAGCGTCGGATACGGCCCGACTCCGAAGGGCACCCCGTCATTCGAATGGAACGATTCCACAGGTGAATGGGACATCGTCTTCACCGAAGACAATGGCAACCAGACCACTTACGATGTGCGTTTCGACGACATGACGCTGAACCCCAACGATCCCGAGACAACCTTCGGCGATGGTTCGGGCAGGAAGGAATATGACGATCTGAATCACGACTATGAAGTGGAAGTGGACGACCAATTGGTCGAAGGCTATCAGACTCACGGGGACGACGACGACTTCGACGACATCCTTGCCGACGAGCAGCCCGGAGCGGACGGCCCGGACCACGGCCCGGTAATCTTTACCGAGGGCGACGCCCCGGTGCACGTCACCGGCGCGGTGGATATTTCGGACATCGACTCCGACAACATGTCCTCCATCACCATCACCTACACGCCGGTGACCGATGACGTCCTCTCCATGGACACCACGGGCTTCACCGACAAGGGGCTGACCAACAACGACGACGGCACCGTCACCTGGACCATCGAAGGCGACGCGCCCAAGGCAGACTATGAGGCCATGCTCCAGACCCTAACCTTTGAAAACACCTCGAATGATCCGCTGGCCGACGACCCGGCCACCGAGGGAATCGAAAACCTGCGCGAATACACCATCACGGTCTACGACGACCAAGGCGCGCCCAGCAACACGGCCGTGGCCTCGGTCCAGGTCGCCCCGGTGAACGACGGCCCCGACGCGGTGGACGACGGCTCCCAGACCGCCCCGCTGACCATGAATGAGGACGGCACTCTGTTCGTCAATGTCCTGAACAACGACTCCGACCCCGAGGGCGACTCCCTGTCCATCACCGACTTTGACGAGAACGTGTACGACAGCGACAACAACCTGATCGGCACCGTGGCCGTGGGCACCAACGAAATAGGGCAGACCGGCCTGATCTTCACTCCGATGGGCGACTACAATGGCCCGGCGCAGTTCGAATACACCATCTCGGACGGCGAAAAGACCGACTCCGCCACCGTGACCATCCAGGTCGCCCCGGTGAACGACGGTCCCGACGCGGTGGACGACGGCTCCCAGACCGAACCGCTGACCATGAATGAGGACGGCACTCTGTTCGTCAACGTCCTGAACAACGACTCCGACCCCGAGGACGACTCCCTGTCCATCACCGACTTCGACGAGAACGTGTACGACAGCGACAACAACCTGATCGGCACCGTGGCCGTGGGCACCAACGAAATCGGGCAGACCGGCCTGATCTTCACTCCGGTGGGCGACTACAACGGCCCGGCGCAGTTCGAATACACCATCTCGGACGGCGAAAAGACCGACTCCGCCACCGTGACCATCCAGGTCGCTCCGGTGAACGACGGTCCCGACGCGGTGGACGACGGCTCCGAGGCCGAACCGCTGACCATGGATGAGGACGGCACTCTGTTCGTCAACGTCCTGAACAACGACTCCGACCCCGAGGACGACTCCCTGTCCATCACCGACTTTGACGAGAACGTGTACGACAGCGACAACAACCTGATCGGCACCGTGGCAGTGGGCACCAACGAAATCGGGCAGACCGGCCTGATCTTCACTCCGGTGGGCGACTACAATGGTCCGGCGCAGTTCGAATACACCATCTCGGACGGCGAAAAGACCGACTCCGCCACCGTGACCATCCAGGTCGCCCCGGTGAACGACGCTCCGGTGGACGAGAACGAAACCGTGACCGTCACCGAACCCGACGGCGTGAACAATACCGCCGAGATCGCTGAAGGCAACGTGCTGGCCAACAGCGCCGATCCCGACAACAGCGACAACAATCCGCTCGACGACACCCCGTCCTTGACCTCGCTGACCTACACGGCGGCGGACGGAACCGCCACAGTGGTGGACTTCGCCTCGAACACCATCACCGTGAACGGTCAGGAAAGCGGCTACGCTGGCTCCTTTGAGACCGACTTCGGCATTCTGGAGATCGCTTCCAACGGTGACTACACTTTCACCGCGACGAATGAGGCCTTGGTGGACGGATACAATCCCGAGGAAGTCATCACCTACACCATGACCGACGAGGGCGGCCTGCCCGACACATCCACCCTGACCATCACGGTCAACGGCCTCAACGATGCCCCGGTGGCCCGGAATGACGCCTTCGGCCACATTGCCGAAGGGTCCACCGGCACCGAGGACGGCGGCCTGCACAGAGTGGGCAACGTGGGCGACAACGACTCCGACGTGGACACCATCGACACCCCGGACACCATGACCTACTCCGCGACCGGCGACCTTCCGGCCGGCGTGACGCTCGAAGCCAACGGCGACGTCCTCTTCGACGCCACCAACACGGCCTATGACCATCTCGGTGTGGGCGAATCCAAAACCGTGTCCTTCGACTACCAGGTGGATGACGGAAACGGCGGCACCAGCGCAGCCACGGCCGAGTTTACCGTGACCGGCACCAACGACGCCCCGACCCTTGATCTGTCCGGAGGACAGGTGGTCTTCGAGGGCCACGGGGCGGCCTACCGCAACATGCTTGGCGTCTACGAGATGGCCGACGGTGCGCCGGTCAACGCCGAGATCATCATGGAAAACGTGTTGACAACGAATCCCGGCGAAGTGCTCACGACCTACGGCGACGGCGAGGACCTTCACTACTTCCTGGTGAGCGTCGGATACGGCCCGACTCCGAAGGGCACCCCGTCATTCGAATGGAACGATTCCACAGGTGAATGGGACATCGTCTTCACCGAAGACAATGGCAACCAGACCACTTACGATGTGCGTTTCGACGACATGACGCTGAACCCCAACGATCCCGAGACAACCTTCGGCGATGGTTCGGGCAGGAAGGAATATGACGATCTGAATCACGACTATGAAGTGGAAGTGGACGACCAATTGGTCGAAGGCTATCAGACTCACGGGGACGACGACGACTTCGACGACATCCTTGCCGACGAGCAGCCCGGAGCGGACGGCCCGGACCACGGCCCGGTAATCTTTACCGAGGGCGACGCCCCGGTGCACGTCACCGGCGCGGTGGATATTTCGGACATCGACTCCGACAACATGTCCTCCATCACCATCACCTACACGCCGGTGACCGATGACGTCCTCTCCATGGACACCACGGGCTTCACCGACAAGGGGCTGACCAACAACGACGACGGCACCGTCACCTGGACCATCGAAGGCGACGCGCCCAAGGCAGACTATGAGGCCATGCTCCAGACCCTAACCTTTGAAAACACCTCGAATGATCCGCTGGCCGACGACCCGGCCACCGAGGGAATCGAAAACCTGCGCGAATACACCATCACGGTCTACGACGACCAAGGCGCGCCCAGCAACACGGCCGTGGCCTCGGTCCAGGTCGCCCCGGTGAACGACGGTCCCGACGCGGTGGACGACGGCTCCCAGACCGAACCGCTGACCATGGATGAGGACGGCACTCTGTTCGTCAACGTCCTGAACAACGACTCCGACCCCGAGGACGACTCCCTGTCCATCACCGACTTTGACGAGAACGTGTACGACAACGACAACAACCTGATCGGCACCGTGGCCGTGGGCACCAACGACCTCGGGCAGACCGGCCTGATCTTCACTCCGGTGGGCGACTACAATGGCCCGGCGCAGTTCGAATACACCATCTCGGACGGCGAAAAGACCGACTCCGCCACCGTGACCATCCAGGTCGCCCCGGTGAA
>Ga0334893_1000079_pt1 | contig 175267 bp, 181 predicted proteins | sample GraSluR3_MG_5_FD_207218 | JGI IMG/M metagenome (GOLD analysis project Ga0334893, IMG submission 207218) | Sludge microbial communities from methane-producing bioreactor in Wageningen University, Netherlands - Granular Sludge_09_05-R3 | ecosystem: Engineered > Bioreactor > Anaerobic >...
AATTCAAAGACTAACGAAAAAATAAAAAAAGTACGCACTTTTTAAAACATAAAGAAAGCTTGGATTGCCCTATCTACAAGGGTTTCCAAGCTTTTTGTATCTTACAAGTGTCAAAGACAGGATTATATCACAAATGCCAGCCATCTGCAAGGTCTTGTGCTTATTTGTTTTTCATTGCATCCCAGTCCTTCATGAACTTGGCAAGACCTGCATCTGTGAGTGGATGATTCAAAAGCCCTAAAAGCGTCTGATAAGGGATCGTTGCAACGTCTACGCCTGCTTTGGCACAGTTTAACACGTCCATTTGATTCCTGAGACTGGCCGCGACGATCTTGGTTTCAATTTTATTTACCATAAATATTTCCCTTATGTCCTTAATAAGGGTACCAACTCCGTCCTGGCTGATATCATTTAGTCGACCTACAAATGGAGCTACAAAATACGCACCAGCCCGTGCAGCTATCAGAGCCTGGTTTGCAGAAAACACCAGTGTCACTGCAACCTTGACACCTCTATTGCTTAGAATCTTGCAAGCCTGTATACCTGCCCAGTTACATGGCAGCTTGATTATCATCTTGTCGCTTAATTCATTTAACTTTAATCCTTCTTCCACCATTTCTTCCGGATCTAAAGCGGTGACTTCGGCAAAAACAAATCCATCTACCAAGGCATTGATAGTCTTGATAACCTCTTCAAAATCCATGCCTTCTTTGGCGATCAGGCTGGGATTTGTCGTGACCCCTTCGATTATCCCAAGCTTTGCTGCTTTTTCAATGTCATCGATATTTGCAGTATCCAAGTAAAATCTCATAATTCATCAACCTCCTGTAAACGATTATATCACTTTTTGAACATTTGTGCAACTATGAAATATTGAGCTGTGGGAATCTCCGTGTTTTTAAAATATTCTTATGGGTAATAAGATATATATGAAGTCCCTTTATTAAAACATCGGGCTATAAAAACCAATAAAGAAACGAAAGGATGGTAAATGTGAGCATATACGATATCAAGGTCAAGACGATAGACGGAGAAGAGACTACTCTTGAAAAGTACAGAGGCAAGGTTCTTTTAGTGGTAAACACTGCAAGCAAGTGCGGCTTTACTCCTCAATACGAAGGTTTGGAGGCTCTGTACCAGAGCCTCGGAAACAAGGATTTTGAAATTCTCGCCTTTCCCAGCAATCAGTTTAAAGAAGAGCCCGGGAGCAATGTCGAAATCAAGAGTTTCTGCCAATTGAATTACGGAGTCACATTCCCCTTATTTGACAAAGTTGACGTAAGGGGAGAAAATGTCCATCCAATTTATGCATATCTAACTGAAAAGGCTCCCTTTCAAGGCTGGGATCTATCCGATGAAGTCCAAAAGAAGTTCCATGGAATTAATGTGGACCGAAGCCCGGAATTTGCTGAAGATGAAAGCGTCAAGTGGAATTTCACCAAATTTCTCATAGACAAAAATGGAAATGTGGTAAAAAGATTTGATTCCTGGGTGGAGCCAGAGGACATAGCAGACTCCATAAGAGAGCTTATCTGATCCATAGGGGCACCCGAGTCATAACGGGATGCCCTTTTTTCGTTGTAAAGACATCGATCTTGATTTATAATTACATTTACACGAGTTGCAAACACTATGAAATGGAGACATTTATGAACAAACTAAGCAAGATGGATGCATTTCTTGCATCCGCATTTAAATATCAACACACCTTTCAGTGTCCCAAATGCAGGTCTTCGATGGCTCTGATTAACAAGAATCTTATATGTGAATCAAACCACTCATTTGACATATCAAAAAAAGGCTATGTCAACCTTTTGCTCGCCCCTCATGATTCGATATATAGTAAAAGTCTTTTCCAAGCCCGTCAAAAGACCGCAGATGCAATGGTGTTCCACATATTGATGGATGCGGTGGCAGAAAGCATCAATAGACTTTGCGGCAAGGAAAGCATAAGCATCTTGGATGCGGGATGCGGAGAGGGGAGCATAAGCGCCGGCATATATAAAAGGCTTGGTGCCCGTGATATTGAATTCCACGGAATCGACATCTCCAAGGAAGGGATATCTATCGCCGGAAACTGTGGCCTCCCCATCCTATGGAGCGTAGGCGACCTTTCAAACCTCCCTTATAAAAACGAGGCCTTCGACGTGATACTAAACGTGCTTTCACCCTCCAACTACTCTGAGTTTTTCAGAGTAATGAAGAAAAATTCCACTATGATAAAAGTAGTTCCCGGACCCGGCTATCTGAGAGAGTTCAGAAATATATTATTTTCAAGTACGTCGAGAGCATCTTATTCGAATCAAAATGTAAAGGACTTGTTTAAAAAAAACCTCTCCAACTTCAAATCACAAAAGATGCAGTATTCATTTTCACCGGATGAGCTTCAGCTTCATAACCTTATCGAGATGACGCCTTTGCTGGTTGACAGGAGTCTGGCATCTGCTGAAAAAGAAAAATTAAAAAAAATCCAGACAATAAGCCTGGATTACGAAATACTCACCGGGAGCAAGACATAGGTCTTCTCCCGGCGTTTTATTTGCTTATTCTCTTACTGCTTCAACTGCTTTTAAGAATTGTTCATCGTCTTCCAGTCTGTATTCCTGTGAATACAACAGCTCTTCATCGATTTCCACGATAATATCCGGTTCTATTCCGATACCATGTATATTTCGTCCATTAGGAGTAAAATACTCGGATATGGTTATCTTGTAGCCTGTTCCATCCCTATAGTCGCTCATGCGCTGTACGATGCCCTTTCCAAATGACGTAGTGCCGACGATTACGCCTTCTCCGGTATCCTGGAGGGCTCCTGCGAAAATCTCCGCTGCACTTGCCGAGCCTTCATTTATTATGACTGCCATAGGCAATTCGAGTTTTTGTCTGTCCGTAGACCTTTCATATTCCCTATTCCCCTGCTTGTCCTGGGTATAGACTATTACAGATTCCCCCATTATTCTATCCAGCATATCCACGACTGCATTCATCATTCCCCCCGGATTATCTCTAAGGTCGAATACTATTCCTTCTACCCCCTGAGCTATAAGTTCATCTAACTGTCTTTCAAACTCTTCAAATGTGTAGGGCTCAAATTGAGATATGGTCATATATCCTATGTTTTCGTATACTTGGCTTGATACGCTGGTCATGACGATCTCTTCACGGACTATGCTCATATTTATTTCTTCACCGGAATTTCTCTTCAAGACAGTTATTTCAACCGGTGTTCCTTCTTCGCCTTTTATTAGAGCTACAACCTCTTCAAGGTTCAGCCCTTTTATCTCCTCACCGTCAACTGCCATGATTATATCTCCCGAAGCTAGGCCCGCCTTTTGTCCCGGGGATCCATCTATGGGAGATACTATGGTTACTCTGTCGTCATCGCTCATGGTAACTACGACGCCTATGCCTACATAGCTGCCTTCCAGCTGCTCCAGATAAGTGGAAAACTGATCTTCGTTATAATATGCGGTGTAGGGATCTCCCACTGCATCGAACATTCCGGCCAGCGCCCCGTCAAATAGAGCCTGTTCATCCACATCCTTATAGTATGAGGTTTGAATCTCATTTTTCAGATTCAGCATCTTGGTTATAAAATCCGCAGTATGGGCATCTTTTGCCTGTACGATCACCTTGTCCCCAACTGCAATGGTTATCAGATTGGTAAACACGAAGGTGGCAATATTTGAAACTATAAGTACGGCGATAAAAACAAGCACATACCATTTTTTGTTATTGCTATTATTCTTATTCATATGGGTCTCCTTGAGTATAAATTGGCTTACGCTTCATTGTAACACATAAGCTTTAGATTTCATTAAAATGAAATCAGAAATATAAAAAATCGGGAGGATCTCCCGATTTTTTTGCTCTATGGCGATACATAGCTCAGCGGATTTACAGTATTTCCATTGATACGTATTTCAAAATGCAGATGTATTCCGGTAGACATTCCCGTGGTGCCCACTTCTCCGATTGGAGTTCCTGGGCTTACCTTATCTCCTACGCTTACATATCTTCTTGCAAGATGAGCATATACTGCCGAAACCCTGTTTCCATTGTCGTCAAGACCTAAGTCTATGGTAACCACATTTCCGTATCCTCCTGAATATGTGGATCCAATGACTTCTCCAAATCCTACGGCAATAGTATTTACACCTCTTCTGCCCCCTACGCTTATATCAATACCCGAGTGAAACCTTTGATACCCAAGTATCGGATGGATTCGGTTCCCATAAGGGGAGGTGATGCGGGCATACCCCGGAGTAGGCCACAAATATCTGCTGTTGACTTTTTCATTTATTGATTGTCGCGCCATTATCTCGTTTTTGATTTTATTGGATTCTGCTTCTAATGCCTTTTGTTCTTGTTCTAACAGCCTGGCATTGCTGGTAAGCTCCTTTACATATCCTTCACGGCTCACCCGAACTTGGCTTAGGCTGCTTCTTTGTCTCCTCGCCTCATTTTGCTTGGCGATTATGTTATTTTTTTCAACTTCGATTTCTTCTTTTTTAGACTCTATTTCCTTCTCGACAGCTTCAAGCTTTGCAAATATCTCCTGATCGTACTCTATTACGGTTCTTATCATATCTATCTTTGAAATAAGATCTCCGAAGTCATCGGCACTGAACAATATTTCCAGGTAGCTGCTCTCGCCGAACATGTACATCACCCTTAAGCGTTCATCAAGAACTTCTTTGTACTCTTTGCGTTCCTCTTCAGCTTTTTTAAGCTCTTCCCTTATTTTGACAAGCTTTGCTTCCGTGGCATCTACATCTCTTTGAAGGTTTGATATTATTCCTTCGATTTTAGTTATCTCTCCGTCCAGCCTTTGGACTTCTTCCATAACCTCGCTTATAGTGGCTTTTGTTGTATCGATTTTCTTTTGAGTTTCAGCTTGCTTTTGCTCTATGGACTCCAAATCGTTTTTCAGATCATCTACAGATTGGGCAGACACACCTGTAGACAAAAAGGACATAGTCATTAACAAGACCAGACCAAGCGACAATATTTTCTTTTTCAATGATCATTCCCCCTTTAAACGTCCAAAAATTTAGTTATGGAAAATAAGCTTCCAGTCGCCCCTACTATCAGCCCATAAATCATGAAGTAAAAGGTAACTGAGGGCAAAACAGCCTCCGGAGGAGCAAATGTAACTCCCATGATCAGCGCAGACTGCCCTGCCATAGCTCCCAACAGATAATAGTAGATGTTTCTGACCACCAATATTGCCAAGAAAGCTCCTGTAAACCCTAAAACTCCACCTTCTATGATGAAAGGAACTCTTATATACCAGTTAGTAGCTCCTACATATTTCATTATGCTTATCTCTTTCCTTCTGGAAAACACTGTAAGCTTTATGGTGTTGTAGATGATAAAGACTGATATTCCAGTCAAAATAACCAGTACCGCCAGGCTTAAAAGGTTGGTGAAATCATTGAATCTTATCAATGCATCCACATAGCCTTGTCCGTAATTGATATAATCTACTCCCTCAAGCTCAGATATGCTGTCGTTGACTTCCTTTATACGGGAAGAATCGGTAACTCTCAAAATGAATGATTCAGGAAGGGGATTGTCGCCTTCCAGACCTTGTAAAATCCCTTGATACTGCTCCAGGTTTTCCGACATTTTCTCAAGAGCTTCTTCCTTTGACTCGAACCTAACCTCTGATATCCTGGAGTCTGCAATGAAAAGCTCTTCCAACTGACTCTTCTGCTCTTGTGTGACTTCCTTTTCAACAAACACTTTAAGCTCAAGCTGGCTCTCAATATCGCTAGTCATGTGTTGAATATTTAGGGCAATAACCAGAAATATGCCCAGTATCACTAGAGCGGCTATAACGGATACCACCGAAGCGATGCTCATAAGAGTGTTTCGCTTGATGCTTCTGGCGGTGTCACGGATCAAGTACTTAAATGTATGAATCTTCACAGTCGTACCCGCCTTTCTTGTCACCTATCACCTTGCCTCCGTGCAAGGTAATTACCCTAGATTGCATCCTATTTACAATTTCCCTGTCATGGGTAGCCATGATAATCGTCGTGCCTCTGTCATTGATATCCTTCAATAGCTTCATTATCCCTACTGAAGTCTTTGGGTCAAGATTACCCGTAGGCTCATCGCAAATTATTATTTTAGGATCGTTTATTATTGCCCTGGCTATGGATACCCTTTGCTGCTCTCCTCCTGATAGCTGATCAGGATAATATTTTTCCCTGTGGGATAGTCCGACCATTTTAAGCGCTTCAGGCACCTTTTCCTTAATGTCTTTATGCTTTTTTTCTATGATCTCCATTGCATAGGCTACATTTTCATATACTGTTTTATCCGACAATAACCTGTAATCCTGAAAAACTACTCCTACTTTTCTTCTATAAAAAGGAATCTTCCTTCTTTTGATTCCCGTAATGTCTTCCCCATCTACAAATATCTTTCCTTCACTGGGATCTAGTTCCTTGAGCATCATTTTAATCAGGGTAGTCTTGCCCGCCCCGCTTTTTCCAACTACGAAGACAAAATCTCCTTTACAGATGTTAAGATTTACATCCGACAAAGCTAGATGCTTCGTTTTATCATAAGTCTTATTGACATTTTCAAACGTTATCAAACTTTATTACCTCCGAATTATTAAGTTACACTTGTAACGATTGTGTAACTCTTTAGTCATTATATCAGAATAGCTGTTATATAAAAACCGATTTAAGAATTTTTCAAGAAAAAAAAGCGGTCTGAAAGCTCTCAAACCACCTTTGATTCTCATCTAATACATTTAAGCGTTTTTATTCACTCAACTGGTTTATTCGTGCTATAGTTTCAGGATCAAGGTTCCCCGTTTCCTCTAAATCATTTTCCTGCTGAAACCTCATTACCCCTTGAGCCGTCATATTTCCATATTGACCGTCTGCCTGACCGTCGAGATATCCCAGGCTGATCAGCTTTTCTTGTAGTACCTTGATTGCATCTCCTCTTTTGCCTATCTTGTAGGTTATAGATTCTGCAAAAAGGCTGTCTCTTGTCACTTTGTCAAGCTCACCGTTAACTTCAAGTCCTTTATCCCTTTGATACCTTTGCACCGATGAGGCCGTTTCCTCCCCGAAGGAGCCATTTGGATACTGAATCAAATAATCCATATAGTACAGAATCATCTGATATCTTAGAATTTCTTCCCCTTCTTTTCCCAGGGAATATATTATTTCTTCATTCTGCAAGGCTGTCATAGTATCAAAATCCAAAATTCCCGTCCCTTCGAATCCTTTGTCCCTCTGATAAGCACTCACTGCATCTTTGGTAGTTTCCTGGAAATTGCCGTTAGGAAACTCGTCTAGGTAGTCCAAATAGTAAAGGGTCAGTTGAAATTCGTAAACCTGGTCTGCAGATGATCCAATGGAATACTCCACGCCCTCCTCTATGTCCGAGCCAATAACGGAATTGCCGCTTCTGCTATCGTCTCCAAGCTGTTCCATTAAAGAATATCTGTCGTAAAAAGCCAACTTCATCTGGTCGCTTGACAAACTAAGACCCGTAAGCCTGTTTTCAATGATGTTCATCCCTTCGAAAGAAGCTGACAAAGACAATAAAAATACCAAAATGACGCAATATAAAAATACACCTTTAAATGACTTCATAAATTCGTCTCCTCTTGCACTTGTTATTTAACAATTCTACCAACAATCAACTGCCAAATCAAGCTTCAAAATCCTCTTGAATCCAAATCATGGCATTTAGACTTTTCACCTGCAAATCTTTGGGCTTGTAAAACAGCCCGGTCCTCTTCTGTCCCCTGGGAGTCAAGAAAGTCTCAAGATGCACCTTTTTGTATATTTCTTTGGCAGGAACTCCGCTATATGAGGGCAGATGCTTTTGCAAGAACTCTTGGCTTTTGAACATTTCAAAGGATTCCTCTTTAGTGGGACCGGCGTGGGGTAAAAATACGGGAAGTGGCCATTTGTTCGAAAGCAGGTAATCCATCTTCATTACATTCAAAGTCATCAACTCGTCAAAGCCTTTTTCAATGAGAAATTCCTTTAGAATCTCATAAGTCTTGTCTTTTGATACTCCGTTGTCGAAATACCCTCTTTTGTCCCAGTAAGATGCCAATTGCTTGAAAAATTCAAACATGGTCTCCATCTCCGTGTCAAAAACCATATCCAGCGCAAATTTGAATCCACCGTTGTTGTAGTACTTGTCGACCACATGTTCCACCTTCTCGAGCAAGCTCATATCGGAGTAGGTCATATAGCTGTTTTCAAGCACTTGATATGGCGGGTAGTGCCTGTACTTGTAGCCGTGCCTGTCAAGAAGCTCTGTCATAGGAGATCCCTTTAATATCTTCAAAAATCCCAGCTGCAGCATATGGGGCCTCAGCTCTATTATTTCATCAAAAGATGAAGCAAAGTCATCAATAGTCTCAAAGGGAAGCCCTGCTATCAAATCAAGGTGCAGATGTATGTTTTCAAGCCTTAATATCTTAAGGGTGTTTTCCTTTATTTTATATATGTCTGTAACTCTGTTGATCTCCTTAAGTGTTCTTTCATTCACCGTCTGAACCCCAACCTCAAGCTGTATTAGCCCTGGAGAGCTTCTAGACAGAATTTTGATAGTATCTTCATCCAAAAGATCTGCTGCTATTTCAAAATGGAAATTCGTGTTTGAGTTGTTGTCCACGATAAATTCCAGTAATTCCTTGCTTCTTTTCTTGTTGCAGTTGAAAGTTCTATCTACGAACTTGACCTGATCTACTCCCAAATCGATAAATCTTTTGATATCAACTTTCACTTTTTCCACTGATTTGAACCGCATGCTTTTTTCCACTGAAGACATGCAGTAGGCACAAGCAAAGGGGCAACCTCTGCTTCCCTCATAGTATATGATCCTTCCGCCCATGCTCGCGAGCTCATCATCCGGATAGGCATCCTTAAGAAAATCCATATCCATGAGATCAAATCCATCTTTTGTGGATACTATATTGCCCCCGTCTCTGTAGGTCAGAGCAGGTATCTCCTTAATGTCCAAGCCTTTGTCAATTGCCTCTATCAGCCTTTTGAAAGCAGCTTCCCCTTCACCTCGCACTATAATGTCTGCGCTGTAATGTTCAAGCTGTCCTTCAGAATCGTATGATACCTCCGGACCTCCTGCGATTATCAAGGAATCCGGCATGATTTTTTTTAAATTCCTTGCAAGCTTTGCCGTCTCATCACCATTCCAGATATAAACCGAAAATGCATATACATCAGCATTTTCCTCCGCAAGCTTGCTTAAGATGCTTTCCAAGTTATCATTTATGGTGAACTCCTTGAGAATTACTTCTCCTTCATTAAAATCCAGATATGACTTTATCGACCTGATAGCCAGATTGGTATGGATATATTTTGAGTTGAGACTGGTAAGTACTATTTTCATATAATTATTCCTCTTATGATTTATTCAGTGTCAATTATACCATATAAAAGGCGATTTGCAGCGCAAATCACCTTTTGTTGATAAATCAATTGTATTTACAGCATTTCCTTGACTATACTAACCAAGTTGTCCACATTGAATCCATAATTGTGGATTATCTCCTCACCTTTTGCGCTGGCTCCAAATTTATCTATCCCAAGGTTTCTGCCATTTTTCCCTGTAAACTCAGCCCAGCCAAAAGTTGATCCCATCTCAACTGAGACCCTTTTTTTGATGTCTTTCGGCAACACTGACTCCTTGTATTTATCGCTTTGTTTCTTGAACCTGAACATGGAAGGCATGGATACGACCCTTACGTCTATCTTGTCTTCTTTCAATTTCTTTTGTGCCTCCAGTGCCAGTGCCACTTCACTTCCTGTCGCTATGATTATAGCCTTGGCTTCTTTTTTCTCTGGAGATATCACGTAGGCTCCCTTCTCTACCCCTTTGAAACTTGCATTATCCAGGGTAGGCACATTCTGTCTGGTAAGCAGGATTGATGTTGGGTGGTCTTTCGACTCAAGAGCCAATATCCAAGCAGCTTTAGTCTCATTTGCATCTGCAGGTCTGATCACATCCATATTCGGCATGGCCCTAAGACCTGCCAGCTGTTCAACAGGTTCATGAGTAGGTCCATCTTCTCCCACTGCAACTGAGTCATGGGTGAACGCAAATATGGAAGGTATGCCCATTAGCGAGGCAAGTCTCATTGAAGGTCTCATGTAGTCGCTGAAAATGAAGAACCCTCCGGCAAAGCCTTTAAGACCATGGAGTACCAGACCGTTTACTATTGCAGCCATTGCGTGTTCTCTAACCCCAAAATTGATATTTCTGCCCAAATGGTTGTCTCTTCCAAAATCTCCGCCTATTCCTCTAACCTTGGTGGATGAGGAAAGATCTGCGCTACCTCCAATCATTAGCGGGTTTTTTTCCTGCAATATTTTGAGCATGTCTCCCGATGAGGCTCTTGTTGCCAATAAATCTTTTGGCTTGTAATCTTCCAATACACAGTCGTAGTCAATCCCCAGATTCTCACCATTGATCAAAGCCTCTACGATTTTCCCCTCTATGGGGTATTTGTCCTTGTACCTATCAACCATGGAAACCCACACGTTGTAGCCATTCATTCCCTTTAAGTCGTTTGATTCACTAAAATCTTCATATACTTCCTCAGGTATTTCAAATGGTGGATGGTGCCAGCCCAGGTTTTGTCTCGTTACATTTGTGTTTTCTTCTCCCAGAGGAGCTCCATGGGTGGCGCTTTGGCCTTGTTGAGGAGATCCATGCCCAATTATTGTCTTTACCTCTATCAAAGTAGGTCCCTGCATGTTTTTTGCTTTTTCCAACGCCCTTGAGATATCCTCAATCATCTCACCGTCATCTACTTTTAAATAGCTCCAATTCATAGCCTCAAATTTGGCTTGTATATTTTCGCTGGTCGCCATGTCTACAGGTCCGTCCAACTGAATATCATTTGAGTCAAATAAGACTATCAGCTTGTCTAATCCCAGATGTCCCGCAAGGGACGCAGATTCCATGGCTACTCCTTCCTGCAGGTCTCCATCACCGCACAGTACATATGTGTAGTGATTCACCACAGGAAATCCTTCTTTATTAAGCTGAGCAGCCAGATACCTTTCTCCTATCGCCATGCCCACTGCATTAGATATCCCCTGGCCTAAAGGCCCGGTAGTAGCCTCTATGCCTTCTGCGTGACCATATTCAGGATGCCCCGGCGTTTTAGATCCCCACTGCCTGAAACTCTTAAGGTCATCCATTGTAATGTTATAGCCTGCCAAGTGCAGAGTAGCATAAATCAATGCGGAGCCGTGTCCTGCGGATAGCACGAACCTATCCCGATTGAACCAGTCAGGTTTTTCCGGATTATATAAAAGGTGTTTTGTAAACAGGGTATACATCATGGGCGCTGAACCCAGCACTATTCCTGGGTGTCCGCTATTGGCCTTATTTACCATATCAACTCCAAGCATCCTCAGAGCATTAATTGATTGCATTTTTTTATTCATTTGTCAGTACCCCTCTTTCAAAAAATTTATACACTTGATTATTACCCTAAATAAAGATGGCTACACAAAAAAACCGCCTTGGGCGGTTAAAGGTTTTTAAGCTTTGTAAAGCTACCTATTGAAATGTTTGCTGCCTGGGTATTCTCGTTTTTTATATCTTCATAAACTTCTTTTCTTAGTATAGTGATATTTTTAGGAGCATCTATGCCTATCTTTATCTTACCGTCGCTCGTTTCAAGCACTTTGACTTCGATCCTGTCATCGATGATTATGCTCTCGCCTATCTTCCTGTTGAGGATCAGCATCTTTTTGCCTCGTCTTCTGAATACAGCTTGTGCTTAACAGAGTACTTCACCTCGTTTAACACAAATTGCCTTCCTTTTCTTAATGAGATATTCATCACCACCGGGGCCAAGAGATTAATCGTGCTCTTTTGGGTATCGTCTGACAGGGTGACGATATTTATCACGGCAAGGTCCTCTTTTTTCGATATGTCTATCTTCAACAGCTCTTCATCAGGTATGTCAATTTCGTAATCACAAACAAAATACCAGGGATCTGCAACTACAAAGGAAACATAATCTCTGTCTATGTCCTGCATGACTTTGAAAACCTCATTTTGGGGTATGTCCAAAAGAGCGAATCTTTTACTGCTTTCAAAGCCTAAAAGCCCTTCGGGAAATTTTAAGATTGAATCCTCGTTTATCTCAACTTCACCTAGAAATTTCGTCTGGATCTTCATTTGCATTCTCCTCGTACAATTAGTTTATGGCTATCTTATATAATCAAGCAGGCTAGGCTGGAGTATCTTAGCCCCTGTAGCCAATGAAGCCTGGTAAACTGTAGACATAACGCTAAATTGCATCATCTTTTCAGCTATGTCGATATCCTCGCTCTTTGATAAAAGCTCCGTCATGTTGAGGTTTTCAGCTTCATTCCTCTGCTGCGCAGCTTCCAAGCGGTTATAGGTTGCACCCATCTTGGATCTAAACCTTATGACATTGTCGATATGCTTGTCCATATCCCCCAGCAGGTCCCCTGAAAGAGCCTGGGCATCACCTTCCTCAAGGGCTTTTTTCAAACTTAGGATCATTACTCCCAAGTCCTCCCTATCAGGATCGTGAGTGCCTTGTGTCTTTGTAAACAAGCTGCCGTCGCTTAACAGGTCTATTCCCACTTTTGGAGCGATTTCCCGGGAAATATTGTTATTATCCCCGTTGTAGGTCATTAGCCCATCTACGACGCTAAATGGGGGCTCAGTTGTCTTTTGACCTCCGAATATGTACCTTCCGTCAAAATTCGTATTAAAAAGCTGAGTCAGTTGCTCTGCCAACATTGATATCTCATCTACCAATGCCGATCTGTCTGTATCCGACAACGTTCCGTTGGCGCCATACACTATAAGGTCCCTGGCTCTGAGCAATGTGGCTGAAACCTCGCTTAATGAGCCGTCTGCAGTTTTAGCCCATCCCAGGGAATCGTCGATATTTTTTTTAAACTGCTCGTTCTCCCTTATGGAATTGTCTAGATTCATTATCCTGGACACCAACATAGGGTTATCCGACGGCTTGCTTACTTCTTTACCTGAAGATAGCTGGTTTTGGTATTTTTGCATCTGCTTTAAGTTTCTATTTAGATTTCTAAGATAATTTCCTGTAAGTGTATTGTTTGTAATCCTCATGTGAGACTCCTTTTTATACGCCAGTTCTATTGATCAGAGTATCCAGCATTTCCGACAAAGCGGAGATAACTTTTGCATTGGCATCGAAGCTTCTTTGGAATTTAATGAGGTTCGTGACCTCTTCATCTATCGATACTCCTGAAACGGATTCTCGTCTGTTGTTAAGCTGGGCCATAAGTGATTCTTGATTGTTTACCATATTCTCGGCATGCTCGGTAGATATGCCCACCTTGATCACCACATCCCTGTAACTGCCTTCCATAGTCACTCCTCCGGGGACGTCTTTGATTTTCATCGTATCCGGATCGTATTCAATGCTGCTTAAATCCTTGAAGCTTATCTTGGTGTTTCTAAGATTTGCTATAGCTAAAGCTCTGGACCCATCTCCCTCAGGAGAATCCTCCGTCCTGCCTGTCGCCACAAGGCCCTCATTTGCAAGTATGGCCTCATTCACCTTGAAATTCAGAGCGTTTTCTCCCCCTGAACCAAAAACAAAGAAGTCATTTCCGGCTCCATCGTGATTATGCACGACATTTACCATTTTTGCAGTTCCTATGGCAAATATGTCTAGTTCTGCTCTTCTTGATTCGATTTCGTTTAATGCCTCTAAGTTCCCACCGATTTTTCCTGAGCCAATATTTGCTAGGCTGATTGTATCTGATGATTCATCATAAAATATGGGACTTCCCGCTTTGTACTTCGCTGCATCTTCTGCGTTCATTGTCAGAAATCTCTGATTCGTGGCATCCCCTCCTACGGAGATAAGCAGTGAAACATTATCGCTGTCGATTTCCTGGATTTCACTGACTACGCTCAGCTTCTCAGCAGCAGCTCCGGTAACTTCCACTCCGCCTATGCTTATAGATGCCCGCCCCCACTTGTCGTAGCTTTCCGTAAGATCTGCGAGTCCCGAAAGCTTTTTCATCAAAAGATCCCTTTCATCCAAAAGATCGTTGGGACTATGTCCTTTAACGGTTATATTAAATATTTGGTCGTTGACTGTGTTAAGCTGAGTTATTATTGAGTTTACGTCATAAGCGTTTTTTTCTATGTTGCCCACCGTATCTGACTTAAGCTCATCGATTTGGTTTGCCATATGGTTTACAGTGTCTGCAAATGTCTTAGATTTTTCTGCTACTATGCTTTGGGCATTGAGACTCTCGGGATTTTTGCTCAGCTCCTGCCAGGCGTTGAACATTTCTCCCATTGCAAAGTTTAGTCCTGTATTTGAAGGCTCGTTAAAGACCATCTCTATCTGCGACATGACGTCGTTTTTTGCAATATATCTATTTAACGTACTATTTTCATTTCGGATCTGGTAGTCTACAAACTCATCCACCATTCTGACCACGCTCTCCAGCTTAACTCCTGTGCCCAGCTGTCCTACTCCTGCGTAATTGAATGCGGTATCCGCCTTTAGCTCCACCCTTTGCCTTGAAAACCCTTCGGTATTTGCGTTTGAGATATTGTGTCCTGTAGTATGCAGAGCTGTCTGTTGAGCGTTAAGCCCCTTTACCGCCGTGTTGAAAGTATTGAATAATCCTGCCATAAGTCACCCCTATACTGATTGGTCTACGATACTGATCTCTTTAGGGCAGTTGATATTGCCATTGGAGGTATATGTATTGTATTTTGAAGTGTTGTTTTTTGAAAGAGCCTTTAATATCTGATCCTGAAAGCTAATTGCCTGCAAGGTCAAAAGGTAGTTTGTCTTTTGAAGGACATCGATTTTTCCGACAAGATCCTTGGTCGTCTCATCCTTAAGGTCGTCTAGCTGATTATATGACTTCATCTTTTCAATGAATTCCATCTTTTTCTCTGTTATTGAAATCAAAGCCTCTCCGTCTCCTTTGATGAGCACGGCCTTTTCATTTTCAAGTACCTTGATCAAATCCTTCAGCATTATCTCCAGTTTTTTTATCTCTTTCATTTAGATTCATGCCTTTCAAAATCGATTTTTTCCAAAATCTTTTCTGCTATTTTTTCCGAATCCACCTTGTAGGTTCCCTGTTGAATGGATCTTCTGATCTTTTCAACCTTCTCAGAAAAATTTGACTCTTCAGATTCGCTGATTTTCTTAACAAGATCTTTTGCCTGGGTTGAAATCTCAACTGAAGATTTTTTGGTGGTGGGCCCCTGGACATGGCCCTTTTTCTGCTCATCCTTGGTTTTGTACATATTGCTAATGTAATTGCTGTGAAATTTGTCGATTTTCATGGTTTTCACCTCGATTTAATATCCTTTATATATAATATCGTAAGTAAACGGAATTTGTTAAGGGGCTGGGATAATTAAATTAATAATTTAGGTGGCAAGAATTAAAAATAACAGAGGACAAGTCCTTCGCTCCAAAAACAGCTTAAGATCCGTCCCCTTTTTGTATCTTACAACTTGCATCTTATAACTTACATCTTATAACTTACATCTTATAACTTACATCTTATAACTTACATCTTAAGCCTGTCATTTAAGCCCCTTGACCCTCTGTTCCCTGCTTAATATCTGGGTTATCCTGATACCGAAATTTTCGTTTATCACGACCACTTCTCCATGGGCTATGAGCTTTCCGTTTACGTAAACCTCTAGTGCCTCATCCGCCAGCTTATTAAGCTCCACTACGGATCCCGCTCCTAGGGCAAGGATATCCTGGATGGTCTTTTTTGTCTTTCCAAGCACCACGCTGAACTCTAGAGGCACATCCATGATCAGATCTAAGTTGCGCTGCTGGCTCTTGCTCGAAGTATCCTCAAGGGGTGGAAATACCGGCTTTTCAACCTTAATCTGCTCTTGCGGCACAATTGGCGCAGCCTGGTCGTATACCGGCTGGGTTTCAATCTCTGCCTTGACTTGGGGAGAGTCCTTGGGCTCTTGGACTTTTTCGTTCACCGAATCACCCATCATGATGCCCACGATCTCCTTGACGGTATCAAGTGTATATAGCTGCATAATATCACTTTCTATTAAACCTTCCACTGAAAGGTGGAAGGATATCTTGCATATGTATTTTTCATTAATGAATTTTTTATAATCGATGTTTTCCCTTTTGTCCCATACACTCACATCTGGAGGGAGAATGTCTATATTCTTGCCTAGCATCTGGGCCATGGAGGTCGAAGCGGATCCTATCATCTGGTTCATGGCCTCGGCCACAGCGCTCAGTTCAAGCTCGGTAAGCTCTTGGTTTGCGTTTGAACCATCCCCACCCATCATCAAATCTGCGATAATCGCAGAATCCTTTACGTCCATCATCAATAGGTTATTGCCTATGAGACCTTCTTTAAATTCTATCCTTGAGACGACCTTAGGTATCTCGCAGTCTTCGATTATATCTTCAAATGGTATGTAATGAACTCTTGGTGTTGTTATGGTCACCCTATGATTTATTATGGAAGAAAGGGTCGTAGCTGCAGTAGACATGGTTATATTGCCTACCTCGCCTATTACGTCCTTGTCGGTGTCTTTAAGGTTTATATCTTCCACCGCATCCTTTTTCCTTAACAGGGCGTCCACTTCCGCCTGAGATAAAAAGTTATCTTTCATATATCAACATCCTCTTCCACGTATTGTAAGACTTGAACCGCCAGCTTGTCCTTGTATCGACCTGGTTGAACGAGGTAGTGAACCTTATCTTCAACGTACATTTTCATCGGTTTGTCAGTTTTCATGTCAAGATGGACTATGTCACCGGTTTCCAAATGCAAAAAATCATCCACTGTTATTATGGTCTTGCCCATCTCGACAGTCAGGTCCACCTCTGTAGTCACAAGTCTTTCAGTTATCTGCTCCTTGTATTTGCTCTCATCATTGGTTTTACCCATATCAAACCAGCTTTTTATGCTGAGCTTGTCAGTAATGTTCTCAAAGGAAACGTATGGAATGCAAATATTGATGAAGCTCTTGTTATCAAAAATCTCCACTCCGAAGCTTATTAAAATCACCGGCTCGTTGGGGGACATGGTTTGCACAAGCTGAGGATTTGTCTCAAGGTTATCCAGCACCGGATCTAGATCCAAAATCTCGTTCCAGGCTGATTTGAATGCTTTCAGAAGATTAACTACCAAATCCTCGATTATTCCCAGCTCGATGTCAGTGAACCTCTCCTTTTTAATGCTCTTGCCGTCCTTGGATTCAGCTCCCCCGCACAGCAGCTCTATTACCTGTATGGCGAAATGAGGGTTGATTTCAAGTATCTGATTTCCGTTAAGAGGCTCGCAGTGAAAAATCCCCATTATCGTGGGATTAGGTATGGAATGCACGAACTCGTCAAAGCTTATTTGTTCCACGGCCCCCAGCCCAAGGTTTATATTTGTTCTCACCTGAGTTGACAGGATATTTGAAGAAATCTTTGCAAAGTTCTCAAATATCATGTGCAAGGTGTTGATATACTCCTTGGACAGCTTTATCGGCCTTCTAAAGTCATAGGACCTGACCTTGTTTTTTTCTTCTTCCTCTTTTATCTCAGTGGGATCTATTTCTCCTGTGTTCAAAGCGTTTAACAAAGAGTCTATTTCCTGTTGTGACAGTACCTGTTTCAAATTATCCCCTCATTTTTATCACATGATAAGGTCTAAATCGATATAGTTTACCAGTTGCCCCTCAATTTGAATAATTCCAGAAACTCCATTAGAGGATTCAGTGGAAACCCTTTCAATATTTTCTTCGCTGACCTTTAATACTTCCTTAACCTCGTTTACCATAATGCCAACCTTTTCTTCCTGTCCATTGGTTATAACTATGTTATTATAACACTGATCGTCATCCTGTTGCAAAAGCTTGCACAAGTTCACAAGAGAAACCACATTGCCTCTTAAGTTTATAAGTCCCTCTATCCAGTGGGGGGCATTGGGTACAAATGTGGAATCTATCATCTTGCTTATCTCCTCAACCTTTTCAGAATTGACCGCATAGTATTTCTCTCCAAGGGTAAATACTATAATTTGCATGCCATCACCTCCCTATTTACTTGCTTTTCCAAGGGAATCCAAGACTCTGTCCGTCTCGAAAGGCTTGACTATAAAATCCACCGCTCCGGATTGTATAGCCTCCATGACCATGGCTTGCTGTCCCATAGCGCTGCACATTATTACCTTCGCTCCCGGATCTATCTGCTTGATTCCCTTAAGAGCTGCTATGCCATCCATTTCTGGCATGGTAATGTCCATAGTTACTATCTCCGGCTTCTCAGTTTTGAACTTATCGATAGCTTCTGCACCGTTTTGAGCTTCTGCAACGACCTCGTAACCGTTTTTCTCCAATATATCCTTAAGCTTCATTCTCATAAAAATTGCATCATCCACAATCATAACTCTTTTTGACATTTATATATCTCCCTTCAGATTATACTCCGATTAACTTAAAAAGGTTATCCAAGACTCCCGGTCTTGGTATAAAGTAAAGCGACGAATCTACCTTGTCACCCTCATAAATAAACTCATTTTTGATTATCATCACGTTTTCGTCAAACTGCTCGCTATCCATGTATGCGCTGCTGAGGATGGCACCGAACATGTCCAGGGCAAGGGCCGGAACCGATGATATCAAGTTGATATCAAGCATCTTAGAAATTGCATTCAAGTAGGATGTCACCAGGATGTTCACAAGCTCGCTAACTGCTGAATATTCAACCTCTGCGCTCATTTCCATCTCCTGGGGAAGCATCATGCTCACCAGTTTTTCAGCGTTTTCCTCAGTGCAAACGAAAAGGAAGTTGCCGTTGGCATCTCCAATCATCCGAAGTGTAACTGCTATTACCATCTGATCTTCGGCCATTATCTCAGTGAAAACCTCATTGTAATCAAGTATCTCTATAGTTGGCACGCTCATGTTTATGAACTTGTCCACCAGCTGGGATATCGACGTGGCGGCATTTCCGCCCCCTACGTTTGCCAGCTCTTTTATTACATCAAGTTGAATGGGCGAGTATTCGTTTTTATTCAAATCCCTCCCCCTTTCCGCTGCACAGATTTCCTACGTCGAGTATAAGAGTTATATCTCCGTTGCCTAATATGGTAGCCCCTAGATATTCCTTCATATTGCTAAGGGTTCCGCTCAGCTTTTTGATTACTATCTCCTGTTGTCCGATAAGATCGTCTACCAACAGGCCGTAATGCTTTCCGCCCAGCATGATTAGAATTATATGCTGGTTGAGCCCTTCTGATTCTATGCCCAGCTTTTCATTGACCCTGACGACAGGAATAACCTTGCCTCTGTATATATATACCTCTTCGTTGTGAGATTGTCTGATATCTCCCGGTTTTGCATTTACCACCTTTTCGATTATCCCAAGGGGAAGTGCAAATGTTTCTGTGCCCACATGAACCATGAGTGCCTGGATAATTGAAAGCGTCAGGGGTAATTTTACAACAAATGTAGTCCCTTTGTCCACTTCGCTGGTAACATCTATGCTGCCTCCCAGAGAGGATATCTTCTGCCTGACCACGTCCATTCCCACGCCTCTTCCAGAAATGTTGGTAACCTCTGTATTTGTAGAAAACCCTTGGTTGAAAATCAGTTGTATAAGGTCGTTGTCATCCAGACCCTCTGCGGCTATGCCTTTTCTAATCGCGCTTTCCTTGATTTTCTGTGGATCTATCCCCTTGCCGTCATCACTTACCCTGATGACTACCTTGTTGCCTTCCTGGTATGCCGTCAATTCGATGGTTCCTTTTTTATCCTTTCCTCTGGTCAGTCTCTCTTGAGCAGATTCAATGCCATGATCTGCGGCATTTCTCATCAAGTGGACCAAAGGCTCTCCGATTTCTGAGACTACGGTCCTGTCAAGCTCTGTCTCTTCGCCTTCTATCACAAGATCAATTTCCTTGTCGAGTTCCTGGGACAAATCCCTTATCATCCTGGGGAACCTATTGAATACAACGCTTACAGGCTGCATCCTGATTTTCAAAACCAGATCCTGAAGGTCTGAGGTGATCCTTGCTACCTGCTCCAACGGCTCGTTTATTTCGGTAGCCCTGTACCTTGTACTAAGCTCTTCCAGCCTCGTTCTGTATATCACAAGCTCGCTTACAAGGTTCATGAAATTATCCAGCCTGCTTAAATCCACTCTTATGGACTGGTTTGATGGAGCCGAGGAAGTTTTTTCTTCGGACTTAATCGTCTCTGCCGCCTTAAGCGTGTTTGCAGCCAGAAGCAGGTCTGCCTCTTTTTCGGCTTCGTTTTTGACATCTTGTAAATCATCCCCAAAAGAGTACCTTCCAGGGATATCCTCATCAGTTATCTGGTTTATTATGACTTCTTCAATTTCAGATACGTTTTCAATCGCATCAAGCACCTGTTGTCTATTCTGCTTAGTTATGTAGACAAGTTTAAACACCCTGTCAAAATTTCCATCCTCCAGGTCTTCAACTCCAGGAGAAGTTTGAATGATATCCCCTTCCTGCTCCATCTTGTTGACGACCAAATATGCCCTTGCTCCCTTGAGAAGACAGTTTTCAACTATCTTCACCCCAATGGAAAAGGCATTGAAGTTCTTTTCTATAGCACTTTGAACCACGCTTGCATCAATCTCGCTGAGCTCATCAAGATCTATTGAAAAGTCAATTCCTTGCGCAGATTTTGCTTTTTCTTCTTCTGGGTTGGACAATCCGTCAAGTTCACTTAGAAGCTCGCTGATATCATACTCAGGGTAGTTTTCTCTTCTTAAATCCTCAACGATCTCCGAAAGCATGTCAAGGCATTTGAATATTACGCTGACTACATCTGATGTGACAGAAAGAGTCCCATTCCTGAAAAGCTCTAATACATTCTCCATCCTATGAGTAAGTTCCGCCATGGTTGTATAGCCCATGGTGGCAGCCATGCCTTTTAAGGTATGGGCGGATCTAAAGATTTCATCTATGATTCCCGGGTTTTCGGTATCTTTTTCAAGCTGCAAAAGATTGTCGTTAAGACTTTGAAGGTATTCATCTGTCTCCTCAAAAAACAGATCCCTGTACTTTTGTGAATCGTCCATCAATTATCCCTCCTGGTCAAACTTTTTCATATAAAAAGGTGGATAGCTTTTTAAATCCGAAGCTGGAAGGATTGTAGATGCTCTCTGTCGCTCCTGTGAAGAATATCCCGCCTTTTTCCAATGAATTGTTTATTTTTTTATAGATTTCATTTTTTGTCTCGTTTTTAAAATATATGGTTACGTTCCTGCAGATAACTGCATGGAAGTTTTTGTCATAATCATCAAGTATCAAATCATGCTTCTTGAAATGCACTTTTTTCTTGATGTTCTCTGAGATGTGGTACTGTCCCTCTTTTATCAGAAAATGCTTTTCTATCTCCGGCTTGGGCACATTCTTGATTTCATTTTCCTTGAACTTCCCTTCCCTTGCCCGTCCAAGTATTGTATCGTCTATGTCAGTTGCCAATATCTTATGTTCCTTTATGTTGTTCTTTTCCATAATAAGAGCGACTGTGTATGGCTCTGCTCCTATTGAACAGGCTGCGCTCCAGATGTTCAAGTTTTTGAACCTGGGAACCAACACGCTTTTTATCGCATCCTCAAACTCGTCGAAAATCTCCTTGTTGCGATAAAATTCTGTGACATTTATTGTTATATAGTCTAAAAACATTCGTTTTACATTCTCATCTTTTTGTATCAGCTCAGCGTACTCCCTGAGATTCTTTGCTCCCGTGCTGTTCATGACAGTTCCTATTCTTCTGTGAAGCTGCTTTTCCTTATAGGAATTAAGGTCTACTCTTAGCTTGTCCTTAACCCATTTCTTGAAATAATCGAATTCTAATTCCATCTCTTCACCCTGACGATATTTTTTATATTTTCAACTATCTTCTCCGGAGTCAGCACTTCATCCACTACTCCTGCGGCACGTGCGCTTCCAGGCATGCCGTTTACAACGCAGCTTTTAGCATCCTGTGCAAGGTTATATCCACCGCTTTTATGTATCTTTGTCATGCCAATTGTTCCATCTTTTCCCATGCCGGTGAGTATGATTCCCAATATATTTTTGCCGTACCTCAGGGCTGCTGTCTCGAACATATAATCCACTGCAGGCCTTACCCCGTGAAACTTCGGCCTGTCATCGAGTCTGATCTTATTGTTTTCAATCGTCATATGCCAATCTCCCGGGGCTACGTAAACTACCCCTCTTTGAATGAGCATATTATCCTTGGCCTCTACTACTTCCAGCTGGCATTCATTGTTCAATCTTTCTGCAAAGGAGCTGGTAAATCCCTTGGGCATGTGCTGGACAATGAAAACAGGCACATCCAGGCTTCTCGGAAGCCTGCTTATTATTTCAAAGAGAATCTTCGGGCCTCCTGTTGAAGCTCCAATTGCTATGGCCTCCACATTCTTCCAGTCCCAAACCCGTTTTTCATCTTCGGTTTTAGGCACCGGCTCAACAATAGGCTGCCTTGCCACATGGTCTTTCTCTCTTGGACCGGATTTTGAGGCTTTTGCCGCCTTAAGCTTTATCTCCAGCTCATTTTTCAGGTGCTCTATTGCCGCAGATCCCATATCATTGGTTTTCTCTATGAAATCCAAAGCTCCAAGATTCAACGCTTCCATGGTAATATCACTTCCCGCCTTAGAATAAGCGCTTAACATCACCACAGGAATCCCAAATTCCTTTTTGATTATCTTAAGCGTTTCTATTCCGTTAAGTTTCGGCATTTCAATATCTAGGGTTATGATGTCCGGTTTAAGCCTTGGTAGGGCTTCAATTGCATCCAGGCCGTTTCTGGCTATGCCTACGACTTGTACCCCTTCCACTTGAGATGCCGCATCTCCAATGATTTTTCTCATAAAAGCAGAATCATCCACTATCATCAATCTTATGGGCATCCTCTATCCTCCGTTCAAAGTGTTGTTATGCTCTTGCTGGCAGTCTTGATGTCTACGGAAAAATCCTTTAAATCCACCACCATTGTTCTGCCTATGCTGCCTCCGGTATGGCTGCCTAAGATAGGTATCTCAAGCTCATCTAATATTCTTTCCACGGATTCCACATTTCTTTTGCCTATGTCCGAAGTGAGCTTCCTATCAGGAAAGTTGAACATACTCGCTCCTCCTGCGATTTTAGCGACGAGGCTCTTATTTTTGAGTGCTCCTCCGTTAATTTCCTTTATCATTTTGGGGATGGCTAGATCGGCAAATTTTTCAGGCTTTATATCTCTTGTAAATGCAGTGCTGTCCGGCAGCATTATATGGCTCAACCCACCGATTTTTCTTGTCCTGTCGTATATGGCAATACCCACGCAACTCCCAAGACCCAGCGTTATAAGGCTTTTAGGCTGTGTGGTTATCTTATAGTCCGCTATACCGACTTTTATATGATTTTCCATTTATCAACCACCAAACTCGCTATATTGTATTTTTCACCATGACTATTCAACAGCTAAAAGCTCCCTGCTCTGAACAAAATCAAAGAGCTCGTTGGTTTCAAGCAGTATTATTATATCCTCGTCGTTTTTTATAAATCCCTTAACATATTCCTTGGATATGCTGCCGTCTCCTACTGATGCATCTTCAAAGCTATCGTCATCTATGCTTTTTATGCCCACGATTTCATCAACCACCAGCCCTATCTGAGTGCCGTTCCAAATTATCACGATGATTTTTGAAGACTCCTTATAGCTTCCTTCTCTGCCGTAAAGGCGCATATTCAAATCTATGATCGGCAAAACCTTGCCGTTATATTTTATGACTCCCATCAAGAAATCCTTAGTTTCCGGAACTTTTTTCGGATCGACAAATTCTACGATCCTTTCTATCTTGGAAATTTCAAGGGCAAAGCTCTGATTGCAATTGTTGAATATAATAACCTGTTTCATTTAAGGTGACCCCCTAAAAATTTTGATACCTTATATATCGACGGTTTTAGCATTAGTTTAATAATATTTTCGAATTTTATTGAATTTATCTTTGCTGTTTATATATAATGATTAAGTGAATTCCTTTGAAAGGCAGTGGTCATATGCGTCTAGTACCTGTTAACTCAATAAAAGAGGGAAGCGTTTTAGCAAAGACAATCTATAATGGCAGCGGCATTCCCCTTCTAAGAGAAGGCTATCCCCTCAACCGCAAATTAATCGACAGGGCCCTTAATAACGGCGTTTATTCACTGTACATACATGACAAGTACAGCAATGAGATAATAGAAGATATTATCAGCCCAGATTTAAGGCAAAAAGCCATACACACATTAAAGGGCAGTTTCTCAAGCATCTACAAGGACGCCTTGTACTCGGGAAACCACAAATTTCGAAAAACCCCAAAAATAGATTCCGCCTTAAACGAAGTATCGGTCATCGCAAAACAGTTCGTGGACGACATCCTCTCGAAGAAGGACGTCATTATAAATCTGGTGGACATTAAGACAATGGATGATTACACCTACCAACACTGCGTCAACGTAGCGATTCTTGCCATCGTCCTGGGTGTAGAGCTGAGATACGATAAAAAAGTGCTGGAATCAATTGCAGTTGGTGCCCTTCTACATGATTTTGGCAAGGTTTTCATACCAAAGGAACTTCTTTTAAAGCCGGGCAGGCTTACAGATTCCGAGCTTAAACATATAAAAGAGCACCCTGCATTAGGATATGATTACCTGAAGAACAATACTGCGGTGAACAACATATCTCTGTCTATCATTTTGGAACACCATGAAAAAGCAAACGGGGCCGGCTACCCGGGCAGCATAAATACAAGCAGGATATCCCCCTTTGCAAAGATGGCGGCGGTATGCGATGTTTACGACGCATTGGCTTCCGACAGACCATACAGAAAAGCCATGTCTCCCAATGAAGCTCTCGAGCTCATTATGGGATCCTGTGGGGATGATTTCGATTTAGACATAGTAAAGGCTTTCATAAACAGGATTGTTCCATATCCTGTAGGTACGTTGGTAGAGCTAAGCAACAACAGGCTTGCCGTAATAAAAAAACTCAACCACGAATACGTGCTGCGTCCAGTAGTCAACCTGGTTGAAAGAGTTGGAGAAGAGGTATCTTTCACCGAGCTTGACCTGATGAAAAAGACAAATGTGGTTATACGCAATGTTTACCAGGAAGAGGAAAACGCAAGTTAAACAAAAGGCCTGCAGATATGGTTTTTGCGCCACATCTGCAGGCCTTTACTTAATTTTCGACTATATACATGATCTCTTCTTGGACTTTCTTAAAATCAGGCACATAGGTTTTTAACACTTCCATATGTCCCACTAAAGTGTACTCTCCCAAATCCGCGGGTATCAGCACAGTATCTCCTTTATTTATAGGAAGGCTTCCACCGTTGTAGAAAATCTCTCCGCTTCCTACCACACAGGTGAATATAAAGAACCTTTCAGAGTCTGATTTCTCATTTACGCATTCCACGATATCGTAGTGCTCCAAAGAAAAGTTCTTGCTTAGTGCATACCAGGTCTTAGTATATTCAGGAAATACAGCAGTTACGCCATGGCTTTTCTTTCCTTCCAGATCAAACCTGATGGTGTTCAGCGCATGGTCGATGTGCAGCTCCCTTCCCCTGTTGTAATCATATACCCTGTAGGTAGTGTCGCTGTTTTGCTGTATCTCCGAAACCATGACCTCCCCGTCCACAGTGTGAATAAGGCCTGACTTGACATGATATATCTCTCCTTTTTGTATATGGATTTTGTTCATCATGTCCTCAGCCTTCCCTTGGCGGATCGCCTCTTCGAATTCCTCCTTGGTGCATCCGTTTGTGCCGAGAATAAGCTTTGCCCCAGGCTCAGCGTCCATTATGTACCAGATTTCTTCCTTGCCGTATTGCTCTCCTTGTTTTTGAGCGTATTCGTCATCGGGATGGACCTGTACTGAAAGTTTCTGGGAAACACTTAGTATCTTCACAAGAAGGGGAAAGTCCTTGCCAACCATTTTAGTTCCCAGAAGTTTTTCTCCATATATGTCTATCATTTCCTGAAACGTCTTACCCTTGTCTTCTCCGTTTTCCACAATGCTCATGGCGTCTTTTCTGCAGGACAAATCCCATGTTTCTCCTATTTTCCCTGCAGGCAGGTCGTCTCTAAATGTTTTTAACTGTTGGTTTCCCCAAGGCTTTTCTTGATATATGGGCTTGAATTTTAGTGGATACATCCTAATCCTCCTCGCAATTGAATTCCCAAAGCTTCTTTTTGGAAAGTGAAGCAGCTACAGCTCCAGCCTTTAGGGCCATTTTTATTTCTATTTCTTCTGTCATCAGTCCACCGGTTATTATAGGCGTATCTATCCTGCTTTTTATAGCCTTTATCACCTTAGGTGCTATCCCCGGCATTATCTCGATGGCATCCGGCTTGGTCTGCCTCGCCATGTTGATGGCTGATGCTATAGATGTAGTGTCGATTAAAAACATCCTCTGTATGGTGCTCATGCCTAATTTTTTCGCTTTTGCGATCAAGTTCTTCCTGGTGGTTATTATGCCGGTAGGATCTGCCATGTCCTTGACATATTCCAATGCATTGTCATCCTGGGCCAGACCTGCAATTAAATCGAAGTGGATGAAAGCGTATTTGCCATTGTCTTTTACCCGGTTTATTTTATCCTTAAAATCGTATATATCTGATTCCAAAATAAAAATGATCTTTGCCTGACTTTCAACCGCATCGTCAAATTGTTCCTTGGTCCTACACGCGGGTATTATGGGATAATTTTTTACCAATTGTCTTATATTTTCCACTTTATCAGCTCCATCTAAACGTTAAATCTAAACAATATCACATCTCCGTCTTTTACGACGTATTCCTTGCCCTCCGAACGGGTCCATCCCATTTCCTTAGACTTGACGTCCGATCCCGCTTCCATCAGCTTGTCAAAAGCGGTCACCTCTGCCCGAATGAAACCTTTTTCGAAGTCGGTGTGGATCTTTCCTGCCGCTCCCGGAGCCTTTGTGCCTTCGGTTATAGTCCACGCTCTCACTTCCTTAGGACCTGCGGTGAGATAGGTTATTAGCCCTAGAAGCTTATATCCCGCTTTTATGATCTTGTCCAGGCCCGATTCCTTTAAGCCTAGTTCCTCCAAAAATTCTCCCTTTTCCTCTGGTGGCAGCTGGGAAATCTCCTCTTCGATTCTGGCGCATACCTTAATCACCTGGCTGCCTTCTTCATCAGCATAAGCCTTAAGCTCTTTTACAAGTTCGTTGTCTTCTTCTGCAAGGTCGTCCTCCGATACATTAGCGACATAAAGCATGGGCTTTGACGTAAGAAGCTGAAAGCTCTTTACGATGTCCCATTCCTCATCTGTAAAGTGGATAGGCCTTACCAGCTTGTTATCCTCCAAGAGCTCTTTTACCTTGTTTAATACTTCAATCTCTAAAAGCTGCTCTTTTGTGCCGGATTTAACTAGCTTTTTGCTTTTCAAGAGTCTCTTTTCGACAACATCCAAATCAGCAAAGATCAGCTCGATATTTATTGTCTCGATATCTCTAAGAGGTCCTACGCTGCCTTCTACATGCACCACATTGTCGTCTTCGAAGCATCTTACCACATGGGCTATGGCATCTACTTCACGAATATGAGATAAAAACTTGTTGCCCAGGCCTTCTCCTTTGCTGGCTCCCTTAACCAGGCCGGCAATATCTACAAATTCGATTGCTGTGGGTATTACCTTTTCTGAATTGTAAAGAGATGCAAGCTTCTCAAGCCTTTCATCCGGCACTGCAACTACTCCCACGTTTGGTTCAATAGTACAGAAGGGGTAGTTTGCAGACTCCGCTCCCGCCTGTGTTATAGCATTAAAAAGGGTGCTTTTGCCTACGTTAGGCAGCCCTACGATTCCTATTTCCATTAATTTTTCTCCTTAATTTTATTGAAATCACTGAAACTTAAAATATTATCTATTATTAGGACGTTTCTGCCTCTAATATCCTGACGGCCTTTTCTATCAAGTCTTCCATCCTATTTACCGCTCCCGTTAAAAAAAGGTAGCCAATCACAGCTTCAAAGCCCGTGGCTCTCTTATACTCAACGATAGATGTGTTTTTAGGAGCAGTCGCTGTTGCGGCGTTTCTGCCTCTTCTGAAGATGAACTTTTCATCCTCAGTTAATCCTTCATGAAGAACGCCCACTGCTTTGGACTGAGAAGTTGCCTTGACGTATCTGATGCAGAGCCTGTGAAGGTCGCTGACCTTCATTTTGGGGTGATTCAATACCACGTATCTTCTCACATGACTTTCGTATATGGCATCACCCATAAAAGCCAGGTTGACTGGGTTAAATGCCTTCCCCTCCAACCTGGATATGTTTTTAGGATAAAAATCCTTGATTTTTTCCTTTAATTGACCTTTTTCCATTTGACACCTTCTCTAGTATCCTCAAGTACAATACCCTTTTCCTTGAGTTCATCCCGAATTTCATCAGCAAGCTCAAAGTCTTTGTTCTTCCTGGCGTCCTGTCTCTTTTGAATAAGCTTTTCTATATCCTCTTCCAAAAGCTCTTCTTCTTTTCTAACAATTCCCATAACGTCAGTCAGCTCGTCAAAAACCGCAAGTGCAGCCTCTATGTCCTCTTTGGAAGAGTTCCGGTCCAGCTTGGTATTTGATTCCCTGACGAGATCGAATATTACAGCCAGCGCCTCTGCGGTGTTGATATCATCATCCATAGCCGATTTGAAATCTTCCCTAAACTTGCCCAGTGCCTCAATCCATTTGTCACTTAACCCTTGGGCTTCCTCTGCCTTTTCAATCAAATATGTCATATTGCTTCTTGCATTGTACAGTCTTTCCAGCGCTGCTTTTGACTGCATCAAAAAATCCCTGCTGAAATTTACAGGACTTCGATAGTGAGCTGAAAGCATGAAAAGCCTTACCACTTCAAGATCAACTTCCTTCGCGATATCCCTGACAGTAAAGAAATTTCCCTTGGATTTAGACATCTTTTCGTTGTTTATGTTTATGTATCCGTTATGGATCCAGTAATTTGCAAACTGTTTTCCGTGAGCTCCTTCAGATTGGGCTATTTCATTTTCGTGGTGAGGAAATATCAGGTCCTGTCCTCCCCCGTGTATGTCTATTGTCTCACCAAGATACCTGCATGACATGGCAGAACACTCAATATGCCATCCAGGTCTCCCTGGACCCCAAGGACTATCCCAATGGGGCTCCCCTGGCCTATGCTTTTTCCAAAGAGCAAAGTCTAGAGGATCTTTCTTTTCCCCGCAGATCTCTACCCTCGCTCCGGATTCAAGTTCATCCAACGGCTGCTTGCTCAGCTTGCCGTATCCATTAAATTTTTTAACGCTGAAGTACACGTTGCCGTCGATGTTGTATGCAAGCCCCTTTTTTTCAAGGCTTTTTATCAAATCTATGATCGCCTCTATGTTCTCGCTTACTTTGGGATGAACAGAAGCTCTCCTGACTCCCAGGGCATCTGCATCCTTAAAATACTCAGCGATGTACCTATCCGCCACTTCTTGGGAGGATGATGATTCTTCATTTGCTTTTTTTATTATTTTATCGTCCACATCTGTGAAGTTTTGAATATAATCAACCTGGTAGCCGCAGTATTCGAAATACCTTCTTAGGACGTCGAATATGATAAACGGCCTTGCGTTCCCTATATGAAAATAGTTGTAGACTGTAGGTCCGCAAACATACATCTTGACTTTTCCCTCTTCGATAGGCACAAACGTGTCCTTCTTGTTTGTCAAAGTATTGTACAGCTTCAAGCCATCACTTCCTTTCGTCCTTTTTGGTTACAAGAAGTACGACGCTGTGGGCGCTTATCCCTTCTTCTCTTCCTGTAAGTCCTAGCTTTTCTTCCGTTGTCGCTTTGATATTTACATTTTCCCTTTCGGTTCTCAGCACATCTGCAATCTTTCTTCTCATGTCAGGTATATAGGGTGCCAGTTTTGGCTTTTGAGCTATGACAGTGGCGTCTATGTTTCCTATCTTATAGCCTGTTTCCTCTAAAACATCGTAAACCCTGCTTAGCAAAATCAAGCTGTCGATTCCTGCATATGCCTGATCCGTGTCCGGAAACGCTCCTCCTATATCGCCTTTGCCCAAAGCTCCCAGGATGGAATCCATTATTGCATGCACCAATACATCTGCATCCGAATGTCCCAACAGGCCTTTTTCATGGGGAACATCTACCCCGCCTAGAATCAGCTTTCTTCCTTTTATCAACCTATGCACGTCGTATCCGTGTCCAATACGCATTTAATTTCTCCATTTCTTTACTTGTTGTCGTGAAATTCCTTGTATACCCTAAAAGGTTTTGTTACCACCCTAAAAGGCAGGCTCTTTAAAAAGCCTGTAATATCTTTTTCCATTTCCTTTGTCATCCTGGAAGGCTTGCTCAATACCCTTGCCACGAACTCTTCCTTGAAATGTTTTTTAACGTAGTCCTGATCTATCTTTATCTCCACTCCACAGTTGTTGCACTGTATCTTGTGGATATGATTGTTTCTATATTCTATCGTGTGGTCCGTTTCTTCATCACAGTGTATGCAAAACAAGTACGCATCCATCTTTGAGCTTGACATTAGACACTCTCCTTTTTAATAGTTATATTAGCTGAAGGTTTCTGAGCGCTTTTGCGACCCCGCAATTATCATTAGTATCAGTGGTCATTTTTGTCAATTTTTTTATATCTCCATGAGCGTTTCCCATGGCGATGCTAAGACCGCATTGTTCGAACATGCTCAGATCATTGCCGCTGTCTCCCATCGTGATTATCTGGCTTTTGTCTATTCCGTAGTGGTTTGCTATCTTGTTTACTCCGTTTCCTTTGCTGGCCGTCGGGTTCATTATTTCGACGTAGTTGGCTTCCGGTCTTATTATTGTAAACTCCTCATGATCGAGCTTTTCCCAGATTTCCGAAAGCCTGTTGTCTCCCGTTTCGTACATGTCCATCTTAATTATCTTTTCGTTCCTAAGATCTGCTTCGATTTCGTTAATGTCACAAAAGAGGCTTTTAGATAGTATATTGCTGTTTTTTACCATATCATTGTCAAAGTAGTAAATATTGTAGAAATTTAGGTTTTGATAATAGTAATTGTGGCTATCCGTTATTATATTGTAGTCAATATTCATTTTCTGACACAGATGGGCAAACTCAATTACCCTGTCCGTGTTTATTTGCAGGGTTTCTAAATTGTCCTCATAAGCCATTGATGCTCCGTTGCTCCCAACGTAGTCTGCCTCGAAGTCGATAGCCATCGCATATGACATCGCCGATTCGATGACCCTTCCAGTGGAAAAGACCACTTTAACCCCATTTTTCTGCAACTTGAACAACGCATCGATGTTTTCATCCGGTATCAACTTGTTGCTGTCAAGCAGCGTACCGTCCATATCTACAGCCAACATTTTATAATTCATATATTTACATCCCTTCTGCAAATCATTATCTATGATATTTTATATCTTATTGACTGATTTATCAAGTTTAAAAGCCGCAAGTAAGACTCCTGCGGCTTTTAAGTGAAATTTTCTATTATTTTTTTGGTAGGTGAATGCATTCTCCATGAACGGCATGGGCTGCTTCCATTATGGATTCGGAAATTGTCGGGTGGGGGTGTATTATGTCCCCAAGCTCCTCGATAGTTCCTTCAAGCTTCATAACGGCAGTGACCTCTGCCACAAGCTCAGTGGCATTGGGTCCAACTATGTGGACACCTAGGATTTCTCCGTATTTCTTGTCTGTTATGATCTTTACGAATCCCTCGGTCTCTCCCATGGCGATTGCCTTTCCGCTGACCATCATCGGGAACCTTCCTATTGCGACGTCATATTTCTGTCGCGCTTCTTCTTCCGTAAGCCCTACAGATCCAATTTCAGGTATCGTGTAGATGCAACTTGGCACGAACCTGCAATCCATCTTCTTGCTTGCTCCCATAGCATTTTCTGCTGCCTTCATTCCCTGTGCAGATGCCCAGTGAGCCAGCTGAATCTTTCCTGTTATATCTCCTACAGCATATACGTTTTCCTTTGAAGTTCTTAGGTAGTCATCAACAGCTATGGTTCTGTCTTTTTTGATATCAAGATCTTCAAGACCCTTCAAGTTTGCTTTTCTGCCGATGGATACAAGAACCTTTTCCGCCTTGATGGAGGTTTCATTCTTGCCGCTTACTGTAACCGAAAACCCTTCCGCTGCGGTTTCTACTTTTTCCACCTTGGAGTCGGTCATAACATTTATTCCAGCTTTTTTAAGCTGCTTTTCAAGCTCTTCAGATACTTCGGCGTCCATGTTCGGAATCAGCTTTGGCATCATCTCCACTATTGTTACTTTTGTTCCAAAGGAATTGTAGATAGTTGCAAATTCACAGCCTATTACGCCTCCGCCTATTATCACAAGCTCCTTCGGGATTTCCTCAAGGTCCAAAATCTCCGTACTGGTCATGATTCCCGGAAGATCTAATCCCGGTATCGGAGGCACCAGGGGAACAGACCCTGTAGCGATTATCAGTTTGTCATACTTGACAGTTTTTCCTTCATCCTTGCCCTCAACGATCTTCACTGTGTTGTCATTGCCTGCACTTCCAACACCGTTGATTATGGTTATACCATTGGATTTAAGAAGGGCGCCTATTCCTCCAGTCAGCTTTTTGACCACGCTGTCTTTGTTCTGTTTTACCTTTTTCATGTCTATCTCAGGTTTCCCCACGATTATTCCTCTTGATCCAGCATGCTCGATTTGATGAAGTATCTCTGCATTTTTAACAAGAGTTTTCGTAGGTATGCATCCTACATTAAGACATGTTCCTCCGAAGTATTGGGCTTCTACTATAGCAGTTTTTGCTCCCAGCTGGGCAGCTCTTATTGCCGCTACGTATCCACCCGGACCGGCGCCTAGAACAACCACGTCATATTCGTCTTTTTCCTTTTGAGCCTGATTTGACGGCTCTTCCTTTACGGGAGCTGCTTTTGCCTCTTCGGCAGGTTTTTCTTCCTTTGCAGGAGCCGCAGGCACTACGCCTTCCGGCGGCTGTTCCCCTTCTTTTCCTATATATCCTATGACGGTAAATACAGGAAGAACGTCTCCTTCTTTTGCCGCTATCTTAAGGATGGTTCCCGATGTTTCCGCTTCTACTTCCATGTTTACCTTGTCGGTTAATATCTCAAGTATGGGGTCTCCGGTGTCTACCTTATCTCCCTCGGATACAAGCCACTTTACGATAGTTCCTTCCTCCATGTCCATGCCTGCTTTAGGCATGATGATTTCGGTTGCCATTTTATCAACTCCTTCGTTTTTCTGCTTTCCGTTGCCCTACAGCAGCATCAAGGTTGGATCTTCCATCAGGTCTTTCAGGTACTGTAGGAACTTCGCTCCGTCAACCCCATCCATTATCCTGTGATCCATTGTAAGGGTCATGTTCATTACGCTTCTGACCTTCGGCTCCCCGTCCACGACTCTCATTCTTTCAAGTATTGCTCCTACGCTTAAAATAGCGCTGTTTGGCTGATTTATGATAGATGTAAATTTAACGGTTTCGAACATTCCAAGGTTGCTTATGGTAAACGTGCTTCCTTGAAGCTCATCAGGCTTTATTTTCCCTTTGACGGTTCTTGTGACCGTATCCGTTCTCTTTTCAACTATTTCTGTAAGGGACATTTTATCGGTGCCCTTTATTACCGGTACCATCAATCCGTTGTCAAGTCCCACTGCCAGACCCATATTCACATCGTCGTTAAGCAGTATTCCTTCATCTGTAAGCGTGGAATTTACGATTGGGTATTTCACCAACGCCTTAGTCACAGCCATTATTATAAGGTCGGTATATGTGATTTTCTTTTCTGTTTCTTTTAGTATCCTATCCTTAAGAGCACTTCTAAGCTTGATGGCAGCGGTCATATCTATTTCGATATCAAGACCCACTGTTGCAGCCTTCTTAACGCTTTCCAGCATCCGCTCTGCTATGATCTTTCTCATTCCTACCATAGGAATTAGTTTTCTTTCCTTAGCTTGTGCAGGCATTTCTTCCTTAGCAGAAGCAGCTTCCTCGACTGGCGCTTGTTTTGCTACAAGGTCATCTTTAGTGATCTTTCCTCCAAACCCTGTTCCCTTGACTTCAGACAAATCGATATTATCCACTTCTGCGATCCTTGCAGCCAAAGGCGTAGCCTTTACTGATTTGAAGTTTTCAACATCCGCAAGATGAACCCTTCCTTTTGGTCCGCTTCCTTTTACTAGCTTAAGGTCTATCTTTTTATCCCTGCCCGCTTTTCTAGCCGCAGGCGTCGCTCTTAACTTTCCACCTTGGTTCGCTTCCTCCTGCTTTTGCTCCGTCTCTTCCCTTTCAGGAGCTTCTTTTGTCGCTTCAGCAGGTTTTTCTTCCTTTGCAGGAGCCGCAGGCACTGCGCCTTCCGGCGGCTGCTCTCCTTCTTTTCCTATATATCCTATGACGGTAAATACAGGAAGAACGTCTCCTTCTTTTGCCGCTATCTTAAGGATGGTCCCCGGTGTTTCCGCTTCTACTTCCATGTTTACCTTGTCGGTTAATATCTCAAGTATGGGGTCTCCGGTGTCTACCTTATCTCCTTCGGAGACAAGCCACTTTACGATAGTGCCTTCCTCCATGTCCATGCCTGCTTTGGGCATGATGATTTCGGTTGCCATTATATCAACTCCTTCATTTTTCCGCTTTCCGCTTTCCGCTTTCAACTTTCAGCTTTTGCTCGACCTTCCTACCTGTTCATAACCTTGTAGATCGCATCTTTGATCAAATCTACGCTTGGAACTACTGCCGCTTCCAGGTTTCTGTTGTATGGAATCGGAGTATCAAGTCCTGCAACCCTCATTACAGGTGCATCAAGGAAGTCGAATGCTTCGCTCTCGGAAATCATTGCTGCTATTTCTCCACCTAAGCCACCGGTCTTAGCCGCTTCATGAACTACTATCGCTCGACCTGTCTTTTTGACTGACTCCACGATCGTTTCAGTATCCATAGGGTAAAGCGTCCTTGGATCTATTACCTCTACGCTTATTCCCTCTTTTTCAACCGCTTCTGCCGCTTCCATTACTCTATGGAGTATTGTTCCGTATGTAACTATAGTTACGTCTGATCCTTCTTTTTTAACATCAGATTGTCCCAAAGGCAGTATAAATTCGTCGTCTACCGGAACTTCACCTTTCATTTTATAAAGGAGCTTATGCTCTACGAAGCATACCGGGTTGTCGTCTCTGATTGCGGCCTTCAAGAGCCCTTTTGCTTCCGCAGGTGTCGATGCAGTCACTACTTTTAGTCCCGGCACATGGCACAACCATGCTTCAAGGCTTTGACAGTGCTGCGCAGCAGCTCCCGTACCACTTCCCGCAGGAAGTCTCAAAGTCATTGGCACCTTTGCTTTTCCTCCGAACATGTACCTCATTTTAGCTGCTTGATTTACAAGGTTGTCCATCGCTATCGTTATGAAGTCCATAAACATCATTTCGCAAATCGGTCTAAGGCCTGTAGCCGCAGCACCCGCCGCAGCGCCTGTAATTACAGCTTCAGATATTGGTGTGTCTCTAACCCTCTCCTCGCCAAATTCTTCGAACATTCCAACGGATACACCAAATGCTCCTCCGTACAATCCGATATCTTCGCCTATGAAAATTACATTCTCATCTTTTCTCATTTCTTCGCTCATCGCAAGGTTGATGGCGTCTTTATATGTCATTTCTTTCATTTCCATTATATTTACCCTCCCATTCAATATATTATGCGTATACGTCTTCCGTTACCGACTCAACTGGCGGTTCAGGGCTGTCGTTTGCAAACTCAACGGCTTTTTCCATGTTGGTTCTTGCCTGTTGTTCAACAGCTTCGATTTCTTCCGCTGTAGCTATTTTATTTTCCAACATGAATTTCTTAAGCCTTGCTATAGGATCTTTTTCCTTCCACTGCTGAACCTCATCTTTTGTCCTGTAAGCCTGCGCATCACTTTTTGAGTGACCCAACCATCTGTATGTCTTGCTCTCTATGAGCACTGGGCCTTTTCCGCTTCTTACTCCTTCGGCAGCCTTGCTAACTGTCTCGTATACTTCTATAGGGTCGTTTCCGTCTACGATGATTCCCGGTATTCCATATGCTTTTGCCCTGTCAGCGATATCTGTTATGTTCATGTGCTTAGATATTGGCGTTGACATTCCGTAAAGGTTGTTTTCGATAAAGAAAATTACCGGAAGCTTCCAAACAGATGCAAGGTTAAGAGCTTCGTGGAAAGTACCCTCGTTTGCAGAACCGTCTCCTGCAAAGCAAAGAACCAGCTTTCCTGTTTTTTGATACTGCTGAGTAAGCGCCGCACCTACTGATATGCAGTATCCTCCACCTACTATGCCGTTGGCTCCTAGATTTCCGTTGTGGATATCCGCAATGTGCATGGATCCACCTTTTCCTTTACAGTAACCGGTTTCTTTTCCCAAAAGTTCAGCCATCATCTTGTTTATGTCCAACCCGAATCCTACAGCTTGAGAATGTCCTCTGTGAGTCAAAGACGCAAGATCTCCATCCTCTAGGGCCATGCACGAGGCTACTCCGGAAGCTTCCTGACCTACTGAAAGGTGTGTTGTTCCATGCACCATTCCTCTCGAGAAGAAATACGCGACTTTTTCTTCAAAAATCCTTGCATGATTCATTCTTAAATACATTTCCATAAGTGTTTCTTTTGATAAAGACATTTCATTACCTCCTTGGTTTGTTCTCTACATTTTTTTAATTAAGGCCTTAGCCGTTTCAGCATCGGTTATCAATACGTCTACCAGTCCGGCTTTTATTCCGCCGTAAATGGGATTGATCTTTTCTCTTGTTCCTGATACGCAGATCTTCATCGGGATTTTCCTCATATCTTCAAGCTCCGGACAGATGAGCCTGTCGTAAAATGGAGCATCTATGATATTGCCTTCAGAATCAAAGTATCGGAAGAGAAAATTGCCTACTGCTCTTTTATCGTTTAAAAACTTTAGATCTTCGTCTCCCAGCATCCCTTCTCTGAAGGGTGTCACGGATTTTCCGAGGCTTGCTATGCTGACCATTGCCATATCGCATTGTGATGCCTTGTCTAATACTTTCTTGACTGATGACTCCTGCATCAAAATCTTCTTGGTCTCTGCATTGTCCACCATCAAAGGATTGTGCATTAGGTAAGGCCTTGCTCCCAGCTTCAAGGAAATATCACGAGTTATCTCACCTGACTGCCTAGATAGCTGCTTGCTTAGTTCCCCGTCGAAAAAATGATCGAAGGGAAATACTCCTCCTGCCAGCTGCACCACGGATAAATCCAGGTTTTTTCTTTCCCTGACGATATGTTGTGAAGCATATGCAAGAGTTCTGCCCCAGGCTATGCCCAAGATAGTCTTTGGCTTTAATATCCTGTCCAGATACTCAGCTGCCGCTTTTCCTATCGCATCCATGGTCAAGTGGTTCGTGTCCTGAGTGGATGCAACCACGACTTCCTTTAGCCCAAATTTCTTTTCCAGTTGCTGCTCCAAATCGATGTAATCGTCAAATGTGTCGTCAATGGTTATCTTGACTACTCCTTCAGGTATAAGCTTTTGCACCATCCTTCCCACCTTTTGCCGTGATATGGACAGTCTGTCTGCGATTTCTTCCTGAGTCAGGTTGTCGTTGTAGTAATACTTGGCGATTTTAACCATTTGTCTTCGCTTTTCTTCTTTTAACATTTTTTCACCACCTTGGCGGTATTTTTACTCAAATCAGTGTACAAAAACCCAATATGAGAATTTGCTCAATAAACGAGGATTTGTTCAACTTAATAATATCATCATTCTATTTTAAGTTCAAGACAATTAACTCGATTTAAATCAAGAAATTATTCTCACCCTTAATTTGAAAGGAATTTACCGATTTTATGATATAATATCCGTACTAGCAGATTGGCTCGCAGAATTGATTTATTTTTCTGTGTTTGCGCAGAAAAAAAGAAAGAAATTCTATGAGCAGGTGCCAACGACCGAAACCTCTAAGGGTTGAGGATAATCTGCGAAGATAAAGCAGTACCATATAATAAGCATATTGCATTTAAATTTTAGAATAATAGGTGAAATCATAATGAATCATTTTTTAAAGACCAGCCCCCTCATTGTTATCCGTAAGCTATTTTTATACTTTTTCGGGATGTTTCTCTTATCCCTCGGAATCGCTCTTTCAATCAAAGCCGGATTGGGCGTTTCTCCCACAACATCCTTTCCATATGTGCTTAGCCAGGTAATGAGCTTTGATATCGGACTGGCCACAACGCTTGTATTTACCATATACATTGTCGTCCAGGCTATAATATTGCGGGATGAGTTCCACCATATCAACTGGCTGCAATTGTTCGTCGCATCCGTTTTTGGAGGTTTCTTATCCTTCTCCAACAACTTGGTCAACTTTATATCCCCGGAACTTTATGCTATTAGAATGGCTCTTTTCCTGTTTAGCATGCTTCTAATGGCCTTGGGAATTATAGTATACATGTCTCCAAATTTCCTGCTTCAACCTCCGGAAGGCCTGGTATCTGCCTTGGCCCAAAAAAGTGGTTGGGAGTTTGGAAAGATAAAGCTCTATTTTGACAACTTCAGCATAGTGACAACCCTCATTCTTATACTTTTTTCCGGCGTAGGCTTCATAGGAATCAGGGAAGGCACTTTTATTTCCGCTTTAGTTTTTGGCAAAGTGATTTCCATCCTTTCAAAGCGAATCACACCAATTCTTAGTGCTTATTGCAGCGCGGCTAAATAGGGGGCGTAGTGAGCATTTCTCGCTACCAACGGGAGCATCCCACGCGAACGAAGCAAAAACATATTATCGTTATTTTGTTGACAATTTCTTTTTACGGATATATAATAAATTCGATATTTATACTGTGTTATTTATAGAAAGGTGATACTATTGAACGTTAGCGATTTATTAAAAAAGTTAAGCAAAGAAAACAGGTTGGCCCCTGAAGAATACCTATATATTTTAGACAACATCGAAAAGACAGATCTGGATCTTCTATTTTCCCTGGCAAGACAAGCCAGAGACGCAACTTACGGCTCAAAGGTGTTTATGAGAGGCCTTGTAGAGTTTTCAAATTACTGCGAAAGAGACTGCATGTACTGCGGCATCCGACATTCGAACTCAAATGCCGACAGATACCGTCTAGACACCGAAAGCATCGTTTCATGCTGCAAGACCGGCCGTTCCCTTGGCTACAGGACATTCGTCCTGCAAGGAGGAGAAGACCCAACCATTACCGACGATTGGCTCATAAGCCTTGTTAAAAGGATCAAAACAGAAATCCCGGATTGCGCCATCACTCTATCCGTAGGAGAACGCTCCAGAGAGTCGTACAAGAAGCTTTATGATGCCGGCGCAGATAGGTATTTGTTGCGGCATGAGACTGCAAATGAAACTCTGTATAACAAGCTCCATCCGGGCATGAGCTTTAAGAACAGGATGAACTGCCTGCTTAATCTAAAGGATATAGGCTTCCAAGTGGGTGCGGGGTTCATGACCGGGCTTCCCGGACAGACCAATGAGGATTATGTTAGGGACTTGGTATTTCTTGAAGAATTCAGGCCACACATGGTGGGAATAGGTCCTTTTATCCCTCATGGTGATACGCCCTTTAAAAATGCTGAGGGAAAGGGCATAGACATAACCTTGTTGCTGGTGGCTTTGACGCGTCTTATACTTCCTGATTCCCTGCTTCCTTCAACGACAGCTCTCGGCTCAGCCGATCCCAAAGGCAGGGAAAAGGGGCTTCTTGCCGGAGCAAACGTGGTTATGCCTAATATCACTCCTACCGAAAACAAAGAAAAGTACATACTATATGAAGGCAAGATCTGCACAGGTGACGAAGCATCCCACTGCAGGGGATGCATCCAAGGGCGAATCGAGTCTACAGGGATGAGCGTGGACATGTCAGTAGGACATCATAAAACAATCATCTGAAAGAAACCCCTTGCGGATTCAATCCACAAGGGGTTTCTTTACTATATCCCAAAGACCTGCCATGACTTCCATACACATTGACTTTTTTGTTTTTTTATGTTTTCATATTCCTATAAACATTATTTTTTTTGGCATTTTTTAAGCACGCTTAACCTACGCCTCTTTTTTTCGACGGTCACGATAACTTCGCAAAGGAGCCATACTATGGAAAATAAAAACAAGATCAAGCTGGCCATACTAGCCGTGTCTTCCCTATTGATGATCTCGATGACGGCTTCCGCGATCTTAGCTGATATATCCGCTCATTATCCCGATGTGGATCAATCCGTCATACAGATGGTACTGACCCTGCCGGCTCTGATGGGGATGACCTTCGCCTTGCTTTCAGGACCTATTACTACAAAAATATCAAAAAAGAATCTCGTCATATTTGGCTTGATCAGCGCATTTGCCGGCGGAAGCATGGCCCTTTTGTTTGGTCCTATCAGCATATACGTGCTCCACGCCTCCAGCCTTTTGATCGGCGTGTCTCAGGGCATAAACTCTACGATGTCGATGGCCTTGATCGCAGATTATTTTTCCGGCAATGAAAGAAGCTCCCTTATGGGCCTTCAATCCGCTTTCGTTAACGGCGGCAGCATGGTCATACTCCTTGTTTCTGGGTTTTTGGCAGGAATTAAGTGGAACTACTCCTACCTCATCTACCTTATATTAGTGCCGGTTATGGCAATAGTAATCAAGAACCTACCGGGAGACAGTCCCATCCACGATGAGCATTCCTCAAAGCCAAGAGACGGCAAGCTCAATTCCGTGGTATTTTTCACTAGCATTGCCATGTTCGCATTTGCATCATTGATGTTCGTATTTCAAACCAACATTTCCATGTTCATACGAGACAACGGGCTTGGAGATGCATCTACTGCAGGTATGGTAAACTCAGTCATGACAGGAACCGGAGCCTTGACAGGAATATTCTATGGAAGGGTCAGAAGATTTTTAAAGTCGATGATAATGCCGGTGGCTGTTTGCTCCACAGGACTTGGGATGCTTTTAGTTTACGCGATAGGCTCGTTGCCGTCTGTATTTATGGCCGGTATAATGGTGGGCTTTGGGCTTTCTTCCACGATACCCACTGCGATGTTCAACGTTTCCAGTGCAGTATCCCCTATAAAAAGCGCAACGGCAATAGCCTTGACTAACGGATTTATGAATATCGGAATGTTCGCATCCCCTTTGATAATAAACCCCTTGGCAGTTAGACTAAATCCAGGGATCGACGGCTTCAGGTTTCTGCTTTCGGCGGTGGGGTTGATTTTTCTCTCTGTAGTAATATACGCAGGCAACAAATACACAAACCGCTTGCTGGCCTTGTCTGAAAGCAGCGAGCAGTAAAAAACCGGAGCAAAAGGCATTTAAGCTTTTTTCTCCGGTTTTTTTATTGTTATTCTTCAGTTGTTTATTCTTCAGTTTTTTCTTCCTCGCCTATAACGATTGGCTCAGTTCTTTCATCTTCACCGGACTCTTCTTCAGTCAAGTTAAAGGCTGAAAGCGATACTATCAACTCATCAGGATCGTTAAGAACCACTACTTCCTTATCTACCAATATATCGGATACGGTATAGTTTTCCCCTACCTGCATCTTCTCCACATCTAAAGACACGCTCTTTGGAATATCCCCTGACAAGCATTCGATATGAAGCTCATCCAAGTGGTGCACCAGTGCGCCTTCGTTGTTTAAATTTTCTGCATTCAGTATATGTATCGGCACTTGTACCTGTACTCTTTGGGTCTTGCTGACTTGTTGAAAATCCACATGGAGGATATCACCCAAAATCGGATCTCTCTGCATCTCCTTTAGCATGACGTGATATGATTTTCCATTCATTTCTAAGTCTAAAATTGCATTCGTCCCGAATTCTTTAAGGATGCTATGCATGTCCTTTTGGCTTATGGCCATTGCTTCGGGCTTTTTTGCCCCTCCATAAACAACACCTGGGATAAAATCCTGTTTTCTTAACTTCCTGGATACCCCGGTACCAGTTTGATCTCTGCTAACGCAACTAATCTTCATAATTTTCCTCCCGTATGTTAGTATTTCCTTATTATTATACCATACATTGGGAAAATCACAAAGCTAATGGCAATTTATTCCTTTATCCATCCAGAAGATACATGGTAAGAAGAAGTGCCCTTTGCAATAGCTCTCCCCTATGGATGCATTCATTGGGGGTAAACATGTCCCTGCTTGCAGGACCAAAACCACATATCACATCCGTGCTTTCCGGCACCTCTCCCCCTGCCGTAGGCAAAAGGCCTGACTCTGTTCCAAAGGGCAGCTTCCATTCTTCACTGATAATTCTCAGCTTCTCGGTCATTTGGCTTGTTCTTTCACTTTTATTGAGGGGCGGTCTTTCCTCAAGCTTTTGTATGTAGACATTTATCTCATCTTCACTTGGATGCTCGAACATTGAATAAAGGGCACCTTCAGCCTGTTGAGCAAGATCCTTATCCAAAAATGATAGGTAGACAGTGGCTCTTACCCTGTGTGGAAGGAGGATACTGTAGCGCTCGGAATGCACTTCCTGAACCGCCATGTTTATCATCTCCTCCGGTCTGCTTATATTTCTGATGCTTTCGCTTTTAGTCAAAAACCAGCTCATGGCATCCGGAGTGGTAGTATGGGCTCCGGTTCGTTGAAATGGCCCTTCTACCAATATGCTGTACTTTCTGCTCCCCCGATGTTGGTCCACTACCTTGCCGCTTAAGAAACCAGGCTGCATGATTATTACTTCTTTGGCCTTAGCTGACGCCAGTCTAAGCATATGGCTGGAATATCGCATTCCCCTGCCTTCGTCAGAATAAATGAAGACTCCCAGTTTTTTATCCCCGATTTTTCCCGCTATCTTAAGAGCGCTAAGTGCCTGGGTCACACAGGTTATTCCCGCTCTGCTAGATGCTATCCCTTCGCCGTAGAGCCATTCCGGCTCCCTTCTGAAGGGTATTGGGTATCCCCCCTTGCCGTCATGAGGAACGTCTATTGGCACCACCATCAATGTGCCTCCTTCGAATCCTTGTGTCGTCTCCCAGGTCCAAGCGGACCGGTTGTTTGTAAAATCCGATGCTTTGGTCATTTCAAGGTCTTCAAAGCTCTTTTCCAGTCTTTTTATCATAGTCCCTATTCCCACCGGATCTCCCGTCCAGCTAGGGATGTTGGTCCATTCCTTAAGCTCCTCTTCTATTTTGTCCCTGTGTTGGGTCAGGTAGGAAAATGAAATCATCTTTGGATCTGCATACAGGCTCGAGGAATTTTCTTCTACGGCCATAGGACCGAAATACCTCAGGCTTGCAATTTCAATCAGCTTATTAACAAGCTTGTTGTAATCAAGGCCGATTTTCTCCGCTGCAAAAACATAGGATCCGCTTTTGCCCAGGCTCGCCATGGAGTTTACCTCCAAAATATATGGGTTGTTGTCTTTATCCAGCCTGAAATCAACTCTTGCGCTGTCAAAGCAGCCCAGAGCTCTAAACGTTTCTATTGCAAGCTTTTGTACCCTTTTTGTAGTTTCTTCACCGATGGGTGCCGGACAAATCTTTTCAAGGGTCCTGCCGCTGGTGCCCTTTTTATCTTCGTAAGTGAATATTTTCTCTCCTTGGGAAAAAGCTATCTCCACGGGAGGCAGAGCCTCAACAGGGGAATTTCCCAATAACCCCACGTTCACTTCTCTCCCATCGATATACTCTTCCACCAGCGTTGGTGAATTGAACATGTCGTATATTACCTTTACCCCTTCTCTTAGCTCCTCTTCGTTATTTACTATCTTGAGCCCAAAGGATACCGCCTCGTCTTTCGGCTTTACGATCAACGGGTATTTTAGATCATCCTGCAAGGGCATATCAAAATCCGGAGTGTCCAAAACCGTAAACTTAGGAGTAGGAAGCCCCTTTTGCATTAAAACCATTTTTGTAAGCACTTTATCCAAGGCGACAGCATGGGTTTCCGGACTTGACCCCACGTAAGGAATTCCCAGCATCTCCAATATCCCTGGTATATGAGTATAGCGGGCTCTCCCCTGGATTCCGTAGCTCAGGTTGAACACAAGCCCCGGCCTCTCTCCAGAAATTACCGAGGGCATGAAATCCTCCAAGGCTGATATGATGTTTTTATCGCCTTCGAAGGTTTTGACCTGATGACCGCCTTCTTCCAATGCTTTTTTTATTATATCTATCGTCCCCAGTCCATACTTTTCCCTATTGGGCCTTCCAAACAGGTTTATTACCGCTTGGCTGTCTCTGTTATATATGATTGCTATTTTCATTTTATCTATCTTCCCTTCTTATTTGGCAATTCAAGTTTTTCTGGACCCTTGCAGGTTCCGTCCCTCCTGGGATCCGCAGCTCCCGTAAAGAAGCCTCCCGATTTATCAGGCATCATGACTGCCTGAACGCAACCCATGTAAAAGCTATTTTCACCCTTGTCGACTATCTCAAATCCCAGTTGATTGAAAATTCCGGTTAATTTTTCAGTTATCAATTCACTCTCAATATAAACCCTTTTTCCGCTTCCCCCGTGAATTCGGGGCCATTTTATCACTTCTTCAATTTCTTTTCCATAGGCTAGAATCCCAGATAGAATCTGGCTGAGAACCGTGGATATCCGTTCGCTTCCGGGGCTTCCGATCATCATCTTTGCTTTACCTGATTTATCGTAAACCAAAGTAGGTGCCACGCTGCTAAAGGGCTTGGCTCCAGGGAGCAGATAATATGGATGCATCACATCCTTTAAGTTGTAGGCACTCATGTAGTTGTTATAGAAAAAGCCCATATTAGATGCCATGGTTTTTGCTCCGTACACCTTTTCTATCGACTGGGTAATTCCCACCGCATTGCCAAACTTGTCCGCTACGCTTAAATGGGTGGTTTCTCCCGTGGTTTTAGGCATCATCAAGGCCTCTTTTATTCGCTCTGCCACGTATTCTCCGTTTTCTTTTTCGATCATCCATTTGTTGTCTGTCTGGTGAAACAACTCTGGATGCACCGGAAACTGTTCCCTGTTCATCAGAGCTCCATGAAACGCCAGCACAAGAATCTGGTAGTAGGTTTCTGAGTTTAATTCTACCTCTCCAGGTCCAAACTTCTCTAATGTATTTAGTATCTGAAAAAACGCTCTCCCCGCCCCAGGCGGTGGGAATGTTTCAAGCTCAAATCCGTAAAAACTGCCTTTGATAGGCTCTTTCTCCAGAGGAATCGGAATCCTCATCAAATCTTCTCTTCTTATGAGACCTCCTCTGTTTTTCATATCCTCGATTAATTTAGCTGCTGTTTTCCCAAGGTAAAAGTCTTCCCACCCGGAGCATGCCATTGATTTTAATGTCACGGAAAGATCTTTTTGATATATCCTGCTTCCTGTTTCCATGGGCTCATTACCCCTGTAGAAAAAGGACCTCGCATATTCGTCGGTTATGTTTTTGTTTTCCCTTGCAAGCAGCATGTTCTGAAGCCTTGAGAGAATATAACCCTTTCCGGCAGCTTCTACCGAAGGCTTTAAGACATCTTCTAACGTCATGGTGCCGTATTTATCCAATATATATCCTAGTGCCGCCGGCGTAGATGGAATCGTAGCAGCCCTGATGCCCTTTTTATAAGGTTTTTTAGGCAAATCCCAAGGATCGATTGAATACGGAGCTCTAGAAGATCCGTCTATCGCTATTGTCTTTTTCTCTTTATTTCCGATATGCAAAAGCGCCATGCTTTGCCCACCCAGACCTGAGGCCTGTGGCTCCGTCACCCCAAGACAAAATGCTGCCGCAACCGCCGCATCTACTGCATTTCCCCCTTTTTCAAGCATCAATGCCCCCGCATCTGTGGCATACGGACTTGCCGTTGAGACCATTCCATAGGGACTCTTTGCAATCTTGCCGTCTTTCAAGTACTTCCCCTCTTTCAGTTGTATTAAAAGTCAATATTTCAATTTCATTATACACAAAACAAGGGATTGGAGGTAGTAGAAAGTAGAAAGTAGAAAGTGGAAAGTTTGAAAGTTGGTTAGTTGGAAAGTTGGAAAGGAAAAACCTTTGAATTACTTAAAGCTTACAACTTTTTCACGAGACGGAGTCTCATTTCTCGACTGCGCAGCAGTCATTTCCCGACCCACTACGACCCTGGTGGATTCCATGCATCCTTACAACTTAGAGTCCTTTGTGTTCTTCGTAGTTCAAGATTTTGTATTTTGCTTTTCCCGAACCACCGACAGTCGCTTCAGCGACTAATACGACTGCTTGACAACCGTTTCCCGTACGGCGCAGCCGTACAACAAACAGCCGCTTCAGCGGCTTAGACGGTGCCAAAGGCACCTGCTACAGCACCTCGGACTCCTGCGGCGTCCGAGTTCGCGGGCTTCGCCCAATAAAACAACAGCCGCCCATACCATTAATAGCTAGCTTTATGGTATGGACGGCTGTTGTTTTGCTGTTTCTCAGCTTTTCGCGTAAAAAAAACCTTATGTCATTGACATAAGGTAAAATATTTTAATTGAATTATTTTACAACTACGATATTTTCTGCTTGAGGTCCTTTTGGTCCTTGAACAACGTCGAAAGTTACCGCTTGTCCTTCTTCCAAAGTTTTAAACCCGTCAGATTGAATTTGAGAATAATGTGCGAAAACATCGTTTCCGTTATCTCCTGTAATAAAACCAAATCCTTTGTCTGCATTAAACCATTTTACTGTACCACTCATATGTGTGTACCTCCTAATATTATTTTCCTAAATCATCTCAAAACAGATAACAAACAATTTAATTAGGATAACACTCATGAAAGCGCTATTTAACAGTAATTGATGTTAATACTATTTGGTAAAATTTAAGTACTTGCTTATCATAACATGTATAAACTCTGTTGTCAAATTTTTTATTTTCTTTTGCCTTCAAAATATTTTTCCATAAATTCTCTATCTTCAATCTCAAGAGCTCGCTCTCCTGCCAGGGATTCCAGATGGTGGACAAACTCGTGCTTTAAGGTATCCTCTAGTCTCTTTCTAATTCCCGACCTTGACATATTGCCATAAACCTTCATGAAAGAGCCGAAGTAAATCGTTATATACCTCCCCATAGGGCCCCCGCTGTGGTACTCCCCCAGTATGAAAAGATCACGATCCAAGGATTGCTCATTTTCTTTTTTCTGAGGCAGAAGAAGTATTCCTCCATTCAAGTCTTTAAAAAGTCCCTCCGGAAATCTTCCGACGATTTCATTAAGCATGTCTTCCATTTCATCTATTGACATCATCACATATCTCTCCTGATTTCTTCTTTACACTAGATTATACACCAAAAAACTTCTAAAAAGCTAAAATTCATATCGAAAATCTGTTGCCGTGTCTAAAAGTGGGTATATAGATACTTATAATACCAGCAAAACGAGGAGGAAGGATGAATGAAAAATTTACTGTTGAACGTAAGTGGAATGAGCTGTTCCCATTGTGTCAGCACGATAGAGAAGGCCTTATCTTCTTTGGAAGGAGTCATAAGCGTTGTCGTCAGTCTTGAAGACAAAAACGTCTCAGTCGATTACGATGAAACCAGGCTGAATCCAGAAGCAATCAGCGATACCATCCAAGATAGTGGCTACACCGTTTTATAGCGCCTATAAAGCCTCCCTTTGAACCTACATTCAGATTGTGGTAAAATTATACACAGGTTGTTTATCTAAAAGAAAAAGGAGGTTTTAAAATGGCTAGTCTCTCCATGTATGGTCCTGGAGACGTGGAAAGCGTTTCAAACGCCTTGTCCAATGATATCTTAAACAGCGGGGTAAGTTGCGAGCTTGTGGACACGATAAACAGAACAGTTGGACAAACGTCCATATGCATTATGGTATTCGAAAAATATTATATGCGCTCCTCCAACAGAGCGAGCCTTATGGTTAGCGTCATCGGAGATAATAAAAATGTCTGTGTCGACGCTATAGGTGCAGGCGGAGGTCAGGGAGCGTTTTTCAGGTTTTCTTGGGGCGCTGAAGAAGATTTTGTAGCAGAAGTTGAAAAGTCCCTTAAAAAATTCGGATTCAGATAGCTCACTACTTTTCTTGAGGAGTTGTTACCATGGCAACGGCATTTGTAAAGCCTGGCGCATGTGGTCTGGAATCTAAGATCGTTAAAGTAGAGTGTGGCCTGGCTCTTACCAGGGATGTGGAAATTAAGATAAGCAGGTAAAAATCTAAAAGGGAACATCCATTTGATAAGATGTTCCCCTATTTCTTATTGCGGGATAACCAATACCTGATTTACATATATCAGGTTTACGTTTTTTATGTTGTTTGCTGCAGCTATTCGGGTCACGGTCACTCCATATCTTCCTGCGATTGCCGATAGGGTATCCCCAGCTTTTACAGTGTATCTAACCTGGGTTCCCGGTTGTGGCGTTGGTTGTGGTACAGTTCCGGTACCCGGAATGACAAGCACCTGTCCTACTCTTATGAGATTTACATTAGTTATGTTGTTTGCATTCGCTAATTGAGTCACCGTCACTCCGTACCTTCTGGCAATTGCTGATAGTGTATCCCCGGCTTTTACTGTGTATCTAACCTGGGTTCCCGGCTGTGGCGTCGGTTGAGGTGCAGTTCCAATCCCTGGAATGATCAGCACCTGTCCTACTCTTATGAGATTTACATTAGTTATGTTGTTTGCATTTGCTATCTGGGTTACAGTTACTCCATACCTTCTTGCTATACCGTACAAAGTGTCCCCAGCTTTAACCACGTAAGTTGTCTGCTGCGTTATACCCAGAAGCTGATTTAACGTCACAAACTTGTATCCTTGAGATTTCAAGTTGCTGATAATTCCGGGAAGTGCTGCGACAGTGTTTTTAGCACCTGAGCCGGTATGCATCAAAACTATCGCTCCAGGTGTTATGTTGTTGCGCACTCTGTTTGTTATATCGGTCATGGAATCACCCCGCCAGTCTATGGTATCAATTGTCCAATAGATTGTTTTAGTATATCCTGCCACTCCTACCGCTTTCAAAACCGAAGCATTGTAAGCACCAAATGGAGGCCTGAAATATGGCTTAGTGCTCTTGCCTATTATTTTTTGGATTAGATTGTCAACCTTTGAAAGCTCTTCTGTAATCTTGGCTGCCGTTATTTTAGTAAAATCAGGGTGTGAATATGAATGGTTGCCTATTATGTGACCTTGCTGGTCAATTTTCTTGATAAGATCCGGGTGATGTTCTGCAGCTCTGCCTGTTACAAAGAAAGTTGCCTTGATATTGTTTTTTGCAAGGATGTCAAGTATCGGATTTATGTTTTTTCCGTCGTCTCCGTCGTCAAATGTAAGTGCCACGAGTTTTTCAGTGGTACTGCCTTTTGTAATCAGCTGGGAATCAGCTGAAAAAACCGGAGCCGAAGCCAACAACAAAAGGACTGCTGCAAAGGAAATGATCTTGAGCAACTTTGTTTTAAGGTACATATCTTTTCACCTCGCGTAGCAGATTAATATTTATCCCTACATGGCATTTATACCCCAAAAACCGTTGAGTCAACCCGCCTCATATCCAAGCTCAGGGTCATACTCGATTGCCATAGTTGGACAATCCTCTACAGATTTCAATACCCTTTCCAGATCGTTGTGATTAATTTCCTCCATCATAACCCTTGCCTTATTGTCGAAAATTTCGTAGTACTCCGGAAGCATCTTTACACATACGCCGCAGCCCACGCAGTAATCCTCCTTGATTTCAAACACACCTGTTTCCTTGAAGTTTTTATCTGCAGGCAAATCCTTTCTTTTAACAACCTTTGACATAATCTGCGCCATTATAAGTATTGCCCCTACTGTGAGTAGCCACCTTGCCGCCATAAACTCAACTCCTAAAAATTTCACCTCATTTGCTAGCATGGGGATTTTAATAACAGCCCAAGAGCTTAATACGATTACGATATTTGTAATGCTTGCTCCTTTTCCCACCAATGTTTTGCAGACAGGAAAGGCTGCATATATTGGTCCTGCAGAAATGCTGCCCAAAACCAGGGAATAGATTTTCCCTTTCCAGCCTGAATCTTCACCAAAGCTGTCCATGATTATTTTTTTAGGAACTAGCGCCTCTAATACCACGGTAAATAGAAATATGACAGGTAAGACCTGGAACATCTCGATGAGATAGTAAACACTGTTATTAACCGATGTAAAAGCTTTATCGGGAGAAACAGCAAACATACCCATATATAATAGAACTACTGCAAAAATGAGCTTATTGCCTTTCACCAAACTAAGAATCTTCATAACACCACCCCCATCAACAGCGCGATGGACACAGCAAATACAAAGCTTAAACTATTTCTTAAAAATGTAAACTTAAGGCCAAATTCTTTTTTCTCCAACGAGAAGGTTACTACGCCCACCATTGTCAAGGTTGTTAAAAATGCTACTGCCGGCACCACGCTGGCACCTGCATCAACCAAAGAGCCAACAAGGGGGAATGCCACAAACGCCGGTATCAACGTGATGCTCCCAACGATTGCAGACCCTATCGTAGAAAACAATACATTTGAAGATCCCAAAAAATCTTTGATGCTCTCCGGGGGAACCATCGTAAGTATAAAACCAATCAAAAATATGACTCCGATTATCTCGCCTATCATATTTTTCATCATGCCCTTAGATTTTTTCATGGCTTCAAAGGTCTTTTGCCTGTCTTTCTTTAGAGACGCCGCAAACAGAACTAATGCTATCACCCAAAATATTTTTGTGAAAATATCCATACCGTCCTCCTAATATTGATTTTTTAACAGGATATCATTATAATCAAGAATAAGTAGTTACCAAGGTAACACAAGGAGGCTCTGTTGAAAAAATATATCGATTCAATAAAAAACACCGTCCTAGCATCTTCTCTTCCGGAGTCTGAAATATATAATCAGCTTATTAAAGGAGGCTTCAAAGTTGAGAACTATTCAGCAGGGGCCTTGCTCCATATAGATGGAGAAGAATGCACCAGTTTAGATATAATACTTTCGGGGAAGATCGTAGTTGAAAGAATTGACTTGTCGGGGAATCTTCTGACTATATCAGAATTTCACAGAGACGACATCTTGGGAGGCAACCTGCTTTTTTCCAAACAGCCTTTCTATCCCATGACTATTACAGCCAAGACACCTTCAATAATTTTGTCCATGGATAAAAATACGCTCTTTCAAATATTGTCGGAAAATCCTGAATTCCTTCTGACATACCTGGAGTTCATTTCTGACAATGCAGCAATTCTAGGTAATAAAATCAAACACTTTATAAAAAAAAGCATACGGGAAAGCGTAATGGCTTATCTTGAATACGAATCTAAGAGACAAAAAAGCACGGTAATCCAGCTGGATATGACAAAGAAGGCACTGGCTGAGAGAATTGGAGTCGAGCGCACCTCCCTGTCCCGAGAACTCGGGAAGATGAGAAAGGAAGGGCTGATTGCATTTGACGGAAAATCCATAACCCTGTTGAGTTAACGGCCAAGTTGCCTGCATCCTTGGCTTTTGTTTGCCCACTCAACTTTCGGGTATTAAACTAGTGAAACAAAAATCAAAGGATGTTGTATTTGTGAAAAAAATTTTAATTCCAGTTGACGGATCCGACTTTTCCAACAGGGCTGCAGAAAAAGGAAAAGAAATCGCCAAATCTTTTGGAAGCAAAATTGTTTTACTTCACGTTAGGGACCTAAATTTCTCAAAATATCCTCATGACCCTTCAGTTTACTACGATGTTACTTCCACATTAGAAAAAATCTTAGCCGAAGGCGACAAAGAAGGCACTATATTGCTGGAAGAGACTAAAAAGAAATTCGACGACATGTCCGATATGGTTGAAACAGTATTCCTTAAAGGCAATGTTGCCTCATCAATTGTTGACTTTGCAGAAGAAAATGACATAGATTTGGTTGTGCTTGGCTCCAAGGGACTAGGCGCCAAGGGAATAAGGGGAGCTCTCCTTGGAAGCGTAGCTGACAAAGTCATTCACCAAGTTAGCAAGCCCGTATTGCTAGTAAAATAACGTGTGAAGCTCCGGTTTAGATACCGGAGCTTTTCTCAATACAATGGGTGAAGTCCCCCTTATACACAGATCAATTTAATTCTTCCAGAAAATTTTCAATTCTTTCAGCATACTCTCTATCACCCCAAGGCTTTAAAAAGTCCTCGCCTTCAAGGATCATATGGTGGTTTCCTTCCTTTTCCCAATACAAAACATGTTCAGGCGCTTTATCAAGTATTCTTTGGAGGTTTTCAATAGGCACCTGATCATCACCTTTAGAGTGAATCAAAAGCGCCGGTCTGTCTCCCAGCCTTTCAATTTGAATTTTTGGAGAGAGGCTCCCAGCATCCCAGCCATACTTCATGTTTGTGTATAGCTTTACGAAAGGCCTCTGAAGAGCAACATAAGCTTTAGGCGCACCCATCATCAGCATGTTGTCCGCAAAATTGTCTTCAAAGGCGGAATATGCCGACAAGCTTACTACACCGTCAATGTCATCATTGTTTCCAATGGCATTTATGGCAACTGACCCTCCCATGGAAAGGCCGAATACAATTATCGGTTTTTGCTTCATTTCGCCGCCTTCAACTATATGTGAGACTACGGCATCTACATCCATCGTCTCTTCGTAACCAAGTGCTATAACATCCCCTTCGCTCTCTCCATGTGCTCGCATTTCAAGAAGGTAGCTATCATATCCCAGCTCCCTCATCCATCTAGCATGACCGTAAAATGCCGTTACAGATGGGTTATGTATCCCTGAAAGAAATATTACAGAACCCTTTGGATCGTCTGCTTCAACGTAATATGCAGCCACATGGAGCTTATCCTCAGTCTCTAGCATAAGTTTCTGGCTCTCAAGTCCAAAATCATCGGCATCAAAAGTCTGACTGAAACTAACATGCATATTTACCATGTCCTTTATTATCATATGTGGCACGTAGGTTAAAACAGCGATAAACACCAAGACAACTACTCCTGTCAAAACAGCTGCTATTTTATAAATTTTCTTCTTCATCTAGTTACCTTATTTAACGAACGCGTAGTCAAGATACGGTCATTACCCTCTATTTTATTTGAAAAATCAATACCATTTTACCACAAAGGGGCACGAAGTTGGAATCCACGCATCCTTACAACTTAGAGTCCTTAGTGACCTTTGCGATTCAATATTTATCTTTTGTATTTTCCGACTCACCTTTTCACAGCGCATATCTCTTCTGCTTTATGATAACTAGCGCAACCGCTAAAAATGCGACTGCAAAAGCCAGCTGAACCAGCATGCCGTAGATTATAATGTCCATGGATGATTGTGCCATGCCATTTAATCCACTTATAGTATCATTTACCCTTACATACCAGAAGATTGGATTGAACGTACCCATAATTTTTAGTTGGTCACTAAGAAGGGCCTGAGGTACGAATGATCCTCCTAAAAACGACAACCCCAGGGAAAACACGTTGCCTAATGGATCGATTGAATTTTTAGTTGCAAAGCTTGATACAAAGAAGCTTATGCTCAGACAAAGCACGGTCAGCACGAAGGAGTTTAACACAAACAGCATCGACCCTGGCTGGCTTATTGAATTTCCGTTTATTACAAAGGCCACAACAGCAAATGTTATCCATATCACAAGAGCTATAAGCAGGTTGCTTAAGATCAACTGGTAGTTGTAGCTCTTAGTGCTGATGGGGGCACAGTAATTGCGCATTTTTATTTCTTTGTTGTTGAATATCAACATTATCCGCCCGACCATTGAGATCAGCATCGCTATCATTATGTAGGATAAAAAGTTGAAGTAAAGATTCAGTCCGGACATGCTGTCACCTGTTGCGCTGTCCAGGAAAGAAACGTCAGCCTCTACCGAAATATCGCTGGCTATGCGCTGATTTATTTCTTCTATAGGCATATTGGGATATGCCATCATATAAAGCCTGGCAGTGTTTAAGTAGCTTTCGATTATCGTTTTTGCATACTGGGCGCTTGTTGAATCGGGCACTGACAATGTACTGATTTTTTGATATCCCTCTGATGCAAAACCGTCTTGGAACCCTTCAGGTATAGTTACTATAAACTCTGTATCTCTAAAAAACAGCGCGTCTTTGACGCTGTCCTCGTCGCTATCTATTTCAACAGGCCTTGCTACGCTTTTAAGGTAATCTTCAAGACCATTGGCCAGTTCTGATCTGTCCTCATTTATTATCGAGACTCTTACCTTCGATATTTGAAAGGCATCTTCAACCTGGGTCCCGGTGCTTCCGGAAAAAAACATCATAAGCCCAACAAAGATTATAGTGTATATAATGAAAACTGCCAGAAATTTTCTAGGAACAATCTTATAAAATAGTTTAAATACTTGCATATTTCTGCCTCCTTAATACCAATATGCTGATAGCACAATATACTACTCCCCAAAAAGCCAACAATCCGATATTAAAATAGTATCTTTCGAATGTATCGTAATAGTAAAGCGCATACAGTCCGTCAGTTATCAGATTCGCAGGATTTATGTATCCGATGATAGGCGCATTTTGCTGAATGATGTACTTCATTTGAAGGACCATAAGTCCGGATAAAAAGCACATTATGACTACTATGTTTGATATGAGCATGTCCTTGATATCTGACTTGAATTTAGTAAATGCCCCAAACAGTGTGCCAAACATCGTTCCGGTAAAACATCCTACCAGGCATAATGCTATTATGTGAAGAATCTTGTCTCCAAACTCCACCTTTAGTATTTGGGTAATATAAGCGATGAGTATCATGGCCGATGACATCTGAAACAATATCGTCGCAGCAGTCATTGAAATAAAAGCCTTTAGCTTGTGGGTAGGCGCAATATTTATCCTGGCTGCCACCGGGGATTGGTTTGCCTGAATCAATGCTGTGCTGTAACATCCTGCAATTGCAGAAAACAGGCAAGTCATGGCCAATAGAGCATAAAAGTATATCACTACCGGATTCATCGAATTATTTACAGGTGTTTCCTCCAAGTGCCCTTCACTATAAGCGATGTTTTCTAAAAAATCCGTCTGCAATATTTCCGGATTCCCTTCTATTATGGTGTAAATAGTCGTGGAGACCTGCAAGTAGCTGTCTAAAAAAACTTTGGATATTGATTGGTTTATCCCGGAGTTGAGTATCTTCAACTCGAGCCCGCCATCATTTTTAAGATAACCTGAGATGCTGTTTTCTGAGAGTTGTTCCTTGGCCTGATCTTCTGTCAAGTAAGATATATCGAAAAGCCCGCTATCTTCCATGGCATCTTCGAGACCCATGGGCATCTCATTTTCTGTTGTCAATGCGATGTTTACTTTTTGAAATCCTTCCCCGGTTGTCAAGTTTTGAAAAGCCAGGTTGAAAAAAGTAGCCAGTATTATGGGAAAGAAAAGCATCCAAAATAGTGCCATTTTGTCTTTTACCATGGATTTAAAGCTATACTTAAATATATGAAATGACATGTCGCACCTCCTTAATCTCTAAGTTCCTTACCTGTTATTTCTAAGAATACGTCATTTAATGTGGGAAGCTCTGAGTAGATCTTTCCGTAGCTGATATCATGATCTGCGATGAAACTCATCAGGTTCACCAGGTTGCTGGCACCGTTTTTCTGTCTGACAGTAAGCACGTTATCTCTAAGCTCTGCATCTATAACGTTTGGCATTTCATTTACCATATGCACATGTTCATCACTTAAATTGAAGGTTTCCACCACTATCTTCTCTCCAAGGGATATCATGGATTTTACTTCTTCCTTGGTTCCGGCAGCAATTATCTTTCCCTTGTCCAGTATGACCAGTCTTGAGCAAAGCTGCTCTATTTCCTCCATGTAATGGGATGTGTAAATTATAGTCGCACCTTGAGCATTCAGTTTTTTTATGCCTTCCAGGATGTTGTTCCTGCTTTGAGGATCTACTGCTACCGTAGGCTCATCCAGTATTATGAGCTTAGGCTTGTGAGCTATTCCGCAGGCGATGTTAAGTCTTCTTAGGAGTCCTCCGCTAAGCTTTTTGGGTCTGAACTTAACAAAGTCTTTTAGCCCAACAGCTTCGATCGCTTCTTCAACCAGCTCTTTTCGCTTGTTCTTATCCGTTATATACAAGCCGCAAAAATAATCGATATTTTCATAGACGTTTAGTTCATCAAAAACCGCTACGTTTTGCATCACGATTCCTATGTCTCGTTTTATATCATAGGCGGATGGAGTCATCTCCATACCAAAGACCTCTATATTCCCCTTGTCGTATTTAAGAAGGGACAACAGGCAGTTTATCGCAGTCGTCTTGCCGGAGCCGTTTGGCCCCAATAAACCGAAGATCTCTCCTTCTTCGATTTCAATATTCAAATGGTCCAAAGCGATGAGGTCTCCATATCTTTTTACCAGGTTTTCAATTTTAACTATCATCATTTATCAATCCTTTCCTTTCTTTATAGTCTTATTGTAGCCTAAGATATAAACAAAAGGCAGTGCCAACTGTCATCAATAGAACATGACAATTGTCATATTCAATTTCACAACCAAATCTGCTATGCTATAATTAAAACAAATCATTTTAGTGGAGCGTGCCATGGGTAATATTTTAAACAAATTGATAATATTTATTGGCTCGGCAGGGTTGCTGCTGCTGGAGCATGATCCATATGAAGCTATCATCGCCATTTCCGTAGCAATCGCCGCCAGCGGGCTAATGGAGTATTTCAACAACGAAAAATTATCAAAGCTGCTGTTTGTGGTCTATGCGTTATTATCTGCAGCGTATCTGCAGTTCGTGTTTTTCTTGCCCCTTATGGCCTACGATTTATTTAAGACAGAAGGCCAAGCTCTTACCCTAATGGCCCTTATTCCATATGCCCTGCATTTTAACAGCCTTTCATCTTCATCGGTCTACACGCTTATCATCGTGTTTATAATCGTCTTTCTTTTGAAAGCGCGAGCGATAAACGAAAATAATCTAAGGCAAGACTACATAGACCAACGGGATTACCTGACTGAAGTTTCCCTGTCACTAGAGGAAAAAATCAACGAGCTGGTCATAAAGCAGGATATAGATGTAAATTTCGCCACTCTTAATGAGAGGAACAGAATCGCCCGGGAAATACACGACAACGTTGGGCATCTTCTCTCCAGCTCTATACTTCAAATCGGGGCTATCATGGCTGTCAGCAATGAGGAAAATACCATCAAAAGCCTTGAAGCAGTCAAGGATACATTAAATGCAGGGATGAACTCCATCCGAGACAGCGTTCATAACCTGCATGATAATTCCATTGACCTCCACGCAGAAATAGATAGGATTATAAAAAGCTTCACCTATTGCAATGTGAAGCTAAACTACGATATCACAGGAGATATGCCTGCAAAGGCAAAATACTCGATCATCGCCATAATCAAGGAGGCACTTTCTAATGTCATGAAGCATTCAGACGGGGACTTTGTTTCCATAAGCCTATACGAACATCCAAAGCTGTTTCAGCTTATAGTATACGATAACGGAAGCAAAAAATCAGATCTTGGAGCTGCCAAAGGCATGGGGATAGAAAGCATAAAACAAAGGGTGGCAGCCCTTAGCGGAAACATCAATATCGATCAGTCAAAAGGTTTTAAGATATTCATTTCTTTTATGAAATCTTAGATCCAACAAAACAGGGGGTCCTATTATGAATATAATCATAGTTGATGACGACAAGCTCGTCTCATCATCTCTAAAGACTATTATAGAATCAAATGAAAACTTTAATGTCTTGGCAACAGCCAATTGCGGAGAAGATGCTATAGCTCTTTATGGTATCCATCAGCCTGATATTCTATTGATGGACATCAGGATGGGAGAAATGAGCGGACTGGAAGCTGCAGAAAAGATACTTGAATCTTACCCAAGGGCAAAAATCCTCTTCCTGACTACTTTTGCAGATGATGAGTACATAATAAAAGCTCTAAAGATAGGCGCCAAGGGCTATCTTTTAAAGCAGCACTACAACAGCATAATCCCCGCCCTTAGCTCCGTCTATTCGGGACAGAATGTCTTTGGAGAGGAAATCACAAGCAAGCTGCCTACAGTGATGTCCAACAACCATAAAATATGCAATTACAGCGATTACGGCATTTTAGACAAGGAATATGAGATAATAACCTTGGTGTCAAAGGGCCTGTCCAACAAGGAAATAGCAAAGGAGCTATTCTTAAGCGAAGGGACCGTCAGGAATTATATAAGCATTATCCTTGAAAAACTTAAGCTACGAGACAGGACCCAGCTGGCCATATTTTACTTTAATCATTTAGTGTAGGAAACGAACGCTTAATTATTAATCATGCTGTCAATGATTAAGGATGTTTTTACACACCCTTAATGTCAGTTTTGAGGAATAGTTGGGAAGTGTCCCCTACTTTGTTCGGCCTTGCCGCACGGTAAATGACTGCTGCGCAGTCGAGAAATGGAACTCCGTCTCGGTAAAAAGTTGTAAGATTTAAGTAGTTAAGATGTAAGTTTGCATGGAGTTTTATTGGGGTCTGTTGTAGGGCACAGAGACTCTACCCTACAACCACTTAGTCTCCTTCGTGGTAAAAAGGTTTTTCCTTTCTCACTTCCTGCTTTCCACTTTCCGCCAACGCCTTAAGAGTTCCTTTATTTACATTTTGGTGACAAAAAAACGCATTGATTTATAAGGTCAACGTGATATAATTTACTAGGTGCCATAGACAGTTGGGAAACAGTCGTGTTAGCGCTGAATCTCCTGTGAAATGCATGGTTGCGCCCTGCGGAAAATGACTGCTGTGCAGTCGAGAAGTGAGACTCCGTCTCGTAAAAACTGTCTCTAAAAGCAAGATCGTAATACGCGCTTTGCGCTTTTCCCGAGAGTAAAACGAGCCCTTGACGAAGCGACTTTAGCGTTCCCAGTAATTATAAATAACAAACGGTAGGTGATTGTATGCCAAGTGCAGCAAGAATAAGAAAGAATAAGAAAAACAAAAAGAAAAGACTGAAAAAAATATTGATCGTCACATTTGCAATCATAGTTGTTCTAACATCTGCGGCATTTTTATTCGTAAACAATATGTTTGGCAAGATGGACCAGGTAAAAATCAACGAGGACGATCTTGGAATAACCGACAACTCTAACAAAAGGGTGACCAACATCGCATTGTTTGGAATAGATACAAGGGGAACAGGCTACGATAATTCCCGTACGGACAGCATAATGATAGCAACCGTGGATACGGACAACAAAAAGATCAAGCTCACCTCTATAATGAGGGACACATACGTTAGCATTCCCGGAAAAAAATACGACAAGCTGAACCACGCATACGCTTACGGCGGTCCTGAGCTTGCCATTAAGACTATAAACACCAACTTTGACATGAACATCCGCGATTTCGTCACCGTAAACTTCGATGCCATGGAAAGAATAGTGGATGCAGTAGGCGGAGTTGACATTGAAATAAGCAGCGCCGAAGCTACACAGATTTCAGGCATAAGCTCTGGAGGTCTTCACACCTTAAACGGTGCCCAGGCAGTTGATTACAGCAGAATCCGTAAGATAGGAAATGCGGACTACGAGCGTACCGAAAGACAGAGGACAGTCCTGGAAAACGTACTTAACAAGGTGCTTAGAGACAGATCCATTACAAGAGCCATGAGCCTTGCGGACAGCCTTCTTCCTTATGTACAGACGAGCTTGTCAAGATCTGAGATACTAAGCCTTGGAACGAGAGTCATGACTAGCGGAACATCATCCATTGCGGACAGCAGGCTTCCACTTGACGAATACAGCAAAGGTGGATTGTTTGGTGGGGTTTACTACTTAAAGCCGATGACCCTTGTGGACAATGCACGGTACCTGCATGAATTCATTTATGAGAATGAAGATTTTTCTCCCAGCGATTCGCTGATGGAGATAAGCAATAAGATGCCCTAAGCGTCCTAGACGCGTCGAAGGGTTGGCATGACAACCCCCCCAATGCACAGCATCGGGGGGTTTTGTTGTTAAGCTGTCGTTAGACAGTTGGGAAACGGTCGTTGAACAATCGTAAAAGCTTTTTCCCTATTGTTTAACACTTGCTCCCCACAAGACTTGCCAATTTCAGATTTTCCTGAGATTTCTCGCATGCTCGAAATGACGGTATTTGGTATGGGAACCGGACACTGCAAATGCTGTGCATTGGGGGGTGTTGTTGTCAAGCGGTCGTGGGGCAGTTGGGAAACGATTGGGAAACAATCGATTAGTCGCTGATGCGACTGTTTATTGTCCGGCCCTGCCGCACGTGAAATGACTGCTGCGCAGTCGAGAAATGAGACTCCGTCTCGGGAAACAGTTGTAAGATTTAAGTAATTAAGATTTAAGTTTGCATGGAGTTTTATTGGGGTCTGTGGTAGGGCACAGAGACCCTACCCTACAACCGCTTTCTGCTTACCAACTTTCCACTTTCCAACTTCCTGCTTTTACTTATAACTTGAAACACGCGCGTTGCGCTTTTCTCGCGAGTAAAACGAGCTTTTTTCGCTCCTGAAAAGGAGCATCCCACGTGAGCGTAGCGAACCTTTAACTATTGTTTGACCATTACACTTCCATGTTTAACACTTGCTCCCCACAAGACTTGCCAATTTCAGATTTTCCTGAGATTTCTCGCATGCTCGAAATGACGGTATTTGGTATGGGAACCGGACACTGCAAATGCTGTGCATCGGGGGGTTTTGTTGTTAAGCGGTCGTGGGGCAGTTGGGAAACGGTCGTTGAACAATCGTATTAGTCGCTGAAGCGACTGTTTATTGTCCGGCCCTGCCGCACGTGAAATGACTGCTACACGGAATTATGGTTAAGCGGTCGTAGGGCAGTTGGGAAACGGTCGTTGAACAATCGTAAAAGCTTTTTCCCTATTGTTTAACACTTGCTTATCCATTGTCCTTCCATGTTTAACAATTGCTCCTATACGACTTGCCAATTTCAGATTTTCCTGAGATTTCTCGCATGCTCGAAATGACGGTATTTGGTATGGGAACCGGATACTGCAAATGCTGTGCATTGGGGGGGGTTGTTGTCAAGCGGTCGTGGGGCAGTTGGGAAACGGTCGTTGAACAATCGTAAAAGCTTTTTCCCTATTGTTTAACACTTGCTTATCCATTGTCCTTCCATTTTTAACACTTGCTTATCCATTGTCCTTCCATGTTTAACAATTGCTCCTATACGACTTGCCAATTTCAGATTTTCCTGAGATTTCTCGCATGCTCGAAATGACGGTATTTGGTATGGGAACCGGACACTGCAAATGCTGTGCATTGGGGGGGGGTTGTTGTTAAACGATTGTGAGGCAATTACTTTCCACTTCCCCACCTATTCCATAAGCTCTTCAATATGCTTAGCCACTCTATTAGCTGACTTTCCGTCATGGTAGTCGAAAAACTTGTGTTTCATATTCCTTACCTTTTGAAGATCGTACCGCTCCGTAAGGATAGTGTTGATTATCTCTTTCTCCGTCCTGCAGATCGGTCCCGGAGCAAGTTCTTTGTAGTCATAGTAAAATCCTCTGTCTCTCTCGTATTCCTCAAGATCGGGAGCATATAATATGATCGGTTTTTCAAGTATTGAATAGTCAAATATTATGGCAGAGTAATCGGATATAAGAACGTCCGTCACTGAAAACAGCTTGTAGATATCCACCTTGTTGGCATTTATTATGTTATCCGAACCGTTTTTATCTAAGTTGATCTTTTCTAAAAACGGGTGCATCTTATATATTATTGCGTATTCTTCACCTAGCTTGCGGCTTAGATAGGCCATATCCAAATTCACGTACTTTAGCTCAAATGCCCCATCTCCCCGAAATGTAGGGGCGTAAAGCACGACCTTCTTTCCTTCAAGAACAGGGTATCTTCTGTACATTTCCTTTTTGTATCCTTCCATCTTGTCTTTGTCATACAAGATATCAGTCTTTGCAACGCCTAGAGGGATTATCCTCTCCTTTGATATATCAAATGCAGAGGAAAAGCTTTCTTTAAAGGCCTCTCCGGCTACGTATACGTAGCCGTAATTTTTAATGGGAAATCGCCTGCTTGTGTCGCAGCCGAATTTTTTAATTCCTCCGCATGCATGCCATATCTGAATGACTTTTGTCTCATCCTTTTTTTTGATATTGCTTACCGGAAAGTTATTGCCGTCCAAAAGAACTACCGCTGAAGTGTTTATGTGATACGTTTGGACCGCAAAGCTGAATAAATACTTAAACTTGGACCACAGGGTGTTTTTGAACTTTCTTATCATAAACACCATTTCGTAGTCCTTGTCGCTTTTTTTAAGCTCTTTGCTGATCAGCTTGAAGTTTCCTGTGAGCTTTGATTCAAAGTAGGAAATGAACAATATTTTGTTTTTTTTCACAGGCATCGGCCAGGTGAAAAACCAGGCCAGCTTGACCACTATGTAAGCGATGAATTTTTCCATGATCTACTCCATCCTCTGCTTAAATACGATGTCCAGGACACGTCTGCTCGCATTTCCATCATCAAAGGAGCAGTACTCTTCGTAAAAGCGCTCTATCTGTTTTTCGTAGGGGGCCAAGACCTTATCGATATCGATGATGCTTTGTAGGAGCTGGTTTTCATCCTCAATGACAGGTCCCGGCAGATCCTTGTAAATATCTAAGTAAAACCCTCTTAAATTGTCCCTATACTGCTCTAGATCGTACATATAAAACAACATCGGCCGTTTTAGCACGCCGTAGTCGAAAAAGACGCTCGAGTAGTCGGTTACTAACATGTCACTTATTATGTACAAGTCGTTTATGTCTTGGCATGAGCTTGCGTCTATTACAAAATCCTTTGGCATATTTTTATTTTTAGTGTCGTATATCAGGTAATGAGGCTTGTAGATTACCACGTAGTCAACACCTAAAGCCTCGTGCCACTTTTCAAAGTCTACTTGAAGCTCAAATACGTATCCTTTTTCGTCATAGGCATTGTCCCGCCAAGTCGGGGCGTAAAGCACTACTTTTTTATCTTTAGGCACATTGTAGGCTTCCTTTAGCTTGTCTGCCTTATCTTTTGTGGCAGCAAAGAGAACATCGTTTCTGGGATATCCAGTTTCTATGATCACGTCTTTTTTAATCTTGAAAGCACTTATAAAAGCCTTAGTAGAAAACCTGTTTGCAGATATCATATAGTCGTATCTGGCAGAATCTTTTAGGTAGCTTTCAACCATCTTTTCCCTGGTCATTTTGCTCCTGTAGAAAGTAGAGGCTTCACCTACCTCAATATCCGCAGCCAGACGCTTAAGAGGGGTTCCGTGCCAAGTTTGCAGGTAAGTCTGCCCCTTTTTTTTGCGGAAATTTGAAGGCATCTTTGCATTGAATACCCAGTATCTCGATGTGGACAAATGGTATAGGTATTTAAAGCTTAAGTACCTTGTCTTTTCTCCCCTCGCAATGCTGTAGTTATTAGGGTTGTCAAAGGCCCATATTATTTCGTAACCGTCATAATGGCTGTCTCTTATCATCTCTTCGTAGATCGCCTTGGGACTGCAAGAAAAATTTCTTCCTAAGTGGCTGCAAAAGATAACCTTTTGGGGCTTTATCTTAAATCTTGCAATGACAGCTTCATAGGCCATCGTTCTAATAAATCTGATGCCTGCAAGCAGCAAGTTGGCAAGTGTCCTGTTTTTTGCTATAAGACTTTTTATGCTATTCAAAATCATCACCTTCGGTTTACGTCTTAAATATCTTTTCACAAACTCTTTTTGTCGCCTCTCCATCCTCCAGCGCACAAAACTGTTTTAGAAAACGTTTCAAATTTTCGTTATCGGGATTGGCCTTTTTTATCTCTGATGCCAATTCTTCATTAGTTTTTACTATGGTTCCGGGAACGAAACTGTCTACATCCAAATAAAAGCCTCTTAACCGGTCTCTATAATCTTCAATGTCGTACATAAAAAAAACCATTGGCCTTCCAAGTACAGCGTAGTCAAAATATACAGAGGAATAATCCGTTACCAGGATATCGGATATTAGGTACAGCTGTGTTATGTCCCCAGTGGAAATATTGTATGCAAAATCTTCAAAGCCCGTCAAGTCGATATCATCCGCAACGAGATAATGCATCCTGAGAATGACCACGTACTCATCCCCAAGCTCTCTTTTTAGCTTTTCCAAATCAAGGGCCGTGCTGAACTTGTACTTGGATTTAGCAAAAAACTGATCGTCTCTCCAAGTTGGAGCATATATGACCACCTTTTTATCCAAGGGGATCCCGTGGCTTCTTTTTATTTTCTCGATCAATTCTTCGTTGTCCTTGTTTTTTATGAGAAAGTCGTTCCTTGGAGAACCGCTCTCAATTATCTTTTCCTTGTCTATAACGAATGCTCGGGAAAAAACATTGGTGGAGAATCTGTTGGGGGAAACCAGATAGTCCCAGTTTCTGGATTCTCTATAGAAATTTCTATTGTAGGTAAAGGTATCTGTCCCCGGCATGAAAACTGCCTCGATATCAGTACCCAGACGCTTGAGTGGAGTCCCGTGCCAGGTCTGCAGGTAAACGGTCTTGTCAGGTTTTCTTACCCACAAAGGAAATCTCGCATTGCTGACCCAATACCTTGCTTTTGACATCAGCCAAATCCACTTAAGAGAAAATCTCCTTACCCTGGGTATATTGTTTTCTTTAAATACCTTCTCGTTGCCTTTATCCACGCTCCATATGCACTTTATGTCCGGTCTTTGTTTTTGGATGTATTCGTAAATAGCCCTTGGATGACAGCTATACTGACGTCCTCCGTAACTTTCAAATATAGCTATGTTCTTGTCTGGATCCGTCTTTTGCTGAATCAGCTTCATGAGCTTGCCTCTGATGACGTTTTGTCTTCTGGTAATCCATCGGCCTTGATTTACTCTTTCAATGGCTATTGCCCTGCCTTTAGTGGTACCGACCGCAAACTCGATCTTACTTGCAAGCCCCTTTTTTTCGAAATAAGCTTCTTTACCTGAGAGCACCTCTATCTTTTCCCAATCGTCAGTCTTTGTATAAACATATACATCTGAAAACTTCTCTTGTGGCAGCTCTTTCGTATCGATGACACATGCCATTTCTCCCTTGTCATCCAGTTCAGCGGGAATCCTTAACACTTCCTTCGTTTTTCTTCCCTTTATGTAGACTCGGCAATGCTTAACATTCTCCTGGATATCAATTTTTAAGATAATATCCTCTCCTATAATATCTGCATCTTTGATCCTTATGTCGCTTTTGATCACTTTTTTTGCTATGCATATGCCTTTATTTTCATAGGACAGGATGTACATGCCGTTTTTGTGAAAAGCATAAGGCTCCACAGAGATTACATCGGGATCTGAGCTTATTAAACTGTAGACCTTGGTTTTATCCAAGACAAATACCCTGTATTTTTTTTGCCTTAACAGTCCAATCATGTCAAAGAACAGTTTTCCCTCTTTGGCATGAGCTTTTTTGAATATGGATTCTTCCTCGTCAAACAACAAGACAGACGGGTCTTCAAGATCAGCCTTGCCTGAAAGGGTCATGCACGCCTTGTCGTTTTCAAAAGCAAAGTCATCGATCTTAAGTCCGGCTGTATCTACCCTCATGTCCCCGGTAAGATCATTTAAATCCAAACCGTTGCTCTTTGTGAAAGATTCCAAAACAATGGCTTGAACAATGTTTTTAATTCTCTGGACTAAGTCAGCTTCATACCTACCGTCAAAGAGTATATCGCTGATCATAATAATTTTTCCTTTATCCAGATACTCCACATGATAATCAGACAGCGTTCTGACCAGAGGCTTTCTGATTTCATTATCCAAATTTACCTGACTTTTGGTATTGTCTATTACTGCATTATTTAGATCGATCTCTTTTCGGATACTCTCCTTCATAATGTCAGGGATAAGGCAATCCATCATATCACTGTACTCTCCTTCTTGCTTTTCTATAAAAAAAGAGATGCATTATGCATCTCTGTCTAAGCATTAAGCTATCTAATGCATCTTGAAATGTTTAAAGCAAATTTTCGATCTTTTTCTTTAAATCATCTTTGATTTTTGTAGTGGATATGCCTTCGGTTCTAGGCAGATAAACTACTTCGCAATATTCTTTTAAAAAGTCGAACTTGCCTTCCCAATCGTCGCCCATCACGAACACGTCAACATCGTATTTCTTCACGTCGTCTATCTTCTGTTCCCAGTTCATTTCAGGTATTACAAGATCCACATACCTGATAGCCTCTAAAAGCTTCTTTCTGGCCTCGTAGCTGTAATATGAAGGTTCCTTGCCCTTGATGGCATTAAATTCGTCCTTTGACAGACCTATTATCAGGTAGTCTCCAAGCTCTTTTGCCCTCTTTAATATATTTATGTGTCCCTCGTGCAAAAGATCAAATGTCCCGTAAGTAAGTACTCTTCTCATTTTATCACCTATACTCCAAGTTCTTATTTGTTATTTTCTAGGGCTCGTTTGTTAAGCGCCTGTTAAATATTATACCATCACCCATGCTAGTTGTCCACAGAACCAAATACCCTGCCTTAAATAGCCAGCAGAGGCGTTAGGACTAGGGTAAATACTATCATGAGTGCTATCGCTGCAGTAATTATCCTCTTTGTGTTATGCTTCATGTATTCATTCCTTTCATCAATTTTTAGTCTTTGCTCTTGCTTGTCTTGTTCAACTTTTTTACGACTTTGGAAAAAGGGAAAAAGTACTTGTCCAAAAGCCCCATTTTCCCTGCTACCACTTCAATAAAAACATAAACCAAAACAAGTATTATTAGACCTATATTTGGTGAAACAAGGCTATATATTATCGCTACGGCGCTGAACAGAGCGCTTATAATATATATTATTAGCACAGTTTTTGTCTGAGACGCGTTGCTGCTCATCAAGAGGTGATGAAGATGCTCTTTGTCCGCTTGGGCAAAGGACTGTCCTCTAAGCTTCCTTCTTATTATGGCAAACGCCGTGTCAAAGACCGGCACTCCCAGTATGAGTATGGGCACCACAAAAGATATGAACATGGCATTCTTAAAGCCCATTAGGGCTAGTACCGATATTATGTACCCTAAGAACATGGCCCCCGTATCCCCCATAAAAATCTTCGCAGGGTGGAAGTTATAGACTAGAAAACCTGTGCTGCTACCGGCAAGTATAAGCGCATAAGTCATTACGAAATAGTCGTTCATATTAGTAGCCAGAACGAACATCGTAAGGAAAGTTATTGATGCCACTCCCGATGCCAGGCCGTCCAATCCGTCTATAAGGTTAATGGCATTCGTTATGCCTATTATCCAAATATAAGTCAGTACATAGCCGAAATAACCCGGTCTTATCTCCCCTATGATGGGAAGATCGATCGATCTAAAGTAAAGCTGACTAGAGAATATGACTACCGTAGCTGCAACAATTTGGGCTAAAACCTTCGCTTTGGGACTTAGCTCGTATTTGTCATCTATTATTCCAGTAGCGACAATTATCAGGCTTCCTATGAATATTCCGTTGAACTGAAAGTGTGGATATTCAAACAGAAGGTGACCGATGTAAAATGCACCGAATATGGCCAGTCCTCCCAAGGTAGGCATCAGCTTAGTATGAACTTTTCTAGTGTTGGGCTTGTCTACAGCCCCTATAGCCAATGCAATCTTTGATACGATTGGAGTAAGGGCTACGGCAATGCCGAGACACGTCAAGTATATCACTATAGGATGATTCATATTATTGTCCTTCCTTTGGCGGCCATACGGCTGGAATAGGTGGTGGGTCGGGGAATACATGTTAAACGGTCGTTTAGTCGCTGAAGCGACTGTGGGACGCAGGGCTTCGCCCTACGGGAAATGACTGCTATGCAGTCGAGAAATGAGACTCCGTCTCGTAAAAAGTTGTAAGATTTAAGTAATTAAAAAATTTTTCCTTTCAACTTTCCAACTTACCAACTTTCCAACTGACCAACTAACCGCTTTCCAACTTCCAACTTTTACTTATATCTCTAATCCCCTAAGATATTCTGCAAACTCATCTTTCAGGTCATCTCTTCTAAGGGCAAATTCCACAGTCGCTTCCAAGAACCCCTGCTTGTTTCCTACGTCGTATCTCTTGCCTTCAAAGTCATATGCGAACATAGCTTCCTGCCCGGCAAGTTCCTTAAGTGCGTCGGTAAGCTGAATCTCTCCACCAGCGCCTTTTCCCGTATGCTCCAATATATTGAATATCTCAGGAGTTATTATGTATCTTCCAAGAATAGCTACATTTGTTGGGGCATCTTCAGGTGCGGGTTTTTCCACCAGGTCGTCCACGGTAAATAGCCTGTCTCCGATTTTTTCTCCTGATACTATTCCATATTTGCTTACATCTTCATGTTTCACGCTTTGTACGCCTAAAACTGATGCTTTTTTCTTATCGTACACTTCCATCAGCTGCTTAAGGGCAGGCTTGTCTTCGGTGTAGACTATATCGTCCCCAAGCAAGACTGCAAACGGCTCATCGCCTACGAAGGTTTTTGCACACAAAACAGCGTGCCCCAGGCCTTTAGCTTCTTTTTGCCTGACATAATTTATGTTTACCATCTCGGAAATATCCTGAACCAATTTTAAAAGATCATCCTTGTTCTTTTCTTTAAGCTCAAGCTCAAGCTCTACGGATTTATCAAAATGGTCTTCTATGGCTCTTTTACTTCTGCCTGTTATTATAAGTATCTCTTCGATTCCTGATTCTATTGCTTCTTCAATAATGTACTGGATAGTCGGCTTGTCCACTATTGGAAGCATCTCCTTGGGCATTGCCTTGGTGGCAGGCAAAAATCTTGTCCCTAGCCCTGCAGCCGGTATTATCGCTTTTCTTACTTTCATGAAGCATCCTCCTTGGCACGGATAACCATGCGTTTATATTTTATCTTTCCGGAAGAAAGTCTATGCCGTAGACCTCTTTTACAAGGTCTATTCTTGCCTCTTCGTCCGGTATATAGTATATATTGTTGTCTCTGTACTCGTACTCCCCTTCTACAACGTATCTGCCCATCTCACCTAAGTTTATCTTTTGGGCATAAATCCCAAGGGCAGCCATTTCGCTTAAGCTGAGATTTGTGTCGATGTTTTTTCTGTAGTTGTCTAGCAGTTGGGGTATGAGCCTTATCATATTCTGCTCTTTAAGCTGGTTGAAGACAATTTCAAATGATTCCTGGGTTCTGGCCACCCTGTCCTTGTCCTTGGTGCTGTCCGTTCCCCTGTCCCTTACGTATGCGAGGTACTGGTAACCATCTAGTGTTTGAAGGCCTTTTTCTGCAAACAGGACTCCTCCCCGGGTTTGGTCGTACATATCCTCTTCCACGTAGATCTCTACGCCGCCGATATCATCTATAAGCTCTCTGAAACTATCCATGTCTATTGCTACGTAATTGTTTATGTAGATGTTTCCCAAAAATTCGCTAACCGTATCTACGCAGTATGAATATCCCTGCTTCATCTTTTCCTCGGGGGTCTCTCCTGCTCCAAGATCGTGTCCATAATAAAATGCAGAATTGATTTTATCCATTCCCGGCCGGTGGGCTATCCACACCAAAGCATCCCTGGGAAATGATATCATGTCCACTGAATCACTAGAGAGGTCTATGGATACCAAAACGATTCCATCAGGACGGAAAAGCCGGTATCTGTCCAGTCGCGATTCGTTTTTATCAAATCCAAGCAGCAGAATGTTTATCCTGTCTTCCTGGTAAACCGTCTTAAGGTCCTCTCTGGCTTCCAGCTTTTCTTCAGCGATTTTTCTTTGGGCTTCCTGCTGTTTTAGAAAAATCCTTTGTGCGTCCTGAAGGTCCCGGTACTTATTTACTCCCAAAGCTGTTGAGACAACCAATATTGCTATAAGGATTGAAATTATGATTTTTTTGTTTTTCATAGCTCCTCCTTTGGCGTGTTCGGTGGGGCGGTAAATAAAGGTTAAACGGTCGTTGGGCAATCGGTAAACGGTCGGGAAACAATTGTAAAAGCTTTTTCCCTATCGTTAAACAATTGCTTAACCATTGTCCCACCATGGTTTAACGATTATCTGGGGAATACTGTGTTCGGTGGTTCGGGAAAAGCAAAATACAAAATCTTGAACCACGAAGAACACAAAGGACTCTAAGTGGTACGCAGATCTTCGCCCTGTGGTAAATGACTGCTACACGGATTATGGTTAAACGGTTGTGAGGCGGTCGGGAAACAATTGTAAAAGCTTTTTCCCCATCGTTAAACAATTGCTTAACCATTGTCCCACCATGGTTTAACGATTATCTGGGGAATACATGTTAAGCGGTTGTGGGGCAGTTGGGAAACGGTTGTCAAGCAATCGTATTGGTCCCTTTCCAACTAACCAACTTTCCACTTTCCGCCTTACTGATTTTCTGACTCACCGGCTACCGGCTCTTCTTCCACCGGTTCTTCAGATGGCTTCTCTTCAACAGGCTCTTCATTCACAGGTTCATCCACCGGGGGCTGCTCTACCTGCGGTTCTTCTACTTTTATCTGAGCGACGCTTAGGCTTACGCTTGTTGACACCCCTTGCACCTTGAAGGTTATTGTGGCATCGCCGCTGCCTTTTGCTACTATAGTTCCATCAGCATTTAGCTGAAGTACAGCGTCATTCGATACGCTATATGAGGTGCTTCTTACGCTAAAAGTCTTTGTCTGTCCGTCAGCAGTCCTTCCAGTGATGTTCACCGAAGTAGTCTCGCCAACATTCAGATTTTTTTTGACTACTGATGCGGATAAGCTTATAAGTCTATCACTTGTTGCCTGCTGCTCTCTTAGTTCTGCATCTATACCGTATAACTCTTTTATGATATCCACTCTTTCGCTTTCATTGACCACCCAGTAGGACACCCTGTTTAATGTTCCAAAATATCCAGGAAAGGTGTGAGTGTTAAGGTCTTGTCTGTCTATGCCCATGCCTATCAAAGCAAGTGCTGATATTTGCTTGAAGCTAAGATCAGTTGCCAGCTTTTCAGATACCATCTCATAAATCCTAGGTATTTTCAGCAAGCTGTTCGTCTTTTTCATATTATCAAACACTGCTTTTAGTATGTGCTGTTGGCTTGCAACCCTTTCGATGTCACCTTCCGGGTAGGCTCGGTACCTGGCGTAATACTGGAGATCTTTTCCGTTGAGGACCTGAAGACCCTCCTCTATCCTTACTTTAGACCTATCCTTGCCCTTGTCTGCATACAGGGTATGAAGCACGTCAATCTCCACCCCGCCTATTTCATCTACAATGTCGTTTACCACGTCCATATCGGTTATCCCAATGTAAAAATGTATAGGGATGCCTCCAAGGAGCTCGCTTACAGTCCTTTTAAGATAGTCCGTACCAGCTTTTATCTCGTCACCCCGGTAATCGGAAGATCTTTGCTGCCCGTGGGCGAAGCTTGCATTTATCTTGTCCATGCCATTTACGTTGTAGATATCCACGTAGGTGTCTCTGGGAACGGATAAGACTTCTATGCTCTTTGTTTCAAGATCGATGGTCGCGACCATTATTGTATCTGCCCTGTACTGCTGGTAGCCCGCTACTGTATCTCTGTATTCATTTTTATCAAGTCCGTAAAAGAGTATGTTGATCTTTTTGCCGTCAAACTGAGCGTATGCGTCTGCTTCACTAAGCTCTTCACTGTTTTTAAATACGTTTTCCGGCCTGTTTATATCATAATAAAACTTGACCGCTACGGCAGTAAGAACCAACACAGTTGCGATAATACCTGTGACGAGAAAGAACCTCTTCTTGTTTTTAATTTTTAGTCTTGGCTTTTTGTTTATGTTCATTTTAGCATCCTATCATTTTAATAAGGAAAAACACGGATTTTTTCCGTGTTTAGTCGTAAGATTTTTTACCGGTGCCGCTTCCAAGGATATGCACGTTGTCAAGAATTCTGCCTGTTCCAAAAGCAACAGAGGATTCCGCATTTTCTACGATGTTTACAGGCACTCCCATCCTGTCGGAGATTAAGATGTCAAGGCCTTTTAAAAGCGCCCCTCCTCCGGCAAGGTAAATTCCTGTATCGCTGATATCCGCAGCTAGCTCAGGAGGCGTTCTTTCCAGAACACCATGGATTGCATTGATAACTGCGCCTATATTGTCGCTCAAAGCTATCCTGATCTCTTCTGAGCTGACGTTGATGGTCTTTGGCAAGCCCGAAAGAAGATCTCGTCCTCTAATGTCCATAGATGCCTCTTCCTCAGCGGGGTAAGCTGAGCCTATGTTGATTTTAAGATCTTCCGCCGTACGTTCGCCTATCAAAACGTTGTGGCTTTTTCGCATATATCTTACTATTGATTCATCAAATCTATCTCCGGCGATTTTTATGGATATGCTCTCTACTATTCCTCCCAAGGAAAGTACTGCAACATCCGTAGTTCCTCCGCCAATGTCTACCACCATGTTGCCGGTAGGTTGTGTTATATCAATTCCCGCCCCAATTGCAGCCGCCACAGGCTCTTCAACTATGACAGGATTTGTTCCTCCAGCTGACAGAACGGCTTGTTCCACTGCTCTTTTTTCCACCTCTGTCGCTCCACTGGGGATACCTACTACGACTCTTGGTCTTAAGAATCTTTTATTTCCGCATACTTTTGCGATAAAGTACTTAAGCATTCTTTCTGTGATCTTAAAGTCGGAGATGACTCCGTCTCTAAGGGGTCTGATTGCCTGTATGTTTCCAGGTGTTCTTCCAAGCATCGCTCTTGCGTCGGCGCCAATCGCCTTTATTTCGTTTGTATTAGTATCTATTGCCACAACTGAAGGTTCTTGCAGCACGATACCTTTTCCTTTGACGTAAACCAGTACGTTTGCCGTTCCTAGATCGATTCCTATATCTTTTCTTAAAGGTGCCATTGTTAACTATTCACTCCCATCTACTGTGTTCGACTGTTACTAAAATATGATTATATCATAAAAAACTTCTAATGATATATCCAGGTTGTAAAACTAGTCACTAAAAACAGATTAATTGTAACATACCTGCATATAATGTTAAATAAATTTCGAAAAAAATAATTTGATTTTAAGAAAACTGAGAAACAGCATCAAAAGAGCTTTCAACGAATAAAGCTTGCTTTAGATTCGTTGAATAGCGAATTTGATATTGGGCGAAGCCTGTAAGCTCGAACAGCGAAGCTGTACGAGATGCTGTTTCTCTACATATGCAAGTTTACTTAGAATACCCTCAGCTGCGAATTTGATATTGGGCGAAGCCCGTAAGCTCGAACAGCGAAGCTGTACGAGATGCTGTTTCTCTACATATGCAAGTTTACTTAGAATACCCTCAGCTGCGAATTTGATATTGGGCGAAGCCCGTAAGCTCGAACAGCGAAGCTGTACGAGATGAGATGCTGTTTCAATTTATCATGGCAGCAACCAAGTGGATCGGGGGTGTTGTTGTCAAGCGGTCGTCAGACAGTTGGGAAACAGTCGTTGAACAATCGTATTAGTCGCTGAAGCGACTGTGGGACGCAGAGCTTCGCTCTGCGGTAAATGACTGCTACGCAGTCGAGAAATGAGACTCCGTCTCGGTAAAAAGTTGTAAGATTTAAGTAATTAAGATGTAAGTTTGCATGGAGTTTTATTGGGGTCTGTGGTAGGGCACAGAGACCCTACTCTACAACCACTTTCTGCTTTCCAACTTTCCACTTTCCAACTGACCAACTTCCTGCTTTTACTTATATCTTATATCTTAGAACTTATTACTTGAAACACGCGCGTTGCGCTTTTCCCGCGAGTAAAACGAGCTCTTTTCGCTCCTGAAAAGGAGCATCCCACGTGAGCGAAGCGAACCTTTAACTATTGTTTGACCATTACACTACCATGTTTAACAATTGCTTATCCATTATCCTACCATGTTTAACACTTATTCCCCACAAGTCTTGCCAATTTCAGATTTTCCTGAGATTTCTCGCAATGCTCGAAATGACGGTATTTAGCATAGGGACCGGATACGACACTTTCCACAAAAAAAGCACCGGCTCTCGCCGGCACTTTCTATCTATTCTCTTTGGTTTTTGATACTTCGATTCTGACAATGGCTCTTCTAAGCGCAGCCTGTGCCCAAACAAGATCCTGGTCGCTTTTCTTAAGAGCGGCCTCAGCCGTCTCTTTTGCTTTAAGCGCCCTTTCAACATCTATCTCCTCAGGCCATTCCGCCGCATCCGCCAGTATGACCACCTTTTCCGGCTCAATCTTAGCAAAACCGCCAAGCAAGGTAGCGCTTTTGAACTTCTTCGGATCCGAGTAGATTTTCAGCTCACTTAAAGCAAGGGTTGTCATCAAGGGTGTATGGTTGGCGAGGATCGCCATGTTCCCCTCGGCGCCCTTTAATACGATTCTGTTGATTTCACCGTCATAAAACACTCTTTCGGGTGTGATGATCAGCAACCTGTATGTGGACATCCCATCACCTTCCTTATTTTTTAGCTTTCATTCTCTCAGCTTTTTCTATAGCGTCATCTATTGTTCCTACAAGCAGAAAGGCGCCTTCCGGCAATTCGTCATGCTTGCCTTCCAATATCTCCTTAAATCCTCTTATAGTCTCATTGATGGAAACGTACTTACCTTCAAGTCCGGTAAACTGCTCTGCTACGTTGAAGGGCTGGGATAAGAATCTCTCGACCTTTCTGGCTCTCGATACGATAATCTTATCCTCATCAGAAAGCTCGTCGATACCTAATATCGCGATGATATCTTGAAGCTCCTTGTATCTTTGCAGAATTTCCTGAACTCTTCTGGCAACTCCGTAGTGCTCATCCCCAACGATCTTTGGATCCAAAATCCTTGACGAAGAGTCAAGGGGGTCTACCGCAGGATAGATTCCCTTTTCGGAAATCGCTCTGTTAAGTACAGTCGTCGCATCAAGATGGGCAAAGGTGGTAGCTGGAGCCGGGTCTGTAAGGTCATCAGCAGGTACATAAACTGCCTGTACTGATGTGATGGATCCCTTGCTGGTAGAGGTAATCCTCTCCTGTAGGGCTCCCATCTCAGTAGCTAGCGTAGGCTGGTACCCTACCGCACTTGGCATCCTTCCAAGAAGGGCTGAAACCTCTGAACCTGCCTGAGTAAATCTAAATATATTATCGATGAACAAAAGCACGTCCTGTCCTTCTTGATCTCTGAAGTATTCTGCCATGGTAAGGCCTGTCAGAGCTATACGCATCCTCGCTCCAGGCGGCTCGTTCATCTGTCCGAAGCAAAGAGCGGTTTTGTTGATTACTCCGGATTCCATCATCTCGTAGTAAAGGTCGTTTCCTTCCCTCGTTCTCTCTCCTACGCCGGCAAAAACAGATAATCCGCCGTGCTCCGTAGCTATATTGTTAATAAGCTCCTGGATAAGCACGGTCTTGCCTACGCCCGCACCGCCGAACAGACCGATTTTTCCACCCTTTGTGTAAGGGGCTATAAGGTCAACTACCTTGATTCCGGTTTCGAACATCTCCGGTTGAGTCTGCTGCTCTTCAAATGAAGGAGCGTTCCTGTGTATGGGGTGTCTTTCGATATTTTCCTGAACCGGCTTTCCGTCTATGGGCTCTCCTAGTACGTTGTACATCCTCCCCAAGGTATCTTTGCCTACCGGCACCTGGATAGGTTTCCCTGAATCTACAGCTTCCATGCCTCTTCTTAGCCCGTCGGTTGAATCCATTGCTATGCATCTTACTATGTCGTCCCCAAGGTGCTGGGCAACCTCGACTACCAAAGTGCCGTCAAGGTGTTTTATGGTGATTGCATTGTATAGTCTTGGCAGACTTTCTCTTTTGAACTTAACGTCTATTACCGGACCTATAATCTGCACAATCTGTCCTGTGTTCTGTGACATTTTCTTGCCTCCAATCTTTGTTTGTTGCGTGATTATTTAAGGGCTTCCGCGCCGCCGATGATTTCAGTAAGCTCCTGTGTTATCTGAGCCTGTCTAGCCCTGTTGTAATGAAGGGTCAAAACGTCTATCATCTCGTTCGCGTTTTCTGTTGCGGTTTCCATGGCCATTCTTCTAGCACCTTGTTCGCTGGCGCTTCCTTCAATCATGGCTCCGTAGACCGTGTTCCATATATACTTGGGTATAAGGTAATCCAACAATGCTTCCGGCGAGGGCTCATATGTCATGATAAGAGGGATGAAGCCCTCTTCAGTTTTTTTCTCCTCGTCGAATTCATGAGGACTAATGGGCAAGAGCTTTATGTTGTTTGCCTTTTGAGTTATGGTCGATACGAATTCGGTATATGCAAGCACTACCTCGTCCACCTCTCCATTGGCATACATCTCCATAATTTGCTTTCCAACCTCAGATGCATTCGCATAAGTAGGCTGCTCGCTCATTCCGGTAAAATCCCTTATCACTTCATAGCCTCTTTTTCTGAAGTAGTCCCTACCCTTGGTTCCAAGGGTTATAAGACACGCCTTCTCCTTGTCCGTTATCGCATTTGTTACCGATTTGATTACATTTGCATTGTAACCGCCAGCCAAACCTCTGTCGGCGGTTATAACGACATAAAGCGTTTTTTTCACTTCCCGTTCTTGAAGATAAACGCTTTTTACCTTGCCGGCTTGCGCCGCCATCTCCCGCATGCTGCTTAACATAGTGTCGAAATAAGCCTTCCTTGCCTCGGCTTTCATTCTTGCCTTACGGAGTTTTGACGAAGCTACAAGTTCCATGGCATGGGTAATTTGTTTGGTACTGTTGACACTTTTTATTCTTCGTTTGATATCGCGAATATTTTCCGCCATGGGGTTTCACCTCCGTTTTTAGGCATCTTTAAGTTCATCGAGGTATTTGTCTGTAAATTTCTCGATGAGCTCCCTCATTTTTTCTACTACTTCGTCTGACAAGCCGCCTTTGCCTTTAATTTCTTCAAGTGTATCCTTGTGATTTATATCAGCAAATTCGATAAGGCTCTTTTCGTAATCCTTTATCATGTTTACCGGTACCTTTGCAGCGTAGTCATTGGTGATAGCATAAATCGCAAGAACCTGATGCTCCACCCTCATAGGCGCATATTGATCTTGCTTTAGAAGTTCAACTACTCTCTCTCCTTTTGCAAGCTGAGCCTTTGTCGCATCGTCAAGGTCTGAACCGAACTGGGCAAATGATGCCAGCTCCCTGTATTGGGCGTACTCGATTCTTAAAGGTCCTGCCACTTTTTTCATGGACTTGATTTGTGCCGCTCCACCTACCCTGGATACAGATATCCCCGGGTTGACCGCAGGTCTTATTCCTGAATAGAAAAGCTCTCCTTCGAGGAATATCTGCCCGTCGGTTATTGAAATAACGTTTGTCGGGATATACGCCGATACGTCTCCCGCCTGGGTTTCGATTATAGGAAGTGCAGTCAGAGATCCTCCGTCCTTCATTTTTGCCGCTCTTTCAAGCAGTCTGGAGTGAAGGTAGAATACATCTCCCGGATATGCTTCTCTGCCCGGTGGCCTTTTAAGAAGTAGAGACATCGCTCTATAAGCCACTGCGTGCTTGGAAAGATCATCATAGATTATGAGAACGTCTTTTCCCTGAAGCATGAATTCCTCTCCGATTGTAACGCCTGTATAAGGCGCCAAATATTGAAGGGGTGCCAGCTCGCTTGCCGTTGCGGCGACGACGATTGAATAATCCATAGCGCCTGTTTCCTGCAGCTTGCTTACTATCTGTGCTACGGTTGATGCCTTTTGACCTATTGCTACGTAGATGCATATAACATCTTCGCCTTTTTGATTAATCATGGTATCTACAGCCAGCGCGGTCTTGCCTGTCTGTCTGTCACCGATTATAAGTTCTCTTTGGCCTCTACCGATGGGGATCATCGAATCTATCGCTTTATATCCCGTTTGAAGAGGTGTATCAACAGACTTTCTCTCTATTACTCCAGGGGCTTTAACCTCTGCCGGTCTAGTCTTGTTGGTTGATATTGGGCCTTTTCCATCAATTGGATGCCCCAAGGAGTTAACCACTCTGCCTATCATTGCATCTCCTACAGGAACCTCAACGATTTTTCCCGTACATTTAACCTTGTCTCCTTCGACGATCTTTGTATCGTCACCTAAAAGTACGCAACCTACGTTGTCTTCTTCCAGGTTAAGTACCATCCCGAATACTTCTTGAGGAAACTCCAAAAGCTCTCCAGCCATTGCATTTTCCAAACCGTGTATCCTGGCGATACCGTCTCCTACTTGAATCACTGTACCTACATCTGCAGTTTCAAGTTTATGCTCATATTGTAAGATTTGTTCTTTAATAACCTTGCTAATTTCTTCAGGTCTGAGATTCAATTAATTCACCCCTAACTCTTGTAGTCTTATTTCTTTCAAATCATTCTTAAGCATGGCGACTTTTCGCCTAATGCTTCCGTCTATTACCTGGTCTCCCACGTAGACGATCAAGCCTCCGATTATATCCAGATCTATTCTTGATTGTATTATTACTGTTTTTTTGTATTTTTTCTCAAGCTTTTCTTTTAGTCTCTTTATGTCGTTTTCTTCTAAAGCTACTGCCGATACCACGGTGGCTTCCACCATGTTGTTCTCTACAAAGTAAAGGTCTTTGAACGATTCGAAAATATTCTTCAAATCTGCAACCCTGTTCTTATCCACTGAAATCATTAATAAGCTGTATAAGAAACCATCTATCTTGTCTTTGAACAGATTTTCAAAAATGTTTTTTTTCTCGTCTGACTCTACGCTTGGGAGCATCAAGATTTCCCACATTTTTTCTTTGCTGTCCAGAGCTTCAATGATAGACTTGAACTGATTGTAGATTTCATCGGTCTTGCCTTTTTCTTTTGCGACCTCCAGCAAAGCCTGGGAATATTTTCTTCCTACCAGACTCATTTCGCTTCTCCCGCCTCTTCAATAAAATTTGCAATCAGCTTTTGATGCTTTTCTTTGTCCAGCTCTTGTTCGATAACTCTTCCAGCTGCAAGAACAGACAGTTCGACAATCTCGTTTTTAAGCTCTTCAAGGGCTTTTTCCTTCTCCCTGTGAATCTCAGTTTGATTTCTTTTGAAAATCCTATCTGCTTCTACTTCTGCATGTTTTACTATCTCATTTCTTTTTTCGTTGGCTTTTGTAGTTGTATCCCTTAATATTTCTCGGGCTTCGTCGTCTACATTCTTAAGCTTATCCATATATTCAGATCTATAGCTCTCGCCTTCTTCTTTAAGCTTGTCGGCTTCGTCTATGACAGAGCTGATTTCATTAGTCCTGCCGTCCATGAAGGCTTTGATTTTATCGTAGAAAAAATGTTTTACAATGAAAAACAACAGTAAGAAGTTGAAGATATTTGCCGCTATTTGACTAAAGTCAATGCTTACCATTCCTACGTTTCCCATTTAGTTACCTCCTCCCATTTTCAAGTTATAAGATATAAGTTATTAGTTGTTAGCGTCGGGGTATTCCTTTGCCAAGTCTAACGCTCGTGGGGCAGTTGGGAAAGGTCTTTTCCTTTCCACTTTCCAACTTTCCACTTTTCAACTTCCCAACCAATTACCGATTAAATAAACGGATTTGCGAAAAGAAGTATCATCGCTACTATCAGTCCGTAGATACCAGTGGTCTCGGCTACTGCCGCTCCCAAAAGCATGGTTCTTGTTATATCCCCTTGAGCTTCAGGCTGTCTTCCTACTCCTTCAGCTCCTTTACCGGCTGCGTATCCCTGGCCGATTCCAGGTCCTATTCCTGCGATCATCGCAAGGCCTGCGCCGATTGCCGAACATGCTTTTATAAGTTCTATTCCTGTAATCATTTTTTATCCTCCCATTTTCAAGTTATAAGATATAAGTTGTTAGTTGTTAGCATCGGGGTATTCCTTTGCCAAGTCTAACGCTCGTGGGGCAGTTGGGAAAGGTCTTTTCCTTTCCACTTTCCAAACCGATTAAATAAACGGATTTGCGAAAAGAAGTATCATCGCTACTATCAGTCCGTAGATACCAGTGGTCTCGGCTACTGCCGCTCCCAAAAGCATGGTTCTTGTTATATCCCCTTGAGCTTCAGGCTGTCTTCCTACTCCTTCAGCTCCTTTACCGGCTGCGTATCCCTGGCCGATTCCAGGTCCTATTCCTGCGATCATCGCAAGGCCTGCGCCGATTGCCGAACATGCTTTTATAAGTTCTATTCCTGTAATCATTTTTTATCCTCCCTATTTTTTAAGTTATAAGATATAAGTTATTAGTTGTTAGCATCGGGGTATTCCTTTGCCAAGTCTAACGGTTGTGGGCAGTTGGGAAACAATCGTTTAGCCATTTTCTACTTTCCACTTTCCACTTTCCGCTTTCCAGCTTTTCACTTTCCAAACCGATTAAATAAACGGGTTCGAGTACATAAGTATCAGCGATACTATAAGTGCGTAAATCCCCGTAGTTTGTGCCACTGCTTGTCCTAAGAACATTATTTTTGTGATATTGCTCTGCTGGTCCGGTCTTTTTCCTGTCGCCTCAACAGCTTTGCCTGCTGCATATCCTTGGCCTATTCCAGGTCCGATTCCGCCGACCATGGAAATTCCAGCACCCAGCGCAGAGGCACCGATGATGATGAAAGCTCCCTCTATACCTATAAAAGGATTTCCGTAAAGCAATATCAAGGAAATTACCAATGCCAAGATTCCTGTAGTTTGCGCCACCGCTTGTCCAACGAGCATTACCAGGGTAATTCCTCTTTGGTTACGTGGATTTATCCCCACAGCTTCCGTAGCTTTACCAGCTGCATATCCTTGTCCAATGGCCGGACCCATACCTGCTACTACCGCTATACCCGCGCCAATTGCAGAACTTGCTATTACCACCATTCCTCCTGAAAGAGAAACCAAGGGGTTTCCAAACAACAGTATTAGTGACACCACCAAGGCAAGGATCCCTGATGTCTCGGCAATAGCTGCTCCTAAAAGCATTGTAGACAAAATGTTTTTGCTTTCAGAAGGGTTGTTTCCAACTGCCTCAGCGCCTTTTCCCGCTGCATAACCCTGTCCGATTCCAGGACCTATTCCAGCTAACATTGCAAATCCGGCGCCTATAACGGATGCACAGGCGATAATGACCTCGGGTTCATAGCTCATGATAAAATCAAAAAACCACTGAATAAAATTGGTTTCCATAAAAAACCTCCTTCCTGTAATTCATCCGCTTAATCCATTGCCATGGATATGAAGACCATGGACAACATTACAAATATAAAGCTCTGTAAAAGTCCTGCGAAAATATCAAAATACAAATGTGCCAAAATCGGTATGCCTGCTGCGAAATACATAAGGTTTGTAAGACCGCCATAGATAAGTCCCATGATTATTACTCCGCCGAGCATGTTTCCAAACAAACGAAACGACAGCGAGATCGGATTTGCAAACTCCCCTATTATGTTAATTGGAAGCAGCAATGGTATCGGCTCGATAAAGCCTTTTAAAAAGCCGCCGAATCCTTTCGATTTGATTGCAAAGAACTGGGTCATGAAAAAAGTCAACAGGGACAATGCAAATGTCATGGTCAAGTCCGCTGTCGGTGGCCTCAACGCAACCACACCTAAAAGATTGGCTATTGCCAAGTACATGAATAGAGTCAGCATGTACGGGGCAAATCCCATGTTTTTCCTTCCCATCGTGTTTTCAGTCAAGCCGTCAATTCCACTAACCATCATTTCTGCTATCAGCTGTAGCTTGCCGGGAACTTTTTTCATGTTCCTGGTAGAGACAATGGCAAAAATCAATATGGCACCCATCACCAACCACGTATTGACCATGGTCTCGGTAATGGGAAAACCGAGAATTTCGGCATAAATCTTTGGACCGCTCATTTTTTCACCTCTCGTTTTTTTATATTTATAATTGCTTGTAAAGCATGTTCAAACTACTTGGTGTCTTGAGTTTTTTTAATTCCTGATATGACATTTGATGCGAGAATCACAAACTTAATCATAAGCAAGCCGGTAATGGTGCCCAAAACATGCATGGCCTCATTTGATATCGCCACATAGAGAACTGCTCCCGCAAGAAAGTATCTAAGAAAATAACGGCTGGTAACATATGACTGTGCCCTTGCCGGGTGCATCTCTAGAGATTTTTTAATAGTCAGGTGCAAAAGCCTGAAATTTAATATGCTGAAGACCAGCCCAAATACAAGTCCTAAAAGCATTCTGCTTCCATCGTTGCTTAACATAAGCATCGCCACTCCCAAAATCACTCCGGCTATGATGGTCCATTTAACTATTTGATTGAAATCTAGATCAAACTTATTTTTCTTTTGCATCGTCATTTTTATCTCCATTTTTATTGCTTGTAGTTTTCATTCCTATTATGTAGACGTTTCGAAATGCCGCCAGCACTCCCAGCACCGTCATCACGAAAAGAAATATCCTTCCCGTACCTAAAACCCTGTCTAGATACCTGCCTATAAAAAAGCTTCCAGCTATGGGCACAAACATCGACAGTCCGATTTGAGTCAGAAGAGCCAAGTGGACCCAAGGACTTTTATTGTTCATATTCGACCTCTTTCGTTTTAGTTAATATTATATCAAATAAATATCAGCTTGGCTTCATTGTATCGTTTTCATGTTTTCGTAAAACGAATTTATTTTTCCAAGTTTTTTGTATACAATATTTTTGTATGCAATACTCGTTTTCCTGTTGTGTTATATTTACAACACTTCGTCCTTCTTATCAACTTTGATTTTTGCTTCTTTTAAAAGCTCTGCAGACATCTGGTCAGGATAATCCCCTGAGTAGACTATTCTCTTGATCCCTGCGTTAATAATCATTTTGGCACATAATACGCAAGGCGAATGAGTGATGTAGATCGTCGAATCTTTAACACTGACACCGTGTACCGCTGATTGGATTATGGCATTTTGCTCCGCATGTATTCCTCGGCAAAGCTCGTGTCTTAATCCTGAAGGAATCGATTGCTGGGCTCTAAGGCAACCTATTTCTCCGCAATGGGTAATACCTGTAGGTGCTCCGTTGTACCCGGTGGCTATGATTCTCTTGTCTTTGACTATGAGAGCTGCGACCTGACGCCGCACGCAAGTTGACCTTTTTTTAATGACTTCAAGCATATCCAAGAAGTACTCATCCCAAGAGGGTCTTTCCATTTTAATTCTCCATTTCCGCTTCGATTCCGATAAATAGAACATCGTTTTAAAAGTATAATAATCATTATAACCTTAAAACCAAAGAATTTATACGGTTTTTTTACTAATATTTCTCCCTAACTCTAAATGAGTTTTTTCTCTTCTTATTATAATAGCCATTAATTCGGGGAGAAAAAAACACAAGATCCTTTTAAGGTTTATTGTATCCTGCATACGCCGTTAAAGGCCCAAACATAAAAAAAAGACCCTCAGTTTGCATGAAGGTCTTGATGTGTTCCATTATGTTATTTAGTTCCGAAAAGTCTGTCTCCAGCATCTCCAAGTCCCGGAACTATGTATGCATGATCGTTTAGTACTTCGTCTACAGCTCCGGCGTAGATATCCACATCCGGATGAGCCTTTTGAAGGACTTCGATGCCTTTTCTAGACGCAATAAGGCACATGAACCTTATATTAGCTGCTCCTCTTTCCTTGAGGAACTCTATGGCAGCTTCGGCAGATCCTCCCGTAGCCAGCATCGGGTCTACCAATATGATTTCCCTTTCTGCTACATCACTGGGAAGCTTGCAGTAATATTCAACGGGCTGCAGCGTTTCAGGGTCTCTATATAATCCGATGTGCCCTACCTTAGCAACAGGAATCAAGGATAAAAGCCCATCAACCATGCCAAGCCCCGCACGCAATATAGGCACGATAGCCAGCTTCTTGCCTGAAAGAACCTTGGTGTTCATCTTTGCTATAGGAGTTTCAATTTCTGTTTCCTCCATGGACAAGTCCCTGGTAGCTTCATAAGCCATGAGCATGGATATTTCATTTACCAGTTCCCTAAATTCTTTGGCACCGGTATTCTTGTCTCTTAGCATGCTTACCTTGTGAACTATAAGAGGATGATCCATTACTGTTAATTTAGACATGACTTCCTCCTATTTGTTGTATTTGTTTTCCAAATCTTTTATTTTATCTACTCTTCTTCCGTGTCTGCCACCTTCAAATTCAGTGTTGAGCCAAGCTTCCACGATTTCTAAAGCAAGATCGTCTCCCAAGACTCTCCCGCCAAGAGCTAATATATTCGCATCGTTGTGGGCTCTTGACATCTTTGCAGAAAAGGTATCGCTTACCAGGGCGGCTCTGATTCCAGGTACTTTGTTTGCAGATATTGAAATTCCAAGTCCTGTACCGCAAACGATAATTCCTTTATCTGCCACGGAATCCTTAACGGCAATTGCAACTTTTTCACCTATTTCAGGATAGTCAATTGAGCTTGTGTCATATGCTCCAAAATCCTCAATTTCATAATTTTTATCCTTTAGATACTCCTTGATGGCCTCTTTCAATTGAAATCCTCCGTGATCTGATCCCAGTGCAATTTTCATTATCATCATCTCCCTGTTTCATATTTTTTTATTGTTTATCAAATTTATTATGGCATCCTTGATTTCCTTGGCAGTGCGCTTGTAAATATCCAGGCTTCCTCCGAAGGGATCGGCAATATCCCATGTTTTTGAGTCACCTTCGAGTTCCTTGAGGGTGACTATTTTGAAAGCATACCCTGAATATCTTGCTTTGAGAATCTCCTTTTGACCTGTGGTCATCGTCAAAACCAAGTCGGAGTTTGCTATATGGTACTCATCCACCTGTTTGGAAATGTGAGAAGATATGTCAATTCCCATCTCTCTTGCCGCCAAGATAGCGTTGGGATTTGCCCCTTCACTATAATATACGGATGTTCCCGCGGAATCAATAGATATTTCATCGTTTCTGCCCTCTTTTTTGATCAAATCCTCAAAAATACCTTTAGCCATGCTACTTCTACATGTGTTTCCCGTACAAACCAGCAAGATTTTTTTCATACAAACAAACCTCCAAGTCACTCCATTATACTTTGATTCAATCCGCCTGGATGATATTGTGGCCGGCGGCTTTTGAAAGGCGATTGTTTACAGCCATGAATTCATCTTCATTCTCAAAATAAGGCGCTGCCACCATCTGTGCCCCGTATTCGTCACATTCCCTTAGACAACTGTAAAGCCTGGTCATGATCTCCTCCGGCCTTTTAATAGACCCCATGTTAAGGGCCTTGGTTTCAACAAAATATTCGATATATTCCTCCGGGACAATGGCTACGGTCCTTTGACCTTCTTTTCCCGCATCACCCAAAAGATGCTTTATAGTATAAATTACCCTCTCGATGTCTCCTTTAACCAGTACCATGTCACCTTTTGGAGCGTAGTGCCTGTATTTCATTCCCGGAGAACGGACCTCTTGTCCTTTTTCCACTTTTCGGCTTATGGATTTATCTACCTTTACATCTCCCAGGACTTCCTCCAGCTGCTTTAACGAGATGCTGCCCGGTCTCAAAAGCACTGGATTATCTTCCGAAAGATCTATTACAGTAGACTCCAGGCCGATTTCAGTCTGATCTCCGGCAAGAATCATATCTACCCTGCCATATAGATCTTCAATCACATGCTTGCTCAATGTTGGCGAGGGCCTGCCTGAAATATTTGCGCTGGGCGCGGCTATAGGCACTCCGGCTAAGGCTATGAGCTTAAGCGCCACCGGATGAGACGGCATGCGTACTGCTACCGTGTCCAGGCCTCCCGTGGCTTCATGCGGCACTTTGTCTGATTTTTTGAGAACCAGGGTCAGGGGACCGGGCCAGTATTTAGCTATGAGTTCTTTTGCCTTGTGGCTTATTCCCACTGCTATGTCTCCCAGCATCCCCATGTCCGAAATATGTAATATCATGGGGTTGTCAGAAGGTCTTCCCTTGGCCGCAAAAATTTTTTTGACGCTTTCGGGGTCCAGTCCATTTGCTCCAAGACCGTATACCGTTTCGGTAGGGAACACCACTGTCCCTCCCGTTTTTATTATGCCGGCGGCTTTAACCAGCTTTTCTGTTTCACTGGATTTATCCAGGTTTTTGCCATCGATATCAATGATTTGAGTCATGTCGGTTCCTTTCTACTATAAAAATCTAACAGTCGTGGGGCTGTCGGGAAACGGTTGGGAAACAGTCGTATTAGTCGTTTTGCTTCTGTGGTACGCAGAGCTTCGCTCTGCGGGAAATGACTGCTATGCAGTCGAGAAATAAGACTCCGTCTCGGTAAAAAGTTGTAAGATTTAAGTAATTAAAAGGTTTTTCCTGACCAACTAACCAACTTTCCACTTTTCTCGCGACCAAAAGGAGCATCCCACGTGAGCGAAGCGAACCTTTAACTATTGCCCCGCTTTTCACTTTATTTACATCTTATAACTTGAAAGCACGCACAGCCTCGCTGTACGTGCTCGCTGGCTCCGCCATATCACTGCTGCATCTTAAGTTTTTCTGCTTGGTCCGTAGTTGTAAGGGCGTCTATCATCTCGTTTATAGAACCGTCTAAAAATTCTTCAAGCCTGTAAACAGTCAGACCTATTCTATGGTCGGTTATTCTCCCCTGAGGGAAGTTATACGTCCTTATACGTTCGCTTCTGTCTCCGGTGCCTACCTGGCTTTTTCTGTTTTGTGCCATCTCGGCATCCTGCTTTTCCTGCTCCATTTCATATAGCCTAGTCTTAAGTATCTTCATTGCTTTATCTTTATTCTTAAGCTGACTTTTTTCATCCTGGCATGTAACTACCTGACCTGTAGGAACATGAGTGATCCTAACAGCCGAGTCGGTTGTATTGACGCTCTGGCCGCCGTTTCCGGAAGAACGGTACACATCTACTCTTAAGTCGTTTTGGTTTATATCAATCTCTACATCTTCCGCTTCAGGCAATACCGCTACTGTAGCTGTTGACGTGTGGATTCTTCCTCCTGATTCTGTAGCAGGAATTCTTTGAACCCTGTGAACTCCACTTTCGTATTTGAGCCTGCTGTACGCGCCATCTGCATCTATAAGGAATATGATTTCCTTTATTCCTCCCATGTCTGGAATACTAGAGCTCATTATCTCGTATTTCCAGCCATTTCTTTCTGCAAATCGAGTATACATCCTAAAAAGATCACCTGCAAATAACGCAGCTTCGCTTCCTCCGGCTCCTGCTCGGATCTCCACCATGACCCCTTTGTCATCATTAGGGTCTTTGGGAAGCATCAATATCCTAAGCTCTTCCTCGAGGCTTGTCTTTTTTTCTGAAAGCTCTTCAAGCTCCATTTCCACCATGTCTTTGAAGTCCTTGTCCAGCTTGTCTTTAAGCATATCTTTAGACTCGGCTATTCCACTTTGCACCTTCTTATACTCTTTGTATTTATTTACGATAGGCTCCAGGTGAGAGTGCTCTTTAACAAATTTTCTCCATTCGTCCTGATTCCCTATGACATCCGGATCGCTTATCTTTTCACCCAAATCTTCATATTTTGATTCTATAAATTCCAGTTTGTCCAACATTTTTTCATCCTCCAATTAACTTCACGTTGGAATTATATCATTATTTTCAAGGCATTACAATTGCTTTGCTAATATATGAAAAACCCTACAAACCCCATTCCTATTAGAATAAATATGGGGTTTATTTTTTTTAGCGCAGACAGATAAAATGCTGCTGCCGCTATGAGCACAGCAAAAACGTCCCTCACTGCATCCTCAAAGAGCAAAATCGCCGCTGAGGCTATCATTCCTAGAACCACCGGTCTGATGAACTCTAGAGCCCTTTTTACATACATGCTATCCTTAAACTTTCCAAAAAAACGGCTTATGACATATACCAAGATAGTGGAAGGCAATATTACCCCCAAAGTCCCAAGGAGTGCTGCCAATGCGTTTCCGCCCACTCTATAGCCTACGAATGTAGCAACATTTACGCTGATCACTCCGGGCGTCATCTCGGAGAGCCCTACTATGTCCAAAAACTCGCCCTGGCTCATCCAGCCAAAAACTGAGATTATATCTCTTTGCATAATGGGTATCATCGCATACCCGCCTCCAAAGGTAAACATCCCTATCTTAAAAAACACCGAAAATATGCTCAGCAGTATGCCATCCACTATTTATCGCCCCTTCCGACGTGTTTTTGGAAAATAGCGCCTATGATGCCCGCTCCTGCTATTATGACTACGGGATCCACCTTTGCAAATAGGATAAGCGCAAAGGCCGCTGCGGATAAAATGTACCATGTCCACTTGAGCTTTTTTAATGCGATTAGCTTGTATACCGCTGCTGCCAAAAGACCTACCACCGCAGGTCTTATCCCCATGAACGCCTGCTCGGCAAATGGCAGGCTTCGAAACCTCTCGTAGTTTGATGCCAAGATTATTATCACCGTGACTGGCGCAATTATCACCCCTGTCACTGAAGCGATTACGCCTTTTCCCCCTGCTACGTGATAACCTGTGTAGACTGCGCTGTTTACCGCCAAAGGTCCCGGGGAGGCTGTGGCTACGGTCAGCATGTTGACGAAATCTTCCTCTGTCATCCACCTCCTGTTTCTTACAAATTCATCTTGGAACAGGGGGATCATGGCGTATCCACCACCAATAGTAAATGTTCCTATTTTTAAAAATGACTTGAACAGTTCGATGGTTTTATGCATTTTGCCTCCTTTGAGCCTCTAGCGCATGAAAAGAACGATGGTATGCCATCGTTCGTCCGGTCAAGCGCTTATCAACTTGTCAGTTTTCAAAAGATAATCTATTACTTCCTGCCTTGTAATAATTCCTATAAAAACTCCGTCATCGTCGGTTATAGGAACAAAATTCTGGCTTTTGCTTAGTTCTATAATTACCTCCAAGGATTCGTTGATGCCTGCGGACTCTACTTTCCGCTGCCTCTTGACGTCCCTTAAGGTAAATCTGCTGCAGTTGTCAAAATTCATCTCCGGATTGTTCTTGATCTCCCATAGAAGATCTCCTTCGGTAAGAGTACCGGAATATTTGCCCTTCTCGTTGATTATGGGAATTGCACTATAACCGTTGTCTTCCATTATCTCCAGAGCAAATTTGACTGAGCATTTCAGTGGCAAAAACACCACGTCCTTTTTGGGAACCAGTAGAAATAAAATGCTATCCAAACGCTTCACCCCTTTATCAGTGGTCTCAGTATCATTATACACCATTATGAGGGCTTATGCTTAAGATTAACTTAACATTTTACATATTTATCAAATTAGATTTTCGGGATTAAGGTCTTTCAGGTCTTCATGAACGAAGAGTCCGTTTTTTCTTATCAGAACATCGTCAAAGTAAATCTCGCCCCCGCCAAAGGCTTCAGTCTGGATACATACCAGATCCCAATGGACTGCCGATACATTTCCGTTGGAAGCATCCTCGTAGCACATTCCCGGAGTAAAATGAAAGCTTCCCATTATTTTTTCGTCAAACAATATGTCGTTCATAGGCTTTAAGATGTATGGGTTTACCCCTATGGCGAATTCTCCGATATACCTTGCTCCCTCGTCTGTATCCAGCACCTCATTTATCCTTATCGTATCGTTTGCCGTTGCCTCCACTATCTTTCCCTCTTCAAAAACAAATCTGACATTTTCGTATGTGAAACCTTGATATTGAGAAGGAGCATTATATGACAATACCCCTCTTACGGAATCCTTTACCGGGGCAGCGTATACTTCTCCATCGGGAATGTTGAGCTTGCCATCGCACTTGACGGCAGGTATCCCTTTTATTGAAAACTCAAGGTCCGTCCCAGGTCCAGTTATGCGAACCTTGTCCGTCCTATTCATGAAATCTACAAGGCTGTCCATCGCTTTTGACATCTTATCATAATCTAGGTTGCACACCTTGAAGTAAAAGTCTTCAAAGGACTCAAGGCTTTCTCCTGCCAGCTGCGCCATAGAGTTGTTGGGATACCTCAGCACCACCCATTTGGTGTGGTTGACCCTGTAGTCTGTCACTGGCCTTAACATCTTACTTGATAGCATCATCTTCTCCGAGGGAACGTCGCTCATTTCGCTGACATTTTCCGATGCCCTTATTCCAATATATGCATCCATCTGCTTCATCTGAAAAAGTTCTGCTTCCTTCATGACCTCCAGCTGTTCTTCTGAGGCGTGCATTAAAAGCTCCCTGTTTATAGAGCTGTCCAGGATAGATACAAAGGGCAGTGCCTCCTTTGAGTGGATCTCCTTTACCAGCTGCCTTGCAAGTAGCTTGGTGCTTTCCCCGCTCACTTGGATCAAGACCTTTTCTCCTTTATGAACTTCACATGAATACTCCACTAGATTTTTGGCAAGTGATTTAATTCTTTCATCCATATTGCACCTACTCTAGATTTGCATGTCTTTTGTACATGCTTTGATTGTCTTGTCCACTAAGGTCCATGAGATATAAAACCAAGCTGTCTAAAAGGACCAACAGTGTCTGCTCGAACAGCGAGCCCATTGGCTGAATGGTTATGTTCTTTGCCTCTTCACCTTTTCCCTGAGCCTTTATCTCTATTACTGCGCTACTTAGCTTTGCTATGGTGGAATTTTGGTTGGTCGTAACAAGACAGACCTGTCCTCCTGTGCTCTTAGCCTTATTTGCCATGGTTACCAGGCCTCCTGTCTCTCCTGAACCTGAACCAATCAGAAGAAGATCCCCTTCACCCATTGATGGCGTAGTGCTTTCTCCTACTACATAGGCTTGAAGGCCGAGGTGCATCAATCTCATTGCAAAGCCTTTGATCATAAGCCCGCTTCTTCCCTGGCCTGCAAGGAAAATCCTCTTGGCGTCCAAGATTTTTTTTGCTGTCTCCAAAACCTGAGTTTCGTCCACTCCTTTTGAAATTTTTTGAATTTCGTTGCAGATCGTCATCATTTTGTTCATAATCAGCACTCCTTTGCATTATCGATATTTATTTGTATATAAGGTTTGTATCAGTCTTAATGTTTACTAAACCATTTTATGCTTTTTATTAGAAATTGTACAGTCCTCAGGTGAAAACCCATCCCTTTCAAGCCTGACTTTTAATCCTTTTTAATTTCCATGTTTTGTGATAATATTACCATATCGATTATAATCTAAGGAGCACCAAGATGAAAACAACAAAAAAAATAGTTAAAAAATTATTTAATAAAAACTATATGTTAAAACCTCGTTATACGAGTTATATGAAAAAGCACAAGCTTGATTCTAACATCATCCTCTATCAATCATATCAGGGTAAAAGCATGACCGGCAATCCTTATGCTGTCTTTAAGGAACTATTGTCTGATAAAAACATGACTCACGTTTGGGCTTTGGACAACGACATGAACATAAACCCTGAATACGGGCATCTAGACAATGTGAAATTCGTCACTATACATAGCAAAGATTATCTCCGGTACCTTACCACCGCAAAGTACTTGATAAACAATACGAGTTTTCCTTATTATTTCCAAAAGATGGAGGGCCAAATCTATATCAACACATGGCATGGCACTCCTTTAAAGACTCTCGGACTGGATATCAAGGACACTCACCCAACGGCGCATGCAAACATACAAAGAAACTTGTTGCAGACAGACTACCTGGTAATGCCAAACAGCTTCACCGCAGAAAAGCTGTTGGATTCTCATCATTGCAATGGCATCTTTGGCGGAAAAGTTCTCGATACCGGTTACCCTAGAGTAGACTTGACTTTAAGCTACCCCTCAGATAAGATGAAAAATATTTTAGGAGTTGAAAAATCAAAAAAAATCATCCTATATGCTCCAACCTGGCGGGGACAAGTAGGAAGAGAATCAGATACCAGCCAAAAGCTGTTGGACGATGTGAATTATTTAAAAGAGAATATTCCTGGTGACTACTGTCTTCTGCTCAAAGCGCATTATTTCACTTACGATTATTTCAAAAAAAACAACTTAGAGCACCTCTGCGTCCCGGATGGCATTGATACCAACGAGCTCCTTTCGGCTATCGACGTGCTCATAACTGATTACTCAAGCATATTCTTTGATTTTATACCTACCGGAAGACCGGTTTTGTACTACGCTGAAGATTTTGAAGAGTATGAAAGAACACGGGGCTTTTATATAGATACCAAAACATTGCCCGGACCAATTTGCAACACTCTAGAGCAACTGGCCGAATCCATAAGCTCTTTAAGTCAAATCAAAGAAGAGTATAGAGAAAAATATAATGCTTTTATTAAAATCTACTGCTCAAAAGATGATGGACAAGCAACTCGACGTTTTATCGATATCATTTTTCACAATAAAAATTCCGACTATGTTCGAAAAGTGGTAAATCACAAGACTAAAATTTTGATGCACTGTGGCTCCTTTGACAACAATGGAATCACCGTTTCTGCCATCAGTCTGCTAAACTCTATAGATTTCGAAAAATACGACGTTACGGTTACGACAACGGGAAAAATGACTGGTGCAAAAGAGAGGAATCTCAACAAGCTGGATAAAAGGGTTAAGGTAATCCATAGAATCGGAACTTTGAACAAGACCATTTGGGAGGGTTTCAAGCACTTTGCCGTCAGGGAATTCCCTATAAGCCCTGATTCTTTCTTTCCGGCAGACCTATATAAAAGAGAGCTTAAGAGAATTATCGGAGATACGGTCTTTGATGTTGGCATCGATTTTGGAGGATATAACATCTTGTGGTCTCTGCTTATTGCAAACGGATCTTTTAATAAAAAAATCATCTACCAGCACAACGACATGTTGATGGAATACAAAAAAATAATCAATGGCAAACAGAGACATAAGAAAAATTTAAAGATAATATTCTCAATATACAAAAAATACGATGTCGCAGCATCTGTTTCAAAATCTGCATTGGAAGCGAATGCTCAAAACCTCAAGGAATACTTTTCAGGCTCTGGCACCAAATTAGTTTATGTCAATAATGCCATCAACTATGAGCATATCCTAAACATGAAAGATCAGGCTGAATTCGCGACTTATAAGGGCAATCCTTGCCTGGTATTGCCAAGAGACAACGCCACCAACCTCATTGAAGGCATCGTGTTGGATCCCCAGGAGACAAAATTTATAAACATCGGAAGGCTCTCCCCTGAAAAAGGCCAAGACAAGCTGATTTCAGCCTTTGCAGACCTTTGCAGTGAATATGACAATCTAAAGCTGTATATAGTAGGCGAAGGAGTCTTAGAGAAAGCTCTTAAAGATCAAGCAAAAAGATTAAAGGTATCAGACAGAGTCGTCTTTACCGGACAGTTAAGCAACGCTTTTGCACTTCTTAACCTCTGTGACTGCTTTGTTCTCTCATCAAACTACGAAGGACAAGGCCTGGTACTGCTTGAAGCCCTTGTTCTGAACAAACCTACTATCAGCACCGATGTTACGGGAGCACACAGCGTTTTGGAAGGCGGCTACGGTCTGCTGGTGGATAACACTGCTGAAGCTCTTCGTGAAGGGATGGAAAGATTCATAAAGGGAGAAAAACTCTCTAACAAAACATTTGACTATAAATCGTACAATATAGAAGCACTAGATATGTTTTACAGCATGATTGATTAGAGACAGGGGATCACCTTAAATGGTGATCCCCTGTCTCTTTTAATTTTCATATTCATGATCGATATAGAAGTAACCGGTACCTTTAAACCCTTCTTCTCTTATCTCAAATGGTTTTTTATTTGAATAACTAACATAAAATGCTCCCGACTCATCCCACAGCTCTCCGGAAAGGTAATATTTCCCAGGTAATAGCTTGATGTTTCTTAGCTTGGCTTTTAAGGTATGCTTAATGTCCATGTCATTATTGATTAGATGATTTTCAGACCTTTTGTCGCTTCCGTATATTTCGCCGTACTCTGCATCCCGAATGGTAAAGCACCATTTCAACCCCTTCATGGGCTTTTTGACTATATAGTCAAATGAATATCCTATATCCTCTTCGTAATCAAAGATATTTGTCTCTTCACCTTTTGAGTTGAAAAACCTGAAATTCTTTGTCTCCAAGACTTCTTTCTTGCTTAATATCTGTACGTTTTTATTGTTGTTTCTAGCCTCTTCTGTCATTTCCTTTTTCTGTTTGGCCCGCTCTTCCTTAAGAAAAATTTCATACTTATGCACGATCTCGCCGGTATCTCCATAATCTACAAGCTCACCGTCTTTTATCCACATGCACTTGTTGCAAAATGATTTAACCGTAAATAGAGAATGGCTTACAAATAGTATGGTTTTCCCCTGGGCCTTGAATTCTTCCATTCTTTCGATGCACTTAAGCTTGAAAACATCATCCCCTACCGATAAAGCTTCGTCAACTATCAATATATCCGGGTCCACATTTACAGAAATCGCAAACCCCAGCCTAGCCTTCATTCCGCTTGAATACGTCCTTACTGGCTGGTATATGTGGTCTCCTATATCCGCAAAGTCAATGATTCTTTGCAGCTGCTTATCCATATCCTTCTTCTGCATCCCCATGGTGAGGGCTTTAAGGTATATATTTTCGATGCCTGTAAGTTCATTGTCAAAACCTGAAGTCAGTTCCAGCAGTGCAGATATCTTTCCTTCAGTCTTAAGAGTGCCTGAAGAAGGAGTGGCCACGCCTGTTATGAGCTTAAGAAGTGTCGATTTGCCGGCTCCATTTTTGCCTAAAACCCCGATGGCTTCACCTTTAGGTATATTGATAGTTATGTTTTTCAAGGCATAGAACTTTTTATATTTTGTTTTTTTGAAAAAAATGTTTTTGATTCTATGCCAAGGCTTTTTATAAATCTTATATATTTTTGTAAGGTTATTTATACTTATGCTGTGCTCCATCTTACTCTCCTCGTAAAATTACAGAATATCGGAAAATTCATTTTTCAGCTTGTTGAAAACGAAAGCTCCTAAAAAAACCAATATTAACATCACAAACCAGAAATAGCCTGTATATGTCATGTTCTCAAAAAACCATTCCCCGCCCAGAAACGTGTCCCGATATCCTTTTATAAAATAGTATATGGGATTTGCCATTAACAGGTACTTGATCGGACCTCTGACATTGGATAAATTCCAAATGATCGGCGTAAGCCAAAATATCATCTGGGTTATCGACTTTAAGAAATGCTCGAAGTCTCTACTTATTACGACCAAGGCAGATGTGGTCCAGGACAAGACGACCATGAAAAACAACAATGCCACATTGTAATAGATCAACTGCAAATAGTATACTGTAGGATAATATCCGGAAGCGGCAAATATTACTATTGCAATTACAGTCATTGTCAGATGAACATAAAACAAAGACAGTACCCTAAATGTCGGTATCGTTGCTACAGGATAAACCATTTTTGTTACCAGGTGTTTGTTCTGTCTTATAGCCGTTCCGCCGTAGGTAAGAGCCTCTGAAATGAAAAACCAGGGCACTATGCCGGATATCAGCCATAAAATGAAAGGGTAATTTCCCACCGGGCTGCCTCCCCGTATACCTATGTCAATGGCAAACCAATACACAAAAATAAAAAGCATGGGCTTGAAAAGAGACCAGAAGAGTCCAAATGCCGCTCCACTATATTTTTTTTGCAAATCCTTAATCGACATTTCAATTGTTCTACCCATTTCAACGAAGTTTTCCTTGATGATAAGATAGGGATATTTTATAAACTCCAACATGATGATTATTCCACCTTCTACATAACTGCAGACAAATTTATGCCTACATTAATTTGAACTAAATTTCATTTTATCATAGGTCTGTTTTTTTAACTACCACAAAGTTATAAGTATTAAGTTGCTGTGGATTCCTTCCGGGTCGCGGCAAGTCGGTGAGGCGAGAAATAAAGGTTAAACAGTCGTATTATTCGCTTTCCACTTTCCAACTTTTACTTTAAACTTAAACTGCACGTAAACCGGACCCTACTCTCCGTATGCTTTGAGCGCCTCCTGAAGGGCAATCCTATTTATTTTTCTCTTTCCTGCAAAAGTCCCTGCAAAAAATATTGCCATGATGATCACAAATCCTAAAACGGCATGCACGACCCTGAATTCAAATGGTATGACCATCCCATAGCCTTTCGCGAAGAATTCCACCATCCAGTTCAACGAAATCAGGGCAATTGGAATGCTTGCGATAAAAGAAATCACTGTGTATACCAGGTAGCTGTCAAGGACCATGGAATTTATCTCTTTTTTATTGTATCCCATTACCTTCAATAGGGATATGTTGTAATAATTATCCTCTACGGTCATTGTAGTGAGGACAAAAAGTATCACCAACGCGATCAGCGCGGAAGAGCCTACCATTATATAAACTGCATACTTCATGAAATCCTGCATCAATTCAGCTTGATCCATGATAGCTCTTTTCTCCAATATGGCGGAATAATCTTCAGAAGAAGGTCTCTCTAGAGCGTATATTCCTGTGAAAAGATCTCTCGTCTCACCATCCGTGATAACTTGGCTTAAATAGCCTCTTTCCATATATATCTTGTCTGAACTGTAATCCTCAGAAACTGCCTTTATCTCTAGGGTGACGCTCCTTGAGCCAAGCCTTAAATCTACCACGTCTCCTTCCTCCACCCCGAATTTCAGGCTCGCGCTCTTAGTAACTACCCCTCCCTCCTCCAGGAGGGATGTGATGTTTTCTCCCCTACTGTTATAAAGGTTGTACAGCTCGTTATCCGATTCAAGTCCGGCTGCTATTAGTGAATCCCCTTCCAAGAATACATCCGGATACGTTAAAAAACGCTCCTGCCCTCCTATTATATTCGGCTGCATATCAGAGGGATCTATATATGCTTCATATTCATAGGCAACGGATTCGTAGCTTTCCAATGCCATCCTTTCTATCAAGCCGTCCATCATGAAGCTAAAAAGTATCAACAGGGTGGACAATGCGATGCCAAAGAAAAATATGGCGAACTTCCCAGTATTTCTTACAGCATATAGGTATTTGAATTTCGTCTTTCCCTTGGCGCTTTTAAGCAGGCTGCTCGTGATTTTTGTCAAACGGTTTACCTTCTTTTCCCTATGCAGGTAAAGGAGATCAAGGGGCTTTGTAGAAAGCATTTTAAATATTACGATACCGGAAAGGCCTGTGAAAAATATCATAGGCACAAAAACTGCGGTTAAAAACACCGACACTTCCTGATTTATTGGGCTTGCAGGGAGAAGATAAAACTCAAGGTACATATTCTTCATAGGTTCCGCTGCCAAAACCCCAGCAAAATATCCGGCAATGAGCATCGGAAGGGCGATTATCCCCACGAGGATAAGATAAGGCAAAGCAATATTTCGTCTCCTGTACCCAATCGCCTTCAATAGCCCTATCTGACTTCTTTCAGCATTTAAAATCTTGAATATTATTATTGCCGCTATAACTATGGCAATTAAAGCTATCATTATGCTCAATCCTAGGGTAAATACTTTTCCCCCACGCAATTCGTCAAATATCGCGCCGCTTCTGAGCTGATTTTCTGTCAGCACGGCGCCAAAGGCGAAATTTAGCTGTTCATGGTCCGATATCCTTTCGGATATCTTTTCTCGAAACTCCATGCTGTCCATTCCATCCGATATTCTTCCTGCGAGCCTCAAACCCAGCGAACCCGAAATCGACTCAAAGGCTCCGTCTGTAAAAAGTGCAAGAGTCTGCTTTCCGTTGTCTATGATAAAAGATTCGTCAAGCATTGGAAATGTATAATCGGGAAAAAGTACATATCCAGTGACTAGAAAAGACTTTCCATCAATATCGATATCATCCCCTATTTCGATATCATTTTTTTCTGCGTACACCCTAGTTATGGCTATCTCGTTATCCGATGATGGCTTTACCCCCTGTTCCATCTTCGATCTGTTAAGATTCACTCCGTCCTTGATTGCAAGAACTCTTGTATTTGTCCCTTGCCACCTGAAGTAGAATTCCTTAAATTCCCTTAGCTCCAATTCAACCTGGGGATAAATGCTTGTAAAAGAATCGATGCGGTTTTTCATAAGCTCGTAGAATATCTCAGGATCATAGTTCTTTACGGCGGATAATGTATATATGCCACCGGGAACCGATTCGCGTGAATAAAGGTTTTGAGCCTCTTCCAGCGTCAAGACCGACAACATCTCAACTGAAAAATCCTCTTGGCCATACTCTTCAAGATACCTTTCCGTGGGTTCTTCCAATCCGTTTATCGCATAGGACATGGTCGAATACAAAAAAGAGCTTAGCAAAACTATAATGCCGATTGCCATAAGTTGCAATCTCTTTTTTTTAATGGTCTTCATCATATTTTTTATTAGCATGTCATCCACCTACCCCCACTGAATTTGACCTGCTGATATTTTATCCTTGTTTTCGATTATCTCTTCGATTTTGCCTGAATTCATTTTAATTACTCTGTCGGCCATGGCACCTATCCCCGGATTATGGGTGATGACTACCATTGTGGTCTTAAGGTCCCTGTTGAGGTCTTCGATAACTCTAAGGACCTGCTTAGAAGTCTCTTCATCCAAGGACCCTGTTGGCTCGTCGCAAAAGAGGATCTCCGGGTTTTTAGCTACGCTCCTAGCTACCGAGACCCTTTGCTGTTCTCCTCCTGAAAGCTGGTATGGGTACTTGTGCATCTGATCCTTAAGGCCCACCTTTTCAAGGATGTCTTCAGGATCTAACGGAGTCTTTCCGATGTCTGATCCCATCTGGACATTTTCCAAGGCGGTGAGATTTTGAAGCAGATTGTACTGCTGAAACACAAAGCCCAAATGGTTTCGCCTGAACTCTGTAAGCTTGTCTTCTGACAGGTCTGTCAGAACGAGATCCTTGAATTTAATTACGCCAGATGTGGGAGTATCTAGTCCGCTTATCACATTAAGCAAAGTGCTCTTTCCGCTGCCGCTGGGACCTAGAATGACGATGAATTCCCCTTCTTTTATTTCCAGGCTTACGCCTTTTAAAGCGTGAGTTTCTACCTCTCCGGATTTATAGGTTTTCGTAACGTTTTTTAGAATTATAGACATGGGTTTCCTCCTCCTAATTGATTGGCAGCCGGGCATCGGTGAATCGGTAAATAAAGGTTAAACGGTGGTTGGGCGATTGGGAAACGGTTGGAAAACAGTCGCAAAAACTTTTTTTCCCATCGTTCAACAATTGCTTAACCATTGTCCCACCATGGTTTAACGATTATCCGGCATATACTATGTTCGGCAAGGCGGGAAATGACTGCTATGCAGTCGAGAAATGAGACTCCGTCTCGGTAAAAAGTTGTAAGATTTGAGTAATTAAAAGGTTTTTCCTTTCCAACTTTCTACTTTCCAACTGACCAACTTTCCACTTTATCTTAAGAGCCCCGCTATCGCACTTCCCATAAGGCTTGCATCCTCGACCTTGATCCTTTCCACATGCCTTCCAAAGCTTTCTTTCATAAAATCCAGGTATCTGTCGAATTTTTCCATGAATTTCTTTGAACCGTAGAAAGCGGATCCGTCAATCACCAGACAAATCGGTTTTTCAGGATCCATGCCCCTTCCTGTTTTTATAAGTATCCCATTTATGTTCACTGCCAGGTACTTTGCAGACCTTTCGTATAAACCGTCCACTATGGCTTCAATGAGCCAACCATCTTCTTTCGTTCCATGCTTTCTGATTGCCCTGCCAAGCAGGTTTTTTCTGCCCTCCGGATCATCAAGGAAGTCTGCCGAATCAGCTGAGGACAGCCTTTCCATAGCGCAAATTTCATCAGAAAGGTCCTCTGAAAGCATCCCTTCCGATGCGGCCAGTTTAATCGTTTCAAGAACTAATTGTCCCATGTACGCTCCCGAAAGCATCTTTTCCATCAGCTGTTCTCCAGGATTTATAGTCTTTTCATCCAGCCTTATATCCGCTGTGCCTCTTTTGATATCTCCATAGCCGCCAGACTCAAGGTTGATGAGAGTATACCCTTCTTTGCTTCTGAGAATCTCGCTTTTTTTTATATTTATATTTTTTTCAACGTAGCAGGTATTCATCCCGGTGCCAAGTATCAGGCCAATGAAGTCGTCGTAATTTTTATCTTCTGCCATGGCTTTGCCGCTTAAAAGAGTAGCAGTCGCATCATTTAACACCGCCACGCTTTTAGAGCTACCCTCAGACAGCTTGTTTTTAAGCTCTTTTCCTATCTCCACTCCCGTGGCATTTTTAACCTTTACTTCCTTGGTAAGGGATATTATCTTACCCTCTCTGTCAGGCATGATCTCTGCAGGGTATGAAAAGCAAAAACCTATATTTTCACTTTTGTCAGCTATTGGGTTTAAATATCCGGCAATAATCTCAAAAAATTCATCTACTTCTACCTCTTTATCGACCCCAGGCATGGGATATTTCTTAAATTTGTTTATTATTGGCCCTTTGTTCGTAAACGTCACCAAAGCCCTTCTGAAATTAGTTCCTCCCGCATCTACCGCAATAACGGCTTTGTTGATTTCAACATTTGCCGATGGATCTATATAACCAGGTATCATCTTTAAAGTAGACTTTTCTCCAACGCTTAATCCTTCTTCCATATCCTCTGCGAACAGATTGCTTTCATGCTCAAAATCCAACTCATCTGCCCACATTTTATGTTGCTTCAAAAATCCTGTAGCTTCTTTTTTAAGATTATTTTTATCCATTATCTCACCTCGTTTGAAATTGGTTGTTTGATACTATTTTACCACAGCCAATTGCTTTGGGCTCTAGTCCTTGCATTTTTTTAAGATTTATTGTATTTTATAGTTAATGATAGATAAAAAAACCGCTTTGATCCCTTTGGGACAGAGACCTTATAACCTCTTTTGTGCAAAACGTCTTCCAGTGGGTGATGTCTGTTTTGTCATGTCAATCGAGTAATGAAGGTCCTCTGCCAAAAGGCGGAGGACCTTTTTCTTTAGGAGGAAATGTATGAATATAGGATTTATAGGCGCAGGCAACGCAGGAGTGTCACTGGGAAGGTTCTTTAAGGAACAAGGTCTTCTTATTTCCGGATTTTATAGCAGAAGCTATGACTCATCTCAATTTGGCGCAAAAGAAACCTCTTCAGCAGTTTTCGATAGCCTGGATGAAACTGCCGCAGAAAGCGATATAATAATCGCATCTGTTCCTGACGATGCAATCATTGATATATCCACCAGGCTATTCAGAACAGGTGAAATAACTAAAGACCACTTGCTGATCCACTTGAGCGGGGTTCTTGACTCCGGGGTTTTTTCAGAATTTGAAAAAATCGGTTGCGGGTGCTACTCCCTTCATCCGATTATGAGTTTTCCGGACCGCTTAGTCAGCTCCTCGGCTATAAAAAAAGGGTGGTTTACTTACGAGGGAAACGGCAAGAGTTCAAATGTCCTGAATGCTATGTTAGAATTTGCCGGAATCAATTCCCGCATGATCAAAAGGTCCGATAAAATCTTGTACCACGCCGGAGCATGCATCTTGTCAAACTACCTGGTAACTCTTTTAAATTCAGGATTCGATATACTAAGAGCCATCGGCTGGGAAGAAGATGGTTCAAAGGAGGTTTTTATCCCGCTAGTTGAGGCGACATTAGAGAATTTTAAAAAGAAAGGTTCTTCGGCGCTGAGTGGACCTGTAGCTCGAGGGGACATATCCACTGTCGAAAAACACATCTCTGCCCTTAAGCCATTAGATGAGAATCTGCTTGATCTTTACAAAACCCTTGGGAAGATGACGGCAATAATAGCGGAGAAAAACTCCTCCGCTAAAGATACAGAAAAGATGCTAAAAATTTTTGAGAACAATAATGCGAGGTGATTGGATGTGAAAAATAAATTCAATGTTGATTTTTTTGCCCGTCGCAAAGATGAGAACAAAAAAATCTCCATGTTAACAGCTTACGATTATTCTACTGCCAAGATTTTTGACGAGGCTGGCGTAGACGCCTTGTTGGTAGGAGATTCATTGGGAATGGTCATACAGGGATTGGACTCAACCCTTGAGGTGACAATGGAAGATATGATATATCATTGCAGGTGCGTTTCAAGAGGCGCAGAAAGAGCCTTTGTCGTAGGGGATATGCCTTTTTTGTCCTACCACATAAGCGTGGAAGAGTCGGTAAGAAATGCCGGCAGGCTCATACAGCATGGCAAGGCCAATGCGGTTAAGCTTGAAGGAGGAATAAATGTATCCGATAAGATTAAAGCAATAGTAGATGCTCAGATACCCGTCATGGGGCATATTGGATTGACCCCTCAGTCCGTAAACGTCTTTGGCGGCTTCAAGGTACAGGGCAAGGATTACGCGAAGGCTAAGGCCGTCCTTGAGGACGCAATTGCCGTCGAGGAAGCGGGAGCTTTTGCCGTGGTTTTGGAAGGAATCCCTGAAAAATTGGCAAAGTTGATATCCAAGACTATCTCCATCCCCACCATTGGTATAGGAGCAGGAAGATACTGTGACGGCCAGGTCTTGGTCATGCATGATCTTTTGGGCCTGTTCAGCGGGCAATCTCCAAAGTTTTCGAAAAAATATGCAGATTTGAGATCTGTTATGGAAAATGCAGTAAAAGGCTACATCGAAGAGGTGACCTCAGGTGACTTTCCCGAGTCAAAACACACCTTTTCCATGGAAGATAAAATAATAGATGAGCTAAAGGAGAAGCAATAAATGGACAAAATCTACACAGTTGGTGATTTAAAGCGTTATTTAAAGGATAGATATAACAGTACACGGATAGGATTCGTCCCTACTATGGGTTATCTCCACGAGGGGCATTGTTCTCTTATTGAAAGGGCTAGATCAGAAAACGACTTGGTTGTGACCAGCGTATTCGTAAACCCTTCTCAGTTCGGTCCCGGAGAGGATTTTGAAACATACCCCAGAGACCTCAAAAGGGATATCTCTTTGGCAAAAGAAGCAGGAACGGACCTATTTTTCCACCCTTCATCTCAGGAAATGTATCCCGACAATTGTTCCACCTTCGTCGAAATCAAGGGGGATATCGTCGATCACCTTTGCGGCAGCTCAAGGCCGGGACATTTCAAAGGGGTGACTACCGTGGTAGCTAAGCTGTTAAATATCGTAAAGCCGAATAACGCCTATTTCGGAGCAAAAGACGCCCAGCAGGTGGCTGTAATAAAAAAGATGGTCAAAGAGCTGTTTTTTGATTTAAATATCATCGAATGCCCCACCGTGAGGGAATTAGACGGACTTGCCAGAAGCTCCCGAAACACTAACCTTGCACCTGAAGAAAGGATTCAGGCTCCCCTGATCTATAAGGCTTTATCGAGGGTTGAAGGCGAGTTTAAAAAAGGACTCCACTCCACAGATGCTCTTCTTGAAATCCTAAAGGACAGCCTTGAAGAAATTACCCTTGGAGAAGTCGACTATGTTGATATACTTGATAAAGAAACTTTCACAAAAACAGATGAAATCAAAAATGACGCCTTGATCGCAGTAGCAGTAAAATTTAAAAATGCAAGGCTCATAGATAACATCACCTTGAAAAGGGAGGTGGAATAATGTTTGTCAGCATGTTCAAGTCTAAGCTTCACAGAGCTACAGTGACCGATGCGGACATCGATTATGTAGGAAGCATAACCATAGATGCCGACCTGTTAAAGGCTTCCGACATACTTCCTGGAGAAAAGGTTCACGTCGTAAATATCAACAACGGCGCCCGATTCGAAACCTATACATTGACCGGCGAAGCGGGGTCAGGTGTCGTCTGCGTCAACGGAGCCGCCGCAAGGCTGGTTCAAAAGGGAGATCTTGTAATCATCATATCCTATGCCACAATGAACAGAAAAGAGGCAGCAGAGTTTTCACCCACGATATGCATATTGGACGAACATAATAAAATAACCGGCATTAAGAACGAAGAAACGCCGGGTAAGATGGAGTGATAAAAATGTTGAAAGTCGTCGTGACCGCTGGAGGTACGTCGGAAAGCATCGACGGTGTCAGAAGGATCACCAATTGTTCCACTGGAACCCTTGGCAGCATGATCGCCGAGAGGCTTGTAGATTATGGATTGCGCACAGGCAAGGATCTTAAGCTTTACTACATCCATACGGACAACTGCAAAATGCCATCCGTCAAGCACGGGATGGAAATACTCAAGTTCATAAACGCCACCAGCACCTACGAAGTCAAAGACACAGTGGAAAAGCTTTTGACTGAAGAAAAAATCGACCTGTTCGTCCACTGCATGGCGGTTTCGGATTTTTCCATGCACTGTTACTTAAGCATGGATGAGCTGGCCAGCCATATCATGGAAATGAATCTGCGGTCTCAGCCAACAAGCAAGGAAAATGTCATAAATCACTTTCAGGAGCTGGTTCCCCAGGAGCAAAAGAAGATCTCATCCAAGGACGACATATGCATGTTCATGAAAAGGACTCCTAAAATCATAAACATGATAAAAAAAATCAGCCCAGAGACATTTTTGATCGGCTTCAAGCTCCTTAGCGGAGGAAGTTTTGAGGACCTTTTGGCTTCCGCGCAGGCTCAGATACTGGAAAACGACTCTGATTTAGTGTTGGCTAACGATACTAAGAACATAGGAAACGGCAAGCACGAGGCCGTCCTCATAGACAAGCACGGCGACATCCTGGGAAGCTTTGAAACCAAGGATCACATAGCAGCAGGTTTAGTAAAGATGCTTGTCAAGAAAGGGGTCATATGAAAAAGACAACCGTAGTTGTAGGTGTAACAGGTGGCATTGCCTGCTACAAGGCTGCCGATCTGGTCAGCAGTCTTGTGAAAAAAGGTTTTGATATCAACGTTATAATGACTGAAAACGCTGCTGAGTTCATCACACCGTTGACGTTTCAGACCTTGTCAGGAAACCAGGTAGCCACCTCGATGTTTGAGAAAATAGCCTCTTTTGAAGTCGAGCACATTTCACTAGCCCAGAGAGCAGATGTTTTTGTAGTCGCACCAGCCAGTGCAAATTTTATTGGAAAGATGGCAAACGGGATTGCAGACGACATGCTCACTACCACAGTAATGGCTACCAAGGCCCCGGTAGTTATTGCCCCTGCTATGAATACTGCTATGTGGGAAAATCCAATCCTTAAAGATAATTTGGAAAAACTCAAAAAATTTGGCGTGCAGGTGGTAGAGCCTAATGAAGGAAGGCTCGCCTGCGGAGACATAGGCAAGGGAAAGCTTGCTAAAGTTGAAAAAATCGTCGAGGAGATTGAGAAAGCATCAAAATGAGTCGGTGATTCGGAAAATACATGTTAAACGATCGTTGGGCAATCGGTAAACGGTTGTCAAGCAATCGTATTGGTCCCTTTCCAACTTTCCAACTTTCCAACTGACCAACTTTCCACTTTCCATTTTCCAACTTGACCCAAACTACCCTTGCGTTATATAATCAAGGTGTGGGAATTAAACCATTATAGTATCCCGAAAGGAAGGTTTTTATTGGATTTTGTAAAAATTTTCGGGCGCCTTCGAAGTGAAAGAAGCGCTTTTATCGAACACCAAAACTGCATATCCGAGCTGCTGGAACATGAGGCAGTTAAAACTATGGACATGTTCAGGCACCACAAGGAGACTTCCTGTCTTGACCACTGCCAAAGGGTATCTTACTACAGCTACAAGGTCTGCAGGTTTTTCGGACTTGACTATGTCTCTGCCGCTCGAGGCGGCCTTTTACATGATCTGTTCTTATATGATTGGCGCACCACAAAACGAGATGAAGGACTTCACGCCTTTGTACATGCGGATATTGCGCTGACAAATGCCCTTGAGCATTTTCACCTAAACGATAGGGAAAAGGACATAATTCAAAAGCATATGTGGCCTGTAACCCTTGAAAGACCAAAATTTATGGAGTCATTTATCGTAAGCATTATGGATAAATACTGTGCTTTTGTCGAATTGTTTTAAAGAATTTTATTGACATAAGAAAATACTGATGTTATTATTTAGACAATTGAATAACGAACTTCGGGGCAGGGTGAAATTCCCGACCGGCGGTTAAAGTCCGCGAGCCTAACGGCTGATCCGGTGTAATTCCGGTACCGACAGTACAGTCTGGATGAGAGAAGATAAAACAAGTGTATTCATATGCATATTTGCATGGGATACGTTTAAGTGGATTTGTAAGCCTCGAAGTAACTACTTCGAGGCTTTTGTTATTTGCCAACTAACCGACTTCCCACTGAAAGGATGTGATATCTTGGACAAAAAATATATGCACCGAGCTCTTGAACTAGCATCAAAAGGCATCGGCAGGACAAACCCCAACCCACTTGTAGGCGCTGTCATAGTTAAGGATGATAAGGTAATAGCCGAAGGATACCACGAATTTTTCGGCGGACCCCATGCAGAGATAAATGCCCTTAGAAACGCAACAGAATCTGTAAAAGGGGCAACGATGTACGTCACTCTCGAGCCCTGCTCTCACTATGGCAAGACTCCCCCCTGCGTGGACGCCATAATAGAAAGCGGAATCAAGGAAGTGGTGGTTGCCATGACTGACCCCAATCCCTTGGTGGCAGGACGTGGAATCAGAAATCTTGAAAACAATGAAATTGCGGTTTGGTCCGGACTTTTAGAGGATGAGGCCAAAGAGATTAATGAAGTATTTATAAAATATATTACGAAAAAGACTCCTTACGTCGTAATGAAGACCGCGATGACCCTAGACGGAAAAATCGCCTGCAAAACCGGAGAGTCCAAATGGATATCAAACGAAAAGTCCAGAGAATACGTCCACATCCTAAGAAGCCGACTTACTGGAATCATGGTGGGAATCGGCACCGTTTTAAAAGACGATCCTTCCCTCACCTGCCGAATCGGAGAAGGCTTGAGACAGCCTAGACGTATAATTGTAGATTCGACCCTTAAGATACCCCTTGAGTCAAAGGTGCTTAGGGATGAATATGCAGGAGATACGATAATCGCAACAGCAGAAGGAGCCGACGCCCTAAAGGCTGAGAGGATAAAATCTTCAGGGGCCAAGGTTATTTATCTACCCTCCAAAGACGGGCGCGTGGATTTGAATAAGTTAATGGAATCCTTGGGAGAAGAACAAATAGACTCAATTTTGCTAGAAGGCGGCGGAGAACTAAATTATAGCGCGCTGAAAGCCGGAATAGTAGACAAGGTAGTAACATTTATAGCACCGAAGATACTTGGAGGCAAGGACGCACCCACACCAGTTGAAGGTGAAGGGTCATGCAGCATGAGTGAAAGAATAGAGCTGGGAAAAATTAAAGTCAGTTCATTTGACGATGATGTGATGATTGAAGGAGAGGTGAAAAGATGTTTACAGGATTGATTGAAGAAACGGGAGAAATACTTGAAATAAAAAGAGGAACCCTATCCGCTAGAATGAAGATCGCAGCCCACAAAGTCCTTGAAGATGTAAAAGTTGGGGACAGCATATGCGTTAACGGCATTTGCCTGACAGTAACAGAATTTGACGCTTCAAGCTTTTCAGTGGATGTCATGCCTGAGACTATAAGGGCAAGCAGCCTAAAGGAAGCAGGCAACAAGACCAAGGTTAACCTTGAGAGGGCGATGGCTATGAATGGACGTTTTGGCGGCCATATCGTTGCAGGCCACATAGACGGAACCGGCAAGGTCATTTCTAAACATCGGGAAGAAAATGCCGTGAGGATAAAAATCAGGGCCGATAGGCCACTTCTGAAATATATCATCAACAAAGGCAGCATCGCTCTTGACGGCGTCAGCCTGACAGTAGCCTCCCTTGGTACAGATTGGTTTGAGGTATCCATAATACCTTTGACTGGCGAGGATACGAACCTGCTTGAAAAAAGGGTCGGAGATGACATCAACATCGAATGCGACCAGGTTGGAAAATACATCGAACGACTTATGGAATTTAAAGATGGCAGCGTGATGGATCTTGACTACCTTGTAAAAAACGGATTTTAAGACTGATAATATTATTCTAGGAGGAATAAAGATGAAGTTCAATACAATTGAAGAGGCTTTGGAGGATATCAAAGCCGGCAAGATGATAGTAGTAGTAGACGACGAAGACAGAGAAAACGAAGGCGACCTTTTGATGGCCGCCGAAATGGCAACGACAGAGGCCATAAATTTCATGGCAACTCACGGTCGGGGGCTTATATGCACGCCTATGGAAAAAAGGCGCTTGAGGGAACTTGGAATAAACCAGATGATTCAAAACAATTCCGACCCCAAGGAGACTGCCTTTACGGAAACGATAGATGCAGTAGGAACCACTACGGGAATATCTGCAGGAGAAAGGTCTTTTACAATACAAAAGCTACTGCAAGAGGACACTAAGACCACTGACTTTACCAAGCCCGGCCATATATTTCCCCTAGCTGCTCAGGAAGGTGGCGTTCTTGTAAGAACCGGACACACCGAGGCTGCTATCGACATACCAAGACTTGCAGGGCTTTATCCCGCAGGCGTGATTTGTGAAATCATGAATGACGACGGCTCCATGGCCAGAGTGCCTGACCTGGAAAGCTATGTTAAAAAGCACGACCTTAAGATAATTACCATAGCAGACCTGGTAGCTTACATAAAAGTAAATGACAATCTGGTGGAAAGGGTGACTGAAGCAAAAATGCCCACCCGCCACGGAGAATTCAAAGTTATTGGATATCGCCATAAAATAACCGGCGAAGAGCATATAGCCTTGGTCAAGGGGGATGTCACCAGCGTTGATCCGGTTTTGGCAAGAGTCCACTCCGAATGCCTTACAGGTGAAGTTCTAGGATCCTTAAGATGCGACTGCAAGGATCAATTCGATTCTGCTGCAAGGATGATAGAAGAAGAAGGCACAGGCGTCATCGTCTACCTTAGACAGGAAGGCAGGGGAATCGGTCTGATAAACAAGCTGAAAGCCTACGCCCTTCAGGACACAGGCCTTGACACAGTGGAGGCAAATGTTGCATTGGGATTTGCACCGGATTTAAGGGATTACCATACAGGGGCTCAAATCTTAAAAGACCTCGGCATAAAGAACATCAAGCTGCTTACCAACAACCCTGAAAAGGTTGCAAATGTTAGCGTTTATGGAATAAACGTAGTAGAACGAGTACCTATCGTGATCACATGCAACAGCGATAATGAAGGTTACCTGAAAGTAAAAGAAGAAAAAATGGGACACATTTTTTAAATATAAGGAGGATACAATCAATGAAAACTTTTGAAGGAAAATTAATATCACAGGGACAAAAATACGCAATCGTAGTAGGTAGATTTAACGAGTTCATCGGCGGAAAGCTCTTATCCGGAGCAATTGACGGCCTTGTTAGACACGGCGTGGACGAAAATGATATCGAAGTGGCCTGGGTTCCGGGAGCCTACGAAATTCCCCTTGTTGCAAAAAAAATGGCGAAATCAAATAAATATGACGGCGTCATCACTCTTGGGGCTGTCATTAGAGGATCCACTCCCCATTTCGACTATGTGGCAAACGAAGTATCAAAAGGAGTAGCCAGCGTATCCCTGGATAGCGATATTCCAGTAATATTCGGCGTGCTGACTACGGATACAATCGAACAGGCTATTGAAAGGGCCGGAACAAAAGCAGGAAACAAAGGTTACGAAGCTGCCGTTACTGCTATTGAAATGGCAAATCTTCTGGCTCAGCTTTAAATTATATGCTATCTGATGTTAAGACCATAATCTTTGATTTTGACGGCACCCTCCACGAGAGCATACGCATCTATGCCCCCGCATTTAGAAAGGCATATGCGCATTTGGTTAACGAAGGCTATGTGGAAGATAGACATTGGGCGGATGAAGAGATTTCCGCCTGGCTAGGCTATAGTCCTTTGGACATGTGGAAAAACTTTCTGCCGGAGCTTGAAAAATCAGCTCGCGAAAAGGCCAGCTTGATAATCAGGGATGAAATGAGCTCTCTTTTACACGATAAAAAGGGCCGTCTTTACGACGGAGCCATCGAGGTTTTGGAACATCTTAAGTCAAGGGGATACTTGCTGGTTTTTTTAAGCAATTGCAGAGAGAGCTACAAGGACGCGGTGAGGGATATTTACGGATTAGACAAGTATTTTGTCGAATTCATAACCACCGAAGCGCATGGGTTTAAGGCAAAGCACCAAATCGTAAGAGAAATAAAGGACAGATTGGACCAGGAAATTCTTATAATAGGCGATAGGCTGCAGGATATCGAGGCGGGATTCTTAAACGACATCGAAACCATAGCCTGCAGGTACGGCTATGGAAAGGAAGAAGAATTCATTCTTGCCAATCATATAATAGACGATATAAGGGAACTTTTAAAAGCTGCGGACATTTGACCGCAGCCTTTTTTAGACCTCCAACCGCTTTAAGCTGCAACTTAGAGATTCGTAATCGTATTTTGACATAATTAAATTCTTGTTTTTTCCGTCCCCTAGTCTGATTCTAATCGCTACTTGATCCGCGGCCTTTCTATCAACCTCCAGGCTAGCTATATCCTTCACTAATATGGTCTTCCCGCTGGCTTTTATAAGCTTATCCTCATAGAAGTACGTGTATCCCAACAAGCTCATCGCGTACACGGTAAACACAGGAAGCATAAGCATCTGAGGGACTGCTTCTCCACTTAGCTGATTTAGCGAAGCCATCATCAACAAAAAATACGCTCTTCCCCACACTAGCCATACCACATTAAATATCTCTCTTATAGAAATTTTATTTTCCGGAGGATATATATGTATTATTTTGAGCTTTAAAGAAGTATATCCCGTTCCCACCAGATAAGCTACAGATACAGTTGCAATCCACGGACTTTCGATCCATCTTAAGTTGTATAGAAATGCCACAAGACAGGAAAAACACAATACCGCATCAAAAATATGTGTTTTTTTCATAATAAGCCGTCCTTACTCCACTCACCAGCTGACTGATGAGCAATTTACAAAGTTTATAGCCAGTACCGTTAAAATAATAATTATGTTCACGACCATGCTTTTTTCTCTGGATATATTGAAGACGACGCTGATCCCTACTAGCATTAAGGCAATGTTCCAAAAAGTAAATACATTTACTACGGAAAGAAGGGTTTGAAACAAATCCATATCCATGTCCTTTGGAAAAAAGCTGCTGAACAGGCTATATGCAGCCGGGGGATAACCTGAAACTACCATAATGGACATCATATGCTCAAAGCTTTTTCCCCCATTAAATAACTTGCCTATAATAAAATAGCAAATAGCTGAGCTGATAAAAAACCCTGCTGAAACTAATGCTATCGTCCCTATGGTTATTAAGAGTGGGCTATTTAAAAACCCCAATACATTTATAACAATATTATCCCCTTGGGTACCTGATGGACCTGACAAAAGCAATGGGGCAAATTGATTGAGAGACTGCTTGTTTATCTGATTTGATATTAAAGATCTTGCTATTGCAATCAAAACGATAATCCCAAGGTGCTTTTCATAACTTGGATTGTCTATGAATCCTTCAAAATATTTTGTTGGATTCAAGACATATGCTTTGAACTGTTTTACGATAATCTTACTATTATTCAACACCACCACCCCTTAAATGCTTCTGACTTTTCCAGTATGCTGATTTCAGAGATAATTTTCAATACCAATGTGGCATTTGGACCTTATAAGGTGGTATTTGAACATTTTATGCCTTATTATGTCTTTTTTATTATTATGTAAATAGTTTTTCATTCAAAAGCGCTGCTTTCAGAATAAACCGCTCTCCCTCAATACCTATGCGCATATCTCCTTCATACTTATCTATGACCTTTTGTATGTTCAATAAACCGATGCCATGCAGCCTTTTATCCCTCTTCGAAGTCAAGAACCTATCATACTGTTTTTGAACCGCGCTTGGCTCCATCGAGTTTAAGCATTCCACCAGAAAATATTTATTTTTGAACCTGATCTTTAAGGTGATTCTTTTTTCTCCATCCATCTTTCTCTCGCAAGCTTCTATTGCATTGTCCAAAATATTGCCGATAAGAATGGTAATATCAATATCCTCAAGCTCCAACTCTTTGTCTATGACTATGTCTGCATCAAATTTAATATCTCTGCTTTCAGCCAACAGCTTTTTATTAAAGACGATAGATGACAGCACCGGACTTTCATCGTGAAGAACCTCGTCAAATCTTTTGATAGGGTCATACAAGTCCCCAAGATATTTCTTAACTTTATCGTAATCCCTGTTTTCTATGTATCCACTCAGCGCGCTGACATGATTTTGTATGTCGTGGCGGATCTCTTTCATATTTTTCATATTTACAAGGATCTCTCTATTGTACTTGCCTTCCATCTTATTCTGTTGCAAAAGCAGCTTAAGCTTCGTTTGATTTTCGGATTCATTGAGTACATTTTCGTATATGCTTATCGTTAGGATACACACTCCTGCAAATCCTATTATCATAAAGTAAAAATTAGACTCTGCGAATCTGCTGCTGTAATGCATCTGTATCATGTTTATCATTATCCCTATGATCAAAACAACCTGGGCAATAAGCTTTAGAGACAATTTTAGATTTATGTCTACTGAATAAGTATTTCTGTTTTTATTTTCCAAATAGTAAACCACAAATAAAAAGACCATCATCTTCGATATTATTGTAGCCACCAACCTGTATCGGTTGTAATCCAACAGCTCTGTCAAAGTTAAACCTGTCACAAAAATCATGACAAACATCACCAGGCTTTCAACTGCTAGATTAAGCATGAAAAAGACCCCAAAGGAGATTGCCTTTGAAAACAGATCCCCATCAAATATGAATACAATCGATATAAAAATAAGGCTGTATAGAATCGTCACAACCCACAAATTCTCCATGCCGATAATGTTCGCCGTATTTGTAAAAGCCGCCAGCGTCAAGACTGATATCAGGTTTATTCTCCAGTTAAACTTAGTTTCCAGGGTGCCGGATAGAAATTTAAATAAAACCCCCATCTCAAAAAAACAGACTGCATAATTAATGACTATCCATCCGGGGCTCATTTGTCGACACCAATAATTAGATCATCAAAAAAACAGGCCTTGACTTTATCGAGATTCTTCTTGCTCACGGGTATCCTATACTTGTCCTCAATAGTTATTATGCTGTTTTCAATTTTGGAAATGGCTTTCTTTTTCACAATGAAGCCTTGATGACACTGGATAAATCCGTCATCCAATCTTCCCATTACTTCTTTTAGTGTGGTGTAAAAAAAATGCTCCATTTCCCAGCATACCACCTTAACTTGGTTTCTGTGCTTTTCGATAAATAATATGTCCTCTATAGGAATGTTTACGATACCGCCCTTGAACTCAAGAGTCAGAACCTTCTTATTCTCTATTTCTTTTATCATCTTTTCAAATACAAAATATTCCCTGAAAATCCCCCGTATCTTTTCCTTATCTACCGGCTTGAGCAAATAATGATAAGCTCTTACTTCGAAGGCTTCCAGAGAGTAGCTTCTGTATCCAGTCAGATAGACAATCAGTGTAGTCCTATCAATATTTCTTATAAGCTTGCCCGTTTCAATTCCGTTTAACTCGGGCATGTCTATGTCTAAAAACACCATGTCGTACTTGGCGACTCCGTCTGTCATCTCCCCTATCAACTCTACCGGATTTTCATATGCTTTTACATCTATAGGGTAGTTCTCTTCCTCCCCTACGGTCTTTATGGCCTTATACAGGATATTTATGATATCCCTGCTGTCGTCGCAGATTCCAACCTTCATAGTCCTTCTCACCTTCCTTTATAAATATCTAGAATTTTTACTTGTATAAAATTTATGTTATCACCATATTCGGCAGTTTGTCAATTATTTGAATTCCCACATCTCTTCTTCAAATACTTCATCCATGGGAAATTCATTTCAATTACTTTCATTTTTGTATCTCAGGCAACAGATTTTTCTTTTGATAAGTATTATCATTAAATCATATTATGGCTTCAGAAATTTGAAGCAAAACTAACTTAACGGAGGAATAAAAATGATTAATAAAGATATGACTATTGGAGAAGTATTAAAGGTTGACAGAAATTTGGCTGCAACCCTAATGGAATTTGGAATGGGCTGCGTAGGATGCCCTTCAGCTCAAGCGGAAACTATTGCTGAGGCAGCAAGCGTCCATGGGGTAAATGTGGAAATCTTGGTTAATGAGCTAAACGAAGCAGAGGGTAAATAAAATGAGCTTATTTTTAGGCAAGATACACTATTGGCTTTACAACAAGATAAACTGGTTTGAATCCCTAGAACTCGATATCCTGGCATATGCCACCAAGAAGGGAATGCCTGCAGAAAACTGGTCTGAAGAAATCTACACAGCTTATGGCTATCCCACAGGCAACAGGCCTCTTGAGGAAATAATAGATACCGGCAATATCCACGGATGGCTTCAAGACAAGATCCACAGGGCAGAAGGGCGACATGCGGCATTTATCACAAAAATATTGGACTCCGACCCCTCTTCCATAGCTGAACTAAAGGATGTATTTACAAAGCAAGGCCATAGCGCAGCTTCAAGCCTCGACATCAAGATCGATTCACCTGAAGGCGCATTCAATGCCCTTAACGATTTTCTCCTCGAGGGGATGCCTTGCGACAGGGTAAACGAAGTGCTAGAATCTGACAATAACGAGCTGACCTGGGAAAGCACTCTGTGCCTGCATGAATCACATTGGCAAAATGCCGGAGGAGATGTTGCCAACTTCTACAAATTAAGGGATGAATGGATTGTGGCATTTGTAGAGACTTTAAGTAACGGCTTGACGTTTAAAAGGCTATCGGGCAACACACAATCTATCCGAAGGGAGGCTGCATGACATGGATAGCATACAATTAATGGTGGACGAGCATGTATATATCAAAAGGATGCTCTCAGTTCTAAGAAAGTACAGCTACCGACTTTTAAAAGGAGCGGAAGTTGATTTTGAGGATTTCTACAAGATGATCGACTTTGTCAGAAATTATGCTGACAAGCACCACCACGGAAAAGAAGAGGATCTGCTCTTTAACAGGATGGTGGAAAATCAAGGCCCAGCTGCTGAAAAGCTCGTAAAAAATGGGATGCTGGTGGAGCACGATCTGGGAAGGCTTCATATGCAGGAACTGGAAGAAGCCATTGAAAGAGTAAAGGCAGGAGATGATGAGTCCAAGCTGGACGTTATCGCAAATGCCATATCCTACACCCATCTACTGCACAGACATATCGACAAGGAAGATGTAGTAGTGTACAAGTTTGCACAAAACGGCCTGTCGAAAGAGATAATAGATGAAATAAACGCCCAGTGCGAGACTTTTGAAAACGAGGCCTCTGCACAAGGCGTTCAGGAAAAATATATCAAGCTGCTTGAAGAGCTTGAACAAAAACAAACTAGTTACGGGCGTTGACAGAGTGTCAACGCCTTATTAGCGTCAAATGTGCAAGGTCGTTCCATGCACTCCGTGAGCCGCCTCATGCAAGGCCTCTCCCACTGTCGGGTGGGCGTGAATCGTGGTAATTATCTCGTTAATTGTGGCCTCTAGCCTTATGGCAAGTGCGCCTTCCACTATTAGATCCGTGGCCCTGGGTCCCGCAATATGCAGTCCAAGCACTTCCTCAGTCACAGCGTCGCACACAAATTTCACAATTCCCCCGGTTTCGTTCATGATCATTGCCTTTCCATTTGCATATAGGGGAAATGTTCCCGTCTTTACATCGTAGCCCGAATCCTTTGCCTGCTTTTCAGTCATCCCTACCGAAGCCAGCTCAGGCTTTGTATATACACAGTAAGGTATTGTCCTGAAATCCACCTTGGGCTTTTTGCCCATTATCGCTTCGGCTGCCACAATCCCTTGGGCACTTGCCACATGAGCCAGCATGGCGCCCCCTGTGCAGTCACCTATAGCGTATATGTCTTCTGAACTCGTCTTCATGTTCTTATCTATGAGTACCTTCCCTTTATCACTTTTTATCCCTAATGCCTCAAGTCCTAAATCGTCGGTTACCGGGCTCCTGCCCACAGATAGAAGAACCTTCTGTGCCTCTAATTCCAGGGCGCCGTCCATCCCCGCGGCTGTTATTTTCAACCCATGGGCAGCCCTTTCGATTTTTTCAACCTTTGTATCCGTATATATATCAACTCCATCCCTTATAAGCCCCTCTTTTAGGGGTTTGACTATATCAAAGTCCATGTTTGCAATTATCTCCGGCAGCATTTCCATAATAGTTACTTTACATCCTAGAGCCTTATATATGCTCGCAAACTCGCTACCGATCACGCCTCCCCCGATTATGCACATGCTGCTTGGGATTTCTTTAAGGGACAAGGCTTCATTGCTGGTTATCACTCCCTCCAGATCATGACCGGGTATGGGCACTATGGCAGGAACCGATCCTGTGGCGATGATGGCCTTGTCATATTCTATTTCAAGATTCCTGCCATCCTTATCCTTTACCTCTATAATGTTGTGTCCTACAAATTTTCCTTGCCCATTAACAACAGCGATTCGGTTAGACTTCATAAGTCCTTTTATCCCCGATACCAGCTTGCTTACCGTCTTGTCCTTCCTCTTTTGGAGACTGTCCCAGTCAGCCTTGAAGGATTCTGACACTATCCCCAATTCCTTCCCATCATGCTTTAAAATCTCGAGAAGTTCAGCAGTATGCAACAGCACTTTCGTTGGGATGCAGCCCACGTTAAGGCAGGTCCCCCCCAGCTTTTCCTTTTCTATCAAAGTGACTTCTGCCCCAAGCTGAGCCGCTCTTATTGCGGACACGTAACCTCCCGGTCCGCCTCCTATGATCACTATTTTCATCACAATCCACCCTCCATCAAAGTAGCAATCCCGGTTTCTCAATCACCTCTTTTAGCCTAGCCATAAATGCTGAAGCAACTGCACCGTCTACGGCTCTATGATCTGCGGTAAGGCTTAAATTCATTAGAGGTTTTATTCTTACTTCCTCATTGACTGCTACAGGTGTATCTACGATGGCATTAATGCCTAGTATCGCCACTTCAGGTTGGTTGATTATCGGAGTGAAAGATTCCATGCCATACATCCCCACATTCGTGATGGTAAATGTGCCCCCCTTTATCTCATCCTGATCAAGTTGATTTGTCTTTGCACGAGATGCAAGATCCTTGATTTCCTTTGATATTGTCTTTAAATCCTTCACGTTTGAATATTTAACTACAGGGACTATAAGACCATCCGACAAAGCCACGGCCACCCCCATGTTTACATAGTTTCTAGTTATTATTTCATCACCTTCTATGTAAGCATTCAGGAGGGGGTACTCCAAAAGCACCTTAGAAAGCATCTTGACTAGAAGGTCTGTGTAGGTTACATTGCCTCCCGTTTCTTTAAATTGATTGCGTATCTCAGTAAGATTGGTGGCATCCACCCTTAAATTGTAATTTACCACAGGAGAAATCTGTTGACTTAGAAGCATCCTCTTTGCAATTACCTTTCTCATGGGACTCATCTGCTTTCTAAAATCCCGAGGCGCAGCGAACTTTTCCAGCTCCTGAGCACCTTTTATCCTTATGACGTCTTCCTTCATTATTCTTTCATCTTTCTGAATCCCGGAAAGGTCCACCTCTAATTTATCCGCTATGACAGCCGCCGCAGGAGAAACCTTATTCTCTTTTACTTCTTGCTTCGAATACCCTTCCACATCTTTTTCAGTTACGGACCCCTGTGGTCCGGTTCCTGTAATCATGTTGATATCTATGCCCATGTCTGCTGCAAGCTTTTTCGCCCTTGGAGACGCTTTTACCCTACCATCTGATTTTTGAGGTTTTTCTTTTTCCTCAATATTTTTAACGGGAGCATCAACCTGCTTTTCTTTGGCTATTTGCGCCGGGTCTCCTAAAAGACTTGATATATCCTCATCAGCAGTACCTATTATCGCAACGGGCTTTAAAACATCTACATTCCCCTCTTCAACGAGTATCTTTCTTAAAACCCCTGAGACCGTGGACTCAAATTCGTTGGTGAGCTTATCGGTTTCCACGTCAAATATGACCTCCCCCTGAGCGATTTCATCTCCTTCCTTTTTTCTCCAGTTAGCTATTGTTCCTTCTGTCATCGTAAGACCTAATTTTGGCATCAATATATAATCGGCCATTTGATTTCCTCCCCTTGATTATTTGTCGCACACATTGAAAAAACCATTTTTTTGTGCCGCTTCCAAAGCTTTTTTAACCTGAACCCTAAAAGGTCCTTTTCTGGTCACTCTGAAGAAATAATCTTCTCCCGGTCCAAACTCTATCTCCCTTTCACCATCCAAGGCAATCGTCCCCCTGCATCTTGTAGTGTATCTGTACTCCTCACCAAAGGGCAGTACCTCCGGTTGGTCTATGGGTATGGGCACGACGATTCCTGCTGACATTGGTGCCAGTATGCAGCTGTAATCTGTGTTGACGTTTACCATAGCGCCAAAATCATCTTCACAGCTTACTATCATTTTATTTCCAATCACCGAAGAAAAACCTATGGATGCAGGGTGAGCCCTAGTTACGAAAATCTTTTCTATGGTTTCCACCTGCCAGATGGCTTTTGCCCCTACGAAAACATCCTTTGATATCACCGCATCGATCAGGGCTATATCTATAAGCTTTTCCCGATGGTAAATTTCTATCCGTTTGTCCTTTTGAGTGAATTCCCTTTTGTCAAATCCCCCGGATGCCACCACTGCCGCCGCTATCCCCGCCAGTGTCCCTTCTATCATTTCAGGATAGACATTGTTGGTGCCGGTTGATATGGCAATCAGAGGAGTCTTTACTATTGACTTGGCGGCTGCCCTGTTGGTTCCGTCTCCCCCCAAGGTAATTATGCAGCCTACCTTTTTGGCTTCCATTATCCTTGCGGAATTTATGGTGTCTTCTATACCTTCATTTTCGTATATCTCTATGATTTCGATTGAACACCTGAGTTCACCGGTGGTTTTTAGCTTGTCAGCCACCCTGTAACCCATGTTGTATGGATCCGGCATCATGTATACTTTGTCAACTCCACATTGTTGTGCGCCCAATATTACTCTTTCTACAATGTTTATTTTTTCGTTGTTGTCAATCACAGTGGCATGTGACACAAGCCTTCGGATGTCTCTTCCTGAAGCCGGATTCGCTATTATTCCTATAGAAGTCATGACAAACCTCCTCCTGATGAAATCAAAAACCGACTGATTCAAATAAGTTTTGGAAGCCGCCGAGGCGGCTTCCAAAACCCTAATTGCTGCGTATCTAAAATAGCGACTTGACTGCGTCTACTATTTCCTTCTCTCCCGGAATGACGTAATCTTCGAGAACCGGGCTAAAGGGTATCGGACAATTTAAAGCTCCTACCCTCTTGATCGGAGCATCGCATTCAAAGAAGCATTCTTCTGCTATCATCGCGGCAAGCTCTCCAGTAAAAGCTCCTCTCTTAGCTTCTTCGGATACCAACACGACCTTATGGGTCTTTTCTATAGAGTTGAAAATAGTCTCTTTATCTAATGGATAAAGGGTTCTCAGATCTATGACCTCCACGTCGATATCCTCTTTTGCCAAAGCCTCTGCAGCCTTAAGGGCATCGTATACCTGTTTCCCGTAAGTTATTATCGTTACGTCGCTTCCTTCCTTCTTGATATTAGCCTTGCCAAATGGTATTGCCTTGACGTCGTCTTCCACCTCACCAGTCAAGCCGTATAAAACCTTGTGCTCTATAAACATTACTGGATTATCATCATCTATCGCCGTCATCATAAGACCGATAGCATCCTGAGGACTGGAGGGATATACCACCTTAAGTCCCGGCACGTGTGCCAGCCAGGCTTCAAGAGACTGGGAGTGCTGCGCTGCCGCCCTTACACCTGCTCCTGCTGGGAGACGGACCACCATGGGAAGTGTTATTTTCCCGCCGAACATGTATCTCATCTTAGCCGCCTGATTGACAAGCTGATCCATTCCCACAGTAGCAAAATCTATGAACATAAGTTCTGCTATGGGCCTTAGGCCTGCTGCTGCAGAACCTACAGCTGCTCCAATTATGGCACCTTCCGATATTGGAGTATCTCTTACTCTTTTTTCACCAAATTCGTCGTACATTCCAGCTGTAACTCCGAAACAACCTCCAAAGGGTCCAACATCTTCACCAAAAATAAACACGTCGGGATTTTCCAGCATCTTTATTCGCATGCCTTCCTTGATCCCCTGGGCATATGTCATTTTTCTCATATCTATCTTGCCTCCTCTACGATATCGGTATAAATATCTTCAACAGCGGAACTAACATCCGGATCTTTGCTCTTCAGGGCAAAGCTGGTAGCATCCTCCACCTGGCTTTGAATCTCGTCATTTAGTGCCTTGATTTTTTCATCACTTAATACCTTGTTGTCGATTATATATTTTTCCATCCTAGGTATAGGGTCTTTCTTCTTCCACTGATCCACTTCTTCAGGACTTCTGTATGTGGTAGGATCTCCTTCAAAGTGTCCCCTGTGCCTGTAGGTCTTGCACTCTATTAGAGTAGGCCCCTGTCCCTTTCTAGCTCTCGAAACCGCCTCGCTGACAGCCTCGTATACCGCGAAGACGTCATTTCCGTCAACAGTCACCCCTGGGATATTGTAGGATACTGCCCTCATTGATATGTCGGTTATGTTCTGGTGCTTTTCCTGACTTAAAGATATTCCGTAACCGTTGTTTTCGCAGACAAAAACTACAGGGAGCTTCCATATGCTTGCAAGGTTTAATCCTTCATGGAAAGTGCTCTGATTTGTAGACCCGTCGCCGAAAAAGCATACGCAAACCTGCTCGTTTCCTCTATACTGGGCTGCAATGCCTGCTCCAACTGCGATGTTGTGACCGGCTCCTACGATGCCATTTGCACCTAAAATTCCTTTTGTCGCATCTGCAATGTGCATAGAACCGCCCTTGCCCTTGCAGTATCCGGTTTCTTTTCCAAAGAGCTCAGCCATCATGTACTTAAGGTCTCCCCCTTTGGCTATGATGTGACCGTGTCCCCTATGAGTGCTGGTTATGTAGTCGTCATCATTGAGGTTTGCGCATGCCCCTGTGGCAACCGCTTCCTCACCTATGTACAGGTGAACAAAGCCAGGTATCTTCCCTTCTGCAAACAGGTTCATAGCTCTTGTCTCAAACTTTCTGATCTTAAGCATCTTTTGATACATTTCAACTACCAAGTCGTTTGAAATTTTCAATGTACTTCCTCCCATCAATCATTTATTTTTACCTGGACGCTTGCAACTGCCACTTCAATGGTGTCATCCTTGTCTCCAAAATTGAGAAACATAAAACCAGGACTTTTCAAGCCTCCTTTTACAGCCGTAACTTGCGCCTTTCCAACTGGAAAGCATTCTTCGATCCTCTTTACATCCAACTCTTCCGGTCTATCTACCCCCACAATAGCTTCGATATAAACGTTTTCATTTAGGTCATCCGCTTCAATACCGCAGATTTCATTTAGCCCCACGAGACAGCTTCTGGATATAGCATCCTTTACTGCTCGACTTGCAGCGACATTTACATCCTGTCCGTGAAAATCGATTCCCATGCCGAATTCAATCACAAATCTTTTCATATTCACGTATAATCAAATCATCATTTAGATGGTGATTTAATTAATTCCTTTCTCCCAGATTCTCTGGGTTTCTATTTCCATCTTTGATATATTTATAAAAGCACTGTGGATCTGTATTTCATATTTTACAGCTTTGACTGTTCGGAGGTGACTCACCTCCGAACAAAATAGTTCTTCTCCACTGTGAATTGACCTTACAGTTTTATAATAGTTGCAATTTATGTGCCAATGATATCCAACAAGCTATACGCAACCTCAATCACAGGCACAATGCCTTTAAACCCCAAGGAATAAAAGAATGAGAGGCTGGAATCTATCTTATGCTGCCAACAGCAATCTCATCCGTGAGTCTCATTTTTTCTCAAATTTAGTCTCAAAATGAGAAAAGCAGTCTCAACTCGAGACTGCTTTTCTTTCAAATATTTAATTCATTACTTAAAATTTCAGATCCAAAGGTAATTAAGAGCCAGGTATACGAAGTACATTCCCAGAAGCACGACTCCTTCAGGCTTTGTTATACTGTCTCCCCTTTTTTTTGTAAAAAACCTGAATACAAGAAGTATAATGACCATAGCTGGTATCTGCAGCTTGAAATAGTTTGATGGCACTACAAGCCCTCCAGGAGTGACCGCAGCAGCGCTTCCCACAACGAACAATACGTTAAGTATGTCTGCTCCTACTATGTTTCCAACCGCAAGCTCTCCGTGACCCTTTCTTACCGCATTAACAGCCGTTATGAGCTCAGGAAGGCTAGTGCCAAAGGCTATCAGCGTAGCCGCTATAACGCTTTGTGGAATACCCACCCTTACAGCCGTAATCTCAACAGATGATATCAAAACTTTGGATGATAAGATTACCATGGCTATTGCTGCAAATATCTTCCCTATTAAGAGCAGAACAGAAGCATCTGCCTCTTTCACAATTTCTATCCCATCCTCATCGTCGGGTCCAAGGGCATCAGTTATTTTCGACCACTTAATTGAATAATATATGTATAATCCCAAAAGCACTAAAAATACGATTCCTACAATCCGGCTTACGTTTCCTCCCTCTCCAGGGGATAGGAAAGGCAGGCAGACAACTGCGAGCAATATTCCCGCTCCCAGCTGAATCTTTCCCTGCCTCTCCACGACCAGCTTTTCTATAGGCAGATGTCCCAGCAATGCAGCCAAGCCAATTATAAGACCTGTGTCAGCTATAATTGAACCTATGGCATTTCCTAATGCCAAATCGGCATTTCCCTGCATGGCTGCCAGCACCGACACGCTAGCCTCAGGAAGAGTGGTGCCCAAAGAGATTATCGTGGCTCCGATTATCATCTTAGGCACGCCCCACTTAAAGGAAAGAACCACCGCTTCATCCACTAAAACATCTGCCCCCTTGCTAAGCACCCCAAGAGATACCACTATTATTGCTACCAAAAAGAGCGTGGGTAATGATATTAAATATCCATGTATCAGTTCTTCCATTTCATCCTCCAAGCATACATTTATTTAAATTCTGATTTTAAAAAAGACCCCACAGCCATCACCCCTAAATCTAAAGCGGTGATGGCTGCAGAGTCTTGCATGACCTAAGTCATTATAGCCGGGAAACCTGGGTTTCCGTATTGACGACTGTAATCCCACATATGTGGTTAGCTACTCCCTCTAACTTTTTAATTGTAAATAAAAAACTCATCCTTGTCAATACCACAACGGTAGCAAATCGTTTACACTTGTTATAATTAATTTGATTATTATAATATTTAGTGCTATAATAATTAACATTATTCGAGAGACGTTATTGTAAATCAAGGAGGAATTATAACATGATCGACGAAAAAGTAGCACAGCTAATAGGTGATCTGGAAGAAGAGGATGTCCTTGAAATAATCGAGGATTTTGTCGCAAGCTCTCCTTCCGAAGAAGATTCTAAAAAAGTTCTTGCAGCCTGTCAAAAGGGCATGGCCATAGTAGGGGACAGATTTGAAAAAGGTGAATATTTCGTAGGTGACTTGATATTCGCAGGAGAGCTTTTAACAGAATCCATCGACCTTCTTAAGCCCGTTCTTGGAAGCAGCCGATCTGAAAAAGTTGGAAAGATCGTCCTGGCGACTGTTAGGGGAGACCTTCACGACATCGGAAAGAATATATTCAAGACCATGGCTGAAGCTGCAGGTTTCCAGGTCATAGATTTAGGCATCGATCAGTCTGAGGAAATGATCGTAGAAAAAATCCGAGATGAAAACCCTGATATCTTAGGCATGAGCGGAATTCTTACCCTTTCTTTAAAATCCATGAAAGACACCGTTGAAGCCTTAAAGAGCTCAGGACTTAGAGACTCCGTAAAAATAATCATCGGAGGCAACCCGGTAACCAAGGAAGCCAGTGACGACATAGGCGCAGACGCCTTTACGACAAATGCCGCCGCGGGAGTGAAGATGTGTCTAGATTTTTTACGCTGAAATAAAACCAAGCTCCTGTCAATATAAAGGAAAATATATCTGCAAAAGGGGCTGCGCGAAGTATTCCGTCCAGTCCCCAAAACCTCGGAAAGATCAAAAGAGCAGGAATCAACAGTATTACCTGCCTGGTAAGGGTCAGGAACATAGCAGTCTTGGATTGTCCGATTGCTTGAAAATAACTTGCCGCAATGATTTGAAACCCAATCACCGGCATGAAGAAAAACCATGTCTTAAGAGCTTTTGTTCCAAATTCCAGCAGCACCGGGTCTCTATTGAACATTGCTATGAGCGCTTCAGGGAACGCTCTGGTCAATGAGTAGCTTATGACCACTATCACCGTGGCGATTGCCACCCCCTGCTTTGCAGCGGATTTTACCCTATCCTTTTTCGCCGCTCCGAAGTTGAAGCTTATGATTGGCTGAAGACCCTGTCTGAGACCTATCACGGGAAGAAGCAACAGCATCTGGAGGCTGTTGATTATACCCATTGCTGAGACTGCTATATCTCCACCGTATAAAAAAAGGTTCTTATTTAAAATGGCATTCAAAAGGCTGTTTGCCATCTGAAGGGAAGCTCCAGGAATGCCCAAGGCAGTGATGCGCTTAACTATTTTAAGCTCCGGCATCAGGTTCTCTTTTTTTATTTTCACCTTGCTTTTACCACTGACAAAATATCTTATGACCCATATAAAGGATATGCCCTGGGCCATAACAGTTGCCAGTGCAGCTCCCCTCATGCCCATTTTCAGCCCAAATATGAAGACGGCGTCCAATAGAATGTTCATCCCCGCTCCCATAAACATTGTTATCATCGCTGTTTTAGGCTCTCCGTCAGCCCTTATGAAGTTGTTCATCCCCATGCTTCCCACTTGGAACACGGCTCCGAAAAATATCATCCTCATATACTCCACTGCGTATGGCATCACTGTAGCGCTGGCTCCAAACATAGATAAAATGGGTCTTAACAACATTTGGCCAAATACCATAAATACGATGCCGGATATCAAGAGCATGGAAAATGAATTGCCAAGAGCCTTTTCCGCTTCTCCTCTTTTCCCTTCACCCAGCTTGATGGAAAACAGCGTAGCTCCTCCTAATCCGAATAATATGCCCATGGACATCAATATGATCATAATAGGAAATGCGACAGTAATTCCCGCGAGGCCATCTGCTCCCAAATCTGGGCTATTGCCTATAAAAATCCTGTCTACTACGTTATAAAGGGAATTTACCATCATTCCAACCATGGCAGGCAGAGAATACTCTATTATGAGCTTGTGTATCTTTTCTTCTCCCAAGGGGTTATTTGTCATCAACGCCTCTTACCTCCATCTTTTTTCTTATGTCATGCCTTTCGATTTTTAGAACCATCTCTTCCAGTCCTTTTAGCATAAATTCCACCTTCTCCGGCTCCATGCCCTCGGTAAGCATTTCGCTCCAGCCAAGTATCTTATCCTTAACCTTTGACTCTATCGATTTGGCCTTTTCTGTCAAAAATACTCGATTATACCTTTTATCTCCTTCATCCTTTAGCCTAATGACATACCCCTTTTGTTCCAGGGACTTTATCGCCCTTGCTGTTGCCGACTTGTCTATATACAGATAGGTTGAAAGCTCTTCTTGACTTGCGCCGCTGTGGTGGTACAGATACATCAAAAAAGAATACTCCGCTGATGTTATTTCGAATTCCTTTAAAGCAAAATTTATATATATTTGAGCCTGTCTGTGCAAAATTGACAGATACCTTCCAATCAATCGTTTCATGGAATCCTCCTATAGTTGACTTGTCAACTATTATATCAACCTTTTATAAAGCTGTCAAATTTCTTATTGTTTGATTTTTCCACTTTTATAGAGTAAAATATTATTACACCCCCAAACATATCCGTTCCATTCGGAAGGACGTGAGTTTTTGACAGCCACTTTGCCACTGGTAATTATTAATTGTCTTTACTTTTCATTTTTATTTGTATTTTTAATCGAAAAACAGATCAGTCCTATCAAGGTTCGGTCATCAGCCGTTTTGTACGATCTGTTTGTTTTCTATGCCATTTTTATTTTTCTATTATTTTGGTTTCCTGGGTATTATTCCTATCCGGTGTTTTTTTTATCATCCATACTTATTGTTAAAAAAGAATACGAAGTGTCTGTCTTCACCTCATCGCTGGTGTCCTTTATAGCTGTTTTTGTTATCGGTATTTCTTTTTCTCTAACAGATCTTGTATTTTCATTGCTATCAGATAATGCATTGGTAAGTTTAATGCCGGAATTTGCTTTAATGGGGACAAAGGGATTTCTGACTTTTGCCTTTTCTATATTTTTGCTGGGATTCATGAATCGAATTTTTAGATCCATATATATAGACAGGCAACTGCCCTCAAGGCACGAGGCAGGCTTTAACATTATTATGACCGGAACGATACTAGTCTTTGGCTCGTTGGAACTATTTACCAATTTATTCCCGGAGATACCCGATACTTACAGGGCCTTCAAGGTTTTTTTCTCAGCCTTGCTTCTTATGATCACCCTATCATTTGTCATAATGCTCAGAGACTTCATATACGAAAAGAAAAGCCTGGAGATACTAAAAGCCCAGGTTGAACTTGACCCGATGACAGGCACGATGTCCAAGAATTCAGGCCTGAAATACATGAAAGCTTTGATGAAAAAGGCTATAGAAGAAAATAACTACATAACATTTGGATTTATAGACATGAACAACCTGAAATTCATAAATGACAGATACGGTCACCAGGAAGGGGACAGAAGCATCATCGAGACCGCTTCCATCATAAAAAACAACCTTAGAAGCAGCGATATAATCTGCCGTGTAGGCGGTGACGAATTTGTTATAGCCTTCAACGGATGCCGTCATTCCCAGGCACAAGATATCATGGAAAGGATCGACAACTCTCTCGAATCCATATCTCATGCCCTGCCTTATGAGATATCCATAAGCACAGGGCTTTTTGAAAAAGAGCCTTACAGAAAGATGCTGCTGGAAGAAATCATTAGAATCGTAGATGAGGAAATGTATGTGAAAAAAGCTGAATACAAGAAAAAAAACAAAACCAAGACGAGATGACAGTCTTGGTTTTATGGTATAATCTTATATGGTGCGCCTGAGATGAATCGAACATCCGACACATGGTTTAGGAAACCATTGCTCTATCCCCTGAGCTACAGGCGCAAGGACAACTATTATATTAACATAAAAATATGCAGGTTTGCAAGTTGTAAAAGGAGGTTTTATTTTTGAAAAAATTTTTTATCATAATGCTATCGATAGCGCTGCTGTCCTTCTCCTCATGTTCCTCCGAAAAAATCACGGAGATAAACGGAGTGAAGTTAAGAGGAGAAATCACCATTGACAAGGTAGAGTTTTTGAATATTCCCGAAAACAATTTTGTGCTCCCCGGTGAACTTATAGAAATAAAAGCCAAGATCACATATATCGATTCAGAAGGCACCACAGCATCGAAAACCGTAGACACAATAGAAACAAAAGTCATCACAGGGGAAGACCTAATATCCATCCTGGACGGATCCATAAGAATCAGCGAGGAAGCTTTAAGCGGCCAAAACATCGCTATTGACGCCGGACTTACAGAGGAAGACTTTCAGACTTCTCTGAATCTCACCGTAAGGAAAAACCCTGCAGACTTTATAACTGCAGACGGAGTCATTACAGACTTTAACGACATAGACAGCCTTGTTAACAAGGAAAGAGCTCTTCCCCGGGATTACGTCCCTATCGACCTGGTGAAGCTCACAGTTCCCACAGTGCTTGCAAACCCGGAAATCAATCAGCTGCGAAAAGCAGCTTCCGATGCCCTGGAATATCTTTTTCAAGCCGCAGAAGAAGAAGACTTCAGCTTAAGCGCCAGATCCGGTTACCGGTCCTATGCCACTCAAAATTCACTCTACAGCTCCAATGTTGAAAGAAGAGGCTTGGAGCATGCACAAAAATTTTCTGCCCAACCCGGCCACAGCGAGCACCAGACCGGACTTGCCATAGACATAACCAGCAATTCTGTCAACAACCAACTGACAGAATATTTTGGAGAAACTCCAGAAGGAATTTGGGTATCTGAAAACGCCCACTTATTCGGTTTCATCATAAGGTATCCCTACGGTAAAGACTCAATCACAGGCTATTCCTACGAACCATGGCACCTTAGATATGTAGGTAAAGATCTGGCAGGAAATATATTTGAAAGTGGCTTGACCATGGAGGAATGGTTTGAGTGATTTAAACAAGTATTTTGTTGCAATTATATAATTTCCTATGGTAAGATGTTTACACGATAAAACCTAAATTGTATGTAATTTATAAAATCTATAATCTTTAAAGGAGAGTTGCAATGAATAGCAAGGAATATGTTCAATCAGTTTACAACCAAGTAGAAAAAAGAAATCCAAATGAAACCGAATTCTTAGATGCAGTTAAAGAAGTATTGACATCATTAGAGCCTGTTTTTGATAACCATCCGGAGTACATAGAAGCAGGCCTTCTCGAAAGAGTCACAGAACCTGAAAGAGTCGTTTCATTCAGAGTTCCATGGGTGGACGATCAAGGCAAGGTTCAGGTAAATAGAGGTTTTAGGGTGCAGTTCAACTCAGCAATAGGTCCTTATAAGGGCGGGCTTAGATTCCACCCTTCAGTAAATCAAAGCATCATCAAATTCTTAGGGTTTGAGCAGACTTTTAAAAACTCCTTGACAGGCCTACCCATCGGCGGCGGAAAAGGAGGATCTGATTTTGATCCTAAAGGCAAATCAGACAATGAGGTAATGAGATTTTGCCAGGCATTTATGTCTGAGCTTCAAAAGTATATAGGTTCCGATCTTGATATCCCTGCCGGAGATATCGGCGTTGGTGCCAGAGAAATCGGATACATGTTCGGTTACTACAACAAAATCAAAAACGTACGGGAACAAGGCGTTCTTACGGGCAAAGGCCTTACATACGGTGGAAGCCTTGGAAGAACTCAAGCCACAGGATACGGCTTGGTTTATTTCACAAACGAAATGCTTCAAGATGCAGGTAAAAGCTTCAGGCATCAAAGAGTCGTCGTCTCCGGTTCTGGCAATGTTGCCATTTACGCCATCGAAAAGGTTCAAGAGCTAGGAGGCACAGTAGTAGCATGCTCCGACTCTGACGGATACATAGTAGATGATAACGGAATCCAGTTGGACTTAATCAAGGAAATCAAGCTCGTGAGAAGAGGACGTATCAAGGAATACCTGGAGAAAGTCCCTACCGCCAAATACGTAGAAGGCTTTACAGGAATTTGGAGCGTAAAATGCGATATAGCCTTGCCATGTGCCACACAGGGAGAGCTAGACGTGGAAGCTGCAAAGGTCTTAGTGAAAAACGGAACGTACGCAGTTGCCGAAGGAGCAAACATGCCTTCTTCCCTCGAAGCCATCAAGGTTTTCGTAGATAACGACATTCTCTTTGGGCCAGGCAAAGCCGCCAATGCAGGTGGAGTTGCTTGCTCTGCTCTTGAAATGTCTCAAAACAGCATGAGATATTCATGGACATTTGAAGAAGTTGACGAAAAATTAAAGCAGATCATGGCTGACATCTACACAAACTCAAAGGAAGCTGCTGTAGAATACGGATATGACAACAACTTGGTTGTGGGATCCAACATAGCCGGTTTCCTAAAGGTTGCCGAGTCCATGATGGCACACGGAATAGTTTAAATTTAGAGCTAAAGCTCAAACCGATATGGTTTGAGCTTTTTTCATTTGCAGATCACCTTTTGTGAAATTATATCTGAATATAGCTCCATTTCTGAAACATCCGCAACGTGAATCACATGTTGAAGCCCTAGGGAATTTGGCGCGATCTCACTCAGCAGATTCCTTCTATCCAGCACATATCCCGGATTATAGGACACCTCCGGATATCCGTCAAATACGGCAGCATAGAAAATATCCGATTCCACCATATCCTGGAAGAAGTGACTTCCGTAAGAAAGCTCCGGCATGAATCCACCTATGTTATAGGCGAGCTCGCAAATCGCCTTTACATTACAGATTTCAGCAAAGTTTACCGTCACCCCCAGCGTAGGAGTCGTGGTCCCCCATCTTCCCGGTCCCATTATCATCATGGTCTTGTCCTTGAGTTTGTTGTTTATGATCCCTACTGTTCGGGCAACTGCGTACTTGTCCTCCAGTGAAAGCTCCATGTATCCCTTCGGATCCACCAAAATTATATAATCCAGGGGCAGCCTTATATTGCCTCCCATGAAATTTCCTTTGAATGTGAAGAGGCATTTGCTTGTATCGCTTATCTCCGGCATTTCCACCGGCTCCCCCGGACCCTTCGTCTGCAGCGGACGGCACTGGACCAAGTTTATCTTGTAGCTTTCATCTTCTCTGAAGTTTGCCGTAAACTCTATGTCAACAGGATAATCATACATCGCCTCCAAGGTTGCAAGCATCTTTCTCATCCACAGAGGAAAATCCGTTTCCTTAAGAAGCTTCTCAAATCCCAGTATATAATGACTCTTGCCCTTAAGGCCCAGCTCTTTCATCTTTCTGTTCGTCTTATGATCAGGCTTTGCAAATATATCCGATCGAGTCTTTAAATCAAGGTTTATCACTTCTTCCAACGGCTTTTCCAGAAGGGCGTTTTCTTTTAAATCAAGAACATCTACTTTCCTTTGGGAAAACTTCGCTTCATCTTCGTAGTCCAACAGCGGGGACTGTTCAGGTCTGTCAAGAGACACTATCCTGGGATAATCCCCCATGATCCTATCTACAGCTCTCGTCCCCAGTCCAAATACCAGCCTGAGCATCCCTGCATGCCTGTCTATGCTTTGATCCCAAACATAAAGATTGGAGGAATTGCCCACTCCTGCAAGATGAGGAAAGAAATAATCTCCGTGATAATCTCCAGAAACACGTTGAACCAGTATAGCCATTTGCTCGTCCTTATTAAACAATCCCCTTTTAAGCCTGTAGGCCAATGCCTCTTCCTTCATGGTGCTTGCGTAGATTTTCTTAACAGCTTCCTCAAATGCCCTATACCGTTCTTCTGGGGTTCCTTGATTGGCGCAAAAAACGCTTTCGTACTTCCCCGCAAAGGCATTCCCGAAGTCGTCTTCCAAAAGAGAACTGGACCTGACTATTATCGGAGACTGTCCGAAATATTCCAACATCTGCTGGAACTGCTCCTTGATTACCTCCGGAAACTTTCCCTCAAGCATCCTCCCCTTAAGTTCCCTGGCATACTTGAAATATCCGCTTTCCGTCTTTTGCTTTCTTCTCAGCTTCCACCAACCGTTTTGCACTATGTATGTATAGAAGATATCTGATCCTAGGTAGAATGAATCGTGCTGCTCCAGTATGTCTTCAAACTTTACCTCTTCATCTTCTTCAAGTATCTTTCTAGCCAGGAGCATCCCAACGGATTTCCCTCCGATAAAACCCGTGCCTATCTGCCTGAGCTGAATATTGAGAAGATCCTTTAATGTCAGATACTCATTTACCATGTCGTTTATCCGCCTGCTCCTGCCTATCATGATGTTTATTATCATGTCCTTCATCTTCTGTTGTTCGGACTCATCCATGAACAAGGCTTCTCTTGCAGAATCGAATAGGTTTATCCAGTTGTCTTTTCTTTCAGCCTGGATGCTCGTATATGAAAATATTTCAGCGAGCTCCGCACTTGCCGTCACGGGCGTGAATTCGGTTTTTGTAGACTTGTGGGGAATAAACATCGTAGAGGAATACCTCTCCCAAACCTTCAAGGGATGTACGTAGTATTGGTTTTTTATATGGTATAAATCGAACAAAACCTGTGTAGTCTCCCTGATTCGTGCTATCGTAGAGTAAGTGTGCTTATTTCTGAGCAAGGCAAAATAAGCCACTGTGTCAAGTTCAAACAAATATGGACAGGCAATCCTAAAAAAGTTTCCGATCATCAGATCCGAATGCCAGTAGGCCAAAAGCTCGCTTAAGCAGTCGAATACGTAAAAAACCTCTTTTCCCTCATCTGTTATGATATCGTACACATTCGTACTGAAAGATTCAAATCCCTGGTCAGGATCAAGTTCATAATATCCTATGCCCTTAAGATCGTCTATCAAGGGGTCGTGGGGGGCAAAGTGTATATAGACAATCTTTCTTCCATCTTTTCTTGCTCTTTTTACAAATGGAGCTACATAGCCCTTGTAATCATCTACAGAATCTACCTGCCATACTACGTTGTCTCCAAGCCTAAGCATGTCTATGGCGTTGTCGAAGCCGGTTATTCCCGTGCTGGCTCTATTATAAATCTTGCTCATTTTATCGACACCCCTTTTTTGCGGATTTCCGTTGATAAGTTTCTGCTTTTGTTTATATATTCCCTGATTATCCACAAACTATCCTTTTCATGGCTTTTTTGTGGATAATTCAAGATAACGGCCTGGAATCCAGACCGTTATGTTTTATATCTTTTGTAAAGCTTGATCCAAATCACCGATAAGATCCTCTGCGCTTTCGATGCCGATTGATACCCTTATCATATCTGGTCTAACTCCGGCTTTTAATTGTTCTTCTTCAGAAAGCTGGGCATGAGTAGTACTTGCAGGGTGTATCACCAGGGATTTTGCATCTGCCACATTGGCCAGCATGGAGAATATATCCAAGGAATTGATGAACTTTTTGCCTTCCTCGGCACCTCCCTTCAGACCAAATGTAAATATGGAGCCTACTCCTTTTGGAAAATACTTTTTGCAAAGCTGATGGTACTTGTTGTCCTCAAGCTCCGGGTAATTCACCCAGGACACCTTGGGATGACCTTTTAAGAACTTCACGATTTTTCTGGTGTTCTCCACGTGCCTTTCCACCCTCAGCGAAAGCGTTTCAAGCCCTTGCAGCAGCAAAAATGAGTTGAAGGGGCTAATGGCCGCTCCGGTGTCTCTTAAAAGCTGGACCCTGCATTTTACGATATAGGCTGCAGAACCGAAGGCTTCAGTGTAGCTTACTCCATTATAGCTTGGATCCGGATCTGTAACTTCACCGAACTTGCCGTTTTGTGTCCAGTCAAAATTTCCCGAATCTACTATGACGCCCCCTATCGATGTACCGTGGCCTCCAATGAATTTTGTAGCCGAATGGACTACTACATCCGCTCCAAAGTCAATTGGTCTTATAAGGTAAGGGGTGCCAAAGGTGTTGTCCACGATCAATGGGATCCCATAGTGGTGGGCGGTTTTAGCAACAGCCTCAATATCTATAAGGTTGATTCCGGGATTGCCTATGGTCTCTATGTACAAAGCCTTCGTGTTCTCATCTATCCCATCAGCGAAGTTTTTTACATGATCTGGATCTACGAATTTTACTCCAATGCCCATTTTAGGCAGAGTGTTGGCAAACAGATTGTAGGTTCCCCCATAGAGAGTGCTTGCGGAGACTATGTTATCTCCTGCTTTTGCAATGTTGAGTATCGCATATGTTATGGCAGCTGATCCCGAAGCTACAGCCAAAGCTGCTACTCCTCCTTCTAAAGCTGCAAGTCTTTTTTCAAATACATCCGTGGTAGGATTCATAATCCTGGTGTAGATGTTTCCTGCCGCCTTAAGGGCAAAAAGCTCCGCAGCATGGTCCGCATCGTCAAAGACATATGATGTAGTCTGATAAATAGGCACCGCTCTAGACCCAGTTGCCGGGTCTGGTTCCTGTCCCGCATGTACCTGTAATGTTTCAAAACTATATTTATTTTCCTGCATTTTTCATCACTCTCCCGATTTCATTATAATTTGTCCAGATCGTAAGGGGTTTCTTGGTATACATAGTAGTTCAGCCAGTTGCAAAAAAGAAGGTTGGCATGTCCTCTCCATCGGACAATCGGCTTTTGGGAAGGATCGTCCTTGGGATAGTAGTTTTTGGGGACTTCTATGTCAAGTCCTAGGCTTTTATCCCTATCATATTCGTTTTTCAGCGTGTCCCAATCGTACTCAGAATGACCCGTTACGAATACCTGCTTGTTGTCCCTGCTTCTGACCATGTATACTCCCGCTTCCTTAGATTCAGAAAGCAGCTCAAGCTCATCCACCTTTTCTATTTCTTCCCTTCGCACCTCAGTGTACCTGGAGTGGGGCGCGTAGTACTCGTCGTCAAATCCCCTAACCAACATCGTTGTATTGTTCTTAAGGTAGTGAGGAAATATTCCAAACATTTTTTTATCAAGGGGATACTTTTTAACACCGTAATGGTAGTAAAGCCCTGCCTGGGCTCCCCAACAAATATGAAGAGTCGAGAACACATGGGTTTTGCTCCACTCCATGATACTCGTCAACTCCTGCCAGTAGTCTACCTCTTCGAACTCCAGCTTTTCAACGGGAGCTCCTGTTATTATCATACCGTCATATTTTTTGTCTTTGACCTCGTCAAAGGATTTATAGAAATTTTCCATGTGATCCTTGGAGATATTCTTGGAAACGTATGTGCTGGTATTCAGCAGGTCTACTTCTACCTGGAGGGGCGTATTCCCCAACAGGCGCATCAGCTGAGTCTCTGTGACTATTTTGGTAGGCATAAGGTTTAATATGATTATCTTAAGCGGTCTTATATCCTGGTGGGCAGCTCTTTCCTCGCCCATAACGAAAATATTCTCACTCGCCAAGATATCAATCGCCGGTAAATTATCAGGTATTTTAATTGGCATGCACGTTCACTCCTCGTATGTAAATAATAATCATATCGAAAAAATAAGATATATAATAGATATTATAACATCTAATCCATCATTCCGCCAAGATAATGCTGTGATCTACAAGCGCCATTTCCTTAATATGCCCCTTGACCGTTTTTCTTTCGCCAAAAATATTTTCAAGATATACATCCTTTTCACCGGGGACGATTTTATCGACTGATTCCATTATCAGGCTTCTCTCTCCGTTGGCATCAAGGATATAAACATTTGATTCACACATTTTTCATTCCTCCCGTAAGCTCTTTTATTATATCGATACAGTAATCTATGTAATGAGGCAGTGGCTCGCTGATTACCCCCGCTATGTACACGTTGCACTTATTTAGGGGCACGAATACCTTTTTTGCCTCGCTTCTGGCAATCGCTCCAGCCATTTTGTCTGTTAGCTCCCCCGTCATTGAATCCGGGACCATCAGAGCTATGCTGCCGATTATTATGTCTGCCTTTTTTGCATTTACCACAATGGCATTTTCTCCCGTTCCGCCTTCATTTGCTCCGGATTTAAGCATCGCAGCAGTAGCCAGCCCATTTGTTCCCAAAGCGACTATATGAACCTTTTGCTCAAATTCCTGCCTGAGCTTTTCAATAACCAAACGGCCTATCCCGCCGCCCTGTCCGTCAACAACCGCAATCTTCATTTCGCACCACCAGATCTATTTTTTCTATGTAGAGGATCAAAGCCTTGAATACTATCGCCAACAAGCATCGAGCTGTCTTTTTATCCTGATTCCTCTATTATCGAATATTGTACCACAAACTCTTCTGATTTTGCCATACGCCGACTTCTTTTCTCTCTATTAGCCATCTCTTGAGTTTTAAACAGGATAATCTGGGTAAAGTTAATCTTAACTATCCAACAAGGAGGCAACCAACATATGAAACAAGCCAAGATTTACACCTGGGGCTACTGTCCCTATTGCCGGAAAGCAATATCCCTTTTGAAGAAAAAGGATATAAGCTTTGTAGAAATCGGCATAGACGGAGACAGGGAAAAATTTGAAGAACTATCACAACTCACAGGGCAGAGAACTGTCCCCTTTGTATTCATTGACGATGAATTTATTGGAGGATATAGCCAACTGGAGTCAAAGCTAAAATGATTTTTTATTGTTTGCGCTTAACTTATCGGGGTATAATCAAATGAGTAAGGTCAAGACCTAATCAATACAACAGGAGGATTCAACTAATGAAAGAATTAAAGGGAACACAAACAGAAAAAAACTTATGGACCGCATTTGCTGGTGAGTCTCAAGCCCGAAACAAGTACGACTACTTTGCAAGCGTTGCAAAAAAAGAAGGCTATGAGCAAATCAAGTTCATTTTCGAAGAAACATCCAGGAATGAAAAAGAACATGCGAAGCTTTGGTTCAAATACCTTAACGGCATAGGGACTACCGAAGAAAACCTGCTTTCTGCTGCTGAGGGTGAAAACTACGAGTGGACTGAGATGTATGCAGAATTTGCACAAACAGCTAGAGAGGAAGGCTTTCCGGATCTGGCAGCCAGATTTGAAGGCGTGGCAAAGGTTGAGAAGCTTCACGAGGAGAGATACAAAAAACTATTGGAAAACGTAAAGAACAAGGCTGTCTTCGAAAAGACTTCCGAGCAGGTTTGGGTCTGCAGAAACTGCGGACACGTCCATGCAGGAGCAAAAGCGCCCCAGATATGTCCTGTTTGCGACCACCCGCAAGCTCACTTCGAACTTAGAAGCACAAACTACTAAAATAAAAGCGACCAATCAGGTCGCTTTTATTATTCTTCCCATGTTATTTCTATTTCATCACCGTCTTTAAGCTGGTCGGTATATGAAGCCTTCTTTCCATTTAACATCAGCTGTACGTTCTTCTTTCCTGTGCGTATGTCAAAATCAAGATGATTGAAGATGTTGATGAAAATAAATTCTTTTTTGCCTTGCAAGGATAAACCCTTGCCGTTTACGCTAACTTTGATCCCATTATGTTCATTCATGGAATTTTTCTTTTCCCCATGACCCAACATCAAGTCTATCTTGTCCCCATCAGAAATCTTAATGACTGGTGACGACAGGTTCCCATTTAGATAGTAGATGAAATCCTGTCCTTCGATACCAAGGTGGTCTGCCAGCTGCTGTAGCGTCTCAACATGATAAGCCTCTACCACATCCCCATTTTCCACGACGTAATTTTCATCCACAGTTTTACCGTTTACCTTTAAATGCCCTCCGACTCTTATCTGCTTTCCCCCAAAACAAAGGGTCTTCACATCATAATCCTTGATAACATCTTTGAGCAATACTTTCGCATTATCTCCCCAACGACCGGGCTTTAAGATTATATCGTCTCCGTTGTTGATTTCCGTCTTGAGATTCCCAGGTTTCCCATTTACAATAATCTCTGCCGGTTCACCCATGGTTCCTCTTGCAATTACCCTTTCGCCATTTAAGGTATAGACAATATCCCTTCCATTTTTGACTATGAAGTGCTCCGAAGAAAATTCTGCCTTTATTGCCGCATCCATTATATGCTGCTGCCTTGTATTTAGAAGTCTCTCAGGCTTTCCATTTACCGTTATGTGAATGAAGTTGTTTTTTTGTTCCATTAAAGCTGTCATGCATATGCCGACGGGGGTTACATATTCAGGACCGGTTATTGATGGGTCCAACATTTCGATATCTTCACCTACCGAGCTAAGATCCTTTAGAATAACCCTGTTTTCAGCCATCCCCAGTTTTTTTGAAAGCCTCTTTGAGATATGATCCAGCTTGCTGCCTCCACCCACGCAAAATACAGCCTTGGGCGCTTTCCGTGAATTTAGCTCTAGGATCTTTTCAGAAATAAGATCAGTAATCTTTTCTAATAGCGGCTCCAGCACCGCATTGACCTGGTGCTTTTCAATCTTATACTCGGTACCCAAAATATCCTTAATGGTTATTTCCTCCAAAGGATCCATCTGTTTTATCTCTTCACCGGTTTTGAAGTCCACCAGATATTCCTCAATAAGCCGTTCGGTAAATTCATCCCCCGCAATAGGCAGCATTCCATATGATGCCACCGTTCCCTCTTTTGTAATGGCGATATCCGAAGTTCCCGCTCCTATATCCACAAGGGCCAGATTGAGGAGCCTCAAATCCTTGGGTATAGCCACGTTCATGGCTGAAATAGGTTCCAGGGTAAGGCTTGCCACCTTCAACCCGGCATTTTCAACAGCTCGGTATAAGCTATCTACGACCTGTTTAGGAAGGAAGGTGGAAAGTATTAGTCCTTCTACATGCTTTCCCTTGTGTCCCACCAGGTTTTCAATTTCATATCCGTCAATTCTATATCTTATGGGGGTATAGGCTACGCAAAAGAAATCCACCGAGGACTTGTCCTGGTCGTAAAGCATTTGCTTGCCACTTTCTACCCCCTGCATCTCAAGAGCCATCACATGGCTTTTTTGAACCCTTTTTTCTTCTAAGAAATCTATGGATGCCTCGGAATAAACAGTTCTTAAAACCCTTCCCGCTGCCGCAATGGATACTTCACTTAAAGTCAGATTAGCCTTTTTTTCAAGATCAGCCTTGATGGTCTTAATTACATCGGTTACCTTTTGTATATCGTGTATCTGACCGTCCATCATTGCCCTGGTCTTATGCTGGGATGTTGAAGATGCCACGATCTTTAGCTTGTCATCCTCTTCATATCCTATAATCCCCACTACGTTTCGGGTTCCTATGTCCAAAGCAAAAATGAAATCATTCCCATTCAACGATTCAATCATTCTATCTACTCCCTGCATATTGTACTTAGTCGTCCTTTAGATCAATTTCCATGTAATTGGCTTTCATCCTGGACAAAAGGCCTTTTAATACTTCCTTTTCCTCATCCTCAAATCCCTTGAAGGCCTCCCGCCCCATCCGTCTCATTATTTTTTTTGCTTCTTCCACTGTTTTCCTGCCGTTTTCAGTAAGAGACACCCTGGTGACCCTCTTGTCGTTTTCATCCTGAACTTTTGTTACCATATCATTGTTTTCCATGCACCTTATCATGGTTGTCATGGTGGAAGCCTTTACGTTGATCCTTTCAGCCAATTCCTTTTGGCTTAGACCTTTCTCCTTGTCAAGTATGAACAAAAGGGGAGGCTGCCCCGGGTATATGTTTATTTCTTCAAGAAGTACGTGAAGTCTTTTATAGTGATATCTGAGCAATTGACTAAATTCCATATAAGCGGAATGAGTCTTTTCATCTACATCATTTTCATACATTTTTATTCTCCTACACTTGGTGCCTATCGGCATTTTTAATAGTATATCATAGATTTTCAATTCATTTATTTTAAATGTTTTTATAAGAATTCTATGTTATCATTATATTGCAGGCTGATATCCAGCTGCAACTAACAATAAATATATCATAAATTCGAGAGGTGATGTACATGCCGGGTAAAAAATCAAGGTATTTTCTGATAGGTTTTATAGCAATTGCCGCCATCGCTTTGGCTAGCTCCTATATTGCATACAGCTCCATGTTAAGTCCCGTATCCAGCGGGGATGAATCCATCATATTTGAAGTCCGCCAGGGAAGCAGCATCACATCCGCTGCAGACAAACTTCAAGATGAAGGTCTCGTAAGAAACGCTTTGGCTTTTAGAATCCATACCAGGCTGGAAAACTATACGAATCTTCAAGCAGGCTACTACGAACTTTCTCCGAGCATGAGCTCCGAAGAAATAGCCAAGAAGATATTCTCCGGAGATGCAGTCTTTCCCGATGCAGTTACTGTGACTTTCCCTGAAGGTAAAACTATCGATGAGATGGCAAAAATCCTAGCCGACGCAACTGAAGGAAGTCCGGACGAAATACTAGGTGTCTGGGAAAGTGAAGATTTTCTTGATTGGGCTATTGAAAATTACTGGTTCGTGACGGATGCTGTGAAAAACCCTGATCTGAAATACGCCTTAAACGGATACTTTTTCCCCAGCACGTATCAGTTTAAAAACAAAGACGTGACTGGCAGTGAAGCAGGAAAGGTGATGCTAGATCAAATGGAGAAGGTCTTGTCAAAATATAGAGAGGATATGAAAAACAGTCCTCTCACTCCTCATCAGGTGCTGACCATGGCTTCCATAGTTGAATACGAGGCCATATTTGACGAAGACAGGCCTATAGTGTCTGGGGTTTTCTACAACAGGCTGGAAATTGACATGCGCCTACAAAGCTGTGCCACATTACAGATGGCCCTAGGCGTGCACAAGCAGATTTATTCCGCAGCAGATATGAGGGTCGATTCCCCTTACAATACTTATTTGGTGAACGGTCTTCCCATAGGTCCGGGAAATTCTCCTGGAGAACCCTCTATAGCTGCAGCGCTAAATCCCCAGGAGCACGACTATTATTACTTCCTGTCGGACATCTACGGGGACAACAAGACATACTACTCCTCCACCTATGAGGAGCACAGGCGACTTCAAAACGAGATATTGAGATAAAAAAAGAGCCTTCCTTTTCATTTAAATGATTAGGAAGGCTTTGAATTTCCATGGGTCTATGCCAGCTCAATGACTACTGGCGTGGCATTTGCTATGTTGTCGCTTACGGGACATCTCTTTTCTATTTCTTCAAGCCATTTCTTGAGTGTTTCCTCGCCTGCATCTGTATCTGGCTTTACGCTAACCCTTACTTCCTTATATCCTGTTCTCTCAGCATCTGATTTACCCATGAATTTCATTGGGTTTAGGTCTCCTTCTATCATGAATTCAACTCCTCTGAGATCAAATCCCATTTCTCCCGCCACCATGTGACTTACCACATTCAAGCATCCGGCCAAAGCGGCTACAAGATATTCTACAGGATTGGCTCCTTCATTCGTTCCTCTCAGATTTTTGGGCTCGTCGATTACCATGGTAAATCCTCTTGTCTCCACCACCGTCTTCGTGGGATTTTCGCTTCTTGCCACAACTCCAAATTTAAGATCTGCCATCTTTTATCCTCCTCTTTTTTGTAATTGATATTTTGACGTCAATTAATATAGTGCACTAACACTTAGTATAGCAAGTTTTTAGAAAGATATCAATACTCATCGGCTCTTTTTATCATTAATTCCAACACTTTCATGAAGGTCTTCATGTCTTCATCGCTCACGTCCTGAGATATGTAATCGCTGTATTCTTCTCCGTGGTGAAAACTCTCCACTCTGAGGTCTCTTCCTTTTTCAGTAAGGGTCAATGACACCTTGCGTCTGTTGTCAGGGTCATTTTTTCTTTTTATCAAGCCTTCCTTCTCCATCCTGTCGATTAAGCGGGTGGTTGACGACTCCCTTATCCTCATTAGATCCGAAAGCTGCTTTTGGCTCATCTCTTCGTCTCTGCCTATGTAATAAAGGGCTGTCCACTGGACCCTTGAGATGCCATAGGCCTTTAATTTTTTGTCAAACCCTTCCGCCAGATTCTTGCTTGCATTTGTCGCTATATAAGATACACAGTTCTCCAGCTCAAACATCGTATTTCTCCTTTGATTTTTTGTCACTCTGCCATCTCCTTCAAGCCGTCCAAGTCTACGATCCTTATTTGATTTTTCTTATAATCGATTATCCCTTCCTCTTTTAGCTTTCCCATCTCTCGAGACATAGAGGGTCTTGACACATTTAAAAAATCTGCCAATTCGTTTCTATTCATGGATAAATCCAGAACCTGACTCTTTGACTTTTTATATTCCTCCAGAAAAAAATTACTCAGCTTTCCTCTCATGCTCTTTATTGAAAGGTACTCGACTTTTTTGTTTAGCATAAGCGCCCTGTTGCTGACGATCTTAAGCATGTTTTGTATCAAGCTTTTATGCCATGTGCACATTTTAGGACAGTCACCTACGATAGCACTTTTTTCCATAAACATTATAGTTGCATTTTTAGTCGTCTGAACGGTAGCAGGCCATTTTGAAAAATTTGAAAATGCTATCATCTCTCCAAACATGTCTCCCGGATCCAACAGGGACATCATCACCTTGTTGCCAGATGCATTTTCCTTGATAACAGTCACTTGTCCTTCGAGGACTACTCCTATTGATGTGAATTCATCCCCTGCAAATGCTATGAATTCATTCTTTTCGTAGGTTTTAACCTTGGGCTGGAGACATCCTAAGAGCTGATCTATGCTGTAATCGTCGATATCATCAAAAAGAGGATTTTTCTCAAGAATTTTATAATATTTTTTCAACATTTTTTCACCTTCATTGTTTTTGTATCCTGGGATACGGACCATTTTGTTTTATTATAATACAATATAGCATGTAAAGCAACATAACTCATACAGACAATAATGTGTCTGCTAAAATAAATAAAACTTAAAACAAGGAGAATTTTAAATGAAAAGAACTGTAATAAAAATAGACGAAGAAAAATGCGTTGGTTGCGGACTTTGCGTATCTGCATGCCATCAAGAGGCTCTCCAGATAATAGACGGTAAAGCGAGATTGATTTCAGACACTTACTGCGATGGACTAGGTAAATGCATGCCTAAATGCCCAACAGGAGCTATGACATTAGAGGAAAGGGAAGCTAAGGCTTTTGGAGAGACTTCCCAAATCAAACCCACTCCTCCTAAGGTTTCTTCAGGCGGCTGCCCTGGTTCAAGAATCCAATCATTTGACGCTGCTGATAATATGCCAAAGACAGAGAACCCGACACACTCTCAAAGACCTGTTTCACAGCTTAGACAGTGGCCTGTCCAGATTCAACTGGTTCCACCAAACGCGCCTTATCTTGAAGGTTCGCACCTATTGATAGCTGCAGATTGCACGGCTTTTGCATATGCCAACATCCACGAAGATTACATGAAAAACAAAGTCACCATCATCGGATGTCCGAAACTGGATAGCGCAGATTATTCTGAAAGGCTCACGGAGATCTTCAAGCACAACGATATCAAAAGCGTCACCGTTTTGAGAATGTCAGTTCCATGCTGCGGAGGAATAACTCACGCCACCGTTACAGCAATGAAAAATGCCGATGTGATGGTTCCATGGCAGGTAGTCACAGTAGGCACTGACGGAAAAATTATCGAATCATAAAACCAGAATACTAATAAATGGAGGTACCGATATGTTAGAAAAACTCTACTCATATGCACTCGTTGCAGAGAAGACTATCGAAAAAATCGTTGATGACGAAAACGTAAATGTAAACCACATGGTATTGCCAAAAGGTGACGCCCTTCCTGAGCACTACTCAAATTCCAATGTTTACATGATAGTAGCGCAGGGAACTATAACCCTGCAGCTCAATGAACAAGACAACCATTCTTATGAAAAGGGAAGCATAATCAATATCCCCTACAACACAAAAATGAACGTATTCAACGATAACAGCGATTTGGCTGAAATCTTTGTGGTAAAAGCACCGGCACCGGCGGCGTTTAAGTAACGAATTATCAATAAAGAGGCAGCTTCCTGTTTTATGGAAGCTGCCTCTTTATCTTTAGAAGAACATTCTCTTTTTATCCCTTTGTCTTTTAATCGATCCATAAGCCATTACCGCCAAAGTGAGTACGGCCGCTGCGTAGCAAGCGATTATAACCTTGGGGTATGCTCCTTCGAATACGTCAACATGCTTTGAATATATCCCAAAAACAGTCCACAGAAAAACCGAACCAAATGCCATGTCCCTCTTTGTTGCGACGACTATGGACACTATCAAGGCGGCCACAAATATCATAACAACTGTCCAAAACTCTTCTGGGAAGCCAAAGCCGTCCCAACCAATTTTGACCAAGAGGGCTGTCACATTTGCCACTGTAGCTACAGTGACCCACCCTGCGTAGATTGAAAATGGCCATTTTACAAATATCAACTCAGTAAGATCTCTGTTCATATCTTCTTGAACAAGTACGTATATCCTTAAAAGCACTGCTAGGAGAAGGACCATAACCACCACGGTCAATTCGATCATTAGGTAATGCCACAGTACTATCCATGCTGAATTTAAAATGCAGGATATGAAAAACAACAGCCCTATCCTTTCAAGCGATTCTTTGTATCGGTTTTTTCCGATCAGATTAAAATTATAAATTACGAAGAGGATCAGTCCTGCATATATAATCCCCCAAATTGAAAATGTAAATCCGGCTGGTGCAAACAGATTCGGAAAAGAGTCGGACACCTCTCCGGTACCGATTCCGTTTATCGGCAAGATATTGGCCAGAGCATTAACTGACAGGACCAAAATCAGCCCCAGCAGATTTGCGCCTTTCAACCAACCCGGTATATTTCTTTCATTGAACATCATTTCACATCCTTGGCTTTAAAAGCAATGGTTTTGACAGGGTACATAAGACCGTACACCAGAATCGACAACATAATTATGGTCGCTCCGGAAGGGATATTGTACAGATACGATATCCACATCCCTCCTATGCTGGTCCCACATCCTATCAGAGTAGAGTATATCATAATCTGGCCTAAATTTTTAGCAAAAATTTTAGCCGTCGCAGGCGGAATAGTTAAAAGAGCTATAGCAAGGACTATTCCCACCACCTTAATCAAGATTACTATACTTAGGGATATAAAACCGTATAGAAGATACTCCAGGACAGCAGTGTTCACCCCGAGTATCTTCAAGTATTCATCATCAAATAAAAAGCTCTGCCAATATCTATACAAGCTGACTATCAATAAAAATATGCCCCCGGCAAGTCCGGCAATCACCTTTACGTACATGTTTGAAACGGTCAGTATATCTCCAAATAAATAGGATGTCATGTCCGGAGGGTAGCCAGGTGTGATAGCAATAAAAATAACCCCCAAAGCCATTCCCACTGCCCAAAACATTCCGATAAGGGTATCTGATTCAGTTTTAGTGCTTCTTTTAATTGCTGATATGCCTAGAGCTGCCCCTAGGGAAAATGCCAGGCCTCCTATGAGTGGCTCGATTCCCATAAAGTATCCTAGTCCTATCCCACCAAATGATGTATGAGCGATACCTCCACTCATGCTTACAAGCTTCTTTTCCACTATTACAGTACCTATCATTCCGCAGATAATACTGGACAAAACGGCGCTGTAAAAAGCATTCCTCATAAAAGTATATTCAAGTATTATCTCCAGCATGGCAATCCTACTTTCTACTAATGATTATGGCTCTCTTTCGGTCTATTGACCGACTCGCCCCTATAGATGATCCTTCTATTTAACAAAATTACGTCCCTGCTGTTTTCACTTAAGTACTCAAGGTCATGAGTAATCAATACCACTGCCTTATCCTTGTTGAAATCGTGAAGGACTCCGTATATTTCCCTCTTGTTTTCAACATCTAAATTGGCTGTAGGCTCATCCAAAATCAAAACCTCCGGATTTCCCACCAAGGCCCTTCCTATAAGCACCTTTTGAAGCTGTCCACCAGAGAGGCTGCCTATCTGTTTCTTTTGTATATGCTCCAGCTTGAGAACTTTAACCACCTTTTCAGTCGCTTCTTTGTCCTCTTTTGAATAGCCTCTAAAGCACATTATCTTGTTTTTTATTCTTCCTGAAATTATTACATCAAATACGTTTATTGGAAAATTTCTGTCGAATTTCGTGTACTGAGGAACATATCCGATTTTCAAATTTTCTTTCAAGGTCACTTTTCCCGACCAAGGCTTTACAAGACCCAACACTGTCTTGATAAGAGTTGTCTTTCCTCCGCCGTTAGGTCCTATTATGCTCAAAAACTCCCTATCTTGGACGGCTAGATCTATTCCGTCAAGCACGCTATCTCCGTTGTACCTGACAGACACGCTCTCCAACTTGATAATTTCCAAAATCAACCCTCCTGGCTGAGCACCTTGCTGAATGCTTCTTCTATATTCTTGAGATTGTCTATATAATCAGGCGATAAAGGCGCAATTTCCAAAACCTCGCCACCGATTTCCCGCGCTATCGTTTCTGCTTGATTCTTATCGTGTTCCTGCTGATAAAACACTGCCTTGATTTCATTTTCCTTGGCAAAATCTATTATGCCTTTTAGTCTCTGGGCTGTAGCTTCCTTGCCCTCTTCCTCGATTGCTATCATATTCAGTCCGTAATCATCGGCAAAATACCCCATTGAAGGATGATATATCAAGAAAGTCCTAAACTCCAAGCTTTCCATAGTCTCACTGATTCTTCTGTCCAATTCCTGAAGCTCGAATATATATGCGGCAGCATTTTCCTCGTATATCTCAGCATTTTCTGGGTCTATCCTTGAAATGTTGTCCCTAATAGCTTCTACCATCACCACGGCTCTTTTCGGAGACATCCAAATATGAGTATCCCTGCCTTCATGGTTATGGTCGTCCTCATCTTCATCGTGGCTACGATCATGGTCGTGGTCATCTTCATGATAAAAATTATTTTCTGAGTATTCGATATAGGGATATACGCTGTCCACAATATCCGCTAAGTTTACAAACTCCATTTCAGTATTCAGATCTTTTGCACTGGATAAAAGCCCGGCTTGTTCAACAGGCACGCCTATGGTGAAGTAGATCGCCGCCTCGCTGAAAGCCACCATGTCTCTCGGTCTTGGCTGATAATTTTCGGGATTGTTTCCCGGAGGTATCATAGTTACCACCTCCACCAGATCCCCACCTACCTTTTCCACAAATGTTGCCTGTGGTACAATAGATACCGCTATTTTAATTTTTGCTTTCTCATCGTTATTTACCCCTTCCGCGGTGCAAGAAACAAGTAACATACCCATAATCACCACAAGAATTAAAGTTTTTAGCCTCATCTTCATCGAACTTCAGCTCCTTATTGCAACTTATTTGCATTTACTTATATTTTACTTTTTTTTTATTTGAAGGTCAATACCAAGATGTATTATAATGAAGCAAGTGGAGGAATGAACTATGAACCTAGATGAACTTTTCAAGACAATTAAAGAATCCGGCCTTCGGATGACATCCCAAAGACTGCTGATCCTGCAGGCTCTAGTAGATTCTGCGGACACGTTGGTATCAGCCGAATCTCTTTTGAAAAAGTGTATAGAAAAGATGCCTGCAACCAACATGACTACCGTATATAGGAACCTTGAGGCCCTTGAAAAACTGAAGCTTCTCCATAAAACTACGGATGCCAAAGGAACAGCCCTCTACAAACTTATTTGCTCTAACTCCCACCACCACCATATCCAGTGCATGGGCTGCGGAAAAATCCTAACCTTCGATTTCTGCCCAATAGCGGAGTTTCAACAAATTGCTGAAGGCAAAAGGTTCCGCCTGACAGATCACCATATCGAGCTCTTCGGTTATTGCGAATCCTGTCAGAAAAACAAGGAGTAATAATACACTGACGAATAAGCGTGCCCTTTTCAGGCTTTCATCGTAACATGTATAACATTACAAAATCAAGGGAGTGATATAGTATGAATAAAAAGATAGCAGTAGCAAGCAGTGACGGCAAATTTATTAATCAGCATTTCGGCCATGCCACAAAGTTTTTGATTTTTTCTGCAAAAGATGGTGCTTACGATTTCTTGGAGCTTATTGAAACCCAGCCTTATTGCAACTGGGGAGAACATGAAGACGAAGATTTAAAAGAGGCTGTGGAAAAGCTTCTTGGCTGTGACATGGTCATCGCCAGCCAAATAGGACCGGGAGCATGGGAAGTTTTGATCCAGCACGGAATCGAGCCCGTACAAAAGCACGGTTTCATAGAAGATGTGTTAAGCCAGCTTTTCTAGCCAAAAAAAGAAAATCCCGAACCCTCACTTTGTGAGTCTGCTCTGGATAATCAGTTTAAACGCATCCCGTTCCATAATGCATCCCCCAATAAACATTCAACGATTAAACTTATCCAAAACAATTTCGGGAATTTTAACTAAAATATTTTAAATAATAGCAACCTGAACTATTAGCTATATTATATCCCATGTCAAATAATTTAATCTTCTGACAAGACAATTGTCATTGACATTTATAGTCACGGTATGTCATTATGAAAATATAGATATTGGGGGGTGGAATCATGAGTTTTTCAAAGAATTTAAGTCAATTAATGGATTTTTTAAAGATCAGCAACAGTAAGCTGGCTAAATTTGTAAAGGTAGACCCTTCTCTTGTGAGCAGATGGAAATCCGGAAACCGAAGCATCAGCATAAATTCACCTTATATTCTTTCCATTGCAGAATATATAATTCATTCCTGCACATACGATTATCAAAAAAATTATATCTACGAAATAATAAAATTACACAAAGATTATGTGGAAGAGTACAAAAAAAACAGTGATTTGGAGATTCTGGCGGATTGGCTCGCCACCTATGGCACCAATCGCAGAAATGTTCCGGACAGCGCCGAAGCTCTTTCATCGGGCATAATAAATAAAATCAGCAAGCTCAGCTCCCACGAAGATAGTATTCCCCAGCCATTTGACTCCATGCCAGAGATAGCCCCCGGGTCGGCTCCCGATAAATACGTTTTTGAAATATATGCAGGCAACGAGGGCAGAAGACATGCGGTATTGAATTTCCTCAAGTCTGTCTTAAGTTCTGATGCCAAGGAAGAGCTTTATCTGTTAAGCGAAGCCAACATGGAATGGATGACTGAAGACGGAGAGTTTTTAAAAGTTTGGGCTAAGCTTCTAGAAAAAATCATCGAAGAAAGACATCAGGTCATTATAATCCACACAGTAAACAGGGATATAACCGAACTTTACAGCATCCTAACATACTGGATACCATTGCATTTAAAAGGAAAAATCAAATCCTATTACTTTCCCAGATATGTAGAATCCCGGGTTAAGCAGACCTGTTTCATAGCAAAGGGGAAAATGGCTCTGATCGCTTATGAAAATTCTGACTTGAATGAGCCCAACAGAACATTTTGCTACTCGGATCCTGTATCCACGAAAGTTTTTGAAAACAACTTCCTGGCTATACTGAGCCAGTGCAAGACATTGCTTCGATTATACGAAAAAGAAAACAGGAATTCATATTTCAACTACTGGGACGCTACTATGTCATATCCGGGATGCTATCATACGATACGAAATCATTTAAATCCTGTTTTCATAGATAAAACTTTCATCGAAAACCATTTTTCAGACCAGACAAGCGTTGGATTCTATCTTAACATAAAGAACGTCTTCTCGGACAAACTGGACACTTTTCCGATATGGGATTATGTCAACCTGGATGTCCTAGAAGAGATAACCCACACGAAAACCTACAGGCACCCAATGGGCACTTTGCTCTCAGAAGGCCACATAACCTTAAAAGGGGAGATTCTCATCTCCTATTTGAACAACATCGTAAAAGCCCTGAAAGAAAACCCAAACTACAACCTTTGCTTTTACATCAGGAGTAAGGAAACAAACCTGGAGAAATTGAACATATTCTACAAGGAAAATTCTGCCGCCACCTTCAATATCTACAACAGGCGATCTGGCAAGTATATTTCCCTTGTATTGGATGAAATCAATATATTAAAGACTTTTGACTATTATTTTGAGGATTTCAAAAGCAGGATACCCTCTTTCTACAAAAAAAAGGATGAGGTGATCAAGCTGCTTGAACGGGCAATCGAGATTGTAGATGGAAAGGATTTATAGTTTAACTACATTACTATAATCTCGTACCCTTCTTTCATGTACCGGTACATCGATGGATGACCTTTGAGATCTTCACCCATGGGTATACCTAGACTTTCGTTAAATTCTAGAACGCCCATTTTTGCCGAACAGGCCTTGCAGATGCTGTCTATAAGGCCTGTTTCTTTAGCCTTTAAGTACAGATTGTTTTTGTTTTTTTCCAATATTTCCGGAAGCTTCACCGCTTCACCTTCGAAAATTATTTTAGCCTCCTCCCCTTTCTCATGAAGATCCAACGCGTTTAACAGCACGTGAACGAAGCACATTTCCTGTCCCCTGAACGCAAAGAATGCAGTTTTTTTCATTTTAATCTCCTCCATTTTAATCTTTTATCCCTTTATACCCATAGCCGCGTAAATTAAATCGAGATAAAGGATACCTCCTGGCATCCTTTATCTCGAAATATTTTGTATGAATTTCTTAATACGCCTTTTTATATATCTCGGCTAATTCTCTTACCAGGGGCATTTTGGGATTTGCCGTGGTGCATTGATCTTCAAACGCTCTCTCAGCCAAGAAATCAACCTTACCTGCGAATTCTTTTTTATCCACTCCGCAGTCCCCTATTGTTGCCGGAATCCCTACTTCCTTTGCCAAGGCCCGGATCGCTTCTACAAGGCTTTTTACTCCCTGCTCCGTGGTAGCTGCCGGAAGCCCCAGCACTTTCGCAATTTCAGCGTACTTTTTGTCAGCTATAAAGGTTTCATACTTGGGGAATGATACGAATTTATTAGGTTTTTTTCCATTGAAATCAACAACATGGGGCAGCAGTATAGCATTTGCCCTCCCGTGGGAAATGTGGAATTCCCCTCCCAGCTTGTGTGCCAAAGAGTGGTTTATCCCAAGAAATGCGTTAGTAAATGCCATACCAGCTATGCAGCTCGCATTATGCATTTTTTCTCTCGCCAACTTGTCTCCCCCATCCCTGTATGCTCTTGGCAAGTACTCGAAAACAAGCTGAATGGCTTTTATCGCCAATGCATCCGTATAATCCGAGGCTAAAATGCTGACATAGGCCTCAATAGCATGGGTCAATACGTCAAGCCCGGTATCCGCAGTTATGGTTTGGGGAACAGTCATAACAAAGTCAGGATCTAGTATTGCTACGTCTGGTGTCAGTTCGTAGTCCGCCAGAGGATACTTTATGTTTTTGACTTTATCTGTAATTACCGCAAAACTAGTAACTTCAGAACCTGTGCCGCTTGTCGTGGGTATTGCCACCATCTTTGACTTGCTGCCCATCTTAGGGAATTTGAAAACTCTCTTTCTTATGTCCATAAATTTAAGCTTAAGAGAATCGAATTCAAGATCTGGATGCTCATAAAACAGCCACATTCCCTTAGCTGCATCCATTGCGCTTCCACCCCCCAAGGCGATGATCACATCAGGTTTGAACCTCTCCATAGCCTTTGCTCCCTTAAGGACGGTTTCTACTGAAGGATCCGGTTCCACCTCTGTGAATATTTCGCTGTGCACATAAGTCTGACGCTTTCTAAGGTAATACAACACCTTGTCAACGTAGCCCAGGCTCACCATGGCTGGATCAGTCACGATAAACGCTCTGCTTATATCCGGCATCTTTTCGAGATACTGGGTGGACCCAAACTCGAAAAAGATTTTCTCAGGGATTTTAAACCACTGCATATTCACTCTCCTCTTGGCAACTCTTTTTTTATTAATCAAATTTACAGCTGTTACATTCGCAGTCGTTGAATTTGCCCCAAAGCTTCCACACCCCAGCGTCAGTGAAGGCATATTGGTGTTGTATATATCTCCTATAGCTCCATGGGTGGACGGGGAGTTGACTATCAGCCTTCCACACTTGATTCTGGTTGCAAATTCTCTGATCACTTCATCATTATCGCTATGTATTACCGCTGAATGCCCCATTCCTCCAAATTCCACCATTTCTTCAGCTCTCTTAATCCCGTCTTGAATAGTATCCGCCACTAAGTAAGCCAATACCGGGCTTAGCTTCTCTCTTGAGAGCGGGTAAGCAGGTCCTATGCCTTTAATCTTGGCTACTAGAATCTTCGTGTCTTTATCTACTTCAAAACCTGCGTTTTTAGCTATCTCCCAAGGAGATTTTCCCACTACTTCAGGATTAACCGCACCTTTGTCAGAGTTTATCACATACTTCTCAAGTTTTTCTCTTTCCTCTTCGGTGGTGAAGTAGCAATTGTTTTGTTTCATGTATGATTCAAATTCCTCAGATATCTCCTTGTCTACGATGGCTGCTTGTTCTGAAGCGCAGATCATGCCGTTATCGAAGGATTTTGACAACATCAAGTCGGTAGCAGCCCTTTTTACGTTTGCAGTCTTCTCTATGTAGCATGGGACATTTCCCGGACCCACGCCTAGGGCTGGCTTACCAGTGCTGTAGGCCGCTCTTACCATACCCGATCCTCCAGTTGCAAGTACCAAGGCTACATCCTTGTGGTTCATCAGCTGATTCGTAGCATCTATCGAAGGCTGTTCAATCCACTGGATGCAATCCTCTGGTGCCCCTGCCTCTATTGCCGCATCCCTTACCACTTTTGCAGCTTCTGAGCTGCACTTTTGTGCGGCAGGATGGAATGCAAATATTATGGGATTTCTAGTCTTCATAGCTATTATCGCCTTAAACATAGTTGTGGATGTTGGATTCGTTACAGGAGTGACCCCTGCTATTACCCCTACAGGCTCTGCTACTTCTTCGTAACCCTCCAATTCGTTTATATTGATCGTACCTACAGTCTTGTCGTATTTTATGCTGTGATATACGTATTCAGTTGCAAACAAGTTCTTTGTTATCTTATCCTCGTATACTCCCCTGCCTGTCTCCTCTACGGCCATTTTTGCCAGTGGCATGTGTTGATCCAGTCCCGCCATGGACATGGCCTTAACTATTCCATCCACTTTCTCCTGATCAAAAGCCATGAATTTATCAAGGGCTTTCTTCGCTTTTCCCGCCATAATATCCACTACATTAGACACATTTTTCTCCATTGCTATTTGTTCTTTGCCAACCTCTTTAACCGCCATTTCCAACCTCCTGTTATTTTGTATTTTTAACTTAACTTTATTGTTAATTATTTATCATTATCTTGTTATTTTTAATTATCTATGATAAATCATTGTTAGTCAATAGATTTTCGATATATTTTTAACGATAAATCCGGTTAAACGTTTGCAGCTTTTTTCTATATTTTTCTTTTATATCAGTGTATTTTTCTCATAAGAAAAAGATCTTCTCAGAATTTCTTCCTTCAAAGATCTTTTTTAATTCGAAACATTTCGTTTGTTATTTAACTATCGATAAGTTTGTTTGGCGATCCCTTATATATCACTGGAGATGTTCCAAAAAAAACACCCCTATCGTAGGCTGCCCTTTCCATGACTCCAAGCTCCTTTGCCACTTTTGTTACGTTTCTAGGAATGTCCGGTTCATATATCCCCTCTATTGTTTCATGGGTTACCCTTCTGTAGTAACTGTAGTTTTTCCATAGACTGTTCACTATTTTATTCGTCTTGGAAGGTTTTCTCAATATGTCCAATATCTCTTTTTTGAAAAAGCTTATATATTCTTCATCCACTCCATTTGAAAGGCCTGCAAGCTCTCTACCCTTTTCTCTGGCCCAAGGCTCGTCTAGCTCCTGACATATAAACTTATATCTGTACCAAACATCGTAAAGCTCTTTTTTATTTGTTATGGCTGCATCTTCCAGCCACAAAAATGCCAGTAGCCTTCTCTTCCAGTCCCACCATCTTATGGGACTTTGAAGATCCAAAACAGGTATCAAGAAGTAACCTTTGTCATAAAGCATAGACCCGAATACTCCTGGCGGCTTGCCTATTCTCTTGTTTTTCAAGCTGGTTCTGTATACTCCGCAGGAGGGGCTTCCGTCAAGATATACATATGCCCTCGCCTCGGATTTCTCCAGCACAGAAAGAGCAGTCCCGCACCCTTCTAATATTTCGGAAGTTACGTCTTTTCTGCCTCTGTTCAATATCCTGGCAGTTCCTCTCCATACATCGCCTCCGCTATCCCCGGCTATATGAATGGGGTCTCTCGGAACCCCTAACCCAGAAAAAACTTCCGGGCACAGGGGGCACCATATGAAATCATTTTTTTCTCTGCCTATGGAATCCAACATGTTCCATCCCTTGCCATTGTACCTTACAGGGCTCCCCATACAACAAGCACTTATCCCGATGACAGGCTTTTTACTTATAACAAGCGGTCCCTTGTCCATTTTATCACCTACCTAAATAATTTTAAAAATTTTTGTGCTTGATGAATGTGCCTTCGTCAAGTTCCTTGAAAGCCCGTTCCAACTCCTCTTGGGTATTCATAACTATCGGACCTCCCCAGGCTACCGGTTCTTTCAGCTTCTTGCCGGAAAAAACCAAGACCCTTGCCTCGTGGGAACCGGCACTAAAGGTGATTTGATCTCCATCTTCATATAAAAAACCCGTCCTTTTAGGATGCAGCTCGCCTTCGAATATTCCCTCTCCGTCTATAATAAAAGCAAATACGGTATCCTCATGCTCGGTTTCGACGGAAAATTCCTTTCCAGGATACAATAGTATATCTAGGAATCCAGGTGCCACGGCTATATCCCCAACCGGTCCTTTTTTCTCGCCATAGCTGCCAGCGATAACCCTTACTTGAGCGACATCGTCATCTCTTGCAAGCACTACATCAGCTTTTCTTATATCCCTATATGCAGGATGAGACATCTTCTTTTCTGCAGGAAGATTTACCCAAAGCTGTACGCCAAGCATTCGTTCACTAGCTTGAGGCATTTCTTGATGTATTATTCCGCTGCCAGCACTCATCCACTGGCAGCACCCTTCATCTATGGTGCCGCTGTTACCCAAACTGTCCCCGTGTTCTATCTTACCTTCGAGAAGGTAGGTAACTGTCTCTATGCCCCTGTGAGGATGCCATGGGAATCCTTTGATATAGTCATTTGGATCTGTAGAGTCGAAAGCATCCAGCAATAAAAACGGATCCAAATCCTCTACAGTAGATCTTGAAAACACTCTTTTGAGATTTACCCCCGCTCCGTCTCTTCCGTCGTGTCCGTATATGATTTCCTTTACTTTTCTTTCAACCGTCATTTCATCCGCTCCTCCCAAACATTCATTTATAGTAAAAGATACCCTTGTTTTCGCCTAAATAAACCTATATCCGCTTCCTCACTTATCTTGTTTTTAGCAAAATAAATCTAACTTAAATTTAAAATGAGCTTTTTGTTTACGCAATGAGATATTTTTGATATAATTCTTTTGCTTATTAAAAAAGATCGAGGTACCCAATGAAAAATAAAAACCAGATATACATACTTCTTACCGATACAGGCACGGTTCTAAACAGGCTTATTAAAATGTACACAAAAGATCCCTACAATCACGTCTCCATCTCTTTTGACAAGGATTTGAAGGAACTATACAGTTTCGGGCGCAAGAAGCACTACAATCCCATCATAGGCGGGTTTGTAAAGGAAAATATAGACAGCATTATCTTTTCAAATGCCAATTGTGCAGTATATTGTCTACACGATATAGACGACATGACGTATAATAAAATCAGAGAATATATAAAGCTTTTTGAGCTTAACAGGGACAATTACAGATATAACCTTATTGGACTTTTCGGAATTATGTTCAACATCCATATCCAAAGATGCGATGCTTTTTTTTGCTCACAGTTCGTGGCTTCGGTATTCGAATATAGTGGCAAACCTATTTTTGACAAGCCCTGCGTATTCGTGACCCCGGGAGATTTCCAAGCTAATCAGCTGTTTGGAAGAGTTTACTCGGGAAGATTAAAAGATTACCGAAATTTTCTGCAAGAAACAGAAAGCATTCCTTCAGCAATGTTCGCCGAAGAAACGGTACAGGCATAAAAAGGCTTGAATCTTCAAGATTCAAGCCTTTGATTATTTTAGGAACAACCCAACGGGACAGTGGTCCGATCCTGTAATGTCTGCGTATATGATAGCGTCCTTTGCTTTTTCCCTGATGGCTTCAGATATTAAAAAATAATCGATTCTCCACCCTGCGTTGTTCTTTCTTGCACTATACATATATGACCACCAAGTATAGGCTCCTGTAACATCCGGATAAAAATGCCTGAAGGTGTCCACAAATCCCGCCTCCAAAAGGCTTGAGAACTTTTCTCTTTCCTGGTCTGTAAATCCTGCGTTCTTTCTGTTTGTCTTCGGATTTTTCAAGTCGATTTCTGTATGGGCTACATTCAAGTCTCCGCACAGTATTACCGGATTTTTCTCCTCAAGGTTCTTAAGATATCTTTTGAAGTCCTCTTCCCATTTCATCCTGTAATCCAGCCTCGCAAGCTCTCTTTGAGAATTTGGAGTATATACATTGACAAGGTTGTACTCTTCAAACTCCAAGGTTATTATCCTACCTTCCTTGTCGTGCTCTTCGATTCCCATACCATATTCCACGCTGACCGGCTTTTTTTGGTAAATATGGCGGTGCCGCTGTATCCTTTCTTCTCTGCGTAGTTCCAATAAGATTCATAACCCTCAGGGCTTAAATCCACTTGGCCTTCTTGGAGCTTGGTCTCTTGCAGACAAAATACGTCGGCATCCTCTTTGACAAAAAACTCCTCAAAACCTTTATTCAAACAAGCCCTGAGCCCATTTACGTTCCATGACAGCAATTTCATATTATTGATTACCTCCGGTTATAATTTTATATTATATAATTATAACCGAAAAAAAATCTTTAAAACAAAAAACTTTTTCTCTCCTCCCCGGGTATATAGTATAGAGAGACAAACAAGGAGGTGCCAAATGGAACAGGCTTTGATAGAAAAAATAAAGAATAAAGACCAAGAAGCTTTCCGACAGCTTTATGAGTCCCTATCCGATTATGCGCTCAGGACTGCTTACGCCATAACTGGAAATGACGCCAACGCATCAGATGCCGTACAGGAAACTTTTATAAGGATTTATTACCACATAGGTTCCTATGATATTTCCAAACCCTTCAAACCGTGGTTTTATAGGATACTTGTCAATGAATGCAACAGATTGATGAAAAAAACCATGAAGATATCCTTTTTAAGCGATTATCTGGAAAACAGCCCTGATTTTAAAACAAACGACAGCTACAGGTTTCAAGAATACGAGGAGCTCTACAAGGCACTCAAAAAGCTCAGCGATATCCACAGGATCCCTATAGTCCTTAAATATCTGTCGGGCTTCACCGATGAAGAAAGCGCACAGATTCTAGACCTCAATGTGAACACTCTTAAATCCAGAGTGCACAAGGCTAAGGCAAAACTGAAAAAAACTATGGAAGGCTCATTGGAAGGGGGTATCAACAATGGCTAAAGACGCATTTGACAAACTAATCGAGGAAACATTGCACAGCAAAACTGAAGATATGAATGTTTACAAGAGCATCACGTTAGATAAGATATCCGAAGAAATTCAAAGGAGGGAGCTTGAAATGAAAAAACCAGCTAAAAGACCTAGGATGAAGATCGCAGCAGCTCTAGCAGTTGCATTCATCGCCACTGCGGCACTGCTTTTAACTACAGCACCCGGACAGGCCGCTCTTGGGCGATTCATCGATCTCTTTGCACCTGAAAAAACTGTAAACCAGGATATTGAAGGACAAAAAGAGCCCACCGACGTGACCTTGAGAGAAGACAAGATGGGTTACCTTATATATATTGACGAATCCACATACAAGATTGAAGAAATAGACGGTCAAGACTTTATCCTTCCGCTAAATCCTGGGGACAGCAGCGTGTATCCTGAAGTCTACATGAAAATCACTCAGGAAGAATCCCAGTCTCCGGCTGAGCTTTACGCAGAGCATGAAGCCACCCTCAAGACCCAATACGAAACCGTGATAGATTACGGAGACGTTGAATATCCACTGGAAGGAAAGATGCTGTACGCAAACCAAGGTGACGAGTGGAACTCCGAAGTAGTAAAATACTACTTTATAGATAATACCAAAGGAGGTTCCTTCATCATTGAACAAAAATTATTTTTAGAAGCATCTGAAGGACACGGAGCAAGGCTTGACAACATGCTAAAGGATTTTACGATCATACCTGCTGAAGATTAACAACAAGGACTTGGCTGTTGAGCCAAGTCCTTGTTTTATCCTGTGATTTTTTGACTCAACTTTCTTGCAAAAATATGAATCTTTTCTACTGCTACCACAGGGTATTTTTCATTTTTCAGTGTCAGCGCGCTGATTAGGGCAGATGATGCAAAGAACACCACTCCACCCTGAGGAGTCATCATCGTGAAGTCTACCAAGCCATGGACTATCACCAGTCCTTGAACCGACGCTAAAAGCGGCACAAGAGCGCTCTCTTCATTATACAATGCTATCAGACCTCTAAAAAGATAAGTCTTTATCCAAATGTATAAAGCCAGTCCCATCAAACCCAAAGTCGTTATCAGGGTTATCCAGATATTGTGTCCATGTATATTGCCTATATGTTCCATTATCCCGAACAATCCCCATCCACTTACCGGCTTGCGAGTGAAAAGCACCAGACATTGTGACCATAGATTGTCCCGGCTGTTTAATGCATGATTTACTTCCGGCGATAACATAGCCATTACCAGAACCCCTGCAAAAACTCCTATCAAGACTTTTCTGGTTTTTGGATTCCTGGAAAACAACGCGTATACCAGCAAAGCAGCCAACACCCCCATGGTAGCCCCTTTGGATCCGGTAAAAATCAACGTTGAGGCAAATGCTATGATTCCTGCAAAGCAAATCTTTTTGTCCCTGCCAACGCTTCTTTCAAAAAGATATATGCTGACAAGAACCATCATGGCAAACCACGTCCCCGTCACATTTGGATTGCCAAATGTGCTGTATATACGGTAATGCTCCGCAGAAGGAATGTAGTTGGGACTCCAGAAGTAGTTTGACACCCAGGTCATATCCACAAAATATGATGCTCCTTTTTCGGCTATGCCAATTAGGGCCGCCACGCCGGAGATCTTGAACAAAGCCTTTAAAAGCGACTCTATTTTCTCCTGGGTGTTAAAAGTATTTTCAAAATAAACTCCCATGCCGGCAAAGGCCAAAATCCCACCTGCACCAATCACCGACAGAATATTCCTATTGATGATCCCTGTAAATAGCGCCCAGACAAAGAGAAGTCCCGCCCCTACGTTCAGAGGATTCAATGAAACATTCATTTCATCCTTGTACACCTTGTACATCATCCTAACCACGGGCAAAAAAGCCAGATAAGGTGACATAACAATCATAATCAAAGCTAGCTGCATGTTTTTTCTCCCTTTTCTTTCAAATGATTTTCATAAATATTTTATCATAGCTGTGATTCCAAAACGCAATTCGCACCCGGTTTTAATCAGCAGCTAAATAAATTTTAATTCTTTTCTAATGAAGCTGCGAGCTGCTTTAATTTTAGCTCTTTTACATAATATTTTCAATTAAATATCAATTTGTTTACTTAATATTTACTTCTTTCTGCCGATATAATACATTGTATATCTTAAATATTGAAACCTTCAACGGATTTGAAAGGAGCTTACGATGAAAGGAACAGTAGTCTCAACTTGGCTAAAGAGCTTGAAGAGCTTATATGGAGACGATATAGTGGACAAGGGTCTGTCTTCTGCGGGATGGTCTTCCAATCGCATAATCACCCCACTAGAGGATATAGCAGATAGGGAAATTTTCGGCATATTTGATAACATCGCACTCCAAACCGGCGTATCTACAGAAGAAATCTGGAGGAAAGTCGGAAATCAAAATATCTACACATTCCAAAAATGGTTCCCATCCTACTTTGAAAGACACAGCCTCAAGGGCTTTTTGATGATGATGGACGACGTGCACTCTCAGCTTACAAAACTGGTAAAAGGCGCCAATCCTCCCAGGCTGATCGCAAAGGAAATAACGGAAAGGGAAGTGGAGATAACTTACATCTCGAAAAGAGGGCTTTTTGATTACTTCCTGGGCCTTTTGGAAGGCAGTTCCGAATTTTTCGGAGAAAAGTTGGATATAACACAACTGGACAAGGGAAAAACCAAAGACGGAAATCACTTCATAAAAACAAGACTTATATTTGAAAAATCTCCTGATACTGTTATAAACGCCCGCGGAACAAGGTTATTGGGCTTGGGGTTAATCAAAAGCCTTATTTTCAAGATAACCTTACTGCCTGCAGTGGCTGTTTCAGCAGCCGTTTTTGTGGCAACAGGATTAGAAAATCCCCTGGTCGCAGTCGTTGCCGGAATTTCTACTGCTGTGACGGTATTATTGACAACTTCCATAGTTTTAAAGCCCCTTAATGTAATGAATAAAGAAGTCAAGAACATCGAGTCCTATGACTTTGCCTCAAAAACCCATTATAAAACCGGGGATCAGGTTGAGGAAATGTTCGATACCTTTAACAGCGCCAAGGATACCATCAAAAAAGACTTCCTGTTTTTAAAAGGCGGGACAGACGATATGGACAATTACATAAAAGATTTTTCAGTAATCGCAAGCAATATGAAAACCCTCTCCGACTCTATAGCCTCAATAGTTCACGAGGTAGCCATGGGTGCTTCACATCAGGCTGAAGAAACAGACGGGGCAGTATCCACTTTGTCCAAATATATAGAAACTCTAAACTCTATAGTCGAACAGGAGACAGAGGGCAAGGATAACCTTGAAGAGTCAGTTGAGAACCTTCAGGTTTCTTTTGGAGACATCCAGCGAGTCAACGGAATGATCAACAGCGTCAAGGACAATTTCCAAAAGGTAAACCAGCACGGCAAAGACCTTTCTTCCCAGGCAATTAAAATCATGGACATAAGCTCAACTGTTGAAACGATAGCTGACCAAACCAATCTTCTTGCGCTGAACGCCGCCATAGAAGCGGCAAGAGCCGGAGAAGCTGGAAAAGGATTTACAGTGGTAGCCGAGGAGATAAGAACACTGGCGGAGGACTCGAAAGAAGCAGTCCACAGCATAAACGAGAATCTGGCATTTTTCATCAAGCAGATAGAAGGGTTTGTGGCAGAAATCCAAAACCAATACACTCAGCTTGAAGAGAGCAATGCCACTTTAGACAGAGTAACCAATGAAAATCAAGAGTCCACTGACAAGATAGTCATCGTATCACAAACCTTGGTCACATTGATAGACAGACTTTCTTCAGAGACTGAAAACCTAACATCTGTAGTGGAAAATATCCATTCTCTTTCGGCAATAGCTCAGGAAAACTCGGCCTCCTCTGAAGAAATGAGCGCAAACGTCACCCAGTATTCGGAGAAGGTAATCGACTTGACTGACCACATAGAGCTTTTAGACCAGCTTATATCAAATTTCAAGTCAGAACTGAAAAAATACAAAATTTAAGCAGCCGAAAGGCTGCTTGTTTTCATATCACATGTTCTTTCTGACGCTGACTTCCCCCGAAGCAAGAGTTTCCCTTGTCCCTGAATCGTATTCCACATTCAGATTTCCTTTGTCGTCTATATCCAGCGCTTTGGCCCTTCTTTCTTCACCGTTTTTAATTACCGTGATTTCCTTCCCTGTCAGAAAAGATCTCTTTCTATAAATTTCAATAACGTCTTTAAAATCCCAATACATATAAAGCTCTTCAAATTTATTTAAAATCAATGCGGCAACTTCATTTCTAGACTTATCCTTGTCCACAAATTCTGTAATGAAGCCCGCCGTCTCGGCGACATCTTCAGGAAGATTTTCTTTGGTTCCGGCAACATTTACTCCAATTCCCAGCACCACGTACTCCAGCTTGCCGCTTTCCATCTCCATGGAAGCTTCAGTGAGTATCCCAGAAACCTTCCTGCCCTTTATAAAAATATCGTTTACCCACTTTATTTCAGCCTTAATATCAAAGAGCTCTTCAATTGCCAGTGATTCAGCCACTGCCGCTATCACGGTTATCTTAAGGGCACTCTCCGGATCCATCTCAGGTCTTAACAAAATGCTCATGTAAACGCCCTTTCCCATCGGTGAGTGGAAGCTCCTACCGCGTCTTCCCTTTCCTTTCGTCTGCTCGTCCCCTATCACGACCGTGCCTTCGGCTGCACCTTCCCTTGCTAAATCCTTGAGCAGATCATTGGTGGATTCCACACTTTTGTATATCTCTAGCTGCTTTCCTATAAATTTTGTATTCAGCATGCTGGTTATTATGTTTTTTGATAGTATATCTTTTTTTTCATCCAGGTAATATCCCTTGTTCGCAACTGAAATCACGGGATATCCCTCATGGATGAGTGACTGCATATTTTTCCAAACTGCCGTTCTGCTAATGCCTAGCTCTTGTGCCAAAAAACCTCCTGAAAAGACTTTCCCCGTGCCAAGTTCAAGGTACCTCAATATCTTTTCCTTGTTGGACATGCAAACTACCTCCACTCTTATCTTGCATACCATTATAGCCTATTTTACAACTTTTAAAAACCTATATCAAAAATGGTGCAAGAGGGGTCCTCTGCCTTCTCCCAAGTCCAATCCTTCCCTTATTGCCGAGTTGACATATCTTTTAGCCTTGAATACGCTTTCCTTGACTCCCATCCCCAAAGCTAGATTGGAGGCTATTGCAGATGATAAAGTGCAACCCGTTCCATGGGTGTTTTTATTGTTAATCTTTCTGGCTTTAAGCCAAAGCTTCTCATTTTTCGAATATAGCAGATCATCGCAGCACTCTTTTAAATGTCCCCCTTTGATAACAACCCATCCGTCAAGCTTGTTTGATATCTCCATAGCAGCGTCCACCATGTCTTTTTTATTTGAAATTTTCCCCCCACTGAGTATCTCAGCTTCGTAAATATTTGGAGTTATGACCCTAGCAAGAGGAAACAGATGATCCTTGAGAGCGCTCAGCGCATCCTCCGACAGAAGTCTATGTCCACTGGTGGACACCATGACAGGGTCTACAACTAAGTTACTGCCTTTGTGCCTTAAGAGCCCTTTAGATATGCACTCTATGATTTCAGGGTTTGAAAGCATGCCAGTCTTGATTGCATCGGGAGGCATGTCGGTAAACACGCTTTCCAACTGGTCTCGAATGATCTCTACAGGGAGCTCGCAAACGCTTTTTACTCCTGTAGTGTTTTGAGCTGTAACAGCGGTTATAACGCTCATACCATAAACCTTGTGAGCGCTGAATGTCTTAATATCTGCTTGTATGCCGGCTCCTCCCGAAGAGTCCGAACCGGCTATTGTCAGCAATTTTTTTATGTTCATTATTTCACCTTCTTATTAATTGGATACGATTCACAGGTATGCATGGAACTGACGTTTAAACGGTCGTTGGGCAATCGGGAAACAGTCGCATTAGTCGCTGAAGCTCCTGTGGTACGCAGAGCTTCGCTCTGTTATAAGATTTAAGTAATTAAGATGTAAGTTTGCATGGGGTTTTATTGGGGTCTGTGGTAGGGCACAGAGACCCTACCCTACAACCACTTTCCACTTTCCACTTTCCAACTGACCAACTTCCTGCTTTCCACTTTCTACTTTCCGCTTTCCGCTTTCTACTTTCTACTTTCCGCTTTCCAACTGTCGCAAAGCTCCCTTGCTGCCTCTCCCACGTCCTTACATGCCAATATCCCAGAGATGGCTGCTATTCCGGAGGCACCTGTCGCCTTAACAGCTGCAGCATTGCCCTTGTCAATGCCGCCGATTGCCACTACAGGAATATCCACGCTGTCGCAGATTATTTCCAGGTCTTCCAGCTTCACCGCTTTTGTATCATTTTTAGAGCCTGTGGCAAACACGGCGCCTACCCCCAGATAATCCGCTCCCTCTTTTTCCGCCTTGAGCGCCTCTTCCAGATTGGATACGGAAACCCCTATTATCTTCTTTTCTCCGAGTATCTCTCTGGCTTTTCTTATCTCTTCATCTCCTTGTCCTATGTGGACTCCGTCGGCATCAAATTCGACAGCCGACCAAACGTCGTCGTTTATCACAAATGGGACATCGAATCTTTCGCAGATCTTTTTTATCTTAATTGCATCCTCTTTATATATTTCCCGGGAAATACCTTTTTCTCTCAGCTGCACGAAATCCACTCCACTTTCCAAGGCGGATTCTACACAGCCACAGAGCTGTCTTCCATCCAGCCATCTTCTGTCTGTAACTAAATAGACTCCCAGTTTATCCTTTAAATCTTTCAATCTTAATCCCTTCTTTCAACACCTGATCGTCCATAAGGCTCACCATATCCATCAAAGACACGCGGAAGCTACCTGTACCCATTCCTTTAGAATACCCTAGTTCACCGGCAAGCCCCATTGTCGCCACCGCCGCGGATACAGTCTTTGCATTTACAGGGTTTGATGCGATAAATCCTCCAGTGAGAGATGATAGCATGCATCCCGTACCTGTTATCTTTGTCATGCTTTCCACGCCATTTCTCACTACGTACGTTTCCCTGCCATCACTTACGATATCTTCTTTCCCTGTAACTGCCACCACACCTTTTATATTCAAAGCGAAATCCCTCGCTACGTTGCAAATCTCTCCAATGTCCTTACTGTCTGAAAAGCTCGCATCAACACCATTGGTCTTGGCACCCTTTATTGAAAATGCATTTTTAATCTCTGATGCATTCCCTCTCACCACTGAAATTTTCACCTCTTCAAGAAGCTTTAGAGTCATCTTCGTCCTCATATTCGAGGCTCCGCATCCTACCGGATCCAAAAGAACAGGTATCCCTGAATTATTGGCTTTTTTCCCGGCTTTCACCATAGAGCTCACCGTTCTTTGGTTCAAAGTGCCTATGTTAATCACCAAAGCTTTTGAAATGCCGGCGATCTCTTCCACTTCATCCTCATCGTCAGCCATTATGGGGGATGCTCCTATCGCCAACAATATGTTGGCACAGTCATTGACCGTGACGTAATTCGTTATGTTATGGACTATCGGGTTAGCTCTACGTATTCTTTCGATGTAATTAGCGTTATATGACATCCACGTATTCTCCATTTAAAGTTTTGTTCATGTTTCTAACAGCACAGAATTTCCCACACATAGTGCAGGTGTCCTCATTCTCAGGCATGGACTCTTCTCTATACCTTCTAGCCTTTTCTTCATCAATGGATAGCTTGAACATGCCTTCCCAATCCAAGTCCTTTCTAGCCCGGCTCATCTTTTTATCCCAATCGGACGCACCTTTTATCCCCTTGGCTATATCCGCAGCGTGGGCTGCAATCTTTGAAGCTACTATTCCCTCTTTCATATCATCTAGATCTGGCAGCCTCAAATGCTCTGCAGGGGTTACATAGCACAAGAATGAAGCACCATATGTAGCCGCTATCGCCCCGCCTATAGCTGAAGTTATGTGGTCATAGCCAGGCGCGACATCAGTAACAAGAGGGCCCAAAACGTAAAATGGAGCGCCTTTGCATATCGTCTGCTGTATCTTCATATTTGCTTCTATCTGATCGATAGGCATGTGTCCCGGACCCTCGATTATCACCTGCACGTCCTTTTCCCAAGCTCTCCTAGTTAGTTCTCCCAGTATCACAAGCTCTTCTATTTGGCTTACGTCGGAAGCATCTTCGATGCACCCGGGCCTACAGGCATCCCCCAAACTCATGGTTACATCGTGATTTCTGCAGATATCCAGTATCTCATCGTAAAATTCATAAAAAGGATTCTCGTTGCCTGTCATCTCCATCCAGGAAAATATCAAAGATCCTCCCCTTGATACGATGTTGGTCAGCCTGTCTCCACGCTTTACATGCTTGGAGCTTTCCCTTGTAAGACCGCAATGCATGGTCATGAAATCAACTCCATCTTTGGCATGAAGTCGCACAACATCGATGAATTCCTCACCAGTAATCTGGTCCAGGGGCTTGTCGTAGTGTATTATTGCATCATATACCGGCACAGTGCCTATAGCAGCCGGGCATTCCTTTACCAGCCTATGCCTGAGTGCCCCTCTTTCTCCCGCAGAGCTCAAATCCATTATCGCATCCGCTCCAAGCTCTACAGCTTTGTTTACCTTGCTCATCTCCAGATCATAATCCTCGCAATCCTTGGAAACGCCTAGATTTACATTGATCTTTGTCTTAAGTTTGTTTCCTATTCCCTTGGGGGAAAGGCTAAGGTGTTTTTTATTTGCAGGTATTGCTACCTGTCCCTTGGCTACAAGGTCCATGAGCTCTTCAACATGCATTCCTTCCTCAAGGGCCACTTTCTTGATTTGCGTGGTTATTATTCCCTTTCTTGCAGCGTCCATCTGTGTAGTATATTCCATATGCTTCCTCCTTGTACCGGTGGTCAAACAAAGAAAAAAAGACTCCATCCGCTGATACGGAAAGAGTCTTAGACTGTAAAATCCTAATGTAATCTCCCTACGACGGCATTATCCGTATCAGGTTATCGGGTCGAAATCAAGTTTCCTCTCAGCTTTTCAGCTCCCCGGATATTTATTTACTTAGATTGTATAGATTCTATTGCCAAATGTCAAATGCTATTAATTATTTTCAAATATCAGCTCATCATCTGATATGTTCACCTTGATGGCTCCACCTTTGTGCACATTGCCTTTTAGGAGCTCTTCAGAAAGCTTGTCCTCAACTTCTTTTTGAATCGTTCTTCTTAGAGGTCGTGCGCCATATTCAAGATTTGCGCCTCTTTCTGCCAGGTATCTTTTCGCATCCTGACTAAATTCAATGTCTATCTCAAGATCTTTAAGCCTATTTGCGAGCTGAACGAGGAGTATGTCTATTATCTCACCTAAGTGTTTGTCATCCAGCTGGTGGAACACTATGACCTCGTCTATACGGTTTAAGAACTCTGGCCTGAAGCTTCTTCGAAGCTCCTCCATCACATTGTCCTTCATTTTGTCGTATTCATCCTGCTGTAGGTTTTCTCCCGCCGAGAAGCCCAGCGTCTTGCCCTTTTTGATCGTGTGGGCTCCAACGTTTGATGTCATGATCACTACTGTATTCTTAAAATCTACAGTCCTTCCCTTTCCATCCGTCAACCTTCCGTCTTCCAATATCTGAAGCAGTATGTTGAAAACATCTGGGTGAGCCTTTTCGATTTCATCCAGAAGAATCACTGAATACGGCTTTCTCCTTACTTTTTCTGTCAGTTGTCCTCCTTCATCATAACCCACATATCCCGGTGGAGACCCTATAAGCCGGGAAACAGAATGTTTTTCCATGTATTCGCTCATATCTACTCTGATCATTGAGTCCTCATCCCCGAACATGATCTCTGCAAGCGCCTTGCTAAGTTCCGTTTTACCCACACCTGTGGGTCCTAGAAATATGAACGAGCCTATTGGTCTTTTGGGGTCCTTAAGACCGACTCTAGCACGCCTTATCGCCCTGGATACGGCTTTAACCGCCTCATCCTGTCCTATGACCCTTTTGTGCAGCTCCTCTTCCATATGAAGGAGCTTCTCGGATTCTTCCTGGGCCAGTTTTTTAACGGGAACCCCGGACCAGCTGGAAACTATCTGGGCAATCTCTTCAGCTCCCACTTCTCCCCCTGTTCCGGTGTTGCTCTTTTGCCTCCAGGTTTTTTTGACCTCAACAAGCTTTTCTTTGGCCTTGTTCTCAAAGTCCCTTATCTCAGCAGCTTTCTCATAATCCTGAGAAGCCACTGCTTCTTCTTTTTCCTGCTCGTACTTCTCTATTTTTGCCTCCAGATCTTTAATTTCCGGAGGTGCCGTAAGCATGTTAAGCCTTATCTTAGATGCGGCTTCATCTATAAGGTCGATGGCCTTATCCGGAAGATACCTGTCATTTATATACCTGTGGGAAAGCTCTACCGCAGCCTTTAGCGCTTCGTCAGTTATTGTGACTTTGTGGTGGGCTTCGTATCTGTCCCTCAATCCTTTTAGTATCTCATAAGCTTCTTCCTTTGAAGGCTCTCCAACCTCTACAGGCTGAAATCTTCTTTCCAGCGCAGAGTCCTTTTCTACGTACTTTCTATATTCGTCCAGCGTGGTAGCTCCAATAGCTTGAAGCTGCCCCCTGGCTAGTGCTGGTTTTAGTATGTTCGAGGCATCTATGGCCCCTTCAGCGGCTCCTGCGCCTATTATTGTATGCATCTCATCGATAAACAAAATTATGTTGCCAGCCTGATTTATCTCCTCCATGGTATTTTTGAGCCTATCCTCAAATTCTCCCCTGTATTTGGCTCCGGCAACCATAGAAGATAGGTCAAGGGAGACTACCCTTTTGTCTCTAAGGTTTTCAGGCACATTCCCTGATGTGATCTTCTGAGCAAGTCCCTCTGCAATTGCAGTCTTTCCTACACCAGGTTCACCTATCAAGCAGGGGTTATTTTTTGTTCGTCTGCTTAAGATCTGTATCACACGCTGAATTTCCAGGTCCCTTCCGATTACAGGGTCAAGTTGTCCTTCATCCGCCATCTGAGTGAGATCTCGTCCGAATTTGTCCAGATTCTTGGTGTTGGTATTCTTAGGCTGCTGCGCCTTTTGATTCTGTGTAGGGGAAGAGTTCATGAGCTTAATTATTTCTTCCCTTATTTTTTCAAAATCTAATCCAAGGTCGCTTAGGATCTTGGCACCTACGCCTTCTCCCTCCCTGGTAAGACCTAAAAGTATATGTTCAGTCCCTATATAGCTTTGATTAAGAGCTCTTGCTTCCATCAAGCTGAGCTCCAGTATTTTCTTTGTTCTTGGAGTGTATCCGATGATGTCGTTGACTGGATCTTCTCCTCTGCCCAAAAGGGTTTCAACTTGCTTTGCCGCTTTATCAAAGGCAACGCCCAGGTTTTTTAGCGCCAAAGCTGCGATTCCCTCTCCTTCTTTGATCAACCCCAAAAGCAGGTGCTCGCTTCCTATGTAATTATGGTTTAATTTCTTTGCCTCTTCCTGAGAAAGCATCAAAACCTTTTGAGCTCTCTCGGTAAATCTTCCAAATATAGCCATTAATTTTTCCTCCTATTCAGATTTTAAGAATTTTCTGATATGTTCAGCCCTTATCCTGTCCCTGTCGATTTCAGTCAAATCTCCTCCGTAAATCCCCGACAGTATCCCTGGCTGAATGTTTACCATCAAGTCGTTTATCGTTCCGATGTCCTGATCTATAAGCTCCAGGTCGGAGCCCAATCTGACGAGAGACAACAGCTTCATGCTCTCTTCTGCATTTATGGACCTTGCGTTTGACAGTACGCCAAATGCCCGGTATATTTTGTCCTCCAGATAAATCCTGTTGGTGTTTAATATCTCGTATCTGTGTTCCCTTTCCTTTTTTATTATCTCCCTGGCCACATCGTGAAGGTTTTCTATAAGCTCACGCTCCGTCATGCCCAGCGTATTTTGATTTGATATTTGGTATAAGTCTCCCAATGCCTGGGTTCCCTCACCGTAAATGCCCCTGATGGTCAAACCGAATTTAGCCAATGTAACTATCATGGTATTTATCTGATTATTAAGTGTCAATGAGGGCAGGTGCAGCATCACTGAAGCCCTCATCCCTGTGCCTACATTGGTAGGACAAGCGGTTAGATAACCGTATTTTTCATGGTATGCGAAATCGACGCACTTTTCAAGCACATCATCTACCGCGTTTGCCATTTCGTATGTCTTATGGAGCTGGAAGCCTTCCTGTATGCACTGTATCCTCACATGGTCCTCTTCATTTGCCATTATGCTGATGTCTTCATTTTTATTTATGAATACAGCCGCGCATTTATTGCTGCCAAGCTCAGGACTGGTAAGATGCTTTTCTACAAGCACTCTTCTTTCGTTATTGCCTACGCTTCCGACTTCAATTTTCATAAATTCCGTTCCGAGAGACTCGTCCTTTTCCAGACAGTTGAAAATCAAATCCACAAGAAGCCGGGCTTTGTGCTCCGGCAACAGAATCGGAAAAGGCATGCCTTTTATATTTCTTGCTAGTCTTATCCTACTGCTTATTACTATGTCTCTTTCCTTGTCTTCGTATTTCCACGAACCCATATTAAAAGCCTCCCAGTTTCAACCCTTCTTTTCTATTTCCTTTGTAAGTTCTTTAATCATGTCCCTGTAAACCGCAGCTTGCTCGTACTCTTCCTTTTCTACCGCCGCCCTGAGTTTTTGGTTGAGTTCGTCGATTTCACGCTTCTTTCTGATATCCTCTCCCCCGTTGTTTACGATTTTGCCAATGTGTACGTTTTTCCCTTGCATCCTTTTTATCATTGGGCTGATCATAGGTTCGAAGGCGTCATAGCAATGCTCACAACCAAATTTGCCGTATTTTTTAAACATTTCATAGGTCATCCCACAGTGATCGCAGGCAGGCTCGTCGTAGTCGGAAAAGCTTTTATTCGACTCGCTTCCAAAATCGGTAAAATTCGTAATGAAATTCTTGAAATTCAACACGTTTTCCCCTATTTGCTCCAAGGACGTACACTGTTCGCACAGGTGAACCTCCCTTTTCTCTCCGTTTATTATTTTTGTTATATGTATCGATGCCTGTCTTTTTTTACAATTATCGCACAACATTTTCAGCCCTCCTTTCTACTTGCCCCTTCTATGTTCAGATAAGACCTTGTATACTACGCCTCTATTAAGATTAAGAATTTCTGCCGTTTTTCTAATGGACATCCCACCTTTTTGGCTAACTGCCAATATCAGCCTGTCCCGGTGAATGTTATTTTCTTTATACCCCAGTTCATACAATTCAATACTGTTTTTTTGCAAATACAACGCTACTTCGCCTCTTATGCGCCTCTCTACGCTTTCCTCGAGATCCATATAGATATCGTTGTTCTTCTCCAGCATGTATCTAATGAAACTGTCCATCCGGTCATTTCCTGAATTTTCAAAGCTTTTTAGCACTTTGTCAAGAACCACCATTTTATTCTTCCGCTCTTGAATATACTCCATATAGCTACTCCATGGGTAGTCGCACTGTTTCTCGACAAAACCTCCTATTACCGGATTATTGTGTATGAACCGCATTACCTTTAGCAATTCCTTAAAATCTTCAATTGTCTCGCTTTTAAACCGGTCGTAAAAGACCTGTCCACTGACGCAATGCTTCTTATTGTGATAGGCAGCATATGATACGTTTATCCTCTTCATTACTGCGGATATGTCCTCATCCAATTCTTCCACTACAAAGTGGGCATGATTGTCCATTATACAGTATGCGTATAGGGTAATGAGATTATCCTTAAGAATCCTTGATACGATAGATAGTATCTTTTCCTTGTCTTCATTATCCTTGAATATATCTTTGCCACCGCTTCCCCGTACCAGTATGTGATAAAATCTGCTTTTGCTGATCTCTCTTGGATTTCTAGCCATACTCATCACCTTTCTGACATATCCTTTATTGCTTATTGACATTAGGGACGGTTCTTTTTGTCACTTCCATTCTATCACATTGAGCCAAAAAGTAAAGAAGGGAAAACTGCAATGCTTCTTTGCAGCTTTCCCTTAAATTCTAAGATTAGTTTTCTTCTTTTTTTGAAGCTTCAATCACCTTGTCAGCCAAAGCTGTCGGCAGTTCTTCGTACCTTGCGAATGACATTGCAAAATCACCTCTGGCTTGAGTCATGCTTCTAAGCTCCGTTGCGTATTTGAACATCTCCGCCAATGGAGCTTCTGCCAAGATCTTTTGCTTTCCGCCCTCAACCGGCTCCATTCCCAGTATCCTTCCACGCTTTTTGTTCAAATCCCCCATAATATCTCCCATATAGTCTTCGGGAATGGTTATATCAACACTGTAGACAGGTTCTAAAATCACCGGAGAGGCTTCCTTTAGCCCCTTCTTATACGCTATGGAAGCAGCCATCTTAAATGACATCTCATCTGAATCTACTGCATGATACGAACCGTCAAACAAAGTAGCCCTGAGTCCCACCACAGGATATTTTGCCAGGACCCCTTCTTTAATGCAATCTCTAAGACCCTTTTCCACTGCAGGTATGAAGTTTCGAGGAACTGCGCCCCCGACCACCTTGTCCACAAATTCAAAATCTATATCTGTATCTCCGAGGGGCTCAAAGTTGATGTATACGTGTCCGAACTGTCCCCTTCCTCCGGATTGCTTCTTATGCTTGCCTTCAGATGTAGCCTTGCTCTTAATCGTCTCTCTATAAGGTATCTTTGGATCCGCTAAGCTTACCTCTATCCCAAATTTGTTTTTAAGCTTCTCGCACACTATTTCTATGTGCATTTCACCTAGACCAGAAATAAGAGTCTGCTTGGTCTCTGTATTTCTTTCCACATGTAGAGTCTGATCTTCTTCCTGCAGCTTTGTAAGGCCGTTTCCAATCTTGTCTTCATCGCCCTTGGACTTTGGTTCTACCCCCAGGGCTATTACAGGGGCAGGAAATACTATGGGATGGAACGCAACCGGATCCTTTGGATCGCACAGAGTGTCTCCAGTGGTGGTATCCGCAAGCTTAGAAAAAGCCCCTATGTCCCCTGCTTGAAGATTTTCTACCTCTATTTGTTTTTTCCCTCTAAGTATATATATATGATTTATTTTTTCTTTTTTATTTTTCCCCGTATTTAAAAGCTCCATCCCTGGCCTTAAAGACCCTGATATAACTTTAAACAGAGAAAGCCTTCCTACATATGGATCTGCTATCGTCTTGAATACAAAAGCCGAAGTCAAATCCCCAGTGTCGTATTTTTTGACCCCATCATTTCCTTTTGAGTCTTTGAATGTTTCTCCTTCCGTATCCTCAGGAGATGGGAAATATTCAATGATCATGCTCATCAAAGTCTCAATCCCTGTATTTCTAGTTCCAGATGCGCACAGAACAGGTATCAATTCTCCTTCAAGGACTCCTTTTCTGAGCCCTGCGTGTATCTCAGCATTTGTCAGCTCTTCCCCGGCAAAATACTTTTCCATTAAGCTTTCGTCCGATTGTGCAACCGATTCCATTATCATTTCTCTAAATGGTTCGATTTCAGGCTTCATCCCCTCCGGAACAGCCATGTCGAAGCATCTGTCTCCCTTTCTCTCTCTGCCCTTCATATCTACGACATTTATTACCCCGTTAAAGTCAAGCCCTTCTCCGTAAGGTATTTCAAAAGGCACTATCTTATTGCCAAACTTCTCTTTGAGCTCATCCATTATTTTCTCAAAACGGACATTTTCCCTGTCCATTTTGTTTACGACCAATATTGCAGGGATATTCCGTTTGCTCACCATTTCCCATGACTTTTCCGTGCCGACTTCGATTCCCGACAAGGCATCCAATACCAAAACCGCTCCATCAGCCACCCTCAAAGAACTGACGCTCTCACCTAAAAAATCAAAATATCCCGGCACATCTATTATATTTATCTTATGGCCTCCATATTCCAATGGTACCGATGCTGCATTTATGGATATTATTCGCTTTGTTTCCTCGCTGTCATAATCTGAAATAGTGTTTCCGTCTTCAACCCTGCCCATTCTGTCGATAATTCCTGCATTATAAGCCATAGCTTCTGTCAAAGTAGTCTTTCCGCTGCCGCTGTGACCTAGAACTGCTACATTTCTGATATTGCTTGTTGGATACGTTTTCATTGTTGCTCCCCCTCGCTATTGGAATTTATTTTGTATACATATCCCTGTTACATGCAAAGAAACATCTGCTACTATTTTATTATAAATCTATCTGATTTTCTATTTAATTTGCGCAAATAATATATATTTATTTAAAAAGCAAAAGCTCGCTTGGGGCTCTTGCTTTTTATGTAGTAATTTTCTCTCTTAATTTTTTGATTATTTTTTTCTCAAGTCGGGATATGGTCATCTGAGACACGCCTAGATCCTGTGCTATCTCGCTTTGGCTCTTATTGTTATAATATCTGTCCACAATGATTTTCTTGTCGTAATCATCCATTTCCTCAAAAATGTTCTTTATCAGATCCTTATCCTCTATTTCAGTCATGTGCTGATCTTCAATGCCGAGAACTTCAAAGAGGGAAAGGTCGTTTTCATCCTTGGAATTGCTAATCCTTACATCCAGTGAGGTAGGAGAGTAAGCGTAGCTTCCTTCCATTGCCTCAATTACATCTTCTTCGGGGATATCTAAATACGATGCAATGTCTTTAATTGTGGGCATTCGCATCAGTTTGTGCTGAAGATGGTCTTTCGACATATTTATCTTTCGAGACAGTTCCTGAATCCTTCTCGGTACCTTGATGATCCACTCCTTGTCCCTAAAATATTTTTTTATTTCCCCTAGAATCGTTGGCGTCGCAAAGCTGGAAAACTCGTACCCCTTAGATGGATCGTACCTTTCTATTGCATAAATAAGACCCAAGCTTGCCACTTGATAAATATCTTCGAAATCTACGCCTTTGTTTATATATTTTTTTGATAGTATTTCAGGAATATACATGAATTCTTTAAAAATCCGGTTTCGAATCTCAATGTCTTTTGTAGCTATATATTGCTGAAAAAGCTCTTCAATGTACTTTTTTCTGTCCTGATTCTTTACATTAACTTTTCCCGAGACTTCCTTAACCATATATTACTCCTCTAATTGTTTTATCATTCGGACAATTGTTCCACTATTCTCCAGACTTTTTACTTCTACTTCGTCCATCAACGTTTTGATTATGTAGAGACCTAGCCCATTTTCTTTTGGATTATCAAAATCCGGAGCCTCTAATGCTTCAATGTCAAAGCCTATACCCTTGTCACAAACATCTATGATCAGCCTATCTCCGTTTACTATGTAGTCTACTTTATAACTGTCCTGAGCAATTTTGCATCCATGCTTCATTGCATTCGTACATGCTTCGGAAACTGCGACTTTCAGATCCTCGATGGCATCTACATTAAAGCCCATCTTGTTTGCAATACCTGACAATGTAAGACGGGCTACGCTGACAAATTCCGGTATTCCGGGAAGTGTTAATGAAATTTTAACTGCATCCTCTTTGGTTTGTACTTCCATATTATTTTTTTCCTCCATATTTATTCAGTAACAAAAATTTTACTCAGTCCAGTGATATCAAATAGTCTAGATACATTGGACTTCATATTTACAACTTTAATAACCGCATCAGGATGTTTTCCCTTTACCCCTATCAAAGCACCCAGCCCCGTACTGTCGATATAATCAAGTCTTTCCAGGTCGAACACGATCTCTTTTCCTTTTAGTTCGTTGACTTCATCCATTTTGTCCTTCAACATGTCTACCGTGTAAATATCGACTTCGCCTATCAGCGCTACTTCAAGCCTATCTTTTTCGTTGTTAATACTAATTGACAGCATCTCTTTCTATTTCCTCCCGACACAAGTTTTGAGGAAACGCAAAGTTTCCTCAAATCTTCTCTTACTTTTTACTTGATTTTCGATTCATTACCTTTACAATTGCATGTGCAAAATTCACTGTCTTAAGAAGCGGTGATAAAATGTAATTCTTTGATGTCTTGACTGTCTTTTCTACATTAATCACCGACTTTTTCAGCGACTCCACGGATTCCTGAACATCCTCCACCACCATGGAAGAGTTTTTTGTAATTGTTTCGATCTCGGCCACTATAAGCTCGATGGCTTTCCTATTGTCCTCAATTATGTAGTTTACATCCTCCATCGTCTTAGCAAGTCGCTTTAAAGTCATGGCCAGGTAAATCGCACCGATAACGAAGGCGACTCCTATCAGGAGTATTCCCGCCTCCCATAAGCTAGCTTCCTGAAACATTCATACCACCCTCATTTCGGTCGTTATAATTCTTTAAATTCATCAATCGTTTCTTCTGCCTCTTCAGTGAGCTCTTCAGCTTCATCTTCGAGTTCATCCATCGCTTCTTCAATGGATCCTTTTACTTCCTCCAGTTTTCCTTCGAGGGTTTTTTTGTAGCCGGATACCTTGTCCCCTACCTTTTCGCTTAAGTCTTCGACTTTTTTCTCAAGGTTTTCTTTGTAAGCACCTGCTTGTTCCATGGCTTCGCTGCTGAAATCCTTGACATTGTCCGCAAAATCGTCGCCCAAGTCTTTGAGTTTCTTCATAGTGTCTTTGCCGGATTCAGGAGCAAGTAATATACCTGCCAGGCCTCCGATGATAGTTCCTATCAATACTCCGCTTAAAAAATTTGTACTTTTAGACATAATGTACCCTCCTCGAATTTGCTCGTATTTATTTTATATTGATACCCACTTAGTTTTAGCCTAAACAGATTATTTGCAATACAAAACTAGGTTTCTTAATAATAATTATCCACCCGTAAAACGGGTGGTTTTTCTTTGAGCCCTATAAGGGCCTATTACCAGCTGTGCCTTAAGGCACTTTTTGAAAAGCTCGCCAACCGCTTATTTGTTACCAGCTACCCTTTG